>Ga0116166_1002195_pt1 | contig 16613 bp, 15 predicted proteins | sample AD_JPNMR2_MetaG_FD_89884 | JGI IMG/M metagenome (GOLD analysis project Ga0116166, IMG submission 89884) | Active sludge microbial communities of municipal wastewater-treating anaerobic digesters from Japan - AD_JPNMR2_MetaG | ecosystem: Engineered > Bioreactor > Anaerobic > Digestate | place...
TAGAGGATTATTTAAAAAACAAATTAAAAATAGGTTAAGGAGGTTTTATGAATCTTGTTAAACCTTACGGCGACACTTTAAACGATGGAGCCATGCAGATTTCTTTTACTCTTCCCGTTCCTTTTGGCGGTAAAGCCAAAGAATGCGCAAAACTTTATCTTGAAAAATTAGGTTTTAAAAAAGCGGATATTGTTCACATGGCTGAGTTAAGTGATAGTTTTAGTTTCTTCGTGGCTTATGTTAAAACCGATATCTCGATAGATTACGATACTGTGGAATTTGTCCCGGCTATAGATAAAGCCATGAGCATGGACGAGGTCAACGCTTTTATTAAAGAAAAAATAAAAAGAAAAGTTGTAGTTGTCGGAGCCGCTACCGGTTTCGACGCTCATACCGTAGGGATAGACGCCATAATGAATATGAAAGGATATAATCATCATTTTGGACTTGAAAGATATCCCATGATAGAGGCTATGAATATGGGGGCTCAGGTTCCAAACGAAAAACTCATTGAAACTGCTAAAAAAATAAATGCGGATGCCATACTTATATCTCAAATAGTTACGCAAAAAGATTCTCATATAAAAAATCTGACAAACTTCATAGAGCTTATAGAAGCCGAAAAACTTAGAGACAAATTTGTGCTCGTAGTTGGAGGGCCGAGGATAAACAATAAGCTGGCTTTGGAGTTGGGGTTTGATGCGGGATTTGGACCAGGGACTTATGCCGAAGATGTGGCCACATTCATAGTAAAAAAGTTATACGAGAAAAAGGTTAAATAAATTTTATAATATAATTCCCGATTAAAAATGAAATCCTTATAAAACTCGTTTATTATTTTATTTTTAAAAAAATTTGTTAAAATACTTTTAGGAGGAGTAATGACCGCTCAAAAACTAAATCTTGAAAATTCTTTCAAATTATACGAGGAAGCTCAAAAATTGATTCCCGGGGGAATGGCTGGTATAAGAAGACCTTATAATTTTGTCCCAGGAGAATATCCGATATTTTTCGAGGAGGCCAAAGGCGGAAAAGTTAAAGATGCTGATGGAAACTGGTATATCGACATGTTATGCGCTTACGGTCCTATAATAATAGGGCATAGGGAAAAGGAAATAGATAAAGCTGTTATCGAGCAGATAAATAAGAAAGGTTTTTGTATGTCTCTTGTTCAACCCGTGCAAAATGTCCTTGCTAAAAAAATAACCGAAATAATTCCATGTGCTGAGAAGGTTGTTTTTGTAAAAACTGGTTCGGACGCAACTACCTTGGCCACAAGAATCGCGAGAGGTTTTACTGGTAAAAATAAAATTTTGAGATGCGGATATCACGGATGGCATGATTGGTGCGTGGAAGTTAAAGGTGGAATACCTAAAAAGTTATACGAAGATGTATTTGAGTTCCATTATAACGACATAGACGGGCTTGAAAAATTGGCAACTGAACATAAAGACGACCTTGCAGCAATAATAATAACTCCGGTTGGACACCCTCTTGCTCATCCCGTAGAGATGCCCCAAAAAGGATATCTGGAAGCGGTTAAAGAGATATCTAAGAAATATAATGCCGTTTTAATATTCGACGAGATAAGAACCGGTTTTAGGTTTTCTATCGGCGGAGCTCAGAAACATTTTGGTATAACTCCGGATTTGGCATGCTTTGGAAAAGCTATGGCGAACGGTTATGAGATAAGCATGGTTTGTGGAAAAAACGAAATTATGGATGTCGTTACTCCACCCAACAAAGTATTTGTTTCTTCAACATATTTTCCGAACAGCACTGCAATGGTCGCAGCATTAAAAACTATAGAGATTATGGAGAGAGACAATATACTCGATGAGGTAAAAAGAAAAGGAGAAATATTTTCCTCAAAAGTGGAAAGGTATATAAAAAATAGATCTTTACCGGTTCAGTTTTCAGGTGGGCCTCTTATGCCTTATATAACTTTTAATAAAGACGATAAAGATATGTATAAAAAATATAGAACCGAGTTTTACACTCAGCTTATACGAAGAGGCGTGTTTTTACAACCTTATCATCATGGATATGTTTGTTATAGACATAAGGATAAGGAGATAAAACATGCGGCGGATATGGTAATAGAATCTCTCGAAGAAGTTTTTAAATAAAGGAGGAGATATGCATAGCGAGGTTTATATAATAGATGGTTTAAGAACTCCCATAGGAAGTTTTGGTGGAAGTTTAAAAGATTTTTCAGCAGCGAAATTGGGAGAGTTAGTAGTAAAAAAACTTATAGAAAAAAATAAAATAAATCCTAAAGATATAAACGAGGTGATAATGGGGAACGTTTTGCAGGCGGGAAACGGTATGAATGTGGCAAGGCAGGTTCAGTTGGGATCCGGCATACCGGTACAAAATACCGCAATGACAGTTAATATGGTCTGCGGTTCTGGGCTTAGAAGTGTTGCGATAGCTTCTTCGCTTATTAAATCTCACGAAGCGGATATGATTATAGCCGGAGGAACGGAGTCTATGTCTATGGCTCCTTATATTTTAAAAAACGCAAGATGGGGTTTTAGAATGGGCAACTCCGAAGCCGTAGATTGTATGATATACGACGGTCTTACCGACATTTTTAACAACTGCCATATGGGAATAACCGCCGAAAAGATTGCCGAAACTTATTCTATAACAAGAAAAGAACAGGACGAGTTTGCAGTAAAGTCTCAAAACAAAGCGGAAAAGGCGATAAAAGAAGGAAAATTTAAAGAAGAAATAGTTGAGGTTTTAATACCTCAGAAAAAAGGAGATCCTATAAAATTTGATACCGACGAGTATCCTAAGTTTGGAACTACCATTGAAAAGATAGCTTCTTTAAAACCCGCTTTTAAAAAAGACGGAACCGTTACAGCAGCAAATGCAAGTGGAATAAACGACGGAGCAGCAGCTGTAATTTTAGCAAACGAAGAAACCGTTAAAAGATACGATTTTAAACCTTCTTTTAAAATCGTATCTTATGGTTATTACGGAGTTGACCCAATGGTTATGGGGATAGGTCCGGTTGAAGCCGTGAAATTAGCTTTGAGAAAAGCAAATTGGAAAATTAATGATGTGGAGTTGTGGGAATTAAATGAGGCTTTCGCGGTTCAGTCAATAGCTGTTATGAAAGATTTAGGGCTTAGCGGAGAAAATGTAAATGTAAACGGCGGAGCTATAGCACTTGGTCATCCGATAGGAGCAAGCGGAGCGAGAATACTTGTTACTCTTATGTACGAGATGAAAAGAAGAAACGCAAAAAAGGGAGTTGCTGGGCTTTGCATAGGCGGAGGAATGGGAATTGCGATTTGCATAGAAAAAATATAAAATAAAATTGAGAGCCAAGGAGGTCTAAATGCCAAAAACCGGAAAAATGGAAGTGGATGAAACGAGATGTAAAGGATGTTATCTATGCGTTGCGGTATGTCCTAAAAAATGCATAGAGAGGTCGGATAAGTTTTCAAAAACAGGTTATTATCCGGCTAAATATAAAGGTAGCGATTGTATAGCATGTTTGAGTTGCGTTAAGATATGTCCCGACCTTGCTATAAAAGTATACGAAATATAAGGAGTGATGATTATGAAGATATTAATGAAAGGAAATGAAGCATTATCAGAAGGAGCGGTCAGATCGGGGTGTAGATTTTTTGCTGGATACCCCATAACCCCTCAAAATGAAGTCCCGGAATATATGTCTTGGAGACTTCCCGAAGTCGGCGGAGCTTTTGTTCAGGCGGAATCCGAAGTTAGCGCGATTAATATGATATATGGAGCTGCTTCCACCGGAGTTAGGTCAATGACAAGTTCTTCAAGCCCAGGGATAAGTTTAAAACAGGAAGGGATATCTTATTGCGCTGGAGCTGATATTCCGTTTCTTATAGCAAATGTTATGAGAGGAGGTCCGGGACTTGGAAATATAGCGGGCGCTCAGGGAGATTATTTCCAATCCACAAGAGGCGGGGGACATGGAGATTATAGGCTTTTTGTAATGGCGCCTCAGGGAGTTCAGGAGATGGCGGATTTCCCTTATTACTGTTATGAGGTGGCCTACAAATATAGAATTCCTGCTATGATACTAGCTGATGGAGTAATAGGACAAATGATGGAGTCAATAGAATGGAAAACTCCAGAAATAGACCCAAAATCTTTGAAAGAGCCCAATTGGGCGATAGGGGTAAATAACGGTAGAGAAAAGAGAAGAATAACCTCTTACGATTTAAGAGAAGGAATGCTTGAAAAGATGGTGCTTGAGAGAGTTAAAAGATACAAGGAAATAGAAGAAAAAGAAGTAAGATGGGAAGAGAGAATGACTGAAGATGCCGAGATCGTTCTTGTCGCTTACGGAACAAGTGCCAGAGTAAGCGCAAGCGCCGTTAAGATGGCAAGAGAAAAAGGTATAAAAGCCGGGTTGTTCAGGCCGATAACTTTATGGCCTTTCCCTAAAAAGCAACTTGCCAATCTTGCTAACAGAGTAAAAAATATACTTACGGTGGAGATGAGCTTAGGCCAGATGGTGGAAGATGTTAGATTGAGCGTAGAAGGTAAAGCCAATGTTCATCTTCATGCCAAACCGGGCGGTTCCTTAATAGCCCCGGAAGAGGTTTTGGATTCGATAATTAAAATAACTAAAGAAGGAGTGAAAAATTATGCAACTATTAAATGAAAAACCTAAATCTTTGCTTGATGTTAAAATGCATTACTGTCCGGGATGTGGACATGGAATAGTTCACAGACTGGTGGCCGAGGTTATGGACGAGCTTAATATAAGAGAAAAAACCATATGCGTAGCGCCAGTAGGGTGTTCGGTTTTTGCCGATCAGTATTTTAACTGCGATGCCACGCAGGGTCCTCACGGTAGAGGGCCAGCGATAGCGAGCGGAATTAAAAGAGCAAAACCAGATACTATAGTTTTTTCATACCAGGGAGATGGAGATTTAGCTTCCATAGGTATGGCAGAGATAATACATGCCGCGGCAAGAAACGAAAATATAACCATAATTTTTATAAATAATGCCATATATGGAATGACCGGCGGACAGATGGCTCCCACAACCTTGATAGGGCAAAAATCTACTACTTCCGTTTACGGAAGAGATCCGAAGGTTAACGGATACCCCATAAGGGTTTGTGAGTTGTTATCGGCTCTTGAAGGAACAAGATACGCCGAAAGAACCACCGTTCATAACGTCGCCGGAGTGATAAAGACAAAAAATGCGATTAAGAAAGCTTTTAAAAACCAGGTGGACGGAGTCGGTTTTTCCATAGTTGAAGTTCTATCAATGTGTCCGACTAACTGGGGAACAAGACTGGATAATCCTTCGGAAGCGACAAAATATATCGACGAGCAGATGATAAAGATATTTCCGCTCGGAGTTTATAAAGACGTGAAATAAGGAGGATTTTATGTATTTAGGCGCAAGATTAAGTGGTTTTGGAGGTCAGGGTGTAATATCCGCCGGAGTATTATTGGCTTATGCCGGAATGATAGATAACAAAAACGTAAGTTTTTTCCCGGCCTATGGTGCGGAGATGAGAGGCGGAACGGCAAATTGTTCGGTAGTGATATCGGACGACGAGGTTGCAAGTCCAGTAGTTACCGCTCCGGATGTAGCGGTTGTTTTTAATGAACCGTCGTTTGAAAAATTTGAGCCTATGGTAAAAAAAGGCGGAATTCTTATAATAAATTCCTCTCTCGTAAATTCAAAATCCAAAAGAACCGACATAAAAATAATAGAAATTCCGTTAAACCAGATAGCGGACAAAATAGGAAATTCCAAGGTTATAAATATGATAGCTTTAGGAGCCCTTTCAAAAGCCACCGGTGCGGTATCTAAAAAATCCTTAACCGAAGCTTTGCCTAAGGTTTATAAAAAATTAAAACCGGAGCTTATAAACCTTAACGTAAAAGCCGTAGAGGAAGGATACAACAGCGTAAATTAAGTTATCTTACATTCCTATAGCGACAGTTTATGAGGGAGGGGCAAACCCTCCCTCAACATTTATGTTTTATGATATCCGAATCTTTAGAAGAAACACCGTTAAAAGAAAAAATAAATTACTCTAAGGGAGTAAAAGTATTATATTCGTTTGCCAGAAAATATAAAAAAAATTTTTTAAAAGCTATAATTCTTTTCATAATTACCACGATTATAAGATTATCCGGTCCTCTTTTTATAAAACAAATTATAGACGTAGCGATTAAAAATAAGGATATTAAGTATCTTTTTATAATGACATTCGGGTATTTGGGAATAAACATCGTTTATTTTACTCTTAACTACTCCTCTTTGATTCTTTTAATTAAAAACGGTCAAAATTTGATATACGATTTGAAAAATAAAATTTACTCTCATATTCTGTCTCTGGATATAGATTATTTTTCATACAATAATCCTGGGAAATTGGCGGCGAGGGTTCAAAGCGATACCACTTCCGTTTATGATATATTTACAGAAATTTCCATAACCATATTTGTCGATATAATAATTTTTATAACCGTATTTTCGATAATGGCTTATCATAATTTGGAGCTTACGCTTTTATTAATTCCCGTTATAATCTCGATAGTTATTTTGATTACGATTTTTATTAAAAAAAGCCAGAAGCTTTTTATAGACGTAAGAAAAAAAATAGCCGAGCTTACGTCCTTTTTGTCCGAAAATCTTAATTTTATGAGCAGTATAAGAGTTTTTTCGATAGAAGATAAAATAAATGAAAAGCTGGAGCTTGCAAACCGTGAAAAATTTTTGAAAACTGTTGCGGCGGAATATATGGCCATATTGTTTTTTTTAACCATAATGCTTTTCGATCCTATTTCCAAATCGGTAATATTTTCTTACGGCGGAGTTAAGGTCTTAAATTCTTATATGACGATAGGAACGGTGGTAATGTTTGTTTTGTATGTGGGCCAGCTTTTTGAGCCTCTTTTTAGATTTTCCGAGTATGTTTCTACTCTTCAAAAATCTTTTGCGGCGGTGGAAAGAGTTAATCAGATACTTTCGCTAAAGACAAACTTAATCGACGGAAAAAAATATCTGGATAAATTCGACAGCGAAATAAGATTTTCGGATGTGTGGATGAAATATCCATCCTCGGATTGGATTTTAAAAGGAATCAGTTTTTCTCTCCCCAAAGGAAAAACCATAGCAATAGTCGGAAGGACCGGAGGGGGAAAGACGACAATAGCAAACCTAATATTTAGGTTTTATGATTATCAAAAAGGGAAAATAATGATAGACGGAACAGATATAAAAGAAATAAATATCAAATCTTTGAGAAAAAAAATCGGGCTTGTACAACAGGATATGTACCTTTTCCCGGCAAGTTTAAAAGATAACTTAAGATTGATGGATTTAAGCATAGACGAAGATAAAATTAATTACGCGATAAAAACTCTGGAACTCGAAGAATTTTATAAAAAACATAAACTGGATTTTTTTATAATGGAAAAGGGGGCGAATCTTTCAGTCGGAGAAAAACAGATAATATCTATTACAAGGACATTGGTTTTGGATCAAGAAATAATAATACTGGACGAGGCCACATCCAATGTAGACCCTTATACCGAAAGAATTATAACTAACGCCGTAAAAAATGTGATGAAACATAAAACTATGATTGTAATAGCTCACAGACTTTCTACCATAGAAAAAGCTGATTTTATAGCATTCTTAAACGAAGGTAAAATAGTAGAGTTTGGAAATCATAAAGAGCTTATGGAACTAAAGGGATACTATTATAATTTTTACAGGCTTCAATTATGAAATATACCATTAAATGGCTCTTGCCTTACTGGAAAAAGCATAAATACAGAATGTTTTTGATAGTGCTTTTAGGTATTTTAAGCGCTTTTTTGCAGGCCGCGATACCTTTTTACGTTAAGAAAATAATAAACGGTTTTGAAAATAATCTTACGTTAAACTATCTAAAATTAAACGTGGCCGTTATGCTTTTTTTGGGCATAGCTCATTTTCTCGTAAATCTTTTCGCTCAAAGAAACAGGGCTTATATGAATTATAGAACAGAATATGAGATAAGAAATAAACTTTTTTCTCATATTTTATCTCTGGATGAATTTTTGTTTTTCAAATACTCTGTAGGCGAGGTTCTGACGAGACTTGTGGACGATATATCCGAAAAAATAGCGTGGTTTTCTTGTTCCGGAGTTTTTAGATTTATTCAGGCGATTTTTACTTTTTTATCAATAGTTTCGGTAATGTTATATTTAAACGTTAAGTTAACTTTGATTTCTCTTATCCCTTTGCCTTTTATGGTGTTATTTGTCATAAAAATGGGAAAGATACTAAATAAAAAATACGAGGAGCTTCAAAAAGCGATTTCCAACGTTTACGATTATATCGAAACGAGTTTTTCCGGTATAAAGGTTATTAAAGCCAATTTAAAGGAAAAAAATTTCGAGGATAAGTTTTTGGAAATCACTTCGGCTCAAATGGAAAAAGCCGTAAATGTAGAAAAAAAACAGATACTTACTCATTTCGTTTTTTTCTTCACCGCTTTTCTTTCGGTTTTTTTGGTTTATCTTTTCGGAGGAGTGGAGGTAATAAACGGTAATTTGAGCGTGGGTACACTGGTTTCGTTTCAGATTTATACTTTTATGCTGATATGGCCCTGTTCGGATATAAGCCAGTTTTTCATATCTTTAAATAGAGCCGGGGTCAGCATAAGAAGAGTGGATGAAATTTTAAACTTCAAATCCAGAATAACCTCTCCCAAAAAACCGGCGAAACTTGCCCAAATAGGAGATATAAAAATTAAAAATTTATCTTTTTCTCTGGGAGATAAAAAAATATTAAACGATATAGATTTATATATTAAAAAAGGGGAGAAATTGGCGGTTGTGGGAAGGATAGGAAGCTCCAAATCTACCCTTCTTAAAGTCATAGCCAGAATACTTCCTTACGACGGCGGAGAGTTTAAAATTTCCGAAACCGACATAAACGAGTTCGATATAAAAGATTATCAGTCTAAGATATCTTACGTAAGCCAGGAGGCTCAGATAATAAGCGATACCGTTCTAAACAATATAACGATGTATAAAAAATACAGCGAAGAGCAGATAAATAGAATATTGAAAATAGCTCAGCTTGAGAAAGATATATCGGATATGCCTCATAAATTGAATACCGTGGTCGGAAATAAGGGTGTCACTCTATCGGGAGGACAAAAACAAAGAATTTCTTTGGCCCGGGCTTTGATTAGAAATCCGGAGCTTCTTATTATGGACGATTCCACCAACCAGATGGACGCTCATACCGAACATAGATTCTGGACCGAGTTTGAAAATCATTTTTCAAATACTACGGTAATATTCGTAACCCACAGAACCTCCACCATAGAAAAAGCGGATAATGTGGCGGTAATGGACGGCGGGAAAATAGTGGAATACGGAAGTCATTTAAAGCTTATAAACAAAAACGGATTGTATAAAAAAATATACGATAAATATAAAATAGAAAACGGATAATTCATAATTTTTTATTAAAATTATAAAATATAAATATGGAACTTATTAACTCTATATTTTTAAACCCCATATTCTCCACTCTTTTTGCGATATCCGCATGCGGAGTCATAGGCCTTTATATAGGAAGCATAAAGTTATTTAAGATAAACATAGGAATAACCGGAGTATTGTTTGCCGGGATAGTTCTTTCTTATTTGGGCATTAAATTCGACGAAAATTTAATACATTTTATAAGAGAGTTCGGGCTTGTTCTTTTCGTATATGCGGTAGGTATGCAGGTCGGAGGCGGTTTTTTTTCCGCATTCAAAAAAAACGGTTTAAGGTTTAATATATTCGCTTTAACGGTAATCGCTCTTAACGTAATTATAGTTCTTTTGATAAAGTATTTCGCAAATATCGATCCTTCTTTAATTACCGGGCTTTACTGCGGAGCCGTTACAAATACCCCGGCTCTCGCAAGCGCTCAGGCTACAGCAAGTTCCTTAGGTAAAAATTTCATTCTGGATAATATATCTTCTTCTTACGCCATAGCTTACCCCGGAGCTATATTTTCGCTCGTCGTATCCATGATTATATTGAAAACCGTTTTCAAAAAAGATTATGAAGAGGATATGAATAAAACCGTCGTTTTAGACAGGCCTAAGATATTAAACGTAACGGTATCGGTCGAAAATAAAAATATAAACAACATAAAAATAAAAGACATACCGGCGATAGACGATTTAAAAATAGTTGTAACCAGAGTCAAAAGAGGGGGAGATGTCTTTCTGGCCCATCCCGATACCGAAATTAAATTAGACGACCTGATTTTGGCGGTAGGTGAAGAGAAAAATATAGAAGAGTTTATAAAAATAGTAGGTTCTAAATCGGATGTGGATTTGAAATCGCAGTCTCAAAAAATAATTCATACAAGAGCGGTCGTAACCAATAAATCCATAATAGGCAAAAAAATATACGAAACGAAAATCCCTTCTTACGGAGTTATAATAACGAGAGCTTCCAGAGCCGATGTGGAGTTTATAGTTTCGGACGATTATACCATACAATTCGGCGATAACATAGTGATAGTGGGAGACGAAGAGAATGTAAAAAAAGCGGTCAATTTCATAGGAAACTCTCCGAAAGATTTAAATCACCCCGAACTTGTTCCGATATTTATAGGTATGATAGTCGGAATAATAATAGGAATAATACCCATACATCTTCCTTTTGTAAACGGAACTTTAAAGCTGGGACTGGCCGGCGGACAGCTTATAAGCGCCATAATATTCGCGAATTTGGGAAACATCGGAAGAATATCCTGGTACATACCTCCGGCAAGCAACCTTATGTTAAGGGAGCTTGGAATAATAATGTTTTTGGCCGCAGTCGGGCTTAAATCGGGACACAGTTTCTTCGATACTATAATAAACGGTAACGGCCTTGTACTTGTTTTTTACGGTTTATTGGTTTCTTTTATTCCGGTTTTTCTGGTCGGTTATGTATTAAAAAAGATATATAAAATACATTACCTTACCATATGCGGTCTTTTAAGCGGTTCTATGACCGACCCGCCGGCTTTGGCTTTTGCAAATTCCATTTCGGATTCCAATCTCCCGTCTATTTCTTACGCTACGGTTTATCCTCTTACCATGTTTTTAAGAATAATATCCGCTCAGATTTTAATATTGTTTTTCTATGGATAAATCCGTAATTTTAATATTTTCCATAATAGGTTTCGGATATTTTTTCGCGTACAAAACAACCGAAAGAAACGAACTCGAAAAGGGACTCAATAAATATCTTTATTATATCGCTCTTCCTTTTACTATATTTTTAAAAACCGCCGGTTTAAAAACGGAAATCGTTTCTTTAAATTTCGCTTTAATAAATTCCGTTCCGATACTGTTCGTTTATTTTTTAATTTATATTTTTTGGAAAACAAAAATTTTTAGTTCGAATTTTTCAAGAACTCTCGCCGTAACTTCCACTTTGGGAAATCTCGTTTACTTGGGCCTTTCCGTAATATCTTTTACCCAGGGCGAAGAATTTATCGGGACGGGAGCGGTGATAGCCGTAATACAAAATCTGGTAATATTTACCGCCGGAGTTTTTTTGCTTAATATAATATGCGACGACGGTTCTTGTTTAAAGATATTTTTTTCTAAAATTATAAAAAATCCGCTTTTTGCTTCTTCCATTCTTGGCATTTTATGGTCTTATTTTTCATTGCCGGTTCCGGATTTTTTAATCCGATTTTTAACCGAATTTTCAAAATCGGTAACATCCATAGCTCTATTTACGGTAGGCATCGGGCTTTACGGCAAAAAAATAACTCTTTTAAATATAAATAAAATACTTATAATTTCATTTTTTAAACTCGTCTTTTTGCCGCTGATCGTTTTCGGCTGGATTTATTTTACGGGAGAGTCCGATATAAACTATAAAATAGTTTTTATTCAATATACCATGCCTGTTGCGGTGGCCTGTTATGTCCTTGCCTACGAGTTTAATTTAGAATACGATGTCGTGGCTCAGTCCATATTATTTACTACGATTTTGTATTTCTTTTTTTATCCCTTTTATAGCGCTTTGATATCTTTGCTTTTTTGATATAATTAAACTAAGGAGAATATATGAAAACTAACGTTAATCCGTGGTTTTATGTCCCGACGACATATTTTGCCGAGGGTTTGCCTTATGTAACCGTTAACACCATAGTTGTGATTTTATATAAAAAATTGAACGTTCCAAACGAAATAATAGCTTTTTTAACCAGCTGGCTTTTTCTTCCATGGACCGTAAAGTTTTTATGGGGTCCGGTGGTGGATACGGTATCCACTAAACGAAAATGGATAATATATACCCAGCTCGTAATTTCTTTAGTTTCTTTATTGTCGGCATTTTTTCTCTCATCTTCTTATTTTCTTTTTATTACTTTATCTTTGTTTATGCTAATGGCTTTTATGTCAGCAACTCACGATATTGCGGTTGACGGTTTTTATATGCTTAGTATGGACGAGAAAAAACAGGCTTTTTTTGTGGGCATAAGAGCTTTTTTTTATCGATTGGCGATGCTTTTTTCATCCAGCGTTCTTTTGATTTATGTGGGAAAACTTGAAAAAAATACCGGCAATATAGTAGGCTCCTGGCAGATATGTTTAGGGATAGTGGCGATTATTATGGCGGTTTTATTTTTGTATCATACCGTAATTCTTCCTTTTCCGGAATCGGATTCCCCGAAAAAAATTAATTGGAGCGAGTTTGCCGACGCTTTTGTAAGTTATTTTAAAATAGAAAAAATATGGCTTGCGATAGCTTTCATAATACTTTACAGATTCGGCGAAGCCATGCTTTTAAAAATATCGCCTTTATTTATGTTAGACCCTATTGAAAAAGGCGGGCTTGGACTCGATACGGCTATCTACGGCAGAGTTTATGGGATATTTGGGCTTATATCGCTGATACTTGGAAATATACTCGGAGGTATAGCCATATCCAGATGGGGGCTTAAAAAATGCATATGGCCTATGGCTTTAATGTTAAATATTCCCGACCTTGTTTACGTATATATGGCTTACCATAATACTTTACCGCTTAAATTCGTATATGTATTGGTTTCTATGGAACAGTTCGGCTACGGCCTTGGTACCACGGCGTTTATGTTTTATTTGATACAAATTACCGGCGAGAAATATAAAACCGCTCATTTCGCTATATCCACGAGTATTATGGCTATGGGGCTTATGATACCTGGTATGTTTAGCGGTAAACTGCAGGTCGCCCTTGGATATCCCGTATTTTTTATAATCGTTTGTATAGCCACAATACCCGGTATGATTTTAATACCTTTTTTAAAATATAAATGACAATATACTCTTTGATTTCGGCTTTTTTATTTGCTCTCTCCATACCTTTTAGCAAGATTCTATTAAACAATATTCCGGCTTTTCAGTTAACTTCCATATTATATTTTTCTTCTTTCGTTTTTCTGTTTGTTTTAAAAACTTTTAAAAAAAATTTAGAGCCGAATCTTAAAAGAAAAGATATTCCATATCTCATAGGCAGCATAATATTCGGAGGATTTTTGGGTCCGGTTTTTATGATTTTTGCGCTTAAATATATATCGGCATCCGCGGTGTCTTTATTCGCAAACTTCGAGATGATATTTACCGTAACAATAGCGATTATTTTTTTGGGAGAAAGCAAGGATTTTAAATTTTTTTTAGGATTTTCCTTTATTTTTATCGGAGTCGTAATATTGAATTTTAACTTTAATCTTATGGAGTTAAACTTAAACAGGGGAGTTTTATTCGTTTTGTTGTCCTCTTTTTTTTGGGCTTTAGATAATAACTTTACCGCAAAAATTTCTATTTCCGACCCCATAACGATAACTATGTTTAAAGGTCTGGGAGGGGGGATATTAAGTTTTACCGCGGGTTATTTAAGCGGGAATATCGTTTCATTTTCGCTTGCTTCTTTTATCGGCGGTGTAATAACCGGTATTTTAAGTTACGCTTTAAGTCTTGTCTTTTTGATATATTCTATAAGATATAGCGGAGTTTCTCATACATTCGCCATATTCAACTCATATCCGCTTTTTGCGTTTATATTGTCCATGATAATTTTTAAAGAAAGCTTGACCTTTCAGGTTGTCTCCGCTTTTGCGCTTGTAGCCGCGGGAATGTGGTTTGTAATATTTTCAAAACATAAACACGCGCATACTCATATTATAGAACACGAACATTTTCATTCCCATAACGACGGCCATCACGACCACGACCATAATTCGGATATAAAACATTCTCATACTCACGCTCATAACATTACCCACTCCCATCCTCATTATAACGATATCCACCACACTCATCATTAAATGATTTTTATAAAAAAATTGTATAACTTTCCCCTGACCACTTATACAAACGATCGTCTCTAAAAGTGGTTCGCTAAAAAAAACAAATTATTAAATTAATGGTAATGAATAATATTTTTAGTATTTAGTCTGGTTATAAAATATTACTATCATAATTTCAGAAACTTTATCATACATAACCCAAATCATACAACCTCTTGACAAAGTTTTTTTTTTTTTTGCTACAACATAATAGATGTGGAAAATATTATTATTAATTTATTTAATAGTGACATTAAATGCTAACATTTTTAGCGCCGAAAAACCAAACCCTATAGACGAACAAATAAAACTTATTCAAACTGAGCTAAACCGTATAGAGGAAGTAACGAAATCAAGCGTCTGCTCTGGAGGGATAAACGAAATATTAAGCAATAAGAAAACGGAATACCAAAGACGCATAGAATTTTTAAACAAAACGAAAACGAAGCGAAACGAATCGATTAATATAAATAGAACAAACATAAAGGCGAGTTATGTAACAAACGATTATGTATTAAAGAAAGGCGAGATGTACTGCTACCCTAACCCGGCTGTAAGCAGGAACCCTAAACTCCACATAGAAGCGGGATATGCCGAAAAGGTGGAAGTTGAAATATACGACATAACGGGTCGGCTGAAAGACAAACTAACGATAAAAGGGTCTCCGGTGTTAATAGGTAACGAATACGCCTATGAATTTGAATGGAAAACCGAAGGATTAGGAAGCGGGACATACATAATGGAAGTAAAAGCCAATAGAGGCAGCGAGAAAATAACCGGCCGAATAAAATGCGCTATAATAAAATGAAAGTAATAAAAATAATCGTCATAATTATAATTGTGTTAAACATCGAAAACCTTTTAAAAGGACAGACCACCGGTAGTTTTTTAAAATTTACAAACGATGCTAAACTAATAAGCGGAGGTATTGTCGGTATAGATGATGGTGGATTAAGCGGACTGAACATAACGCCTGCGATAAGAATAACAAACAACGAAATCAGATACACCGGTACTCGAATAATGGACGAAATAAGCTACCACACGCTAATAAGCGGTATAAAGCTGAAAAGCTCTAACATAGGACTAATGATGACCGAATGCGGGGTAGATGGGATAGAAACCCGGGACGATAACGGACAAAAGACCGGCAGTTTTAACACTCGTAATAGTGTTATAGGAATTAACTACAGCTATGAACTAAATCGGAAGGATATAATCGGAATAACGATAAAACATATAAGTATGGCGATAAGCGAGAAAGAAGCTGGAAGTATGGGGATAGACATAGGATATGGACGAATAATAAACCGGAATACGGAAATAGGACTGAGCATTAGAAACCTTTCTAAAGGCATAAAACTAAACCGAACAAACGAGCAACTACCGGGCGGCATAACTATAATGTATGGATATCGTATAATGGAAGGAATAAGATTAGGGGTGAGCATTACCCGATGGATAGACGCCAAAACCCCTGAATATATAATAGGATTTGGATATAACATACTAAACGGGGTAGAATTAAGAAGCAACTACACCTACGCTAAACTAAATAGCGAAGAAACGAAAACGATAAGATACGGGATAGGTATAAAACTTAACAAAGCCGAACTGAACTATGCATCACAAGCGCATGGAAGCGGAATAACCAATAGCATAAGTATAGGGACTAAATTTTAATGAAAAGATTTAGACTTAAAATAATCGTATTGAGTATAATAATAAATATGGGGATAAACAAAGAACTAAAATCTGGAACAATAAGCTATGATGTGGATTATGGGGTTAAACTATTCAACCTGCCGTTTTTAGGCGTAGAATCGGGATACAGTAACGGGATAATATATCAAAAAGATTTAGGGATAAACGCAATAAACACCGAAGGGAACGTATTAATGAACTATATGAGCATCCCCGGCGGGATAAACACGGGCGAGATAGTTAGCATAGAGGGTAATGCATACATATACTACGTAAGACCCGATAACTGGCAAAGCTATGTAAGGAGATACCTGCCTGACGGGAGATATACTGAGGTTTTAGAATATGAATACGGGAGCTATCCGCTTAGCATATCCGGGAAAGGAAACAGAATATACACATACTCGATAATAACGATACCAAAGATATGCTATGACCCCGAAGGTAATGGATACGAATGCTATGACATAAAAGGGCTTAAAACCGGGTATGATAGCGAACTCAACCGTATAAGCCGTGAAATAATAGAAGACGAGTCGTTGATAAACGGGA
>Ga0116166_1002197_pt1 | contig 16607 bp, 11 predicted proteins | sample AD_JPNMR2_MetaG_FD_89884 | JGI IMG/M metagenome (GOLD analysis project Ga0116166, IMG submission 89884) | Active sludge microbial communities of municipal wastewater-treating anaerobic digesters from Japan - AD_JPNMR2_MetaG | ecosystem: Engineered > Bioreactor > Anaerobic > Digestate | place...
CCAGTCAACGCTCAACGCCAGGATATCCGAATCCTTCAAGTTAGTGAGCGAGAGGCTGGAGCAGGTCCACAGCGGCCTTGGCGAAGTCCAGAGCCTGGTGAACGACGTTGGTGACCTGAAGAAAGTGCTTTCCAACATAAAGACCAGGGGGATCCTTGGCGAAGTCCAGCTGGAGGCGATAATAGAAGACATACTGGTGCCAGGCCAGTATGAGAAGAACGTGAGGGTGAGGCCCGGCAGCGGGGAAGCCGTGGAATTCGCCGTAAAAATTCCGGTGGAAAACGGCGGTAATGGAAACTACATGTGGCTCCCCATCGACGCCAAATTTCCGATGGAAGACTTTGAAAGGCTCATAGATGCCGAAGAAAGGTGCGACACTGCGGAGTGTGAAAGATTAAGGAAGGAGTTAGAAAACCGCCTGAAGCAGTCTGCGAGGGATATAAGGGACAAATACATATGCCCGCCGCACACTACGGACTTTGCCATAATGTTTCTGCCTGCAGAAAGCTTATTCGCCGAAGCATTAAGGAAACCCGGCTTTATCGAAGCACTGCAGAGGGAGTGCAGGGTTCTCATAACAGGCCCAACGACGCTGTCCGCTGTATTGAGCAGCTTGCGGCAGGGGTTTAAAATCTTCGCCATAGAAAAGAAAGCGGAAGAAGTGTGGAGGCTGCTGGGGGCGGTAAAGTCGGAAGTAGGAAAATTCGGCGATCTGCTGGAGAAGGTCAACAAAAAGCTTCAGGAAGCCCAGAACGTTATAGAAGATGCCTCGAAAAAGACCCGGACCATCGACAGAAAACTCAGGAACGTAGAAGAAATATCTCCCGAAGAAACGGCAGAACTCCTTGCGCTTTCTTCGTCACCCGACGATGATATTTTCTAAGGGTTGTGGTATTATGAGAAAAGCGATTACCGTTTTATCGGTTCTTCTTATCCTGTCGGTATTAATCACGTCCTGCGGTGGCGGTACCTCTTCGCCGTCCGTCCCTACCGGTGGTGGAACATCGGAGGGGACACAGGCCGGGCCGCCTGCCGTGAAAGAATCTGCGCAACTGGCGGTAACGGAAAGCTCTGCGCAGCCGGCTGAGGCTACTCAAACCGCCAAAGAAGAAAACACTGAAGGCAAAGCAGGGATAAACCTTATTAAAGCCAGGGTCACCAAAGCCGTTGACGGCGACACGGTCTATGTAAAGCTGGAGAACGGCAGGGAAGAAAAGGTGCGGTTTATCGGCGTAGATACGCCTGAAAGCACCACGCAGGTGGAACCTTACGGTAAGGAAGCCGCATCCTTCACCAAGTCGAAGCTTCTCGGGAAGAACGTGTGGCTGGAGCTTGATGTACAGGAGAGGGACAAATACGGCAGGCTGCTGGCTTACGTGTGGCTTTCACCGCCAACTAAGGAGAGCGACGAAGAGATAAGGGCGAAGATGTTTAACGCAGTGCTCCTGCTGGAAGGTTATGCCCAGGTTATGACAGTGCCACCTAATGTGAAATATGCGGAGTATTTTAAGAAATACCAGCAGGAGGCGAGGGAGAAAAACGCGGGTCTTTGGGGGGTGGAGGTAAAGGAAGAAAAGTCTGCGTCCTCTCAAGTAGCGTTAGTTTCTTACATCGGCAACAAGAACAGCAAGAAATTCCACCTTCCGGACTGCCAGTGGGCTGAAAAGATTTCGCCTGCCAACAGGGTATACTTTAAGTCGCGTGACGAAGCGATAAAGGCAGGATATGTGCCGTGCAAGGTGTGCAGACCGTAACTGTATGCACGAAAGGTGGTGCTCAAAATGCCTGCCCGCATAGTCAAACAAAATCGTGAGATAAAGGAACTCTTTCGGGCAAAAATCCGGGAGAAGGTGGAACGGGAAAAAGAAAGAATGCGGGAACGAATTGACAGTGAGGTACCGTCCTGGATAAGATGGGCTGTCAAACCGCTGGCGGAGTGGAACTTCAACGCCATGCGGGCTAGGTGGAACGATCGCGGGGATAGTGGAGAAACGAACGCTTTCCTGCATTTCTGGCTCCTTATGCCCAATACATGGGTAGTAATCGAAGATGCTGTCATAGAACCGGAGCCGGACGAATTTGCTCAGATAGATCATGTACTTATTGGGCCGCCGGGAATATTTCTCGTTGAGACTAAAGCATGGGAAGGGGCTTTCCTTGGCTATAAAGACGTATGGAAGCGAAAAGAAGGGAACTCCTGGATGCGATGCGAAAGCCCTACTAAGCAAAACCTTCGGCACAAGCAACTTTTTGTAGAATGGCTTAAGGGACTAAATCTGAATCTATCAGTCTCCCTGTCCGATTACGTATTCCCTGTAGTCCTTTTTACACGCTGCCGGTGGCTGAAAACCGAAGGATGCTCCATGCCAGTATTCCGCGATGGAGCGGAGTTGGTGGGGTATTTGCGGCGGTGTGCAAAAGAAAAGACAGTGCTTTCTCAAAACCAGATAGAAAAAGTAACTCAGGCTCTTGCCAATGCCAAACCGCTATGCAGTGAATTCTGTGTAGATCGCATAGAGAGAGTAAGATTGAGTAAAGGGAAGGAATGTATCCGCGTATTCGGCCCTGAAGAAAGGGCAGAACAACTGCGGGGAATCTATGTTGCACGCGGCAAGATTGTTTCGAAACTGTTTCCGGACAGGCATGATGCTGGGTGGTGGTGCTTTTACATAGAAAGATAATATTTTCGGCGTCCGCTGACCTCTTCGAGAAAGAAGAGAGGGAAGAAGGGAAGCCCGTAATAACTTTCGTGCGGCAATACCCTTTTTCTTTGCGAAGTTTTAGCCTATAACGATATTAGGACAACTGAGTCGGGACAAAAGTGCTTCGCTTAAAGCAGGACAAGAAACACCACGCCTCCGATTAGGACTGAGATAGATATGCGCTTTCTTGGGTGAAAAAATTTTTGAAAAGTTACCTGCTAAATCTTGACCCGGACGATTGTACGGATACTCTTGCCTTCTACTTTTAGTTCATGTAGCATGATAATAAATCCACTCCCCTGTAAAACAGAGATTAATGAAAGGGGTAAGGATAATGACGTGCATAGACGCTATTCGTGAAGTATTTAAAAATAAAGACGAAGTTTTAACCACAGACGAAGTAATTAATCGGATTTATTCAAAATATCCTAATAAACCATGGAAAACCAGTACTATATCAGCCTATTTAATTGGCTTAAGTGTGAATCATCCATCCAGCCGTTATTATCCGTATGCAAGGCAGCAAGCATTTCTATTCAGTCTTGGCAATGGAAAATATAGGCTTTGGGATCCTGAAAAGGATGGCATATGGGTTGTTACAGAAACGGGAGTTCAACTACTTGATGCCAATGGTGGAACAAACTCCATGGAAGATGTTGAGCAAGAGAATATTAATACAGCAGCTTCATTAGAAAAAGATCTGGAAAATGCTTTGGTTTCCAACCTTGAGCAATTAGAGCCAGGACTGTCATTGTATGAAAAAAACGGGATAAGAGGTCAGCAATTTGATACTAACGCAGTAGGTCGCATAGATATCTTAGCTATTGATAAACAGGGAAATTATGTAGTCATCGAACTTAAAGCAGGGGAAGCGGACGATAAAGTTTGCGGTCAGATCTTAAGATACATGGGCTGGGTGAAAAAAGAATTAGCCGATGGTAAACCGGTACGAGGAATTATTATAGCCAACAGTTTCAGTGAGCAATTAAAATATGCTGTTAGTGCGGTTCCTAATATTTCGTTGAAATTATATAAAGTTCATTTTACATTTTCAGACGTTTAACTAATATTTGGTATTTTTCTTGCTGGCCCCTCAAGAGAATTGGACTAAAACGCACAACATGATAAAATTTCTCTTGAGGAGATCAAAGGCAATGGCAGCACATAAAAACTTTACCTTCGAAGAAAAACTTGCTATCCTTGCCGAGGCTGAAAGCTCTTCTACTACCCAAATTGCTGTATGTAGGAAGGTATGGCATATCAAAGAGAACCTTAGATTACTGGAAAAAACATCTCCTGAACACTGAAAATTATCCCGAAGATGAACTTGCAAAGCTCAGAAAAGAAAACGTTATGCTACGCTCAATAATTGTTGATAAAGACTTGGATATCGCTTATTTAAAGGAATTATTAAAAATAAAAAAACGAGCCGAAATTAAAGGAAAAAATCGAGGTCATTGAGAAATTCAGATCTCAGGATATAAACCTGGATTTTCTCCTTCGGATTGCGGGTGTTCCAAAAAGCACATTCTTTTACAAACTCATGAAGAAAAATATAGTTCAAGCCGAGGATGCTTTATTCCCGGCTTTTCAAGGACCACAAATGGAGAAATTGTAACTGACGAAGCAATAAAGACGCTACTTTTTGACCTCGCTGAGGAATACCGCCGGTATGGATACAAGAAACTTACAGTTCTCTTGAGATTTCGGTTCGGCATAAGGATCAACAAGAAGAAGGTCTACAGGCTATGTAAGGAAATGGACCTTCTCTTGCCAATAGAAAGGCACCATAAGCCTAAGGAGTGCCCAATAGCCTTCAAAAAAGTTGCCGTAAATGCGCCAAATAGCCAAATTTTGCAAACGCCAGGGTATATTACACGAGCCTAAATGAATTTGTTGGGTATGGCTCGTTTATAAGAGGACTTGATAAGTAGTTTATGATGGAATACAATACTATAAGGCCCCATCAATCGCTGGGATATATGATGCCAAGCAAATTTTACGAAGAATTTTTAAGAAATGATGCGAGCCGGGGAGTACTGGTCGTTTAAGTCCAAATAACCGGGGGCCAGTACAATTAATTCTAAAATTAAGGGTGAGGTTAATGGCAACTGAAAAAATAACTTTAGCGCAACTGGAGACCCATCTTTTTAAAGCAGCAGATATTTTGCGGGGGAAAATGGATGCTTCCGAATACAAGGAATACATCTTTGGCATGCTTTTTTTAAAATATACCTCTGATGTTTTTGCTGCCAAGAAATTAGAACTGGAAAACATGTATAAAAACTTGGGCTTTTCTGACGAACAAATTAAAGAACTAACTGAAGACCCCAATTCGTATGATATTTTTTATGTGCCTCCCAAAGCCCGCTGGGAGTATATACTCAACTTAAAAGAGGACGTAGGGAACCAGCTGAATAAAGCGCTGGCTGCTTTAGAGGAAGCAAACCCTGAGTTGGATGGGGTTTTAAAGCATATTGATTTCAATGCTACTAAAGGAAAAATAAAGCTTAAAGACCAGCAGTTAATTGACCTTATCCATCACTTCAATAAATACACTCTGACTCCGGAAAACTTTGAGTTTCCAGATTTACTGGGTGCAGCTTATGAGTATCTTTTAAAAGAATTTGCTGATTCGGCTGGGAAAAAAGGTGGCGAGTTTTATACGCCTGCCGGTGTCAAAAAACTGATGGTAAGGCTGGTTAAACCTGGCGAGAATATGACAGTTTACGACCCGACGGTTGGTTCGGGAGGCTTTTTGATTGAAGCTTTTCACTATGTAGAAGAAAAAGGGCAGAATCACTATAATTTAGGTCTTTATGGGCAGGAACTAAACGGACTGACCTGGTCGATTTGTAAAATGAACATGATTTTACACGGTATCTCCGATGCCCATATAGAAAATGAAGATGTTTTAACCACCCCGATGTTTTTAGAAAACGGATATATCAAGCGCTTTGACCGGGTTCTGGCCAATCCTCCTTTTTCTGAAAACTATTCCCGGGCAAACATGCAGTATCCGGAGCGGTTTAAATACGGATTTACTCCAGAAACCGGCAAAAAAGCTGATTTAATGTTTTTACAGCACATGATTGCCAGCTTAAAAGATGATGGAATTATGGCCACGGTTATGCCTCACGGCGTTTTGTTTCGGGGAGGACAGGAAAAGGTAATCCGGGAAGGGATTGTTAAAGAAGGTATAATTGAAGCAATCATTGGGCTTCCGCCTAAGCTTTTTTACAATACCGGGATTCCGGCCTGCATTATAGTGATTAATAAAAATAAACCCGAACATTTAAAGAATAAAATTTTATTTATCAATGCCGACCGGGAATACGGAGAAGGAAGAAATCAAAACTTCTTACGTCCTGAAGATATCGAAAAAATTGTAAATGTCTTTGATGAGAAAAAGGAAATACCTGGATATTCAAGACTGGTTGATATAAAAGAAATTGAAGAAAATGATTTTAATCTTAACATCAGAAGATATGTAGATAATTCTCCAGAGCCAGAGATAGAAGATGTGCGGGCTCATCTTGTCGGCGGGGTACCTTTACGGGAAGTAAGAAGGTATGAAGAGCAGTTTAAAAAATTTGGGATTTCCTACGATGTTCTTTTAAAAGAAAAAGATGAGCAATATTTAGAGTTTAATGATTTAATAGCAGAAAAAAGTCAAATAAGAGACGTTATTGAAAATGCGGCGGAAGTCAAAAATACCATAGCAAAACATAAGGAAATGCTTTTAAACTGGTGGCAGGAAGTAGAACCGGAGATTTTAGAGTTTTACGGAAGAAATAACCTCTGGAGCTTTAGAAATGCTGCCCTGAATAAATTAAAAGAAAAGCTTTTGCCTCTTGGAACTCTTGATGAGTTTAAAATTGCCGGCGTTTTCGTGAACTGGTGGGAAGAACTTCTTTATGATTTTAAGAGTATAGCTGCTACCGGCTGGAACAAAAATCTGGTGGATGATGAAAGGATTAAGGAAAAGTATTTCGGGAAGGAAATCGAAGAAATAGAAGAACTGGAAAGTAAAATTGCAGAAATAGAAGGCGAACTAAATGAACTTTTAGATGAAGTTGAAGAGTGGGATGAAGAAGAACAGGGAGAGAAAACGGCAAGCAAAGTAAAAAATCATCTAAAAGAGCTGGTAAAAGAATTAAAGGAAAATAAGAGCGAATCAGCAATTAAAGAAGCTAAAAGATGGGAAGAGTTGTTGGCTAAAATAGCAGAAAAAGAAAAAGAACTTAAAAATGCCCGAAGCAAGGAAATGCAAAGAGAAAAAAATCTTGAAAAGGAAGTTTCCCGAAGAAAAGAAAATTTAACCGAGGAAGAAGTTAAAGAGCTTTTACTGGAGAAATTTTATGATTTTATTGATAAGCAACTTGAAAAGTATCTAAATGCTGAAAAGAAAGAAATGATAAAGATTTTTGAAAATCTTTGGGATAAGTACAGAGTATCGCTTTCTGAACTCACAAAAGCAAGGGATGAAGAAGTAAATAAGCTAAATGAGTTTTTGCAAAAACTGGGGTGTTACTATGAATGAGGAATTAAAAGTACCCGAGGGATGGGAATGGGTAAATATTGAAAATGATGTTGTCGTAATTTCAGGTATGAGGCCTAAAGGTGGTGCTATAGACGATGGAGTCCCAAGTTTGGGTGGTGAACATATAACTTCTGATGGAAGGGTAATATTCTCTGAAGATAACGCAAAGTTTATTCCTGAAAAGTTTTACAAACTCATGAAAAAAGGAAAAGTTGAAAAAAATGATATTTTAATAAATAAAGATGGAGCAAATACTGGGAAAGTAGCAATATTAAGGGAAAAGTTTAATCCAGAAATCGCAATTAATGAACACTTATTTATAGTTAGAAGTAAGAGCTTATTTGAACAAGGGTTTTTATTTTATTGGTTTTTTTCATCTTTTGGGACAAGACAACTTAAAGAAAAAATAACTGGTTCAGCTCAACCAGGCTTAACATCAAATTTTATAAAAAACTTTTTTGTTTTGTGCCCCCCTCTTCCAGAACAACAAAAAATCGCCGAAATCCTTGAAACTGTAGATAATGCCATCGAAAAAACTGACGCTATTATTGAAAAATATAAACGCATAAAACAGGGGTTAATGCAGGATTTACTGACAAAAGGTATTGACGAAAACTGGCAGATAAGAGATGAAAAAACCCATAAATTTAAGGATTCTCCCCTGGGGAGAATCCCGGAAGAGTGGGAAGTTGTGAGGTTGGGAGAAGTATTTGATATTTTTGCCGGTGGGGATATAGATATGGAAAACTTTTCAGAAGATAAGACTCTAAAGCACAAGTATCCAGTATATTCAAATTCCTTGGAAAAAAATGGGCTGTATGGTTATTCTTCTAAATATAAGTTTAATGAAAATTGCATTACTGTAACAGGAAGAGGAACACTTGGATATGCAGTTCCAAGATATGAAAAGTTTAATGCGATTATTAGATTATTAGTTTTACAACCAAAAGAGCAACTTAATATAAAGTTTGTAGCAGAATACATTAATAATAAAATAAAAATTTCAACTGAAAATACTGGAGTACCACAGTTAACTGTGCCTCATATTTCAGGATATAGTATTTCCTTACCCCCTCTTCCCGAACAACAACGCATTGCTGCAGTTTTATCTCAAATCGACGAAGCCATTGAAAAAGAACAGGCTTACAAAGAAAAGCTTGAAAGGATTAAAAAAGGGCTGATGGAAGATTTACTGACCGGGCGGGTCAGGGTTAATTGTCTACTTTAATTATTTGATTGGGAGGCTTCTCAAATGTACAGCAAACTTGATGAGGAGCATTATGTAGAAAATCCCTTCTTAGCCCAGCTTCTAAGGCTGGGCTGGAAGGTTTACCGGCAGAATAAAGATAACCCTGAAGAGATAAAAGAGATTATTTCATTTAATTCAGCTTTTGAACCGTCATTTGGTGAGTCGGTTAAGTTCAGAGAAAGCTTCAAAGAAGTAGTTTTAGAAAGCGTTTTAAAAGAAAGCCTGAAAAAAATTAACCCCTGGCTTGAGGACGACCAGCTAAATGAAGTTGTGCGGAAGATTACCACTCCTCAGGCCAATTCATTTTTGGAAATCAACCGGGAGATTCATGATTTACTTTTAGAAAACACTTCTGTTTCCGAAAACCGCAGGACCGGTGAAAAAAGCCCCACAGTTAGATTTATTGACTTCAGAAACCCGGAAAATAATACTTTTTTAGCTGTATCGCAGTATAAAGTAAACATTCCGGGTACAGAAAAACATATTATTCCCGACATCGTTCTCTTTGTAAACGGCTTACCTCTGGTTGTAGTGGAGTGCAAATCCCCGGCCATTGCCGATCCCCTGACCGAAGCTATAACCCAGCTAATGCGCTACTCCAACCGGCGGGGAGTAAAAGAAGGAAACGAAAAACTCTTCTGGTACAATGTTTTTATGATTGCCACTTCCAATCAGGTAGCCAAATACGGCACCATTACCTCGGACTTTGAACATTTTGTAGAGTGGAAAGACCCCTATCCTTATGCCATGTCCGAAGTAAATCCTGATGGCAGCGTAACCAGTCAGCAGCTTTTAATTCACGGGATGCTTTCCAAACAGAATTTCCTCGATTTACTGCACACCTTTACCATTTTTAAAGAAGACCCCAAAGGTGGTGTAATCAAAGTAGTTGCTCGCTACCAGCAGTTTCGTGCTGTAAAAAAGATGGTTAAACGGTTAAAAGAGGGGAAAACTTCGTCAGAACGGGGCGGGATTGTCTGGCACACCCAGGGGTCGGGAAAGTCGCTGACCATGATGTACATGGTCCGGGAAATGTACCACCAGCCGGAATTTGGCAGTTACAAGATAGTATTTATCACCGACCGGAAAGATTTAGAACAGCAGTTAAGAGAGACCTCAAAAAGTGTTGGCTTTACGGTAAATCTTGCGGGAAGCATCGACGAACTTAAACAGCTTTTAAGAACCAACACTCCCGATCTGGTTATGGCCATGGTGCATAAATTTCAGGAACGGGATTTAAAGCAGGAGTTTCCCATATTAAATACCTCCCCCAATATTCTGGTAATGATTGATGAGGCCCACCGCACGCAGTACAAGCTTTTAGGAGCCAATTTAAGAAAAGCCCTTCCCAATGCGGTTAGAATAGCTTTTACCGGAACTCCGATTGATAAGACTGAACAAGAATTTGGCCAGTACATAGACAAGTACAGCATTCGGCAGGCAGTAGACGATGGGGTTACGGTAGAAATAGTTTATGAAGGCCGGGTCCACAGTGCTGAACTTTCCGATGAAGAAGCGGCCAATGCCAAATTTGAAGATGTCTTTAGGGATGCTGATCAGGAGACAAAACGCCAAATCTTAGGCAAATATACCTGGAAGGCCTATCTTGAAGCAGAAGAAGTAATCAGGGATAAAGCAAAAGACATGATCGACCATTATGTGACGCATATCTTCCCTAATGGCTTCAAAGCCCAGGTAGTTGCTGTTTCCCGTTTAGCAGCGGTAAGATATAAAAAGGCCTTAGAAGACGCCTTGAAAGAAAAAATTGCTGAGCTGGAAAAGAGCCAGAACCTGAAAGTAGACTTGGAGACGCTGAGAAAGTTAAAAGTAGGAGTCGTAATCTCCGGTAAGCAGAACGATGAAGCTATCTATCAGCCCTATACCAATCCGGTGGAGCACGAAAAAATAATCCAGAGTTTTCGCCTTCCCTTTGGTAAAGTTAACGAAAATGGCATATCAGGGGATGTAGGCATTTTAGTAGTTCAGAGCATGCTGATTACTGGCTTTGATGCCCCGATAGAACAGGTTATGTATCTTGATAATGTGATAAAAGGCCATAACTTACTGCAGGCAATAGCCAGGGTAAACCGGGTTTACAAAAACAAGTCCTGCGGTTATGTTGTGGATTATGTTGGCGTCTTAAAACATTTAGAAGAAGCGCTGGCAATTTATGCTGATGAAGATTTAGCCGAAATCTCTAAGGTTGTTATTAATAAGGCAAAAAGTATTGATAATTTGCATTATACCCATAGACAGATCGAAGAATTTTTTGCGAAAAATGGCCTTAAAGACTGGCGGTCTCAGGTTGATGACTGCATTGACCTTTTAGTTGACGAAAAAATCAGAAATGAATTTATCATGTTGGTTCGAAACTTTAATCGGGCAATGGATGCGGTTCTTCCTGATGCTGAGGCATTAAAATATCTAACTGATTTAAAGATATTAAGTTTCATCAAAGAAGCAGCCCGGAATCGGTATCGTGACAGTAAATTGAGTATAAGTGATGCCAGCCGGAAAATAAGGGAGATAGTAGAAGAGTACATAGTAGCCAAAGGAATCAACCCCAAAATTCCGCCAATCCCGCTTTTAGATGATAAATTTTTAAATAAATTAAAAGGAAAGCCAGCTAAAGTTAGAGCTCAGGAATTGATAACAGCTATTAAAGAACATATTGTTGATCATTTTGAAGAAGACCCGGAGCTATATGAAAGATTTTCTGATAGATTAAAAAGACTGCTGGAAGAATATCACGAGAAGTGGGAAATACTTGCCGAAGAGTTAGAAAGACTTAGAGAGGAAATGCAAAAGGGCCGGGAAGTAGAAAATACCTTTGGGTTTGAACCTAAAAAAGAAATGCCGTTTTTGGGACTACTTAAAAAGGAGTTATTTGGGCAGAAAGCCTTTAATGAGTTAAGTGATGAAGAAGTTAACTTCCTTGTTGATTTAACCAGAGACGTAATTGAAATAATTAAGAGAGAAACAAAAGCGGTTGACTTCTGGGAAAGCTACACCAAGCAAAAGCGGTTAAAAACATATATAGGGAACCACTTGCTGCAGAAACTGGTACCAAAAGCTTCTGCCGGTAAGGGTGTTGCTGAAAGTCCCGCTCCCTATTATGCTGATAGCTTATCAAAAGTAATATTTAATAAAAGAAACGAAATAACTCAAAAACTACTGGAACTCGCCTATCATCACTACGGGAAGTGAGAAACATGGATATAAAAATTGAAAAAATAGTTCGCACCAAAAGAAAGACCATTGCTCTTGAAGTAACAGATAGTGCTACTTTAATAGTTAGGGTACCTTATGGAGTAAGTGAAAGCACCATTCAGGCAGTTATTCGAAAACACTACGACTGGATTATTAAAAAGAAAAATGAAGTAGAAGCCCGAGACCCAAAAGTTAGCGCTAAAGAGTTTGTTAACGGTGAAGGCTTTTTATATCTTGGAAAGTATTATAAACTTCAAATAGTGGAAGACCAGGAAGAACCACTTAAATTCGAAAATGCATTTTATCTATCAAAGGAAGCACTGCCGTATGCAGAAAAAGTTTTTACTGAATGGTATAAGAAGGCAGCTTTAGAAAAGATAACTGAACGGGTACAGTTTTATGCTAAGATGGGCGGTTATAATTATTCCCGAATAAATATCACCAATGCCCAGAGAAGATGGGGTTCTTGTTCAAGCAAAGGTAACTTAAATTTTAGCTGGCGGTTAATTATGGCCCCCTTATCGGTTATTGATTATGTCGTAGTACATGAACTTGTGCATTTAGAGGAGAAAAATCATGGTAAGGCTTTCTGGACTAAAGTTAGGATTTTAATGCCTGACTACCAAAAACATGAAAGCTGGTTGAAAAATAATGGGCATATGTTAAAGCTATAAGAAGCGCACAGGAGTATGCCCTGCACAAAAAAAATTGGACTTGATCCTTCACGAAACTGCAATAGGAGGAGTCACTACTGACAAGCAGTAGATTACGTCTTTACTCGGGCGCCTATCCCAAGGGGTAACGTAGCCCTTGTGGAAGGGGTAGTATAAACCCTAAGGTGCGTGCCGAGTCCGTAGTAACCCTGCATCGCTGTATCGCAAAGCAATGCAAAACCGGGGCCTAGGATAGGTGCCTTTTTGTTCCACCTGCCCTGGTATTTTCTGTCTTGTATAAGAAAATCTCAAAAAGCAAGGGATGGTGAAAACCATGCCCGTCCATCTCACCTTCTACGATGGCGCCAATTGCATCGGCGGCAACAAAATACTTTTGGAGGACGACGACACATCCCTCTTTCTTGACTTCGGTACAAACTTCAAAGCCGAAGGCATGTTCTTCGACGAATTTCTAGCCCCTCGCGCCAACTTCGGCTTTTACGACCTTCTCAGCCTTGACATCCTTCCTCCGCTGAAGGGGCAGTACCGGACCGACCTTGAATACCCGGGCGTATGGGAAAGATATTCCTCCCATCCACGGTACCGGAAAGTGGAAGTTCAAGGTATTCTTCTTTCCCACGCCCACTTTGACCACTGCGGGCATTTGTCTTACGTCCGCGAGGACGTGCCCGTCATAACCAGCCTGACCGCTGCGCTGATATGCAAAGCTCTGCAGGATACCGGCGGTGGAAACCGCCTGCAGGAGATATGCTATATAAACCCTCGGGAATTCAAGAACGGCCTTTTGCAGACCGGCCATTATAAGTCAACCCCTTTCAAACAGCGGCGGTACAAAATCTTAGGCAGGGACTCTATTCCCGAAAGTGCCTGCGGCTTTTGGGAAAAATACGACCACTCGCGGGGATTTGAATGCTGCAAGCTGGAGGCGTTGGGAAGCGAAACTAAAGTAGGCGACCTTACCGTCCGAATCTGGCCGGTGGACCATTCAATACCCGGTGCAAGTGCTTTCGGCATAAAGACGTCTGATGGATGGGTAATATACACCGGTGACCTCAGGCTGCACGGCAAGAACGCTCATCTTACCCGGCGATTTATCGAAGAAGCGGCAAAGCTAAAGCCTATCGTCCTCATCTGCGAAGGCACGCATCCTGGCACGCAAAAACCCGTCACCGAAGACGAAGTGGCAGCAAACTGCTATGACGTTGTGGCTAAATCCGAAGGCCTTGTGGTGGCGGACTTCGGCCCGAGAAACGTAGAACGCCTGCTTTCGTTCCTCGACATAGCCGGGAAGACGGATAGGCAGCTCGTTCTAACCGCCAAAGACATATATCTGCTGGAGGCTTTAAGAGCGGCGGGAGAGGAGGGCGTGCCCGACCCGAACGAAGACTGCCGCATAATGCTTTACCTTCTTCCCAAGACACAGAGAAAAAATGGGAGGACGCCCTTCTCGATAGATTTGACCCAGCAAAAACGGTTTCGGCGGACGACGTAAAAAAAGACCCAAGAAGCTATATACTTTGCTTTTCCTATTACGACTTCCACGCATTCCTGGACATACAGCCGAAAGGTGGGACATACATATATTCCTCCAGCGAGGCTTTCGACGAAGAAAGCTCATAGACCACCAGCGGGTAAGGAACTGGATTGATTATTTCGGCTTTGAGCTTTACGGGACTTTGGGGCGGGACAGGGAAAGGTCGGGTTTTCACGCCAGCGGGTACATCCACGGGCCGGGGATAGAGGAGATGATGGAGACGATAAAGCCTGAAGCACTGATACCGGTGCATACGCAGGAGAGAGAATTTTTCAAGCGGTTTGAAGGCAGCTGCAAAGTATTGTGGCTGGAAAAGGGGCAGACGATAAGTATCGATAATAGAGCTTTGTGACATCTTTTCCCTAAATGAATTAGGGAGCTTCTCAGAAATGGAACTGATTGGATAAAATTTGAGGTAGAATAGAATAAATATATGCTGAATAACATATTACCTATTACACTATTATCACTCACAAAAATATGCAACAGTAGTCCTCATAGAAGCTAAAAAATTCAAGGAGGCATTATTGTAAGTGTACTCTTTATTATTATAGTAAAGCCGTTCAAGAAAAGGGATACGCAAATGGGGAATTTATCGATAGAGAATGTTGGTATGATTCCCACATGAAAAATATGTTGGTGATAAAGCAGAATGTTATGGTAGATAGTTTTCATGAGCCACGACCTTATAAAACTAAGTTTTGGGTAACTAAAGAGTGTTACAAACAACTTTTGAAAATAGCTAAAGAAACGAAAATGACAGTGTCAAATATCATAAGGATGGCTCTGAATTATGTGATTTTCGATGAGGCACAAATAGAAAAACTCAAAGATAAAGAAGAAATGAGTGACGAACTAGTACATAGAAAACACAGAAGTACAGTAAATTTAAGCGAGGAACAGGCGAATAGAATTGCAGAAATAAGCAATAAACACGGAATTTCACGAACGGAGATTATTAAAAGGTCGATAGAAATCTTTTTAAACCAAGTTAACTTTAGGAGGGGGGATAGATGAAAAAACGGAGTATCACGTTAAAATATGCGGTTTCAGCGATAGTATTGATTTTTATTCTTTCGTGTTTTTATTTGCCAGCAATAGCCGCTGTCCCGAAAGTTATAATTAATGGAACTGAACTCAAAATTGACACAAATCCCGTTGTTATCGATGGGAGAACTTTGGTTCCTTTAAGGGGCATCTTTGAAGCCTTGGGTGCTACAGTTTATTGGGACAGCAATACGAAAACTATTACCGCTCAAAAAAATGGAGCGACTATTAAGCTGACGATAGGACAAAATACAGCTTTGAAAAACGGAGCAAAAATACATCTAGACGTGTCACCCAAAATAATTTCCGGCAGGACGATGGTTCCGCTGAGATTCGTAGCAGAAGCCCTAGGAGCACAAGTTAGCTGGGATGGGAAAACAAATACAGTGAATATCCAGAGTCAGGACGAAAAAACGACCCAAAATAGAATTGCCGCAAGAGTCGTCAGAGTGATTGACGGCGATACGGTAGAAGTGGAAATTGATGGCAAACGTGAAACCGTCAGGATGATAGGTGTCGACACTCCAGAGACCGTCCATCCCGAAAAGGAAGTAGAATATTACGGAAAGGAAGCCAGCAATTTCACGAAGAGCAAGTTGGAAGGTAAAGATGTTCAACTCGAATTAGATGTGCAGGAAAGAGATCGATACGGCAGACTGTTAGCTTACATATGGGTGGGTGGGGAACTTTTCAACGAAACACTCGTTAAAGAAGGCTACGCAAAGGTCAGCACCTACCCTCCTAATGTGAAGTATGTGGACAGATTCACGGCTGCTGAAAGGGAAGCACGAGAAGCTGGCAGGGGATTATGGGCAGGACAGAACGAGCAGCCCGTGAAAACCACCGGAAAGTATGTGGGGAGCATAGAAAGCAATAAATATCACCTGCCAACCTGCAGATGGGCTGAGCAAATTAAACCGGAGAACAGGATATGGTTCGATTCTGAAGAAGAAGCTCAAAAAGCGGGTTATGAGCCATGCAAGGTATGTAACCCTTAAGAAAGCAATTGCCCAGGGAATAATAAGCCTGGGCTGTTTATTTGCAATATAATCTCGCAATATAATATCAATTATGCTGCAAATTTTCGCCACTTTTGGTAGAATAAATACAAAAATAACCCCGTTTATCCCCCGTAAAATTCGCAATATAACTTTTTTGGGGTAACTTTTAATGTTGGAATTATACCATGACTACCTTTTGGAGAAGGGGAAAAGCCAGCATACCGTAAAAAATTACATGGCAGACCTCTCCCAGTTCCAATAATGGTTTGAAGAATCCACTGGAGAACAATTCAAACCCGATAAGATAACTGAAGTGGATGTGAGAAGTTACAGGGCTTATCTGATGAACGTCAGACGGTTGAAGCCCTTTTCGATAAAGATAAAGCTCGAAGCTATCCGAAAATTCCTCGACTGGGCCGTCAAACGGGAGATTATATCCAAGAACCCGGCAAAAGAAGTAGAAGCACCGGCATCCGTTGTGTTGCCACCGAAAAGTTTGTCAGAAAAGGATTTTTTCCGTTTGCGTAGAAGCTTTTACAAAGAGGGGAATGAAAGGGATATAGCGATATTTGAAGTGCTCGCAAATACGGGTATAAGGGTATCGGAACTGTGTTCGCTGAAGCTTTCGGACGTCCAGATTTCCGAGC
>Ga0116166_1002207_pt1 | contig 16551 bp, 12 predicted proteins | sample AD_JPNMR2_MetaG_FD_89884 | JGI IMG/M metagenome (GOLD analysis project Ga0116166, IMG submission 89884) | Active sludge microbial communities of municipal wastewater-treating anaerobic digesters from Japan - AD_JPNMR2_MetaG | ecosystem: Engineered > Bioreactor > Anaerobic > Digestate | place...
CCGCAACGCGGGGCGGTGCGGGAACGGCCTCGGGCGCGGGTGCCGGTGGCGTGGGCAACTCGACGACCGGCGGCGGCGCTTCGGGAAGCGGGCGGACGATAGGAAGTGGTGAAGTGGTCGCTACGGCAGTGGGAGAAGGCGCGCTCTCCGGCCTGTGCGCACTTTGATGCGCAGGGGCAGGCCGCGCCTCCTCGTGGCGCGCGAGCGCGGGCTTCGGCGCGGGCACTGTCCGGACGGCGACGCGCCGCGGCTCGGGCGCGCGCTGAACGGGCGCCGCCGGACGCCGCTGCGGCTTCGCGCGCAAAGGCGCAGGCTGCTCGGTGACGCGAATCGTGGTGTTGGGAGCCACCATGCGGGTGGCGACCTGTGGTTTCGCGGGCGGCGCCACCGCCACCGGCGCAGTACCGGGAGCCTGGGGATAGAGACGACCGAGCCAGAAGCCCACCACGAGCGTGGCTCCCGCCAATGCCGTCGCCATGCCCGGGGCCATCCGCGGCTGGAAGAGGCGTCGCATCCAGCCCAGGGAGAAAACGCCTTGCTCCTCCCGGGCAATCGCGGTGCGAATCCGCCGCTCCAGGCCAAACGGCAGCTCGACCTCGGGAAGCGCGCGCACCGAATCGGACACCCACTCCAGCGAGGCGACCTCGGAAGCGCACGCCGAGCAGGTGGAGAGGTGGGCTTGAAGGATGAGCGCATCCTCCTCGGACAGCTCGCCATCCAGCATCGCAGAGATGCTCATCTGCATCCGCGCGCAGGTGAACTCCGGCGCTTCCTCGGTCATCGCCAGACGGCGGGCGACGCTCCTGCGCACGGAGAGGCCCGGCTCGAGATCACCCGCCAGCCGGAACGCCTGGCTCACCCCACACAGTGACGCCAACTCCTTGCGGCACCGGTCGCACACGCCAAGGTGCGCCTCGATCGCGGACATTTCCGCGGGGCTGAGTTCTCCGTCGGCGTAGGCAGATAGCTCCTCCAGCGATGCATTGCATTTCATGCTGCGTCACTCCAGGCTGCTGAGGCGGACGGCTTCTGGGTTCGGGCGTGGCGCCCCACCCCGTATTCCGCCCTTGCCAAGAGATTAGACACCTGGCATTCGCGAATGTTTCGGCTTCGCCCGACCCCTTTGCCAGGCACGCCCGCGGCCGGCTCCGGCCCGCCCGCGGTTGCGCCGCGCCGCGTGCCGTGTTACAATGGCAGTATGACGGAGTGGAATGAGCATGGGGCGGTGGTCGAGTGCGTTGCCCCGGGAAGCCTGGCGGAACGCGCCGGCGTGCGCCCGGGCGATCGGATCACGGCGATCAATGGCGAGGCGTTTGCCGATCTGATCGATTACCGCTTCCTGATTAGCGACACGGTCGCTCGCCTGGATCTGGTGCGCGACGGGCAGCCGCGGAGCGTGCAGATCCATAAGGAGGTGGATCAGGGCCTGGGGATCACCTTCACCCAGGGCGTCTTCGACGGAATCCGCCGGTGCCGCAACTCCTGCGTCTTCTGCTTCCTTCACCAGATGCCCAGGGGGATGCGCAAGTCGCTCTACATTCCGGATGACGACTATCGGCTCTCGGTGACCCAGGGCAACTACGTCACGCTCACCAACGTCACCGAGGAGGATCTCCGGCGTATCTTGCGGCTGCACCTGAGCCCGCTCTTCATCTCCGTGCACGCCACGGATCCGGGAGCGCGCGCGCGCCTCCTCCGCTGCGCCGGCAACGCCGAGGTGCTCCCGCTCATGCGCCGCCTGGCCGATGCCGGGATCGAAATGCACTGCCAGATCGTCCTCTGCCCCAGCTTCAACGATGGCGAGGTCCTCGATCAAACCCTCGCAGACCTGGCCGCGCTGCACCCGGAGGTCCTCTCCATCGCGGTCGTGCCGGTCGGACTCACGCGCTATCGTGAGCGACTGACGGCTCTTGAGCCGGTCACCCCGGAGGGAGCGCGCGAGACGCTGGCACGCCTGGAGCGGTGGCGCGAGCGGTTTCTCGCGGAGCACGGTACGCGCCTGGTCTTCGCCGCCGACGAGTTCTACATCCTGGCCGGAGAACCGCTTCCGCCACGGGATGCGTATGAGGAGTTTCCGCAGACAGAAGATGGAATCGGTCTCTCACGGCTCTTCCTGGACGAGCTGGAGCAGCTGCGAGGCCGACCGGCGAAACCCGTACCCCAGCCTGAGCGCGTGTTCCTGGTGACCGGGATGCTGGCCCATCCGATGGTGGAGGCGCTCGCCGGGGAACTATCGCGGATCACCGGGCACCGCGTGGAGGCGCTCGCCGTCGCCAACCGCTTCTTCGGCGAGCGGATCACCGTGACCGGTCTCCTCACCGGAGGCGATATCCTCGCGGCGATCCGCGCCGCTGGCCCGGCCAATCGCGTCTATGTGCCGGATGTGCTCCTGAACGCCGGGCGCTTCCTGGACGACATGACGCTCTCCCAGATGGCGGAGGCGCTGGGCGTGCCCGTGGAGGCCGTCGCGCCCTCGCCCCTGGCGCTCGCCCGCGCGCTCGCGGCGTGATCCATCGGCGGCAGGTTTACTTCCTGGAAGGCTGAAGACAATGCGAACAGGAACGGCGGGGCTCCCCCTGCATGGCGGGCACGCGCCCCCGTGGCTTTTCGCGCGCATGGTGCGCCTGTCGCGCGCCATGGTCGAGTACATTGTCACCGAGTGGGGGCCTGCAGAAGTGCTGCGCCGCCTCTCGGATCCCTACTGGTTTCAGGCGTTCGGATGCGTCCTCGGTTTCGACTGGCACTCTTCAGGGGTGACCACCACCGCCTGCGGTGCGCTCAAAGAGGCAGTAAAGGGCCGCGAGGCGGATCTGGGGCTCTTCGTAGCGGGCGGAAAAGGCGCCGTGTCGCGGCGCACTCCCCTGGAGATCGCCGCGCACGCGGAGCGGCACACTCTCGCCGTGCCGGGGGAAGAGCTGGTCTACGCCAGCCGCATGTCCGCCAAGGTAGATAGCACCGCGGTGCAGGATGGCTACCAGATCTACCACCACTGCTTCTTCTTCACGCGCGAGGGAGATTGGGCCGTTGTCCAGCAGGGAATGAATACCGACCTGAAGTGGGCCCGGCGGTATCACTGGCTGGGGAGGCCAGATCACCCCTTCGTCTGCGAGCCACACGCGGCGGTGTGCGCATCCCGGCGCGAGTCGCTGGTGCTCAACCTGGTCGCTGCGGAGGCGGAAGCCGCCCGGCAAACCGCCGCCGTACTGGCCGGCGAGCATCCCGAGAAGCTCTCCCGGGAGATCCGCCGGATGCAGGAGCTTACGCTGCCCCGGCACCACCAACTTCTCGTCTCCGACCTGCACCCCGATTCGCTGGAGCGCATCTTTGCCAAGACCTATGAGCGCGCGCCAGGAAGCTTCCAGGAGATCCTGGAGATCCAGGGCGTCGGCCCCAAGGCGGTGCGCGCGCTCGCGCTGATCGCGGAGCTGCTCCACGGCGTGCCGTCGAGTCTGCGCGACCCGGCCCGCTACGCCTTCGCTCACGGTGGCAAGGATGGCACCCCCTTCCCAGTCGACCGTCGTACCTACGACCACTCGATCCAGGTGTTGCGGCAGACGGTGGAATCCGCGCGCCTGGGCGATAAGGACAAGGTGGACGCGATGCGTCGGCTGGCAGCCTGGAGCGAGGGAGGGCGCGAGTAGCGGCGCCCCCTCCCGCCTGCGGGCTTTCTCCTCCCCCTGGGATTCCGAGACAGGGAAGGTCCGGATGGCTGCCTGCGCCCTTTCGCCCGCGCCCTTCGTTCGATACCCCGGATGAAGGGTCGCCCGCCTGTTTAGGAGGAGCCTGAAGGGGGTAGAAGAGAATTAAGCGCCTGCCAGGCGGGTGGAACTCTGGGGCTCACCCGTGTGTTTCTAGAACTGGCGGGTCAATGCGCGCCGGGGGGGCATGGCGGCCTGGCGAGGGCCAAGGTCCGATACCCCAGGCCAGGAGCCGCCCTGGTTCGGTGCGCTGGATGCCTGCGGCGAGACTTCATGGAACGGGCGGGGCACCCAGGATCTGCCCCCACCGGAGTTGATGGAGGAGCTGAGAGATGCCGAAGCACACACTGCCACCATTGCCGTACCCTTACAACGCGCTGGAACCGCACATTGACGAGCAGACGCTGCATTTCCATCACGACATGCACCACAAGGCGTATGTGGATGGCCTGAACAAGGCGGAGGAAGAGCTGGCCAAGGCGCGGGAGGCGGGCGACTTCTCGCTGGTGAAGCACTGGTCGCGCGAGGCGGCCTTCCATGGCTCGGGGCATATCCTGCACACGCTCTTCTGGGAGAACTTGGGGCCCAACGGAGGCGGCGAGCCGCAGGGCGCGCTGGCGGATGCGATCAAGGCCAACTTCGGCTCTTTCGATTCGTTCAAGGCGCAGATGATCGCCGCGACCACGCAGGTGGAAGCCTCTGGATGGGGCGTGCTCGCCTACAACCCGATGTTCGACTCGCTGGTCATCCTGACGGCGGAGAAGCACCAGGATCTGACGCAGTGGGGCGTCGTGCCGCTGCTCGTGATCGATGCCTGGGAGCATGCCTACTACCTGAAGTATCAGAACCGACGCGCCGACTTTGTCAAAGCCGTTTTCAACGTCATCAACTGGGACGCGGTCGCCCAGCGCTACGCGGCGGCACTCCGCCTGAAGGGCTAATCCGACGGCGCGGCGTTCATTCGTGAGCCGCCATAATATTGGGGCGAAGCACCCGCCGGGTTAGGCGCGCGAAAAAGCTCTCCCGCGGGTGCTTCACCCTATCGTCCGGCCCCGAAGACCGCCTTCGCGTTTGTACCCCCTCTCCTCACCGTAGGGATGCCTCCTGCGGGCAAGAGCTCCACGCTCCACCGCAACTCGCCCCCCTCAACCGCCTGGCCGCATGTAGCTCTTGACCGATGCCTGCCCGAAGGTATAGAATGAGATTCTGTGCATGCTCGCACCTCGCCCGGGCAGACGGATCAGCCTCAGGTGGAGATGCCTGTCGGAGCGGGACGGTTCGGATAAGGAAGGATTACGGCACCAACTATGGCAGACTCGGCGCATGCTTCCGGCGATAAGTTTGGGCGCGACCTTACCACCGGGAGCATCCCTCGCCTTCTCCTCGCGTTCTCGATACCGATGCTGGCCGGTAACGTGATCCAGACCGCCTATAGCATTGTCAACGCCATCTGGGTGGGAAAGTTTCTCGGCAAGCGCGAGTTGGCCGCCATCACCGTCAGCTTCCCAGCCTTCTTTGTCCTGGTCGCAGTTGCCGGTGGCCTCACCATGGCGAGCGGAATCCTGGTCGCTCAGTGCGCCGGCGCGCGCGACTGGCGCAGGTTGAAGGACGTCGTCCAGACTTCCACCTCTCTCGCGATTCTCATCAGCCTCCTCCTGCTGCCACTGAGCGAGTTGCTGACGCCTGCCATCATGAAGGCGATGCAGGCAGCGCCTGATGTCTATCCGATGGCCGTGAGCTACATGCGGATCTTTCTGCTGACGCTCCCCTTCAACATCGGCATCTTCCTGATCGTCTCGATGCTCCGCGGGGTGGGCGACTCCAAGACGCCGCTCTACTTCCAGACGAGCGCGCTGACGCTGACGGCCATTTTGGATCCCATCCTCATGTTCGGATGGCTTGGCTTCCCGCGCATGGGGCTCAACGGCACGGCCGTCGCTAGCGTGGTGATGCAGGGGCTCTGCCTGGTGGCGACCTTCGTCTACCTCCATATCAAATCGCACGTCGTCGCGCCGGACTGGCGCCGTCTGAGCATCGATTGGCCCATGGCAGGGCTTTTGGTGAAGATCGGCTTTCCCTCGGCCGCGCACCAGTCGCTCGTCTCGCTTAGCATGCTCTTCGTCACCGGGTTCGTGAACGCGTTCGGCGAGAACGCCACAGCGGCCTTCGGTGCCGCCATGCGCATCGATCAGCTCTCCTTTCTCCCGTCGATGACGTTCAGCATGGCGGTGACCTCGATGGTCGGGCAGAACATCGGCGCGCGCCGGCTGGACCGCGTGCCCCATGTCTTTAGGTGGGGCATGGTGCTGAGCGGGGCGATGTCTATCCTGGCGACGCTCATCGTGCTAGCCGTGCCCCAATCGATCCTGCGCATCTTCCTCAACGACTCGGAGGTGATACGCCTCGGCGTCAGCTACCTCCGCATCGTTGGAAGCGGCTACATCTTCATGACGGTGATCTTCATCAGCAACGGGGTGCTCAATGGCGCGGGGCATACGCTGATTACGACCGGGTCGGCCCTCTTCTCGCTGTGGCTGCTGCGCGTGCCCCTGGCCTCGTACCTCTCCAACCGCCTGCAACACGTCGATGGGGTGTGGTACGCGATTCTGATCAGCTCGGCGGCCACCGCCGTGTTGGGCATGGTGCTCTACTACGCCGGCATCTGGAAGCGGCCTGTCGGCGCGCACCACCTGGCAGCAGGTTCCACCGCCGCAGGCAGAGACGGGGAAAAGCCAGACGCCACGCCAGCTCAGGAGCTGGCGGAGGAGCGCGACTGACGCTCCTCCGCGGTTTCGGTTATACGCAGCGGTCGAAGAACGTCGGAATCTCCATCTGCTTTCCGCCCGCCAGCGCTGAGGCATGGGCGATGATCCCCGGCACGGTCATCGCCAGCGCCTCGCGAATATCAATGGCGGGCGCGCGGTCGTTCTGCAGAGCATCAATGAACTCGTGCGTCAGGAAGGTGTGCGATCCGTCGTGCCCGCTATCATGGCGCAGCGGCTCCGGGAGCATCTCCGTCTGCCACCACTTTGGCTGGTCGTACGCCTCGACGGTCGGTGACTGGCGAATGAAGCCGGCGTCATCGCGCTCCGTCTCCTGGCTCGCACGCACAATGACCGGCCCAAGGCCGTTGGGATGCGGGCCGAACAGGCTCATCTTCTCACCGTACCACTGCCCGCGCTCGGTGCCACGGTGGGCGCCATACCAGAAGACGCACACGCGAAAGGCATTCCCACGATCCGTCTTGAAGAGCGCCGTCTGGCACTGGAACGGATTGTCATACTGGTTGGGCTTGTAGAACGGATCGCCGCTGTCCCATCCCAGGCACATCACTGAGACGAGGCGCTCGCGCGTGACCCCGACTAGATAGCCGGTGCAGTGCGTAGGATAGAGCATCGGCGGCAGGCCATGACGCCATGTCTTCGAGCCGTCTGGGTTGACCGTGAGCGGCTCCATGCCGGCATGGTGATACTCCGCCTCGGTGTAGAAGATCTGCCCGAACTTCCCTTCCTCGTAGAACTTGCGCGCGGAGATGACCACCTGGTGGTAGTAGCTCGTCTCCGCCATCATGTAGGTGAGCCCCGTCTTGCGCACCGTCTCGGCGAGAAGCTCCGCGTCCTCGAGGGTGGTCGCCGCCGGCACGGCGCTCATGACGTGCTTCCCCGCGTTGAGGCACGCCACCGAGTGGCGCGCGTGGTCCGGGGCAGCCGTGAAGAGGGCTACAGCGTCCACCTCTTTGTCCTGGAGCAGCTCGTCCAGCGTGGAGTAAGCCTTGTCGCACCGATAAACGCGCCGCAGTTCTTCACGGCGGTCCTCTCTCCCCTCGCACACCGCCTGCACGATGCACCCGGGATGCTCGTGCCACTGGAAGGTCGCGCCAAAACGGCCCCCTACCACCCCGATTCGTATCTTCCGGTTGCGCTTCATCGCCTATTCCCTCGCCCAGATCCCCGTAGAACACGATGGCGACGGGCATGAGGGCGCCCTCACCTCTTCCTCGGGGAAGATCTGTCTGATACTGAGAGTATTTCCACTCCTGGCGGGCTCGTCCTCTCCACCGCCTCGCAGCGAGAAGGGATCCCCACCCGGCGAGCGAATTGCTTCAGGGGCGTCTGATTGAGGCAATGCGATGCGTGCCGTTGCCAACGCCGTCCATGGCGGCCCCGGCGCTCGTTTTCGCCGGCCCGCGGGAGACAGGCTGGCTTCGGGCCAGTCTCGCTCGCCAGGTGGCCGCGCGCGCAGAGCGCCCTCTTCCAGATCCAGAAGCCCGGCGGCCTCTCCGCCGCGCACGCTGTCGGATGAAGGAGACGCGCGATGCTGACGACTGAGGCGTGGATCAGGCAACTGCGTGAGGAGATCACCAGCCTGCGCGAGGAAGGCGCCGACGTGGACGCCGCCGAGCGCCAGCTCGATGCCATTGCTGCCGGCAACCTCGACCCGTCGCACCTCCCGGCACTGCAGGCCAGCTTGCAAACTTCTGTGACCCGGTCCGACTTCCCCTATGCCGAGCCGGTCGCCCTGGAGGAGATCCAGATGCTCCGCCCCGAGGGCCCGCGTAGCCTGCCCGTCTGGCTCCCGCCGGACCTTCTTTTCGACCGCATCTACGGGGGATGGCTCGGTCGGGCCGCAGGGTGCCTCCTGGGCAAGCCGGTGGAGGGCTGGAAGAAGGAGGAGATCGAGGAGACCCTGCGTTTCTGCAACGCTTGGCCGCTTTCGGATTACTTCCCTCCAGTGCCGGATAATGACCGCGGCCTCGGTTATCCCCCACACGCCACCTCCTGGCTGCGCGGTAACATCACCTGCATGCCCCGCGACGATGACATGGACTACCCGATCCTCGGCCTGCACACGCTGGAGGAGAGCGGGCCTTGCCCCAATGCCGCGGCCATCGCGGGGCAATGGCTAGCGCATCTTCCCTACCACATGGTGTACACCGCCGAGCGCGTCGCCTACCGCAACCTGGTGAATGGGATCGAACCGCCCCTCTCAGGGCGCTACCACAACCCCTATCGGGAATGGATCGGCGCGCAGATCCGCGCCGATATCTGGGGCTGGGTCAATCCGGGCGAGCCAGAACGCGCCGCCGCCATGGCCTATGCCGATGCCGAGGTCTCGCACATCAAGAACGGCGCCTACGGCGAGATGCTCTTCGCGGCCATGCTCTCTGCCGCGTTTATCGTGGACGATATCGAAGAGGTGATCACCATCGGCCTCTCCGAGATCCCGGCAGAATGCCGGCTCGCCGAGGCCGTGCGCGACGTCCTGGCCTGGAGCAAGGAATCGTCCGATTGGGAAGAGACGTTCCGGCGGATCCGCGAGAAGTACGGGCATTACCATCCGGTTCACACCATCAACAACGCTGTGGTGGTCCTCATGAGCCTGCTTCACGGCCAGAAGGAGTTCGGGAAGACGATCAGCATCGCCGTCATGGCCGGCTGGGATACCGACTGCAACGGCGCGACGGCGGGCTCCGTCCTCGGAACCCTTCTGGGCGCCAACGCACTTCCCGAGGCCTGGGTCGCTCCCCTCAACGACCGTCTCCACTCAATCGTCACCGGCTTCTCGGAGACGCGTCTCTCGGAACTCGCCCAGCGGACGTGCGCGCAGGTCGAGAAGGTGGCAAGCGTCCAGGGATAGGACGCGGAATCGAGCCCCGCGCCGCCGGCGCTCGCCGGCGGCGCTCTGAATGACCGTTTCACGGGTCGCTTTGTCCCCCAGCACCGTGGGCCTGCTCCTCGCGTGTGCGAATTGGATCCACGAACGGCCTCGCTCGCGCGGTTGTCCAAGAGCCGTGCCTCTCCGACAGGCTTAAGGATGGCCCGCCGGGAGCCGAAACCCCAAGTAGAGCTATCATCCACCAGGAGCCGGGAGCGATCCGCGCGTGCGTGCCCATGGCTGAGGCGCGCCAGCATGAGCCCTTCATGCCCCGGCCGACGCCAGTCTGGGAAGCGAGAAGGTACTATGCTGTTGATCGTGGGGCTTGTTGTCGTCTTCGGGAGCATCGTGGTGGGCTATACGATGCATGGCGGCAGGATCGCGGCACTGGTCCAGATCAGCGAGTTCATCATCATCGGCGGGGCAGGCCTCGGGAGCGTGCTCGTTGCCAACCCGCCGAGTGTTGTCGCCAAGACGTTCAGGGAGATCTTTGGCCTGGTGAGGGGAAACCCCTATACCAAGGCGCGCTACATGGAGCTGCTCCAGATGCTCTACGACATGTTCATGATGGCGCGCCGGGAAGGGGTGGTCGCTCTCGACCAGCATGTAGAGCGCCCGGAGGAGAGCTCCTTCTTCCGCAGATACCCCTTCTTCCATAGCAACCACCACGCACTCTCCTTCCTGGCCGACACGATGAAGGTGATGATCAGCGGTTCGGTGGCCACCTACGACCTGATGGAGCTGATGGACGTGGACCTCGAGACGATGCGCGAGGAGGCGATGCGGCCGTCGCACATCATGGCGAAGGTGGCGGATGCCATGCCCGGCTTTGGGATTGTGGCAGCGGTTCTCGGCGTCGTGATCACGATGGGCGCGATTGGCGGGCCTCCGGAGGAGGTCGGCCACAAAGTGGCGGCCGCCCTGGTCGGCACCTTCCTGGGCATCCTGTTCTCCTACGGCATCTTCGGGCCGATCGCTGCCGCGATGGAGGCGCAGGTCAACTCAGAGGTACAGTACCTGTCATGCATCAAGTATGCGCTCCTCTCCTTCGGGCGCGGCGATGCGCCACTCACGGGCGTCGAATTCGCCCGGCGCAACATCGAGCCGAGTGTGCGTCCTACCTTCACCGAGATGGAGGAGACGCTGAGGAGCGGTGCACGGGCAACTGCCCGCGCCGCATAAACGAGAGCGCTGCTTGAGGGCGATGGAACAGCCGGTCGCCCACACACCGCATTGGGAGGAGAAACCGCGTGGCCGAAGGCATGGGGAAGGACAACCCGCCGATCATCCGCATCGTGCGCAAGAAGCAGGTGGTACGGCACCACAGCGGCGCCTGGAAGGTCGCCTATGCTGACTTCGTCACGGCGCTGATGGCGTTCTTCCTTGTCATGTGGATCGTGGGGCTGAGCAAGCCGGTTCGCGAGGCGATTGAGGCCTACTTCAAAGACCCTATTGGCTTCAGCAGGGCGGTGCGCCACGGCCGGAGCCCGTTCGCCACTGGCGATGCCATGGGCATCCTCACCGGAGGCGCGGCTCCCATTCCTGCCGGCAAGGGCGGCGGCGTCAAGTCGAAGGAGGAGCAGCTTCGCGAGGTGCAGCAGGCGATCGTCGAGGAGATGGAGCGGCTGCCGGAGCTCAAGTCGCTGCGCGACAGCGTCTCTGTCACGCTCACCCGGGAAGGCCTGCGCATTGAGCTGATTGAGAAGCGATCCTCGCTCTTCTTCGACAGCGGGAGCGCAAAGCTCAAGCCGCACACGCGCCACCTGCTCGGCGTGATCGCGAAGCAGCTGCGCGACGTGAACAACCCGATCGTGATCGAGGGGCACACCGACTCTCTCCCGCTGGTCAGCGAGCCACACTACTCCAACTGGGAGCTCTCCGCCGACCGGGCCAACGCGGCACGCCGGGCGATGGAGGCCAGCGGCCTGCGCCCCAGGCAAGTCCTCGCGGTGCGCGGCTATGCCGACCGGAAACCGCTGCGCCCAAGAGACCCCCGGCACTACTCTAACCGCCGGGTGAGCATCCTGGTCGCCTACTCCACCGCGGGCCACTAAGCGCGCCGGCCCCCAGGCGAGCGCACCGCGTCAGGGCTCGGGCACGATCGCGCAGAGCTCCTCCAGCGGCGCTTCCAACACGCGCCGGGCGGCAGCCCGGTCGCCCTCTTCCTTCAACCAGGCTGCCAGTTTGGCGGAAAGCCCCTCGGCGAAGGTGATCGTGGCGCTCCGGCCGGTTTCGGTATTGATCACGCGCACGCGGGGCGGATCGGCGCGGCTCACCACCAGATTCGCCTTGCCTGTGGTCGCGCCCGTGCCCAGTTGAAGCCCATCCACCAGGCACGAGACGGGGGGCGCGGGCGGCACGGCCACCTCCACGCGCACTCCGAAGTACTTCCGCGCATCCACGCGTTCGAGTGCCGCCTGGCCCACGCGCATGCCGACAACCAGCCACGGCCCCAGGTGCCCGTGGAACTCCTCTGCCCGGTCTAGTTCATTCATCGCACTCCCCTCTCCCGCAACAGCCGCAGCGCCAACGGCACCGCCACCAACTGCAAGAGGATGCCTGGCGCACCGCCGGCAATCCAGCCAGCCGCCGTCATCTTCGGCGGGAGGCCAAGCCATCGACCGGCCACCGTGATCAAGAGCGCCGTCACCGCCATCCGCGCCGCGATGGCTCCGGGGAGGGCCACCCACACCGGCAGGCGCAGCTTGCGCGCGAGGAGCGACGCCACGGCGCCCAGCGTGGCCAGCTCCGCCGCCATCACCGGCACCAAAGGCACCGGCGGCATGCCGGTGATCAACGTGGAGAGCACGGGGGCCAAGACTCCCACGCTCGCCGCCAGTCCGGGGCGCACCACGAAACCGGCCAGCGCCACCGGAAGGTGCATGGGCAAGAAGAGGGATCCCAGTCCCACCAAATGGAACGCCTGAGGCAACGCCACGGCCAGCGCCCCCATCAACGCCGCCAGGACCTTCTCTCGCCCCGGCTCAGACTCCCGGCCCGCTTCTTCCGCCATCTGCCCGCTGCCTCTCACGTTCGCGCCCGCACCCCGGCATAGAGGGCCCTTCCCGGCATCGCGTACGGGAACGAGGGATCCAGGGTGTATGCCTTGTCGAAGAGGTTATCCACCCCCAGCCACGCCTCGTAGTCGCGGTTGATGGCGTAGGTGGCTTTCAGGCCAACCAGCCAGAAGCCAGGCAGGCGCACCGTTTGGCGCTGCGCATCCACGCCCCAGATCCGATCCAGCCACTGGATGTCGGTCGCCAGGCGGAGCCGGCCCCAGGAGTAGTCGGCGCCCAGATTCACCTTGTGCTCCGCGTTGTAGGCGCAGGCCTCGCCGGGATCGAGGAGCGAGTAGTTGAAGTAGCCACTCAGCGACGGCGTAAGCTGGCGGCGCAGGCCAAGCTCCGCACCGTAGAGGCGCGCAACAGGAAGGTTTACGAACGCGACCGGCGTCTTCCCCGGCAGATCGGCAGGACGAGCCCCAAGTTGGATGAGTTGCGAGGCGCGCGTGTGGAAGAGCGCCAGATCCACCTCGCCGCGCTCCGTGGCATGATGATAGCCTACCTCGGCCTGCCAGGTCCGCTCCGGCTGCAACCGGGGATTGTTCGTGCCGAAGAGGAAGAGCTCTCGGAAGGAGGGGGTGCGAAAGCCGGATCGGAGCGAGGCGCGCGCGGCTCCCTCTCCCAGGGGCCAGACGGCACCGACACTCGGAAGCCACTGCGTCCGGAAGCCCTCGATGCTCTGCACGCGCAGGCCAGCCGATACGCGTTCGCCCCTCTCCAGACAGCGCTCCACGGTCGCGTAGACGCCGCCCTCGCTGCGGGCGAAGTGGCCGGCGCTGGGAGCCGGGCTTTTCACCTCGCCCCCGTATCGCTGCAGGTCCAGGCCCCATGCCCCCCGGATCGTCTCCGAACCGTGAAAGCGCTGAATCCAGGAGAGCCCGCCGACGAAATCGGTCGAGTGAAACCCGTCCTCAAATCGGTGCTCGCTGGGGTTGTAGTGGAGCGAGAGCGTGGAATCACGCCGCTCGCCGGTCCAGTCGGTCGTGACCCCGAAATCGCGGCGATTGAACTCCTGGCGCAGGCGCGGGATGGGGGTGCCGGCCCAGTAGGCGGTCGCCAGCGCGCGCTGGTCGATGGTGTCGTAGCGGACTACCGAACCGGTGAAGCGCGTCGAGACGCGGGGCGACCACTGTTGCCAGGCGTTCAGCGCGTAGTTCGATGCCTGATACCAGCCATAGCCGTTGGGCAGGTGTCCGTCTGTCTCGCGATGCCCCGCCATGAACGCGGCCGAGAACCGGCCCATCGCGGTCCCCACGCGCCCCTGCATGTTGCGCGTGCCAAACGAGCCGGTCTCTGCCCACACCTGCGCCGAAGCCCCCTCCCCTTCCGGGCGGCGCGTCACAATATGGATCAGCCCTCCGGCGGCGTTGGTGCCATAGAGCGTTGAAGCCGGCCCGCGCAGGATCTCCACCCGCTCCACGTGATCCACCAGGTAGGCGCTTGGCATCGAGTGGCCCATGATCCCCATGAAATCGGGGTGGCCGTCGATCAAGACCAGGCTGCCAACCGGCGGGTTGCCCCCCAAACCCCGCACCTGAATGCTCCCGCCGTAGCCCAGCCCGCCCTGGCGGCTCACGAAGACGCCCGGCTCGCGAACCAGCAAGTCGACCAGGTTCTGAGCGTTTGAACGCTCGATCTCTCGCCGCGTGATCACGCTCAGGCTCGCCGGCACCTCCGTTCGCGTCTCTTTCCGGCGTTGCGCCGTGACCACAACCTCTTCTTCATCCTCTACCGCTGGCTCCTCGCTCGCCGCCGGCACCACCGCCACGGCAAGCCCCAAGAACAGCGAGATGGCTCCGAGCCAGATGCGATCCTGTCTCATTCTCCTGCCTCCTGTCCTATCCGAGTCCGGCGTAACACGATTTTCTCAAACCGTAACACCGCGTCATTATAGCAGCCAGGCACAGGCACGTCAAGGAGGCACCACTGTGAGGAGCGGGAGGGCATGCTGCGCGCCCGATCCTGGTGGATCGGGATGCCTCGGATAGGGTTTTCTGGAGGCGCGAGCAAGGATGGCTAAGGAAGAACAGGGGCTCCGTGGAGGAGCCAGGTCTCTTTCCGCGCGCTGCTTCCATTGCCGGCCATTTGGCGGTAAATCTCTTCGAACTGTGCCTGTGTCTTCTCGAACGCTGCAAGAACCGCGGGGTCGAAATGCTCGGGGACGGTCCAGCCATCGCCCTTGAGGATGATCCGACACGCGTCCTCGTGCGAGTGAGCGGGCTTATAGCTGCGTGCCATGCGAAGGGCATCGTAGACATCGGCAACGGTGACGATACGCGCGGCAATGGGGATCTGCTCGCCTTTGAGGCCCTGCGGATAGCCGGTGCCATCCCAGTGCTCGTGGTGGCACAGCGCGATGGAAGCGGCCACTCGCAGGCGCGGCGCATCGCCCAGGATCCGGGCACCGGCGATAGTATGCCGACGCATCACCTCGAGCTCCTCGGGCGTAAACCGCCCCCGCTTGCGCAGGACATCGGGATGGACATGGATCTTGCCCACGTCGTGCATCTGAGCTGAGTAGTGGATCGCTTCGGTATCATTCTGGGGTAGGCCCAGAGTCTCTGCCAACACGCGGGAATACTCATTCACGCGCAGAATATGGTCGCCGGTATCCTCGTCGTTGGCCTCCGCGGCGCGCGCCAGCGCTCCGATGGTGTAGAGGAAGCCACGCTCCGTCTCCTGGATCTGCTCGGCAATCGTCTCCAGGAACCCTACGTGGACACCGAACCCCTTGAGCGCTACCGCCTCGGAGAAGGAGACATCTTCCTCAAAGTTGAAGGCAGCCAGGTAGGTGCGGCCGATCAAGACCGCGGCGCAGTTTCGGATCACCCCGAGGATCTGTCGCAGGTCGGGAGAGAACCCCTCTTGGTACGATGCGAGATCCGTTCCATCCGGGCAGTTCGAGAACGTCATCGTCTCCGGGGAGCCCCGGGTGATCCGGCCGGGCATCTCCAGGGCAATCATACGGTCGCTTCGGTGCACGCGCGTCCCCTCGGCAATGTAGAGGTTGCCGAACGGGAGCTCTGAACCGTCCGTGTTGCCCACGAAGACCGCCTGTGGCGAGCGCCCGGTCGCGCAGGTGCTCTCCAGCAACTGCCCGACGAGCGACTCCTCCATCTGGTCCTTATCGAACCGGAGGGGATCGAACGCATTCAGGATACCCTCGGTGTAGCGCGCCAGGCGCTCCATGGTCCGATAGGCATTCTCCAGGTCATCATGCAAGCGCTTGGATCTCAGCAGCGCGTTCGCGCGCGCGGAGAGCTCCGCCTGGCTGAATGGCTTGGTGAGGAAGTCGTCGGCGCCGGCCTTGATCCCTTCGATCCGGTGAGAGAGGTCACCCAGCGCCGTGATGATGATGATGGGGATGAACGCGGTCTCCGGGGCGGATTTGAGCCGCCGGCACACCTCGAAGCCATCCATCCGCGGCATCATCACGTCGAGGATGATCAGATCCGGGCGCCGCTCCGCCACGGCCTCCAATGCCTCGACACCGTCTCCCACGGCAATCGTTTCATAGCCCAGGATCTCCAGCAGCTCCTGGAGCACTTCTTGATTCCCCACCTCGTCATCAGCGACAAGGATCCTCTGCTTGCGTTTCGCCATCGCTGTTCCCGCGCCACCCGCCATCCGTCAGCCAGGTGAAGAGGTCCGCGCTTCCTACGCCTGTCGCGACCTGCGAGCACGCCGCTCTCTCGGCGCGCGCCTTATCAACGCCTACTCGACTGTGTGATCCTTCGACGCGAACGCCCGCTCCTCCTACGGCTGGAATCGGAACGATAGAAGAGCCAGGCAATGCGCCCCCTTCGGGACCGGAAGGTCGGTGGCGTCGAGCGGGCACCCGACGTTGACATGCCCTACCGGGTGTGTTACGATCAATTGGTTGGTCGCACCACGCAATGCGCGGGCGCCTGCCGGTGCCCGCGCACGCCCGGTTTTGCATGAGAGGACCGCATGTACCCAGAGAGGATTCGCCGCGCGCTTGCCAGCATCGTCGGGGCAGAGTGGTACCTGGACAGCCCCGAGGATCGGATGGCCTACTCCTACGACGCCACGCCGCTGCATCAGGTGCTCCCGGATGGCGTTCTTTTCCCCGCAAGCACGGCGGAGGTTCAGGCGATCCTCGAGCTCGCCACGCG
>Ga0116166_1002217_pt1 | contig 16503 bp, 14 predicted proteins | sample AD_JPNMR2_MetaG_FD_89884 | JGI IMG/M metagenome (GOLD analysis project Ga0116166, IMG submission 89884) | Active sludge microbial communities of municipal wastewater-treating anaerobic digesters from Japan - AD_JPNMR2_MetaG | ecosystem: Engineered > Bioreactor > Anaerobic > Digestate | place...
CCTGGAGGAGATAGACATAAGCGACATAGACTTCATGGACTGGATCATCATCGGAGCCGAGACCGGAAATAGGCGGGACAAAGTAAAGCCAAAGCGGGAATGGATAGAGACAATCGTCACTACAGCCAGAACCGCCGAAATCCCGGTCTTTATGAATAGCAGCAAAGAGCCGGAGAAAGTCTGGGGCGGGGATTTAATACAGGAGTTCCCTGCAGAACTAATACTGACGGAGGAGAAACCAATCCCACACTGCAAGAAGTGTGAGTACTGCAAAATAACCCCGGAAGGGAAGCGAGGGAGCCGGCACGATTGCATGAAGGTAGGCAAACATATACCAGGAAGGTATGCACGGACCAGCCCGACATGGTGCCCGTTCCGGAACGAATAATAAATGAGGAGGAATGAAGGATGAAAAAGAACATTTATCAATTAGCATGTTTTTTGCAGACCGAGGAGAATACCAATGCCATATCTACAGCTGATCTTCAGGAGGATATCGAGGTAACCAAAGAGGAAATCTTGTCATTACTGGCTGAAAAAGTAGGCAAAATAGCGGCAGAAGACAAACTCAACAATCTTACAACTTCTGTGTATGACCAGGGCTATATCGATGGAATCAGAGCGGGCGCACAGCTGATAAGACTAATTACTGGAGACGCCGATACCATCAAAATAACGGCTTAATAATTGAGGAGGAGGCCAACGAGATGAACAAAGTGTATATATCACAGGTTTTTCAAAGGCAGATGGAGCAAATGCGCAATATAAAGAACCTCATTTTTGACAATGATGCCATGGGAGAGCTCCCGCCATTAACCAGGTTATTATTTGCAGGCCTCTGGACCATGGTCGATGATAAGGGACGCATGGAGGACAATCCCAGGAAGATTAAGAAGGTTATAATGGGATTTGACGACGTGAGCGCCGGCCAGGTTGATGAAATGCTGCAGAACCTGCACGATAGACGCTTTATCGTGCGATACAGCGTAAATGGCAGCAACTATATTCAGGTGAATAACTTTAGTAAATACAGGAACCGGCAGCTTTACAGAAGGTGCAGTCAAATACCAGCGCCAGAGTTTCAATAGGTATTTTAATCAGATGTCTGATGTAGTATAATAGCAGAATACAGAGCACTAAAAGAGCACCAGAGATGCACCGGAAAAGCACAGTAATAGCACAGTGCCAGTACGGTGCAAAGTGCTTATTTTCAGGAAAGAGGAGGTAAAAAAGATCATGGACAGACAAGCCGTTTATATGTACAAGCTTCCGGATGAGGAAAGTTTCACCGGCATAGCTCTGGACGTACACATGCACAAAGGCAACCTCCGTTATTTTGATACCAATAGAGGCCATGAGATCCCGGGAAAGATTAAAGAGGAGACCGAGAAGGGATTTGCTTTCATATCTGAAGGATACATGCCGGGGGAATGGCAGTTCAAGGTATTAACAATCGAAGAGTTCAAGCGCAAGTATTATGAGCTGGTCGAAGGCGGGCAGACGCTGGCGGCCAAAATAAAAACCACGGATGACCTCCACCAATGGTACCGGAGGGAATTCATAGTTTAAACCGTAACCAGGCATAAATCGTGGTAGCAAAATGGCAGCAAGAAATTTTTAAAACTATAAAAATGCCAATAATTTTGATAATATGAATAATAGAAATAGCAGAAAACAATAGGAATAACGACGAATAAAACTTTAACAATTGAATATGAGTAAAGCATATTTAAAGTGCTTATATAAAAATGGATGGTTGTATTCAACCATCTATTTTTATGCCGGTCAGGGATTTCTACCTTCCTGCTGAGGGGATCAGGTGTCGGTTGTTTCTTGGGGACATAAAACGCCGGTGAAGGTATCCAGGCTGGTGTAGCACAGGTACCAAAAGGGACAATTATATCCTAAAGTTTCAGCATTTTCAGACCTGGCAACCATCTCCTCATATGAGACCGGATTGGGGACTATGACGGGATCCCCCGGTTTCCAGTTTGCGGGAGTATGGAAGTGATAATTTTCATTAATTAAAATTGAATCAAGTATCCTCAGCAACTCTTCCTGGCTTGCTCCTGTAGATACGGGTAAGGTCATAACCGCCCTTATCCTGCCTGACGGGTCTATTATGAACACACTCCTAACGGTTGCCGCAAATATTCTATCGGGACTTATCATGCCATACAATTCAGATAAAGATAAATCGGTGTCTGAAATTATGGGAAAAGGAATTGAAATTCCGGTATTTTGATATATATCGTTTATCCATGCCAAAATAGAATAGATGTTATCCGTTGTTAACCCTATGATTTCTATATTCTGTGCCGATAAGCAAGGATAGATTCGTGCAGAATTGATTATTTCGGTAGTGCTGACAGCACCGAAAGCCTGGGGGTGGCTGACTAAAATTATCCATTTTCCTCTATAATCAGACAATCTGATGTAACCTTGGGAGGACAAGGCTACAAAATCAGGTGCCAGTCTTCCGATGGTTAAAGGTTCAAATCTTCTTTCAGGCTGATTTAATCCATATATATTCCTATTATTTATCATGTTACCTCCTTTATATTCATGCTGTTTCACAAGTGCAAATTATTAATGGCTTGCTTCACACCGATAAAAATGAAAACATAAGTGCAAAAACCCGGGTCTTTGCTTCAAAAATCATATTTAATATATCTTATGACATGCAGACCAATGTGTTAATGAGCCATGAGTCAAAATCAGCGGTAAATTTTATTGACAAAGGAATGTAATTCTTTGATAATTAAAGTATATTAAAAGTTATTGACGATAAATAACTCTTAATAAACATATCAGGAGGAGAAAATGAAAATTGTAATTTTAGACGGCTATACGGAAAATCCCGGAGATTTGAGCTGGGAAGGATTTGAAAGATTGGGTGAATTGACCGTATATGACAGGACTCCCGCCGACAAAATCATCGAGCGGATCGGTGATGCAGAAATAGTTTATGTGAACAAGGTTCCCATAACAAGGGAAACCATGGATGCTTGCAGGAATATTAAGTACATAGGGGTTCTGGCAACGGGATACAACATTGTGGATATAGAAGCTGCCAGGGAAAAGGGAATTCTTGTATCTAATATTCCAACCTATGGTACTGAGGCCGTGGGCCAGTTTGCAATAGCACTTTTATTGGAGATTTGCCACCACATAGACCACCACTCTAAAGCTGTAAAGGAAGGCCGGTGGGAAAACAATCCCGACTGGTGCTTCTGGGACTATCCATTAATTGAGCTGGCCGGAAAAACAATGGGAATAATAGGACTTGGCCGTATCGGAAGAACAACGGGAAAAATAGCCAGGGCACTGAGCATGAAGGTCATTGCCTATGATGATAATCCAACCGATGAAGGCAGGGCAATTGCCGAATATGTGGACTTGGATGAACTCCTTGCCCGTTCTGACGTCATTTGCCTCCACTGTCCCTTGTTCCCATCCACCCAGGGGATCATTAACAAGGACACAATTGCAAAAATGAAAGATGGGGTTATTATAATAAACAACTCAAGAGGACCCTTGATTGTTGAGCAGGACCTGGCAGACGCCTTAAATTCCGGGAAGGTTTATGCAGCAGGTCTTGATGTTGTATCAACAGAACCCATCCGACCTGATAATCCCCTTCTCAAGGCAAAGAACTGCATAATTACTCCCCATATATCCTGGGCTCCCAAGGAAAGCCGTCAGCGCCTGATAGATATTGCAGTAAATAACTTGAAAGCATTTTTGGAGGGCAACCCCGTTAACATAGTCAACAGATAAAACTTACAAATGATGGCATATTATATATCGTAGAGGATAAATGTATAATATTGTATGGACAAAAATATTAAAATTGGCTATAATAAAATGAGATAGCTACAAAATTAACATGCATGCGTAATAATAAACTATTAGGAGGGTTTTATTAAATGAGTAAACCAGTAATGTCAGCGCATTTTCAATCAAGGGTTCCATCTGACGTAAGGCTTTCACAAATGAAGTATGCTGAGCGTAAGGATAAACCTGAAGCTGTAATCAATGTGGCAATTGGTAATGTATCCCTGCCTACCAATCCGGCCATGCAGAAAAGATTATTTAACCTGGATGCTCCTGAAAGTCCCTTTAATAAAGGTGTGATCAGGTACACTGCTACAGGCGGCATGGAAGAAACCCAGGAAGCATTTAAGAACATCTTGAGGTGCGAAGGGTTTGACACCAGCAAATTGCATGTCATAGTTACAGACGGCGGCTCAGCCGGTATGGAATTACTGATAATCGGAGTTTGCGGGCCTGCAGGTACGGATGAAAGTCCTTTGCTTATGATTGACCCTGCATATACCAACTATATTTCTTTTGCTGAAAGAGTTGGCCGTAAAACAGTAACAGTAAAACGTCACTTGAATGAAGATGGTAAATTCAGCCTTCCGGAAATTGACAAAATCGAAGAAACAATTAAGGCTCACAAGCCGGGAGCCCTGCTTGTTATACCTTATGACAACCCGACAGGCCAGCTGTACGATAAAGAAACAATGATGCAGCTTGCAGAGCTTTGTGTTAAGTATAACATGTGGATGGTAAGCGATGAGGCTTATCGTGAATTATTCTATGTTGAGGGAAGCGAACTGGTAAGCATTTGGGGAATTACCGATAAGGATGTGCCCGGCATCGAGGGAAGAAGAATAAGTATTGAAACAGCATCAAAGGTATGGAATGCATGCGGACTGAGGATAGGTGCCGTTATTACTGATAATCCCGAATTTGCAAATCGTTGTGCGGCAGAATACACAGCAAACCTGTGCTCAAATGCTATCGGTCAATATATATTCGGAGCTTTGGCTCATGAAACCAAGGAACAAATAGCAGCATGGTGCAAGAGCCTGCGTGATTATTACGGTGATTTGATCAAAAAGACAACATCGGAGTTAAAGGCTTTAGAACCCGGTTTGATTGTATCAAGCCCCGATGCTTCAATCTATACGGTAGTTGATGTAAGGAATGTTGTAAAACCTGGCTTTGATGCAATAGAATTCTGTCTATTCTGTGCAGAGAAGGGTGTCGTAGACCTGGATGGTGTTAAAACAACCTTATTGATTGCACCTTTGAAGGGATTCTACGATATAGCCAAGGGTCAAACCAACCCCGGAAGCACCCAATTCCGTATAGCATATGTTGAAACACCGGAAAACATGAAGAAAGTTCCAAAACTGTTTGTAGAGCTTATCAGGCAATACGAAGCAAGCAGATAACAGAATTCTCATACAGCCTTTTAAGGGACGGTCCTTTCATTAAGAACCGTCCCTTATTAAAATCCATTGTTCGACAAATGGTTTAGATAATATAACTTATGTAAACTAAAAAATAGCCATGAAATTTGACGAAAAATATCTATTCGACAAATGGTTTACATAAATATATTTATGTTAACAAGGAGACCCCTATGAAGTATATAGAAAACTCTTCAACAAACCCTTATTATAATTTAGCCTTTGAAGAATATGTTTTTAATAATTTACACGATGAAGATTTTGTTCTCTTGTGGAGAAACGGCCCTTCCATCATCGTAGGCAAGAATCAGAACACCCTGGAAGAAATAAACATGGAATATGTCAACGAGCACAATATTAAGGTTGTGAGAAGGGTAACGGGCGGAGGAGCAGTATATCATGATTTGGGCAACTTGAATTTTTCTTTTATCACTAATGCCCAGACCAGTTTTATAGACTTTAAAACATATAATATTCCAATAGTCAGGGCTTTGGAAAAGTTGGGTGTTGAATGTGAATTCTCCGGCAGAAATGATATTGTCATCGATGGAAAGAAATTTTCAGGCATTGCTCAAAGCATAACCAAGGGGAGGGTCCTCAACCATGGAACCTTGCTTTTTGATACCCAGCTTGATACTTTATCAAAGGCCTTGAATGTAAAAAGAGATAAATTTGAATCAAAGGGAGTAAAGTCGGTATCAAGCAGGGTAACTAACATTAAACCTTATTTAAGAGATGATATTGACATACTCCAATTCAAGGAGATTCTTTTGAAGAATATTTTTGAGTACTTCAACCAGCCTGTTGAAACCTACGAATTATCCCATGAAGACAGGAAAAACATTCAAAAAATGGTTGACGAAAGGTACGGGACATGGGAATGGAATTTTGGAAGATCACCGGAATTTAACTACAAGGGCTATAAGAGGTTTGAAGGCGGAGGAGTGGAAGTAAGGCTCCATGTGAATAGCGGCATTATTGATAATTGTAAAATCTACGGTGATTTCTTCGGCAAGGGTGATATTAAGGATTTGGAAGACAAGCTGACAGGCCTTAAGTACGATATGAGTGAAATAAAAAAGGTCCTTGAAGAAGTACCCATCGGAGAATATTTAGGGAGAATAACAAGGGAAGAGTTCATGCAGTGCTTATTTGGCTAATTCATATCTGTCGCCAACCAAAATTTTTTGGCTTACCTTTAAATCTCCGGTATCCAGGTTTCTCACAATTATGTTAAGCATCTTGGCTTCCTGTTTCATCAGCTTACTGAGCATTTCCTTGCGGTTTATGGAAAACTGATTCTCTTCGGTCATGCCGAAATAGGCATACTTGTCTTCAGAGGGCATGTTGATGACAGTTATGAAAATAAGCTCGGCACCGATTAGCTTGCCAAGTTTTACGGCACTTTCCCCCACTTTTACGGACAGGGGAGAGCCGTCAATGGGTACTAAAATTTTTTTCACGGCAACCTCTCCTTAATCACTCATGTACCACTAAGACAGGACAAGTGGCGCCGGATCAATATATATTCTGCTTAATATACTTATACCTAAAATTATTTGCAATAAACATATTTATGCATAAAAACTAATAAATCTGAAACTTGTGACCGGGAATTGACTGTGATATAATAAAAGGAAAAACCCCGGATAGGAGAAATATGGATATACTTAATTCATTGAATGACAAACAAAGAGAAGCAGCATCCCATGACCAGGGGCCCATTTTAGTTATAGCAGGAGCGGGTACGGGGAAAACAAAAGTTCTTACCCACCGTACGGCCTATTTGATTGAATCGGGAAAAGCCAAGCCTTGGGAAGTTCTTGCCATAACCTTTACCAATAAAGCAGCGAATGAAATGAAGGATAGAATATCAAACCTGATAGACTATCCCATAGACAGGATGTGGATAGGGACCTTCCATTCCATCTGTGTTCGCATATTGAGAAGGTTTATTGACAGGATAGGATACGATAAAAATTTCATTATTTATGACGATGATGACCAGAAGACCTTAATAAAAGACTGCATAAAGGAATTGGATCTAGACCCCAAGTATTACAGTCAAAGCAGTATCAAAGAGTTTATAAGCAATGAAAAAAACAGGCGGAATTCTCCCGACAAGTATATAAACGAAAATTATTCAAATTATATAAACAGGAACAAGGGGGAGATTTATGCCCTTTACGAAAAAAAGCTTAAGGCTTCCAATGCCTTGGATTTTGATGATTTAATAATAAAAACCCTGGAGCTTTTTGAAAAGAATGAAGATGTTTTGAACTTCTACCAGGATAAATTTAAATATATACTTGTGGATGAATACCAGGATACCAATAATGCCCAATATAAGCTCATAATACTCTTAGGCAGGAAGAAAGACGGCTCCAGCAATGTATTTGTGGTAGGAGATGAGGACCAGTCCATTTACGGCTGGAGAGGGGCTGACATCACCAACATCCTTAATTTTGAAAATGACTTTAAGGGGGCAAAAATAGTAAAGCTTGAAAGGAACTACCGGTCAACAGCCGTGATTCTGAATGCAGCAAACCAGGTCATCAAAAACAATTGCCAAAGAAAGGGCAAAAAATTATACACTGAGCAAAATGAAGGCAACCTGATAAGAATAATAGAAACAGCCGATGAAAGGGATGAGGCCTTCACCATTGCAGCCCTGATCCGCAGGGAGCACAGGGAAAACAAGATCGATTACTCTCAAATTGCACTTTTATACAGAACAAATGCCCAGTCCAGGGCCTTGGAGGAAGGCTTGATAGGAGAAGGGATACCCTATAAAATTGTAGGGGGAGTAAAATTTTATGACAGAAAAGAAATCAAGGATATAATGGCTTATTTAAGGCTTATCCTTAATCAAAAGGACGACGTGAGCTTCGACAGGATTATTAATGTACCCAGAAGGAAGTTAGGAGATAAGGCAAGGGAAGCAATTTCAAACTATGCTCTGGAGAATGGTCTTTCCAAATTTGAAGCTTGTTTTGACTTTGATAAGTTAGGGCTTCAGCCTTCAGCTGCAAAAAGTATCGAAAGCTTTGTGTCGGTCATGGAAATGCTGATGATTAAAAAGGATGTAATGCCCTTAAGCCAGTTCATAATAAATGTGATTGAAGACACAGGTCTAAAAGACATGCTGCTTCAGGACCCATCGGTTGAAGGAAGAAGCCGCCTGGAAAATGTGGACGAATTTTTGTCGGCAGCCAAGGACTTTGAAGAAAGATATGAGGAAAACTCCTTGGAGGATTTTCTGGTCCATATTTCATTGCTGTCCGATCTGGATAAAACTGCTGCCTCAAATGATGTGGTGACCCTGATGACGGTTCACAGTGCCAAGGGCCTTGAATTTGACACTGTTTTTATAACAGGCCTTGAGGACGGCATGTTTCCCAGCATACACAATGATGAGGAAGACAACATAGAAGAAGAAAGAAGGCTCTTCTATGTTGCCATAACAAGGGCCAAAAGAATGCTTTACATGACCCATGCAAGGGACAGGATTCGATACGGAAGCCATGAAATGAGGATGAAATCAAGATTCTTGGACGAAATTCCCCAAGAGTGCATAGAAGAATCCGATTCTCTTGCTTTCGGCAATAAGAAGCTTCAGCAACTGGAGCATAGAGTTGCAAGAAAAACCGGATTTTTTGCGGACCCGGCACAAGAAAAGGATGAAGTTAAACCCAAGCTTAAAGAGAGTGATTTTAAGCTTGGCGATAAGGTATGGCATAAATTGTGGGGAAAGGGTACCGTAGTACAGCTGAAAGATGATATAATAGTAATAGCTTTTGAAAGCAAGGGCATCAGGAATCTTAACCTGGAGTATGCACCAATCGAAAAACTATAAAGGTAGGATGGTATGGAAGATAAACTTCTTTTAATGAAAGAAAAAATAAGGCTTTTAAATGAAGCCAACAAGGCCTATTACCAGGAAGACCGGGAGATAATGTCCAACTATGAATACGACAAGCTCTATGACGAGCTCAAAAAATTAGAGGAAGAAACAGGAATAGTATTGTCTAACAGCCCCACCATTCGTGTGGGATACGAGCTCTTGTCAAACCTGCCCCAGGAAAGGCACGAGAAAGCCATGCTTTCACTGGATAAAACCAAGGAAGTTTCAGATTTAAAGGAATGGCTGGGAGAAAAAACCGGTGTCCTTTCATGGAAGCTGGACGGCCTCACAATCGTCATGACCTATGAAGGAGGAAGTCTTGCCAAGGCTGTAACCAGGGGCAACGGTGAGGTTGGAGAAGTAGTTACCAACAATGCAAGGGTATTTACCAATATCCCCGTCAGCATTCCCTATAAAGGGAGTTTGGTCTTGAGGGGAGAAGCGGTTATAAGTTATTCGGATTTTTATAAAATAAACGAGACCATGCCGGAAGCGGCAGGCAAGTATAAAAACCCCAGGAATCTTTGCTCCGGGTCCGTAAGGCAGCTCAACAACAAGATAACGGCAGAAAGAAAGGTAGGCTTTTATGCATTTTCGGTGGTAAGGGCCGATGATGTTGATTTTAAAAACTCCAGGATTGAGCAGCTTATCTGGCTTAAAAACCAGGGATTCAGCATTGTTGAGTTTAAAAAGGTTGATAGAGAAAATATAGAAGATACCGTAAAATGGTTTGAAGACAAGATTCAGGACAATGACCTTCCTTCTGACGGATTGGTCCTGACCTATGACGATATAGAATACGGGGAATCATTGGGAACAACCGCCAAGTTTCCGAGGGATTCCATTGCCTTTAAATGGAGGGACGAAATCAGGGAAACCACCCTTTTGGAAATCGAATGGTCCGCCTCCAGGACCGGGCTGATTAATCCCATTGCAGTCTTTGAACCCGTTGACCTTGAAGGAACCACCGTGAGCCGTGCCAGCGTTCACAATATCAGCATCATGGAAGATTTGGAGCTGGGAATTGGGGACAGGATCAAGGTGTATAAGGCAAACATGATAATTCCTCAAATTTCAGACAATTTAACCAGGAGCAGCAATATTGAGGTACCAAAATATTGTCCCGTATGCGGGGGCCAAACTGTCATTAAAAGCGACAATGACATCAAGACCCTCCACTGCATCAATGATGAATGCCTGGCCAAGCAAATAAAATCCTTCACCCATTTTGTGAGCAGGGACGCCTTGAATATCAGGGGACTATCCGAAGCTACCATTGAAAAATTGATTGCAAAGGGATTGGTTAAAGAATTAGCCGATATTTTCCACCTGGAAAAACACAAGGATATAATCACCAAGATGGAGGGATTTGGCGAAAAATCCTTCAACAACCTGGTTTCTTCAGTTAATAAGGCAAGAAAAACCACTGCCGCAAGGCTTTTGTACAGCTTTGGAATCGCCAATATAGGTTTGTCAAATGCCAAACTGATAAGCAGAAAGTTCGGTGATGACTGGGAGAAAATCCAGAAGGCCACATATGAAGACTTGATTCAAATAGGCGGTATTGGCGATGTGATGGCCAACAATTACGTTAAATTTTTCAGTGATGAAAAAAATAGGGCCATTGTTGCAGATGTACTTAAGGAAGTTGAAATTGAAGCAAGCTCTAAGACAGCATCGGAACAGATCTTCAAAAACCATGTTTTTGTAATCACAGGAACTGTGGAGCATTTTAAAAACAGGGATGAATTAAAAGCCGTGATAGAAGAGCGAGGGGGCAAGGTGGCATCATCAGTCACTTCAAAAACAACCTATTTGATAAATAACGATATTTCATCCTCTTCAAGCAAGAACAAAAAAGCAAAGGAATTGGGAATAGAAATCATAACGGAAGAGCAATTCCTTCATATGCTGAATAAAGGCAATAATTAGGAGGCGTCATGGCTTTAAGGGTATTAATGTATTTTGGCATTTTGGCTGTAGGCTGGTACTTGAGCAGCAGGGGAAAAATTCATGAAAAATTAATGAAACAAATATCTTCAATACAAACAATAATATTGTATGGACTTATTTTTATCATGGGGGTCCGAATCGGAACCGATGAGCAAATCCTTGCCTCTTTGGGTCAAATAGGGATAATGGCAGCCGTCTTTGCTTTAGTTACAGCATCCATGAGCATATTATTTGTTTATGCAGGCAGGAAAAAAATCATATATGACACCAATATCACGGGAGGCAAAAATGACTAAAAATATATTGATGGCCTTAGGTCTGGGTATCCTGGCAGGCTTATTTGCTCTACCCGATTGGCTGTATGAAAATACCGGCTTATTGATGGACCTGGGCCTCTGCCTCCTTTTATTTTTTGTAGGTATAGATTTGGGAAGCAACAGGAATATATTTAATAATTTAAGGAATTTAGGTTTCAGGATCCTTATAGTACCCGCGGGAACCATATTGGGCAGCCTGGCGGGAGGTCTTATATGCAGCCTTATATTCGACCTTAATATCTTTGGAGCTTTGGCCATAGCTTCGGGTATGTCCTGGTATACCCTGTCAGCCATTATAATAACCCCCATATCATCGGAGCTTGGAACCATTGCCTTTTTATCCAATGTATTCAGGGAGGTAATAGCCTTTGTGGCCATACCCTTCATCGCAAAAAATATCGGCTACCTGGAAACCATTGCAGCCGGAGCAGCCATAAGCATGGATACGGGTCTTCCCATGGTAACAAGAAACACTAATTCGGAAGTAGCGGTGATATCATTTATAAGCGGGGTTATCCTGTCCCTGGCCGTAACGGTGTTAGTGCCTGTTTTTGTGGGTCTCATGGCCTAGGGGTTTAATATTTTTTAAAGAATTATATGATAATATATTAAGAGTAAATTCAAGGAAGGGGACACTTTTTTATGACAAAAGTATATTTTACGAGACACGGGGAAACGGTCTGGAACAAGCAAGGAAGGTTTCAGGGACATAAGGATTCGGACCTTACGGATAAGGGGATTGAAGCAGCGGAACTTTTGGCATATAGAATCGAAGATATAGAACTGGATTATATAATATCAAGCCCTCTGATGAGGGCCTACAAGACTGCCCAAATAGTCAGAGGGAACAAGGATGTTGAAATAATAAAACATGATGGCTTAAAAGAAATAAATTTGGGGGACTTTGAAGGGATGTCCTATGCTGAAATAAAAAACAAACATGGGGACCTCCTTGCTAAAATTGAAAAAGACCCTTTTAACAATCCTTATCCAAACGGGGAAAATCTCAGGGAATTTTACGAAAGAGTCGTGAAAGCCTTTAAAGAAATCTTAGATAAATACAGGAACAAAACAATCCTTATAGTTGCCCACGGAGGCACCATCAAGTGTATAGAAGCCTATATGAGAAATTTTGAACTCAGCAAGGACTGGATCGGCAATGTGGTTAAAAACTGCAGCCTTTCATTAATAGAAGTGGATGAAAATGACCGGATAAAGGAAGTTTTCTATAATGATACCAGGCACCTGGAAGGCAGTGCAGTTAACCTTTAAATTGCTTGGAAATTTGTCGAAATTTCCCGGGAAAAGTAGAAATTTGACTCCCATGACATTTGGGAGTTTTTTATTTTAGCTTTATCACTAAAAATAAAACGGCATTAAACGATTTCCGGCCTAATTAAATTAACCAAAATTAATTAAATAAAGTTTTTTCAAATAAAAATTAATAAAATTAAATTTAAATCTTGAAAAGTTAATTAAATAATGTTAGACTGAATGAAGTATTTTTACTACACCTGCATATTGATTTGGAGGAAACATGAACAAGTTTAAAAGAGTTTTAGTTGCCAACAGGGGAGAAATCGCCATCAGGGTATTCAGGGCTTGCGAGGAACTGGGCATAAGAAGTGTTGCCATATATTCGGAAGAAGACAAGAATTCTTTGTTCAGGACCAAGGCAGATGAATCTTACAGGGTAGGAAAGGGAAAATCCCCGGTTGATGCTTATTTAGATATCAATGAAATTGTAAACCTGGCAAAATCAAAAGGAGTGGATGCTATCCACCCCGGCTATGGTTTTTTGGCCGAGAATCCTGATTTTGCCCGAAAATGCCAGGAAGAGGGTATAGTGTTCATAGGTCCCGACCCGGACATGTTAGAAATATTGGGTGATAAAATCAAATCAAAAATGGCAGCTCAAGCAGTTGGAGTACCTACCATACCCGGCATTGGCGGAGGGGTAAAATCAGAGGAGGAAGCTAAAAAATTTGCTGCTTACTGCGGATATCCTGTCATCCTGAAGGCCTCCGCCGGAGGAGGGGGAAGAGGAATGAGGATAGCCTGGCGGGAGGAAGACTTGTTAAGGGAACTCAGGAGCGCCAGGAGCGAAGCAATGAAAGCCTTTGGAAGTGATGAAATCTTCATTGAAAAGTATATAGAAAATCCAAAACATATCGAAGTCCAGGTTTTGGGAGACAATTACGGGAACCTGGTTCACCTCTATGAAAGAGATTGCTCAATTCAAAGGAGACACCAAAAAGTTGTGGAATTCACTCCTGCCATATGCATAACGGAAGAGCAAAGGCAGGCAATCTGCAATGATGCCTTGAAGTTGGCAAAATCGGTTAATTACAAGAGCGCAGGAACCGTTGAATTTTTGGTGGATAAAAAGGGAAACCACTATTTCATAGAAATGAATCCCCGAATTCAGGTGGAGCACACTGTTACTGAGATGACGACGGGAATTGATATTGTTCAGGCTCAGATTCTGATTGCCCAGGGATACAGCCTCGATTCGGAAGAAATCAACATAAAATCTCAGGATGATATTATTCCCAGGGGCTATGCCATCCAGTGCAGGGTAACAACTGAGGACCCTGCCAATAATTTCGCTCCCGATACGGGGAAAATTGATGTCTACCGCACCGGCTCAGGCTTCGGCATAAGGCTGGACGGAGGCAACGGCTTCACCGGGGCTGAAATAAGCCCTTATTATGACAGCCTTTTGGTAAAGGTCATTTCTCATTCAAGAAGCTTTTCTGATGCCATAAAGAAGAATGCAAGGGCCTTGAAGGAAATAAAGGTGAGCGGGGTAAAAACAAACATCGGCTTTCTGTTAAATGTTTTGAACCATGAAACCTTTGCCAGGGGCCAGTGCCATACAGGCTTTATTGCAGAAAATCCTTCCCTTTTAAATGTCAGGGGAGGAGAAGACGTGGAGCTTAAGGTTTTAAAATATATAGGCAACATAGTGGTAAATGAAACTAAGGGAACTAAACCCCAATTTGATGTTCCCAGGGTCCCGGATATAAAGGGAAGGGAAAGGTCTCCCGGCCTTAAAGACCTGCTTGATACAAAGGGGCCCAAGGCTGTTGCCGATTATGTACTGAAAGAAAAAAGACTGTTCCTGACGGACACAACAATGAGAGATGCCCATCAATCCCTTATGGCGACCCGTGTTCGAACGATTGATATGGAAAAGATAGCACCTGCCATGTCCTATCTGGCCGGCGGTTTATTCTCCATTGAAATGTGGGGAGGGGCTACCTTTGATGTTGCCTACAGGTTCTTAAATGAAGATCCCTGGGAAAGACTGAAAACCCTAAGGGAAAAAATTCCCAACATATTGCTGCAGATGCTCTTAAGGGGAGCAAATGCAGTCGGTTACAAGAATTATCCCGACAATGTAATAAGGGAATTCATAAAATCATCAGCCAAGGCAGGAATTGATGTCTTCCGTGTATTTGATTCCCTGAACTGGATTGAAGGAATGGAAATAGCCATCGATGAAGTTTTGAATCAAGGCAAAATAGTTGAAGCAAGCATATGCTATACGGGAGATATCCTTGACCAGAGAAGAGATAAGTACTCCTTGAAATATTATGTGGACCTGGCAAAGAAACTGGAAAAAATGGGAGCTCATATCCTGGCCATAAAGGATATGTCAGCCCTTCTTAAACCAATGGCGGCAGATAAACTTATCAGGGCTCTTAAAAATGAACTGACCATTCCTGTCCACCTCCATACCCATGATACGGCCGGAAACGGTGTGGCAACTATTTTTGCGGCTGCAAATGCGGGAGTTGATATCTGCGATACGGCCTTTAACTCCATGGCGGGACTCACCAGCCAGCCTCCTTTGAATTCTGTTATAGCTGCTCTGGAAAATACGGAAAGGGACACGGGGCTTAATTTGGACGATATGCAGAAAATTTCAGATTATTGGGAGGCTGTAAGGCCGGTATACAATAAATTTGAATCGGGACTTAAAACCGGAACGGCAGAAATTTACAAGTACGAAATACCGGGCGGCCAGTACTCCAACCTGAAACCCCAGGTCGAAAGCTTCGGTTTGGGCCACAGGTTTAATGAAGTAAAAGAAATGTTCAAGACGGTAAATGAAATGCTGGGTGACATAGTCAAGGTAACCCCCTCTTCCAAGGCGGTTGGAGATATGGCAATATTTATGGTGCAGAACAATTTAACTCCGGACAACATATATGAAAAAGCCAAGGATATGGATTTCCCCGACTCAGTGGTGGCATATTTTGAAGGAATGATGGGGCAGCCGGAAGGAGGCTTTCCTGAAAAGCTCAGCAAGCTGGTATTAAAGGGCAAGGAACCCATAAAATGCAGACCGGGAAAGCTCCTGCCCCCGGAAGATTTTGATTACATTAAGAAAATGCTTCGTGATAAATACGGTATTGAGGGAACGGATGAAGAAGCACTGAGCTATGCCCTTTACCCCAAGGTATATGAGGACTACCTGAAAAAGTCAAAAGAAGAAGTAAATTTAAGAATGATGGGAAGCGATATCTTCTTCCACGGCCTGGAAGAAGGAGAAACCTGCGGGGTAAAAATAGCCGAAGGCAAGAAGCTGATTATAAAATTAGTTGATATAAAAACAAATGACAAGGGCAACAAGGAGTTGGCATTTCAAGTCAACGGAAACACAAGAGTTGTCACGATAAAGGATAAAAATGCCCTTACTGCCAAGTCCTCGGATGTTGAAAGGATCATGGCAGATCCGGGCAACCAGTATGAAATAGGGGCCAGCATTCCCGGCAACGTTTATAAAATCCTTGTAAAGGAAGGTGACAAGGTATCGGCCGGCCAGCCGGTGGCCATACTGGAAGCCATGAAGATGGAAACCAATGTCTTAGCTCCCCTGCAGGGAACCGTAAACAAAATTCATGTAAAGGAAGGACAAAAGGTAATAGCCGGAGAATTGATAGCAGAATTGGAATAAAAATATACAAAGCCGGGCAACCGGCTTTTGTATTGCATATTACCTGACTCTATTTTATAATTAAATAAAACAGGAGGTGGATGATGAAATTTAAAGTAG
>Ga0116166_1002229_pt1 | contig 16436 bp, 12 predicted proteins | sample AD_JPNMR2_MetaG_FD_89884 | JGI IMG/M metagenome (GOLD analysis project Ga0116166, IMG submission 89884) | Active sludge microbial communities of municipal wastewater-treating anaerobic digesters from Japan - AD_JPNMR2_MetaG | ecosystem: Engineered > Bioreactor > Anaerobic > Digestate | place...
TTCTGAAGCTTCTTTTATAATTTTTAGCTTCTCTTCCGTTGTAAATTTTCTCTTTTTCATGTCCATAAAAGTATAGTTTTTTTTCTATACTTTAGTCTGATTTTCTAGGGGGCTAATCCATTACTTTAAATAGAGAGGACGCTCGCGACCTGGTACAGGAAACTTTTTTGAAAGCGCTGATGTATAGGGATAAATTTATTCATAACGATAATTTTAAAGCTTGGATTTATACGATAATGAAAAATACTTTTATTAACAATTACCGACGCACTATACGTCAGAATACACATCGCGACCAAACTAAGGAGGGGTACTACCTAAGTCATCCACAAGCCAGTGGCTACGACGATCCTGCTTCCTCGCTTTCGACAAAAGAGCTGGAAGAGTCAATGCAAAAGCTGGAAGACGAACTCCGTATTCCTTTACAATTGCATCATGCAGGCTTTAAATACAAGGAAATAGCCGAGATGCTTAATTTAAACATTGGCACTGTTAAAAGTCGCATTTTCTTTTCGCGCAAAAAATTGATGGAGCAGTTAAAGGACTATGCAGCATAAGCTGTTGATTGTTTCACATCTTCAAAAGAACCTCAAACGAGGTTCTTTTGTTTTTTTAGACAACTTAAAAGAATGCCAACATAGTTATAAATTTGCATCTGCATATTATTACGAAATAAACATCTATAAAGTGAAGCAGAGAAAATAATTTTGGAAAAACATTTATAATTAATACAGGTTGATTACAGGTTACATTTAATTTTTTGGCTAAACAAGATTTCAGTCCACACATGAGTATGAAAATCATTTCTCATACTACGTTATTATAGGCATAAAACCTTCACATGCGAGTTTAAACGAGATTGTAAAACATTAAAAGATTATAAAAGGATGCAAGCATTTGATCAAAAAGCCCGCACATGGGACGACAATCCCATACACCACGAACGCTCTCAGGCTATTGCCACACTGCTTCTTGAACGCATACCTATAGCACCTTCGATGAAGGCACTTGAGATGGGGGCAGGTACTGGAATTTTAAGTTTCTTACTGAAAGACAAGTTTCAAAAGATTGTATTAATGGATAGCTCGCCCGAAATGATACGGGTCAGCCAGGAAAAAATAGTACAGCAAAAAGTCACCAACTTATTCCCGGTGCTTTGTGACCTTGAAAAAGAAAATTTCCACACCGAGGCATTCGATGTAATATTTTCGCAAATGGTTTTTCATCATATTACTGACATTGAAGCTATGGCCAGGAAACTGTACGGCATGTTAAAAGAAGGCGGGTACATAGCCATTGCCGACCTGTACCCTGAGGATGGCAGCTTTCATGGAGAGCATTTTGAAGTGCACAAGGGTTTCGATGCCGATGCTTTTTGCAAAATTTTTGAATCTGCTGGTTTTAAGGATTTGCATCACGAACCCTGCTATACAATTCGACGGAAAACAGAAAAAGGCGAGCAGGAATTTCCGATTTTTCTCATGACTGGAAAAAAGTAACTACTGTAGAATAAAACGATAGGTAATTGTTCCTTTTTGGACAGTGCTTTTGGGATTGGCACTAAATTTCGATGCCATAGCTGCCTCCCTGGCAATTTGAAGCAGGTATTCGTCAAGAGTGGTAGAACCCTTGACGCCTGGAATAGCATTGATGACATTCCCATTGGCATCGACAGTAATCTCAACAACTACTTTGCCGGACGTTTGGAAATCTCCTCGAGGCTTAATAAGCGAAATAGGCGCACGCCCCTCGAGGCTAAAAGAAATACCATCGCCGATGCCGGCACCTATGCCTCGACCCTTGCCAGTACCCTCTCCTTCCCCTACACCAGAACCCTGTTGTCCCGATACGCCAAAATTACCAGAAGTTTCAGAAGTATTCTCGGACTGACTGCGTTTCTTGAATAGCGCCTTTTCGTTAACTACAGGCTGCGGCTGTTCATGTTTATTCTGTAATTCCTCTTTTTTAACAGTTTTTTTTGGTTCGACCTTTGGTAATGCATCAGCTTCTTCGATATCCTGTGTAAGTACATCTTCTTGCTGTTCAGGGGTTGTCACAGGTGTTGAAGTAATCGGATTTTCCTCAGCCAACCCATATCCTAAATTAACCTCTAACCCGAGTCCTTGTCCCCCCTCCTCGGGATATGGTGGAATGGGGGTACGAAAACGAACCCATAACAACACAATCAGTACAACTGCAAGTACAAAGAGCGTTGCCGACATCGATTTTATCTTATGTTCAGTGCCTAAATACATACGCTCAAGCATTGGGTGCTTTAGTGGCAAGAATCATTTTTATTTTCAGCTTATTGCCTATTTGCAATACATTAATCAACTCCTGTACAGGAACATCCTTATCGCATCGAATGACCACCGTAACTTTTTCAGGGTCAGGTACTCTACGTGCAAGTTCCGCCTCAAGTCCTTCGAGCGTAACCAACTGGTTGTTAATATAATATTGATGCGTATTGGTTATAGAAATAGATACTTCGGTTTTTCGCACCGTTTGGTGATATTTTGAACTGGGCAAGGTAAGCTTGATAACACTGGGGCTTATCATTGTACTGGTTATCAGAAAAAAAAGCATAAGGAAGAACATAATGTCGCTTAGTGAGGAAGTACTCACCTCGGCCCGAAATTTATTTTTGCTTCTGAGGTTCATACATAGATTATTTTACAGGCTCTTGCAACAGGTCAATAAAATTCATCACATTCAACTCAAGCTTATGAACTACTTTTTCTATCTTCATGTTGAGCCAGTGATAAAATACATAGGCAATAATACCCACCAACAAACCTGCTGCACTGGTAACCATCTTTTCGTAGAGTCCTCCCGCAATAAGACCAATGCTAATATTGTCGGCGAGGGAGATATTGTAAAAAATTCGAATAATACCGGCAATAGTACCAATGAAGCCAAACATAGGCGCAATACCTGCGATAACACCAAGAATGACCATATTTTTCTCGAGATTATAGACTTCGAATTTACCGACAATTTCTATTGAATCTTCTATTTCCTTTATGGGGCGCCCCAGACGTTTGATACCTTTTTCAATCATACGAGCTACCGGCCGGTCGGTTGAAGCACAGAGGTTCAATGCTGCCTCGATTTTACCCTCGTGGATATAATCCTTGATGCGATCGATAAAATTTTCTTCGAATTGGGAAGCCTTACGAATGGCAAAATAGCGCTCAAAGAAAATATACACTGCAACCACAGCCAGTAAAGCAATGGGCAGCATTAGCCATCCACCTTTTAAGGCAAGTTCCCATAGCGACATCGACGATTCGGTGGGCAGACTTGCCGATGGAGTTGCCCCCCCAGTTACACTGACCTGCAATAAAATCCCTATTCCATTCATGAAGTTCAATTTTTCAGTTTGCAAACAAAAATAAGATGAATATTTATCCCAACAAAGTATTTTTCATAGGTTTCAGACTATTAGCACAAAACGTTTTTTTGAACTAAAAATTACCATCAAACTATAACAATTGAAAAGGCTCATTTTGCCGAAACAGAATCAGCTTCTTTTTGCTTTTGCCTATAATACCTGCGCGTAAGCTCTTTGAGATTACTAAACTCCTGCCGGTAAATGATTCCAATTCCGCGTGTATAAATATCATCCTGAAAGTAAAGGATATCATTTGAACGATTAAAAGCTTTAAGGCTTAGACGTTCGGTAAGGCGGTATTCGACATTAACATCACCCAGCAGTGTGGATGATTGTCGTACTGCATTGTTGGTATTCGATTGTCCAATGATGTCGATGCTACTGTTGATGATCATACGATTATTCAGCAATTGTGTCGAGAGTGCTATTTCAAGGTCTTCATTGGAATATACCTGGTCGCCAGGGCGATAGCTTATACCAAAATTGAGGTCCTTATTGAGGCTGGACAACCAGCTACTCAACTGGCTCGATAGCAATTCCATGGAAGTAGTGGCTGCCACGTCAACCCCAAGATTCGATTCCTGTAGTTTAGTCTGTAAATTACCCGTAGTAACTGGCATAAAGTTATTGAGCAGTAGCAAGGCCAAAAACTGTTGGCTCATTGCCTGTTCGGAACTAATAATGCTTCGTACTCTGCTTTTAGTTTCCTCCGTAGCATTGGGAAGGTCAATACTAAATCGTATATCTGGCTCGAGCAAACGACCCGTCAAAAAAAGCTGACAATCGACAGGGATTCGTTGACGATACTCCATGTTCGATTCGGCAAAAAGATTGTACAAAGGGGCACGGGTATGATATACCGCCGTAATATCAACGTTGGCATCGGTGGGAGAACCATTGAAAAATATAGTACTATTGCTCTGAATGTCAAATTTTTTATTCATCAGATTATTCATGGTAAAATTGTACATCCCTTCTGTTAAAGAATATTGCCCACGAATAAAGAAGTTACCCGCTTTATCCACTTCAAATTTTAAACTTCCTCTACCGCGTCCTCTGAGCATATCGCCACGGTTGGCACTGAATAATAGTTGAATTTCTGCCTGTGGGGTCACATCCAGATCCATATTAAGCAACAGTCGGCTTCGTTTGGGTTCGGCTACCGAAATATTTTCTTTTGCTATACTCTGCCTTTTTCCCTTTTCCGATGGTACAAACTGGATAAAATCATTGGAACCAGAATAATAGTTCTGCCCCAAAGAAACCAGAATTAGCGAGTTATCTTCTGTTTTTCCCTGTGTAACATCTACAACAATATAATCATCGTTATTGTAAACATGAATATTGCCCGATGCAAAGGCTTTTCCATAGAACGGTAAATCATCGGGCGCAGGTTTATTAAAAACTAAATTATCGTCGGCCAATAAAGTAAAATCAATTTTAAAATTTTTGAGATACTTATTGCGCAACTGCCCATTTAAGCGTATAGGGCGCTTTGTTTCATCATACAATACAAAATCTTTAAATACAAAATTATTTCGTTCCAGAACAAGTGTATTGGTAAATCGATACGAGGTATGTAATTGGGTCAGATATATAACAGCATCATTAATTTCGAGCTTACCATCCAGTACAGGCTTAGCATTTTCATCGGTTATTCGAAGATAACCCGAGAATAAACCATTGTTTATTAGAAAAGTTGGAGAAATGATAGGTTCAATCATTTTCAATCCAACCTGATTGAAGTAAACATCGAATTGATAGCTACGACGCATAGGAAAGACAAGTCCTTTCGCCATTAGCCGCGAAGCCGAATCGATTGATGAAAGCCGGATGTCGATTGCTTCCCCTTCGGGTTGCCATAGCGCCACAATTTGCATATTTCCCAGTTCGGTTCCGTTGACTTCCAACGAACGAGCTTCGAGATGACCGGTAATGTTGCGATGTTGAGATAAATTTCTCATTGTAATGGTACCATCGAGTCGTCCCGCAAAAAGGAAATTTTTGGTCTGTAATAGATAATTCAAAATATTCAGATCGAGATTTTGAAATGCAATATGCAGCGAATCTTCGGGTTTATTCGAAATCCGCCCCATGATATTAATTTCCTTTTGCTGGTGTTTTAACTGAAAATGATTCACATCAATAGCCTGAGTATCCAGCACCACAGAAGAACCCAATAAATTCCAGGGCTTTCCACGAATAAAAATCTGGGATGGCTCAATCGTCAAGTGAGCTAAAGGCATATTGTCGATAAAACGAAAGCTATCTGCCCTGAAGCGTAGTTCATTTACATGGGCAAGCGAATCAAACCAGGTTACAGAAAATTTAACATCATGTCGATTCAGATTCAGTGTATAGGTCAATTGTGCGAATGGCAATTGCGTTCCTGCGATGAGTGATGGCGCAATGAGCTTTACCCACAGGGCTGAATCGTCTGTTTGTACTTTTAACACTGGAGATTCGAAATGCCACGAACTTATTTGTAAATAGTTGGCTGTTGCATTTAATGCTACCTGCCCTGTTGCGGGCTTGAATACCCCCGTAACCAAGCTACTATCTGCCAGTTTTACAGAAGGATAGAAAAAATTAAATATGGGCTGTGCATGTTTCAAATGAATTGTAAAAGTAAAATTGTTACCCGCTACTGCCTGGTTATCGATTGAGATCGACGGAATATAGTTTTTCAGGATATGCTTAAACCCATCCACCATTGTCTTAAATTGGTACTCACCCTGTATCTGCATATCGAACAATTGACTGGATACGATGGTAGCCTGTGTTCGTTTATTATTAAAAGCTTGTACAGCAATATCTTTTATGTGCAGCTCATCGTGCTTATTTATCAATACAATATTGTCGATGTTAATATTTCCATCAAATTCGTTAATACTATTCCCCACAAAATTTGCCTCTAACTTAGCCTGCAGATGCTGAATACTGTCATCAGGAAGTATATGAAAAGCAAATAGGTTAACCTTACGGACATTAGCAGTAAAATTAAATTTAGGAAAGCTATCCGACAGGCTGTAATACCCCGTTGTTTCAATCTGCAAATTAGGATCTTCGATAGTAGCTGTACCCTGAAAAACTTTGTTTGCTATTGTCCCCCGTGCTCCCAGGTTGTGCAAAGGATAGCCATTGATAGAGGTATTGTGGATATCGAGCGTAATAGTTCCATTCGGTTCATTGCCATTCACCAGGTTCCCCTGAGCTGTCAAGGTAAGAGTCGTGGAACCTATGAGTTCGCTCTTCCCCAATAACTCTCCTATTTTAAACTGTATTGCCTCGAGGGAACCGTTGTATCCAATATTTTGCTTGCTGGAAGGTTTTAAAGATACATCGAGTTTAAGAGTTCCCATAGGAGAACGTAAGGTACCAAAGGCCACAAAATCGGACGGAAACCCTGTAAAATTTCCCTTGAAGTAGAAATGATCCATCCGTTTTACTACCTCAGGTAAAAGAACTGAATCAGCCTTAAAAGAATTCACCACTTTCTGAATCTCATCCATCGTTGCTCGCATATCTTTAACGTCGAAATATAAATAAGGCTCGATATTATCGGATATACGAGTGTAATGAATGCTTCCTTTAAAATAATTATCCCCGTTGGCAATGACAGAAAGATTTTTAATTCGCAGATCACTTAAGCTTCCTTTTGCTTCTCCACTAATTTTCATCGTTAGCTTTTGAACTCGCCACCTTGGAATAAAATAGCCTAAATCACTCAGACTAATTTTTGAAAGGTTCAATAAACAGACTACAGGTAATTGATTAAAAGGAAGATTATCAGTAAGGTCAAGAGATAGCTGTTTAATATCAATATCCGAATTAGGGGTCACCAGGCTCAGCCTACTAATACCCAAAGATACCCCTTTGGTATAGGAAAAATCAGTACTTAAATTGAGCAAATGGAAACCATTATGTGCCTGAAAACCCAGCCTATTGATACGTCCTTCAAAGGTATTTTTGCCTATTGATAAATTTTTTACCCGCAATACCAAACCACTAAAGCGGGCATAACGCCATTCGGCCAGCTGTATGGAGTCGAACACATCGACCAGCTGAACATCTGCATTTTCAAGAATTACATTTCGAAACTTATAACTCCAGCCCCGTACTTCCTTTGACAGCGAAGTATCGGTTGGAGCAGTAGCAGCAAACACTTTCTGCCAATTAAGCCGACCATCAGATTCTTTTTTTATAAGTATCCTTGCATTATTAAGTTGTACCTGATTAAAAACCAACTGATTGCGTCGAAAAAATGCCGCCTTTAAATCAACCGTGAGTTCGGGGGCAAAAAGAAGGGTATCGTGCAAAGAATCGGCCAATAAAAGATTCTTTATGACCAACTTATGAAAAAAGGTGTAACGAACCTTTTCAAATTCAACCTGCATTCCTGTTTGATGAGCAAAATGAGTTGCTATTTTTCGCGACAACTTTTGCTGAATACTTTGATTTTGGAGGATTAATAGCGATGCAAAAGGCAAGAAAATAAGGAAGCCAAAAAAGTAAACCAATAACGAGCGCCATTTTGGTGCCGAAACGATATTGGGTTTTTCGGTTGACATTTCCTGATACAATTAATATAAAACGTACTGGCTGCTAATTTAGTTTGTTAAATTCATATTTTTCGAATTAAGTTTGCAGAATCAATTAAACCCGGTTGATATTCGTCATCGATAAGATAAAAGCGATGAGCATAACAATTTTAGGTATAGAGTCTTCGTGCGACGACACATCGGCAGCCATCGTAAAAGATGGGTACTTATTATCGAATGTAACGGCCAACCAGCAGGTACACGAGGCATACGGTGGTGTTGTACCCGAGCTTGCCTCGCGGGTTCACCAGCAGCATATTGTACCTGTGGTAGATATGGCTATCAAACAGGCAGGCATTAATCGTAAAGACATTTCAGCTGTTGCTTTTACCCGAGGGCCCGGTCTACTGGGTTCCTTACTGGTGGGTACTTCATTTGCCAAAGGATTTGCCATTGGGTTAAATATTCCTCTTATCGATATCAATCACCTGCAAGGACATGTATTAGCTCACTTTATAAAAGAAAAAGATCACGATCATGCAGAACCTAATTTTCCGTTTCTGTCGCTGCTGGTTTCAGGTGGGCATACGCAACTGATAGTGGTGAAGAGCCATCTCGAGATGGAAATTATTGGTCAGTCGATCGACGATGCCGCTGGCGAGGCTTTTGACAAGTGTGCCAAAATGATGGGACTACCCTACCCTGGCGGTCCGGTCATCGACAAGCTTGCCCAGCAAGGTAATCCAGATGCCTTTACATTTGGCATTCCTCAAATTGCCGATCTCGATTTCAGCTTCTCGGGACTTAAAACTTCCTTCCTTTACTTTTTACGCGACCGAATCAAAGAAGACAGCGATTTTATTGACAAAAATCTTCCCCACCTATGCGCCTCGTTACAGCATGCAATAGTACAAATATTGATGGATAAACTTATCAAAGCCTTCAAGCTGACCGGATTGAATGAAATAGCATTAGCCGGGGGAGTAGCTGCCAATTCGGGGCTTCGAAGCGCTGTTCTTTCAGCCGCTGAGAAATATAAGTGGAAAGTTTACCTTCCAAAACTTGCCTTTACTACCGACAATGCAGCCATGATAGCCATTACAGGATACTACAAATATCTGGCAGGACAATTTGCCTCACACAACATAGCCCCGGTTTCGCGATTTAAAGATTAAAAAAAATACTCTCCAAAAACACCATAGGGCACTACCCTGTAGCAGCACCCTATGGAAATTATCTTCTCACGCATGCAGTAAAATCTGCACAAGTGATTCATTAAGAAGCTATTCCAGTTCTATCATAGGATAATTTTTGGGAATACTTTCGCCTGGCGTAACCTGAATTTTTTTAACAACACCATCGACATTCGACCGAACCCTGTTCATCATTTTCATTGATTCGAGTATGAGCAGGGTATCCCCACGCTTTACCTGCTGACCTTCCTGTACCAACACCTTTTGTACAGTGCCAGGCATAAACGATAGAATCTGCTTTTCGTTTTGCGGCACATAGGGTTTTCGGTTTAAATACTTTTTGGTCAAAAGCGTGTGATAATCGGCATCCCAAAGCCGTATTACACTTAATTCTTTTTTATCTCCTGAATTCTCCATGTCTTGTATCAATTAAAATGGTGGAATACCATGTTTTTTACGAGGCAAACCAGCATCTTTATTTACCGACACCTCAATGGCGTGAGCAATATACTTGCGGGTTTCGAAGGGAGCAATTACCGAATCGATATAACCCTTCGAAGCAGCTACAAACGGGTTTGCAAACTTTTCGGTATATTCCTTCACCTTTTCTTTACGCATAGCTTCAGGATCGGGAGCTTCGGCAATTTCTTTCTTGAAGATGATATTGGCTGCACCCTCGGGTCCCATCACGGCAATTTCGGCTGTTGGCCATGCAAACACAAAATCGGAACGTAGATGACGTGAGCCCATGGCAATGTATCCACCACCGTATGCTTTGCGAAGGATAATGGTTATTTTAGGCACTGTAGCCTCGCTGTAGCTATAGAGTATTTTTGCTCCGTGACGGATTACCCCCATATGTTCCTGATCGATACCAGGCAAATAACCGGGTAGGTCGACGAGTGTAACGATAGGAATGTTAAAAGCATCGCAGTACCGGATAAAACGAGCAATTTTGTCGGACGAGTCAACATCCAGAACACCGGCCAGCACTAAGGGTTGATTGGCAACAAAGCCAACCGTTTCGCCATTGATACGTCCAAAACCAATGACTGCATTCGCTGCCCAGAGTTCCTGAACTTCGAAGAAATCCGAATCATCGACAATAGCCTTAATCACATCACGTACATCATAGGGTTCCTTGGGGTCGACTGGAACAATTTTTTCGATATCGTATTCAGCCTTTGGCGGTTTAGGTACTGCACGTGGAGCTTTTTCCTCATTATTCCAGGGGATAAACGAAAGCAACTTTTTGATCTGTTCGAAACATTCCTGCTCAGAACGAGCAAAAAAGTGTGCATTACCAGTAATCTCGGCATGTACGCGGGCTCCACCAAGTTCTTCCTGGCTTATCTCCTCACCCAACACACTTTTAATAACTTCGGGACCGGTAATAAACATCTTGGATATTTTATCGACCACAAAAACCCAGTCGGTAAGAGCAGGTGAATAGACAGCTCCCCCTGCACAGGGACCCAGTATCACGGAAATCTGAGGGATAACCCCCGATGCCAGTGTGTTGCGGAAAAATATTTCACCATAACCAGCCAAGGAATTAACCCCTTCCTGAATGCGTGCGCCTCCCGAATCGTTAATACCAATAAGGGGCATACGCATTTTTAGAGCATGGTCCATAATTTTAGTGATTTTTCCTGCATGCATTCGCCCCAATGAGCCCCCTACTACGGTAAAATCCTGAGCAAAAATGCTGATAGGACGCCCATTGATGGTTCCAGTTCCGACGATAACCCCATCGCCATGGAGCTCTTTCTTGTCCATACCAAAATCTTTGGCATCGTGCTGGACAAACAAGTCATATTCGTGAAATGAGTCGGGATCGAGCAATGCATTGATCCGGTCACGTGCAGTGAGTTTACCCATCGAAAGTTGCTTTTCGATGGCCTTGTCGCCTCCTCCTTTGGCAGCAATCTCTCTGCGACGTTGCAATTCTAAAATCTTGTCTTTTAAATCCATATCTAAAAATTTAATTACACAAAATATGTATTTAGCTCCTATGAGCTACTAAATGCTACTTGGGTGCCAGTCGATACAGGTAATAGGCAATACCCGCATAAAGAATGTTGGGGATCCATACCGCCAATAGCGGATTAAGAGTACCACTGATAGCAAATTGCGATGAAAACTGCATAAAAACAATGTAAGAAAAGCAAAATGCCATCCCTATACCGATATGCAGACCCGTACCCCCACGCGACTTACGGGACGATACACATACCCCTATGATAGTAAGTATGTATGTCGAAAAAGGCTGTGCCACCCGCTTGTATTTTTCTATCAAATATGCTTCAAGGTTTTCCCCTCCTTGAAGCCGTTGTTCCTGAATAAAATCATCAAGTTCCCGCTTGTTCATCGATTCCACCACATTTACTCGGCGCCGAAAATCCGCAGGCGTTATATTCAGGTTGGTATCCAGACTTACACCTTTTATTATATTTTCCCGCAAACCATCAATGTTTCGAATGTAATAGTTTCGTACCGACCATTTGTTTTTAACCGAATCCCATACCATGTAATCGACCATCAGCTTCGATACCAGCTTACCATCCACATATTTTTCAATGGAAAATTTATAGGCTGTATTGGACAAATTACTGTATGTTTCCATGTAAATCACCACACCAGGAAATACCTGTTTGTGAATATTTCTGTAATTATAACTTACAGGTTTATTATGCACATAGTGCTCTTCAAAGTCGAGCCTAACCTTATTGGCATTGGGAACCACGTAATTAAGAAAAGCGTAGCTAAAAAGAGCAATCATCGTAGCACCAATCATGTATGGCCACAGCATCCTACGATAGCTGATGCCGCTACTGAGTATGGCAATAATCTCGGTACGGTAAGCCAGCTTGGAGGTAAAAAATACTACAGCAATAAAAGTAAAAAGATTGCTGTACAAAATAGCAAAGTAGGGGATAAAATTCAGGTAATAATCAAAAATGATGGCCTTCAGCGGTGCCTGTGATTCGACAAAATCATCGATTTTTTCGGCCACATCGAATACAACGGCAATAGCAATAATTAAAAGAATTGAATAAACAAAGGTTCCTAAAAACTTGCGAATAATATACCAGTCGATAATCCGCAAATGCAGTTTTTTCAGCCACACATGAAGCAAGTCTTTATTTTTTGTAGGCCTCGCCATGCATCAAGATTTTTAACGACGGAAATTTTTCATGGCTCCCAGCATTTTCATCGGATTATTTCCTGAAAACATCTTCATCACTTTTTTGGCGTCCTCAAATTGTTTTATGAGCCGATTGACCTCCTGAATAGAGGTTCCACTACCCATAGCAATTCTCTTTCGACGGCTACCATTGAGTATTTCGGGTCGTTCGCGCTCTTCGGGGGTCATACTACGGATGATGGCTTCGATGGATTTAAATGCATCGTCACCTACATCGATATCCTTCATCACCTTGCCCATACCGGGAATCATCGAGGCCAGTTCCTTGATGTTACCCATTTTTTTAATCTGCTGGATCTGATCGAAGAAGTCGTTGAAATTGAACTGGTTTTTGGCAATTTTCTTTTGCAATTTTCGGGCTTCCTCGGCATCAAACTGTTCCTGAGCACGTTCGACCAGGGTTACAATATCCCCCATACCCAGAATACGGTCGGCCATACGATCGGGGTAAAACACGTCAATAGCATCGAGACGTTCGCCCGTGCTAACAAACTTAATGGGCTTATTTACCTCGGCTTTAATGGACAAGGCTGCCCCGCCTCGTGTATCCCCATCGAGTTTGGTCAATACAATTCCATCGAAATTAAGGCGTTCGTTAAAAGCTTTTGCCGTATTCACTGCATCCTGACCCGTCATAGAGTCGACTACAAATAAAATTTCGTGCGGTGAAATAGCATTTTTAATCGCTGCGATTTCGGTCATCATTTGCTCGTCGATAGCCAGACGACCTGCGGTATCGACAATAACCACATTGTACCCCCTTGCCTTCGCCTCTTGAACTGCCTGTCGTGCAATTTTCACCGGATCGTTTTGATTTTCCTCGGCATAAACCGGAACCGAAATTTGGCTTCCCAGCACTTTCAACTGCTCTATAGCTGCAGGACGATATACGTCGCAAGCTACCAGCATAGGGCTTTTCCCTTTTTTGGTTTTTAGGTAATTGGCCAGCTTACCCGAGAAAGTGGTTTTTCCTGAACCCTGTAACCCCGCCATCAGAATGACCGTGGGATTCCCCTTCAGGTTAAGCTCCTGCGACTGCCCACCCATCAGCTCTATGAGCTCGTCGTGTACAATCTTAATCAGCAACTGCCCCGGCTTGATGGATGTCAACACATTCTGCCCAAGAGCCTTTTGCTTAACGGTATCGGTAAATTGTTTGGCTATTTTGTAGTTAACGTCGGCATCGATCAGCGCCCGACGAACATCCTTCAGCGTTTCAGCGATATTTATCTCGGTAATGCGTCCCTCACCCTTGATCAACTTAAACGACCGTTCGAGCCGTTCTGTCAGATTTTCAAACATAAAGTACTTTTTTTTGAATCAGCAAAATTAGTAAAATTGCTGGTTTAGCAAGTTGTAAATATCCTAAAAAGTAAATCGTCTTGTTTTTCCTTAATTAGGTAGGGAAACAAATTAATTTTCCAACAAAATAAACATGTCCAGCATGAAAAAAATAGGGGAAATATTTACAAATTTTGATTTTTAATGCAATACTGAAAAATAGCACTCATAAGAAGATTTTTTAGCATTATGGCTTCACAGGGGACAAACGAGAAGATGATTTTAGGCAAAAACCTATCATTCCTGTTTTGGCCAAATTAATATATTCAGCTAGTTTTCCTATATTTACAAGCTTTAATAACAACAAGTTTTAATAATTAGTTTTTAATCAATTATTAACTTATAAATTGGGTATGTCACACCATTTCCGGAACAATTTGCTTGAGTTTATTACAAGAATAGCCGTTTTATTTATAAGTCTTTTCCTATCCATCATAATACTAAGAGTATATGAATACATATCAGTAAGTAAAATATACAAGCCGGCACTTTTATTTTGGAGCAAAGGCATCATTAATGATGTATATGCCATAAGTAAGTATTTTTTATTGATTATACTAGTAAATTTGGTTCTTTATAAATACAAAAATGTTGCCAACATCCTCAGCCATAGTTTCAATGTAATATACCTTGTTATCTACGGTATAGCAGTAGCATTTTTTATCACTGCAATAGCCCCACTGGATCATAGTGTATATACCTATAAAGTCAAAGAAATCATTGAAACTATAAAGTCAGAAAATATTAATTTTACTCCATTAGTTGTAATAAATTTAAGTTTACTGGTTTATGCGTTAAGCATATTCATGCTTAGGCGGGTTAATTATCTTTTTGTTTTAGGTACAACTATTTTACTGGTCACAACCATTCCTCTAAGAAATCTTTTGAATAAACCAGATAGTTTAACTATAGAAAAGCAGATATCTATCAGCAAAGCAGATTATTTCTTTTATAAAACATACGTTTTTTATAAGACCAAAGAGAATCATAAACTTGACCCCGATCTCACCCAACAGATAAGTGAATTTGTAAACTTCAGGAAAGCGCTGGGGTACTGCATAGATTCCTGTGGTATTAGCGATTCAGAAATACAAGATTACCCTCTACTAAATATAAATAACAATAGCATTTTAAACAATATAATTTCCTCCTACGGGGAAAAACCAAATATTGTTATCATCATTGTTGAGAGCCTCGGATACCGGTTTTTCAACAAAAATGTTGAAAAAGCATGCTTTTATCCATTCCTTGATTCCTTATCAAACGAAAGTCTGTATTGGAAAAATTGTTTTTCAACATCAGAAAGAACCTACGGAGCCATCCCTTCCATTACAGGATCGTTGCCTTATGGCGAAAAAGGCTTCTCCTCCATTCAGCATATACCCGAACATTTATCAATTACTTCAATTCTAAGCTCTAATGGCTACAATACATACTTTTTTTATGGGGGATGGACTGCATTTCAGGGCATGAGTGCTCTATTAACAAAACAACGCATGGGTTATATTCTTGATTATTTTCCCCCCTCGTATAAAAAGATGACAACAGATAGAGAAGGATTTGCATGGGGATATCCTGATGGAGAAGTTTACAGAAGAAGCCTTGAAATCCTGGATTCGATTAATAAGACTCCTTTTTTTGCTCTATATTTATCACTCTCCACACACAGTCCCTTTTCAATTCCTGATAGAAGTAAATATGAAAAAAAGATTATACAATTACTGAATAATACAAATGATTCGCAATATGCTAACAGAGTTCTTTCTAATGTCGAACCCTATATTGCTGCGCTATATGCTGATGAAAGCTTAAGATTCCTTATTAATGAATTCAAAAAAAGAAAGCTCTACGACAATACCATTTTTATCATTACTGGCGACCATCACATGCATGAGTTAGGGAGGAGGAATGAACTTGAAGTTTATAACGTTCCTTTAATTATCCACAGTAAATTAATAAAAAAGAAAAAGAGTTATACTGCTATTGTTTCGCACCTTGACATTGCACCCACCTTACTAAATTATATGAAAAAAAATGGATATATAAATTTTTCAAAAATTGTACACTGGCTAGGAACAGGGCTCGACACAATTGATCACTTTCCTAAATTTATTCCTTTTATGCGCAACTGTAAGGATGTAAATCAATGTGTTTACAAAAAGTATTTTTTAGATGAAAATGAGCTATATGAATTCACGGATGGTCAGGAAGTGCGATTAATCAAAAATGACTCCTTAACACAGTTACTGCAAAAGAAAGTTAAAAATTTCGATGTAATCAGTAAATACACTTCTTTAAATCATGCAATCATGCCCATTAAGTATATTTACGGAGATTCCAAAATCTTTGAAAAAAAAATTAGTAAAACCACCTTGACGCCAAAAGAAAACAGCAAACTTATATTTAGCACTCAGTTAACAAAAAACTTTAGCGAAATTGTTTTTGAGGTAAAGTTTAAAATATACTACACAGAGAAATTTTTAAATCCTATCTTAAGGCTTGAAATATATGATCCCAATGGTTCATTTGTAGATTATTTCCACCTCAATAATGAAAATCTTATAAACTTTAAAGATATAACACATCAATACCATCAAATCAACATCACAAGAAGAATTTCATCTCCACAAGCATTCATGGATTAGCCCCCTAGAAAATCAGACTAAAGTATAGAAAAAAAACTATACTTTTATGGACATGAAAAAGAGAAAATTTACAACGGAAGAGAAGCTAAAAATTATAAAAGAAGCTTCAGAAAA
>Ga0116166_1002234_pt1 | contig 16417 bp, 17 predicted proteins | sample AD_JPNMR2_MetaG_FD_89884 | JGI IMG/M metagenome (GOLD analysis project Ga0116166, IMG submission 89884) | Active sludge microbial communities of municipal wastewater-treating anaerobic digesters from Japan - AD_JPNMR2_MetaG | ecosystem: Engineered > Bioreactor > Anaerobic > Digestate | place...
GATGAAATCGACCGATCTTTGCTCTCTCTTCTTGAGGAAGACTGCATGACCCCTCTTCATGAACTGGCAGTCATGCTTGGGTGCAGCGAGCAAGAGGTAGAAAAACGGAAACATCAGCTGGAAAGGGATGGTATTATCCGGCGGTACTCAGCGGTGATCAACTGGGAACAGGTGGATAAAGGTGCGGTATACGCGATAATCGAACTCAAAGTCGCCCCTGAGCGTGACTATGGGTACGATCGGATTGCAGCACGCATATCCCGTTTTACAAATGTCCGGAACCTGCGTCTCCGGACCGGGACCCATGACCTGCAGCTGCTGGTGAAGGGAAAGAGTATGCAGGAGATAGCACGGTTTGTGTCAGAACAGATCGCTCCCATGGAACGGATCCGGGAGACGGCGACACATATTATCATGAAGACATACAAGGAAAACGGGGTACTCTATGTTGAGCGTGAAGACGGACAACGCCTGCCATTCTCGTTCTGAGCAAAGGAAACGGGATTTTATCTCTGAGCGGGCAAAGGTCATTCCCCCGTCAGGTATCAGGCGTTTTTTTGATCTTGCCGGACAGATGGAGGATGTCATCTCGCTTGGGGTTGGTGAGCCTGATTATTCCACTCCCTGGCACATCTGCGATGCAGCGATCACCTCCATCGAACAGGGTCATACCGCGTACACCTCGAACACCGGGATGGAGTCTCTCAGAAATGAACTAGCCAGATTTCTCCGGGACAGGTACCAGCTTGAGTATAATCCTAAGTCGGAGATGATCATCACAACCGGCGTTTCCGAAGGGCTTGACATTGTCATCCGTGCAGTTACCAACCCGGGGGATGAAGTGCTGATCATCGATCCCTCCTATGTCAGCTATGCACCCTGTGTTATTATGGCCGGGGGGATCCCGGTTCCGGTACCCTGCACTGAAAAAAGCCGTTTTCGTCTTACACCTGATATCCTCATGGAGCACATCACCCCCCAGTCAAAGGTCCTTATTCTGAATTTTCCAAATAATCCGACGGGGGGTGTCATGAGGTCCGAGGATCTTGAAGCGATCGCAGACATTGCCATTGATCATGATCTTCTGATCCTCTCTGATGAGGTCTACGCTGAGCTGACCTATGAAGGTCATCATACCGCAACTGCTTCAATAGAAGGTCTCTGGGACCGGACAATAACCCTTTCAGGTTTCTCAAAAGCGTTTGCAATGACGGGATGGAGACTGGGATATATCTGTGCTCCACCTGATATTACGGCGGCCACACTCAAAATTCACCAATATGTCATGCTCTCTGCTCCTACCATGAGTCAGTATGCAGCACTTGAAGCGCTCAAAAACGGAGAAGAGGCGATGCGGGAGATGGTACGGGAGTATCATCTCAGACGGAACCTCTTTGTTGACGGGTTAAACCGTATCGGTCTTCCGTGCCATACCCCTGAAGGGGCGTTCTATGCGTTTCCGTCAGTAAAAGGTACCGGTCTTACCGATTACGAGTTTGCCGAGCGGCTCATCACCGAAGCTGGTGTGGCCGTGGTTCCAGGGAGTGTGTTTGGGAAGAGCGGTACCGGGCATGTCCGGTGTTCGTATGCCGTTTCAAGACAGGAACTGACCGAAGCAATCAGAAGAATGGATGAGTTTATCAGGGCTTTACCCTGAATTCACGTGTTTATTACGGCTCATAGTTATAACGATGTGCTGCTCTCAAGTATCCGTGCCGCAAGATGGGCAGCATTTTCTCCATTATCAACACCGACACAGGCGACCGGCACCCCTTTGGGCATCTGAACAATTGACAGCAGAGCATCCAGACCGCCCATCAGTTTCCCTGATACCGGAACCCCTATCACAGGTTTTTTCGTTTTGGATGCCACTACACCCGGAAGAGCGGCGGCCAGACCTGCGATGCAGATAAAGACCTGTGCATCCGATTTCGAGATGTAATCATCCAGTTGTTCCGGGTCACGGTGTGCGGATAATACCTGGTACTCATAACTGATATCATAGCCTTTCAGAACTTCCCAGGCTTTTTTTGCGATCTCTTCATCAGATGATGAACCACAGATGATGCTTACAAGAGGCATGGTTCTTCAATGAATATAATCAGTCAGAAAGTAAAATAGTATACTCGGTTTTTATGGAAGATGAAATGCTCCTGATGCTTCCGGGTCCGGTCCCGCTGCCGGAACGGGTTCGTGCAGTTATGGCCCGGCAGGCTATCAATCACCGGGGGGCAGAATTCGGGAATGCATATGCAGATATCGTTCGCGTTCTCAAAGGACTCTTTGGAACAAAGAATAACCCTCTTGTCATTTCAGGTTCCGGGACTGCCGGAATGGAGGCTGCTGTTGCAAACTTTGGAAAGGGCAAAAAGACAGCCCACCTGATTAATGGAAAGTTCGGAGAGCGGATGTACACGATAGGACAAAGGTATGCATCCGAAGCCCGTCCGATTGAATCAGAATGGGGCACTCCGCTTGATCTTGAGGGCCTTAAGAACGCTCTCGAGGAGGGTTGTGAGGTTGTCACTATGGTTCACAACGAAACATCAGCCGGGATTTTAAATCCCGCCAGTGAAGTCGGTAAGATATGCCGGAAATATGATGCGCTCTTTCTCATGGACGGAGTCACATCAATTGGTGGAGACCTGGTAAAGGTTGATGAGTGGGGGGTTGATGTTGCCATTGTCGGCTCACAGAAATGTCTTGCTGCTCCTGCCGGTCTTGCAGCCGTTTCCGTGTCAGATCGGGCATGGGACCGGGTTGTGAAGAACCCGCCATATTATCTGGACCTTGTGTCATACAAAAAGAATGCAGCGAAAGATCCGATGGAGACCCCGTACACCCCTGCCGTCCCGCTCTTTCTGGCACTGCGGGAAGCCTGTCTTATCATTGAAGAGGAGGGTATTGACAAACGTATCGCCCGGCATCACCGGATGGCAGGAGCAGTCCGGAAGGCGGTCCAGGCATGGGGTCTTGAGATGTTTCCAAAGACGGATCCTCTTCACCATTACTCGAATACCGTTACTGCTGCCTGTATTCCGTCCGGATCTAATGACAAGGATTTCCGGGGGATGGTAAAGAAACTGGGGATTCAGATCGCCGGCGGTCAGGATCACTTAAAGGATAAGATCTTCCGTATCGGTCATATGGGTGCTGTTTCTGCACCTGAGCTTCTGGCAACCCTTGCAGCAACCGAATATGCTATTAAAAAGACCGGCCATCAGATCCGCGAGTCAGGTGTGATGGCTGCAGCAGAGGATTTAGGATGAGGATTGGTATCGCGGACACGACCTTTGCACGGGTGAATATGGGCAGGTTCGCGATCGATGAACTGAAAAAACATGGTTCGGTTACCATAGAGCGATATACCGTCCCGGGTGTGAAAGATCTGCCGGTGGCCTGCAAAAAATTGTTTGAAGAGTATCACTGCGATATCTGCATGGCCCTTGGGATGCCGGGGGGAAAGGAGAAAGACCGGATGTGTGCCCATGAGGCATCCACCGGGCTTATCGCCTGTCAGCTTATGACAAACCGGCATATCATTGAAGTTTTCGTGCATGAGGATGAGGCATCTGATGATGCTGAACTTGCCTGGCTTGCAGAACAGCGGACAAGAGAACATGCAGTGAATGTGATCAAACTCATGCGACCAGGGACCCTTGAGCGGGAAGCAGGAACCGGGCAGAGGCAGGGATTTGCAGATGCCGGCTCAGCCCGACTATAATGAGGATGAATTATGACCGTTGCAAAACCAAACACAGGTATTAAACTGGGATTTGTTGTTGCGGAGTTCAACCGTGACATCACCTACATGATGGAGATTGAGGCAGAAGAGCATGCGAAATTTCTGGGAGCAGAGGTGACAGAGCGTTTGTATGTTCCCGGCGCCTATGACATGCCCCTTGCCATAAAAAAGATGCTTAAGGAGAAGAAGGTTGATGCCGTCGTTACCATTGGCTGTGTCATTGAAGGCGCAACCCAGCATGATGAGATAGTGGTCCAGCATGCTGCCCGCAAAATCATCGATCTTTCTCTTGAGTTTGAAAAACCGGTTACCCTTGGGATCTCTGGCCCGGGTATGACCCGGCTGGAGGCCACCGATCGTATCGAGTATGGAAAGCGTGCGGTTGAGTCTGCAGTCAAGCTGGTGCAGCGGTTAGCATGAGAACCCTCTCGACCAAACTTGCTGCTATTGCCCCTTCAGCAACGATCGAGATCACCGAGAAAGCCCGCAAAATGCAGGCTGCCGGGACAGATGTCATCAGTCTTTCTATCGGGGAGCCTGATTTTCCTACCCCGGCCCATATCACCGATGCCTGTATTGATGCCCTGCGGCGGGGTGAAACCCACTATGCCCCGGGAAAGGGCATTCCGGAACTACTCCGTGCCATAGCAGAGAAAATAGAGCAGGAGAATAAGATCCCCTGTACTCCGGATCAGGTGATTGTCGGGTGCGGGGCAAAGGATTCAATCTATGAGGCATGTGAAGCGGTTTTGAGCCCAGGTGACGAGGCGATCATCCTCGATCCATCCTGGGTCAGTTATGAGCCATGTGTGCAGATTGCCGGGGGTGTACCGGTTCATCATCCCTTACATCCGGAGACATTCCAGGTTGATGACAGTCTGCTAGAGAAAATTTCTGACAAAACCCGGATGATCATCATCAATACTCCCTCTAATCCATCCGGGGCAATACTCAATCAGGAATCACTGCAGCTGGTTGGTGATGTCTGTCAGGATCATGACCTCATTGTTCTTTCTGATGAGATATATGAGAAATTGATCTATGGTAAGACACATACTTCCATCGGAGCATTTCCAGGTATGGAGGATCGGACCATCACGGTAAATGGGTTCTCAAAGGCATATGCCATGACCGGGTGGAGACTTGGGTATGCGGTCGCGTCCAAAGAGATCATCGGGTATATGAATAAAGTCCAGCAGCATACTATCTCTCATCCGACCACTTTTGCCATGTATGGCGGGGTCGCAGCGCTGAAAGGACCACAGGAATGCATTGAAGAGATGCGATCAGAGTTTGAGAAGAGGCGGTCGTTTGTATTGAAAAGCATGGATGAGATGGGGCTCTCCTATGCACCGGCTGATGGGGCCTTTTATGCCTATGTCAAAGTTGATGGGGATGATGCAGAGGTTGCAAACCGCTGGCTTGAGAAGGGTCATGTGGCAGTAACACACGGGTCCGCCTTCAATCATCCAGGGTGGATTCGTATCAGCTATGCTGCGTCGATGGACCGGCTAAAAGAAGCGATGCACAGAATATCTGTGATTTTATAATTTTTAAAATCAGATAGTAACCTGGTAGGTTACATTGTCTGTAGTATAGAGCCAGTAGCCCTGCCAGGGCATGAGTAGACGACTGTCACTCTGATTTCCGGTTCCATTTCTGATTATCGGCTCTTCATAGTACTGCGATGATGCATTAAATCCGATCACATAGGTCCAGCTATCACCAATCGGAATGAGATGCGTCTTTGCTGATAAAAGGTCGGTGCCGATAATACCAAATCCATTCCATCCACATGTCAGATTTTTCACATAGGTTCCGTTCTGAATGGGATCCAGTTTTGGCGTAATATGCTGGTTTTCACCAGTCCATACCCAATATGACGAGAGTGGCGATATTTTTTCATCGGCGGGGACAGTTATCCAGCTTGCATTATGGTATTTGAGTACTGAATGTCCTGAAGTGTTGGTGATCTGTCCAAAGAGATCGGATGCGGTGTCATTACCCGCAATCAGTCTCTTTGCAACAGATATATGATTCCATCCTGCGGAGAGGGGAATCTGATCTGGTTCAGGTTTTTTCGTCAGGTACTTAAGAGCTGCTGACAGATTAGCACGTCCACCTGAAACAGTTTTATTTGAAAGGCCTGGCACAGGATCAGCTGAGTTTAATATGGCCTCCTTTATTTTTGAGAATGGTACATCCGGGGCATAAGAAGTGAGAATTCCGGCCATACCACTGACAAAAGGTGTGGCCATTGAGGTTCCGTTCATGTATGCATACCTGGTCTCTGATAAATTACCATATCCATCAGAGAGGGTGATATCATCAAGGAAACAGGTCACGAAAGTCCCATCAGCAATAAACCGGATGTAGAGATTATCATCCGTTAAATCTGCCGGTATTTTACACTCCCGATATATCCAGGGATGTATGGTAAAGGGTTTGGTTTCATATTCGAGCGTCTTCCATGACAGATTGTCACTGGACGCCTCGACTGAAAAGGTATACTGCACCCCAACCAGCTGTAGTTGGTATGATATGACAGGATTGGTAAGATTTGCGATGCTCAACGGCTGATTAAGTGAGATAATGACAGGAGGTTCTGTCTGGTTGGCGACTGAATTATTCACGGTGCCCTGGGCACTTGAGGGTTCGGATATGAAATATTCTGTATTTATCGTCCAGTTTCCATGTGTAGTCCAGTTTGAAAATGTCTCAAATTCATCACGCCATACGGGGGTTGGGTGGTAGTAATTATGCATTGTTGAGTAGATGAGAACTCCTGGCGCCCCAATATCTACTGATTTTAGCCCGTAGTTTGAAAAATAAGCTTTCTCGTCATTTGGATCGGTAGCAGCGACTGAGATGATATTGTCTAGGTCATAACTTGACGGATAGTGGGGGATTTCGTCGTTATCCTGGCCACTATTCCCGGCAGCACACACAAAAAGTCCGTCAGTTCCGGCTATCACCTCATATTCAGCCTGACTGTAGTCAGAACCACCATAGGAACATGAAAAAATCTTTGCCCCGTTTCTCGCAGCCCATAATATCGCTTCTATCTCGTCAGACACGGTTCCGGTTCCGAAGCTGTTCAGGAACCTGACCGGAAGGATGGTTGCATTCCAGTTCACTCCTGAACCTCCTTTCCCATTATTTCCGACTGCTCCGATAATCCCTGCACAATGGGTCCCGTGTGAAGCCAGGTCCATCGGATCTAATGTTCCAGTAATAGCATCGTATCCGTGTGTTCCGGTCTGTGGATTTGTCCAGATATTTCCTGCAAGATCTTCATGGAGGTAATCAACACCGCTGTCTATGACGGCGATGATGACATCAGATTGATTTGTCGTATTCCAGGCTGTTGCAGCCTGAATATCCGCTCCGGGAGTACCAGGAGCTGCATCCTCTTTAAATATCTGCCCGGTGTTTACCAGTCCCCACTGTCGCCAGAGATCAGGATCATCTGGAATGACTGATGTGGTCCGGTAATAATCCGGCTCTGCATATTGTATCCCCGCTTTTCCCTTGTAGTATCCTATTCCATCCTGCACACTCATCCCTTCAGGAAGTACAACCAGTTGAAGTCCTGCAGCACCTTCCGCTGAATAATCTTTTAAAACTCTTGCACCGATTCCAGCATGAGCTGATGAAAGAACAGATGCAGAATTTTCGGTCTGAGTACCTGCTGCACGAACCAGAAGGACACCAGGTCGGTATGCATCTGTTCCATTCTCCGTTTTTATTTCATCAACATTGAAAGGAATTACCGGCAATGCCGAGGCCTGAAGCACAAATCCTGTCAGAAAAATAAGGGTAATAATTTTTAATGAGTTTTTCATCCACCAGATCCCATCTGCCATGCTACGTCACCTGATAGTAGGAGATTATGCGGCCACTTATATGTATCTGACGATCCGAATAATTCTCTGTGTTTTTGGATGAGGGATACGAACCATGTATGCGATGTCTGGTATTGAGAATAACAACAGAGTCAAATCAGAGATTTTTTCAATGATAAACGGACTGGTTCAACCGAAAATACATATCTTGGTCTGACAGATCTCATCATATGAAGATTCTGCTGCTGATGGTCACCTCCTTTTTTTTTATCATGGTTCCTGTAGCAGCAGAATATGGCTCTATTGAGATAACTACTGATATACCAAAGGTTCCTGTGTATATCGATGATGTATACACCGGGTTATCACCAGTACATGTTGATTCTGTTCAGGAGGGGTATCATCTGGTTCAGGCCTCCCCTGAGGGATTCTTTTCACAGACAGAAAATATATCTGTCAAAGCAGGAGAATTAACATCTATATCGTTTTCATTTTTAAATTCAGAAGAAAAGCAGATACCAGCCATGGTTCGGATAGGGGAATGTGTTGGAACCCCTGAGCCGTCTGATCTTGATGGAACTGCCTTTGATCTCCTTCGTATGCCTGATGGGACACTGATGGCTTATTATAGCGGGTGGGAAGAGGGAATTATGTGTATGCACTCCTCTGATGGCATCTCCTGGGAGCAAATGAATGAACCATGCCTCGGGGTGCCGTCAAAGGGGACTGTATTCAGAACAGAACCATGGGTATATGCCCTTCCTGACGGATCATACCGGATGGTTTTCCGCCAGACGGCTGGATCCCGGCACGCTCTGTATTCGGTTCCTTCTCAGGATGGGAGAACATTTTCCGGCGAGGAAGAGATATTTATTGATGGCGAGATGAGCGAGGGTACTTCAGGCTCTCCTTCAGTTCCAACAGGAATTATCTATGATAACGGAACTATCAGGATGTATTATAGTATCCCGGGTGAGGGTATAAAAAGTGCAATATCAGATGATATGGGCCTCTCCTGGAAAAAGGAGGATGGAGTTCGTATCAGATATGGGACAGATCCGACGATGATACTCCTTCCTGATAAAAGAACAGGCATTTTTTATGTGGATACCACTCCAAAATCAAAGGGACAACGGATATTTTTCTCACTATCAGATGACGGACTGGATTTCTCCAGGGTTCCACCGATTCAGATCCTTGAAACCATGGAGCCAGGTGTATGGCTAATGGATCCTGAGATCATCACGGATGATGATGTAGTCTATCTGTACTTCTCGGTCATGGGAATGGAGGGCATGCAGCACCATCTTCTGCCTGGAACCCTCCGGAGTATTATTAACCTTCCCTGTCTTGTCAGACAGGTATCTGAAAAGAAGAGTGGACCCGGCGGGATTTGAACCCGCGGCCTCTGCGTTGCGAACACAGCGATCTCCCACTGATCTACGAGCCCGAAAAGGAGATCAGAGAATGATCTCGATATCTAATTTTTCTGCCAGTTCCTTATACCGGTTTCTAATAGTCACTTCTGTCACACCGGCTACTTCTGCTATTTCGCGCTGAGTTCTCCGTTCACCGCCAAGGATTGAGGATATATAAATGGCGGCAGCGGCAACCCCGGTTGGCCCCCGTCCTGATGTCAGTTCACGTTCTCCTGCCTGTCTGAGAATCTCAACCGCCCTGCTCTGGACCTCTCCTTTCAGCTGAAGCCCTGAACAGAACCGGGGTACATAATCAATTGGCGATGTCGGGAGGAGTTTCAGACCCAGCTCACGTGAAATAAACCGGTATGTCCTCCCGATCTCTTTTCTGGATACCCGTGATACTTCAGCAATCTCATCAAGCGTCCGGGGAACACTACACTGCCGGCATGCGGCATATAATGCAGCTGCAGCGACTCCTTCAATACTCCGGCCACGAATAAGATTTTTATCAACTGCATCACGGTACACAACGGCTGCAGTCTCCCTGACATTACGGGGAAGACCGAGTGCTGAAGCCATCCGGTCAAGTTCAGACAGCGCAAAGGCAAGGTTCCGTTCGGTTGCATTACTTACCCTGATTCGACGCTGCCATTTTCTGAGACGATAGAGCTGTGCCCGGTTTTTTGATGATATTGCCCGTCCATAGCTGTCCCGGTTTCTCCAGTCAATCATGGTGGAGAGGCCCTTGTCATGGATGGTAAAAGTCATCGGTGCACCAACACGGGATCTCTTCATGCGTTGATCATGGTCAAATGCCCGCCATTCAGGACCACGGTCGATAAATTCTGCATCGATAACCAAACCGCACTGCTGACAGACAAGCTCAGCCCGTTCATAATCATGTACAAGTTGCCTGCTGCCGCACTCAGGACATTGAGATTCGGTCTGGTTCTCAATCTTCTTTTGTTTTTCAGTTACCTTCCCGGTAAGCCTGTTTTTTAAGGCTTCACGTTCCTTCTGAAGGGTCCGGAGTTTCTCAATCTCTTCTGACATTCTTTCCTCTATTTAATAAAGAGCTTCTCGCCGATCAGGCGCGATGGCTCCTCGATAGTAGTCAACACCGCAGCGTATGGTGATGTGACATTACCGAAAATATCGATAAGTTTCCCCACTGGTTTCCACCGTTTATCAAGAACTTTGCTGTACAGGCGTGGAAGTTTTGCGGCATCACATTCAACAATCAGGATGTGCTGCCCAAATTTACTGATAACTCTTCCAATAGCCCGTGCCAAAGCATCGCCCCCAGAAATGTCTGTATCTCCCCCACCGGAGATAAGATAAGCAACCTATATATGTGCAAATACGAAGTACTTATATGTTATGGGAACTATTAAGTATTACGTAAACCTTTGATAAAATTCATTTCCCTCTGTGGTAAGAAGGTTTTTAAGTAATTCACCAGAGATTCCGGCACCAGATGCGACAATCTCACGGTCCCGTTCGGACATCAGATCACCAGGGTGATGTGCATCAGAATCCACTACCAGGATACAGCCGGTGCTTTCTGCAACCCTTACAACATGTCCGTTTGTCCGGTTGTGCCCTCCTCGTGCGGTTATTTCAAGGGCTATGTTATGTTTTCCGGCAAGGGATGCATCCTCTCTGGTAATAAGACCCGGATGGGCAAGAATATCTACGAAGGGGCAGGTCACTGCAGCATGGTTTGTTCCAGGCATTACCGGTTCTACCGGTGTTTCACCATGGACAACCACAATGTCCGCTCCTTTCTCTTTCGCATACCTGGCAAGCTTGGGTATGTGCACGGGCGGCACATGTGTCAGCTCAACACCGGTGAGCAGTCTGATACCTATAGATGTGGCTGATTTCTCAACTTTGTGAAGTGCTGAAAGGATCTCGTCGATGTTGCCGGCATCAGCATGATCAGTAATACCAACCACCGTGTATCCAAGCACCTGCATACGCCTGAGAAGTTCGGACGGAAGAAGGTCTCCATCAGAGAGGAGCGTATGGGTGTGAAAATCGTACATATTAACTCTTATTACCTGTGCCTTTCAATCCGGAACTGATCAGAGAGATGAGTTCATGTTTTGTTCCCGGATACTCAACAACGAATCGTCCCTGGTGTTTCCACCAATATGACGGGTGGGATTTTGATTCACGGGTGAAAGGGATGTTGTTTGTTTTTAATATACGTTCGATGTCTCCTGGCTCAGGATGAGTGACACCCATGGTACGGGAGACTCTGCGCCCTTCTGACCGCATCAGCTCACTGTCAAAGTAACAGGGATAGAGTATTACTCCCTTATTCATTCTCACAGATCTGCAATCTGAACCTATAAAGTACCAGCGAGAGAGATGCTATGGTATGCATCATATCGATATCTCTATCGAAAAAGATATTTTTTCAGCCAACCGAAAACTGGCCGATGCAAATGCCGCGCATTTCAGGGCCCATGGTGTCAGGGCTTTTGATCTCCTTGGAGGCATCGGGTCAGGAAAGACCGCACTGATTGAGAAGGTCGTTCCAAAACTGAAAGCCAAAGGATTGAAAGCAGCGGCTATTGCCGGGGATGTGTATGGGGATGATGATTTCCAGAGGATTATCGCACTTGGAATCCCGGCTGAGAATGTAAATACGGGAAAAGAGTGCCATCTTGATGCCCATATGATCGAACATGCCTTGGATCATCTTCCACTCAGTGATGTTGATATTTTGTTTATTGAGAATGTTGGCAATATGGTCTGTCCGACTGATTTTGAGCTTGGGGCAGAGAAACGGATTGTTGTCGTCTCCTCAACCGAAGGGGATGATGTTGTCAACAAGCATCCGATGATGTTCCGGGGGTGTACGATTGCGGTACTGAATAAGATCGATCTGGCTGATGCAGTCGGGGCTGATCTGAACCGGATGGAACGGGACATGCTCAGGTATAATCCCTCGATGAAGATATTCCGGACAAATATGAAGACAGGTGAGGGGGTTGACCCTCTCATAGATGAGCTTCTCTCCTAAGCGGAATCTTATATACTGGCGCGGGGGATATGTATAAGACTCGGTGGTTTACCCGGCTCTCCCACTCCGGGTAAATGATACGTAAGGATGAGATATTATGCATTGGCAAGGACGTTCTGTTCGGAAATCCACCGGCGGCAGGTACAGCCCGTCTCGTGGAAAAAGACGCAGGGAGATTGGGTCAGCACCGGCTGATACCCATATTGGTATTGACCGAAGAAAAGTATCCCGTACATACGGCGGAAATAACAAGGTCCGGGCTCTCCGGTGTGAATATGCAGCCATCAGCACCAAGACTGGAGAGACAAGGAAAGTAAAGATTGAGACTGTGGAAGAGAATGCTGCAAACCCGAACTATGTCAGGCGTAACCTTCTCACCCGGGGTGCAATCATCAGAACTGAGATGGGGCGTGCACGGATTACCAGCAGACCAGGACAGCACGGTGTCATCAATGCTGTTCTGATCGAGTAATTTTTTTTAAAATCAGGTTTTGTTTACCTGAAAATCAGAATATCCATAGCAATATTCTGGTATCTCCCAGAGGAATATCCCCTGTTCATCAGGAATAACAGTAGCAAGATACTGGAACTGATCTGCCCCGGCCATCTTTCCAAAGATACTTACGGGATCCCGCAGGTTTCCTGCAGATACAAATCCGATCAGGGATGGTTTCTTACCAGTCGAGAGATCACCGGGATATACCGAGAATGATATATTCTGTTCTTGGGCCGCAAATTGCTCAGAATTTTCCCCTTCATAGGTATTCACAACGGCAGGGATACTCACACGGGTCCCAGTCGTAAAAAGACCAGGATGATATCCGGGTGCTGTCGCATGAACACCCTGCGTATCTGCCAGAACGCTGCTCACTAAAATGGTGCCAATCCCCACCAGCACCCACATCAGTAGTATGATATGCGATCTGAAATCTCCAAACATCTGACTCACATCTCCATCCGCCTATGCAGAAAGTGTACCACCAATATTCTCCTGCACAGATAAAAAGGATGGGATGTTATGAAACGCCTGATATACGTGCTGATTTTAGATCAGAGAAAAAAACATGATTACATAAGAGAATAAACATGACTGATGGATATTTCTCCCAGGTAATGAGATATGACACTTAAAACCGCATTAGCAGCACCTTTTTATCATAGCCGAGCACAAAAACTTGGAAAAAGTGAATTAATTTACTATTATGCATTTGACCGCAGGTGGATGGACCGCGAACAGGTCGATCTCCTCATTCACCGGGGGTTAGAGCAACATCTTTTGGGAACCGATGGAGAGATGTATTATCCTCTCTTTGATCTCGCAGAGGTTCAGATTCCTATCGGATATAAGCCATCGTCATCCATCTTTGATGTGCATGATCCCTTTGAACAGCTCCTCGATCGGATTACCGGTCAGGTAAAAAAGGAGCCTGAAGAGATTATTGCCCGGATGAATCAGATAATCTCCGAACATTTTGATGGCAACATCAGACCTGAAGCGGCACTGGTCATTGTGGCAAAACAACATAACGTCGCCGTTGCTGACCTTCTCGACCAGTTACGGCAGGGTCTGCTGAAAAAAGATTGAAGATATTTATTCTGCTGCCGGTGCTTCAGGCTCTGCCGGAGCAAAGTATTCTGCAAGGGTCTTTGGACCCTGGGTTGCGACGATTGCGTTTATCTGGACAAAGTCCTGGGTGATTTCCGCACCACGGACCATTTTTCTCCGGCGCTCACCTTCGACACGCGGGTGGAATCCGACGCCGCCTGCCATCAGAACCTTCCGTCGTCCTGCTATCTGCAGGCTCTTTCGTGCAGGGGTTCCGTTCCGGTCTGATGCACCGGTGATTCGGATTTTATATCCCTCAAACCCGAGTGCTGCACCATCTATCTCATCACCAATACGTTTACCAATAAATGCCCCGGCTCCTGCACCACTGGCATCAATATTATATGCCTTACCAGTTGCCGGATCTGAAAGAACCACCTTGAAATCAACCATTATTATCACCAAATCTAAATATTCCACGATCGCTGCAGACTTTTATTCTCGTCCGAACCAAAGAACCCATCACTCAGACTCTGCTGAGAAGTCTCCATACACTTTGGTATATATCCTTTATAATTCTACTTCCCCCAGAAGGGATTTTCACGGCGGAAGAGCCGGGTGTATTCATCAAGTACTTCCTTTGCATCCTCACTCAGGTGTGAGAGCATCTCAGTCTCCAGGACCTTTACATGCCGCTCCGGAATCCCTACAAGCAACTCATCTTCCACATCAAACTGTCTGCCAACCGTTGCGCCTTCTATGGAGATTGCGACCTCATCTCCGGCATGAGCCTCCTGAATATTCTCTTTTCGCAGTTGGATTGATTTCAGGGTTCCTGCCTTCTTGCCATCCCTTCTGACAAGATTCACACCGGTACGGAGTGTCCCGGAAAGGATTCTGACTCCAACCACTGCAGGGTTATTCTGTCTGAAGACACATCCAGGAAGGACGAGTATTTTAGCCGGGAAGATGATCTTTTCAAATCTCTTCTGGTCCATTATTCTCTTAAGATTATTCCTCCATTCAAGGTAGTCCTCAAGAATATGGTAGATGACATTACCGGAGAAGAATTGAATCATCTCTGAATAAGCCGGTTCCTTGAGAAGATCCTGGGCATCAGGAAGAACCGGTGTGTTGAACGCTATCAAAACCCTGTACAGGGGGTCTTTTATTGTTTCAGCCTCTATTACATCATGTCTGCTGACCTGACCCACCTCTGCCCTCATAACCGGAATTTCATGCGCGGATAATTCCTTACATAATGCTTCAAGCGCACCGATTGTATCGGCCTTGATTATCAGCCCTTCGGGTGAGAGGGTGACATTGATCTCGGTCATCTCCCTTGCAATACTTGCTTTTACCTCTTCCGGATCATCACCGATGACCCGGATCGGTGATCCGGCAATGACCTGATCAAGCCCTGGGGCACTGACTTTTACTCCTGCGGCAGCGACGACTTCTTTCACCCGTAAGAACCGGTCCTCGACCAGAATTTCCTGCATGGGCCGTGGCTGAAGAAGAGATCTCACCTTGGTTGTCTGCACACCGTCAGTTGTTGCAATGGCTATCTCATCGCCAACCCGGATGGTCCCGTCAAACAGAATGACATCGATAGTGGCCCCAAGGCCTTTCTCTTCCTTCACCTCAAGGACCGTTCCTGATCCCGGCCCGTTAACAGTAAGGGTCAGGGCCTCTTCCATATACCGCTGTGCAAGACCGATAAGTACCATCAGAAGGTCAGGTATTCCCTCTCCGGTGTGGGCACTGACCGGCACAATTGCAAGGTTTCTGGCAAAGTCCGTTACCCTGTCAAAACGTTCGGACGAGAATCCATGTTCTGCGAGAGTTGCAACAATATCATAAACCTTGGTCTCAACCAGAAGTGTTACCCGTTCGTTCTGTGATGCAAACGACTTCAGGAATGGAGCCCCTTCGGATGTTCGCCATCCCGGAATCCGATCCAGTTTTGTTGCGGCCACGACAAACGGGGTTTTACAGTTTCTGAGGATCTGAATCGCCTCGATGGTCTGCGGCTGAAATCCCTCGGTAATATCAACGACCACGATTGCCATATCGGCGAGTGCTCCTCCTCGCGCCCGAAGCGTAGTGAATGCATGGTGACCAGGGGTATCGATAAAGAGCAGGCCGGGAACGCTGATATTGAGGTTTTTCATTCCTCCGCTCATGTTCATGATCGAGTCTATCGGTACAATGGTTGCACCAATATGCTGTGTAATCGCTCCTGCCTCTCCGGCAACGACTGAGGAACCCCTGATTCGGTCCAGAAGGGATGTTTTGCCATGATCCACATGCCCGAGAACGCAGACAATCGGAGTTCTGATATGGGGTGTATCACCGTCGCTTTTACTCTTTTTTGCTGCTTTTTTACCCACCTTTCCACCACCACTCATATTATGCGGTCAATTCCCGGTGCTATATGAAAACAGGAGATATCCTTCCGGGTAGAGATCTGATACTGTGGTATACATCAGTGGTCACGATTAATAATCGTTCACAATACCTGCCATAGACCTTCATCCTGGATCAGGATCAGATACCGTCTGAAAACTCATGAGGATAGCTTCAAGTCATCTTCCGGATAACATATATGGTGCAACCTGCCTGGGTGGGGTAATGGCTATCCTAAGGGATTGTGGTTCCCTCGATCTGGGTTCAATTCCCGGTCCAGGCCTAAGATTTAACGTTTATTTTTGTTAATTTTTTGAACTGTTCTTCTTTGGAATATTTCGTATGACATTATGGTATCATCATGCTTTATCGTACACAGATCTATGCGTTAAAAGATTTGTATCGAATAGAAAAACC
>Ga0116166_1002241_pt1 | contig 16391 bp, 11 predicted proteins | sample AD_JPNMR2_MetaG_FD_89884 | JGI IMG/M metagenome (GOLD analysis project Ga0116166, IMG submission 89884) | Active sludge microbial communities of municipal wastewater-treating anaerobic digesters from Japan - AD_JPNMR2_MetaG | ecosystem: Engineered > Bioreactor > Anaerobic > Digestate | place...
GCGCGCATGTCCGAGGTGCAGATCGCCCAATCCTTTGCGGAGGCCGTAACCGCCGCGGTCTACATCGAGCGCAACCCGCAACACGGGCAGATCGTGCGCGAGATCGTGGAGGTCTCACCCATCGTGGAACGCACTGCCGGGCGGCCTTCCTTTTCTCCGTTGTTTCGTTTTGAGTCTGGTAAAGGTTTGCTCCCAACAGGAAACCGCCCCATGCGTCCAAGCTTTCGTGCCTCCGAATTGAATTTACCCGAGTCCATGTTCAAGGGAATGCTGTAATGACCGAAGAGACCGTTGGTTCGACGCGCACGTTTGTTTTAGCGAAAGGCTTCACCCAAGCCGGCAATCACGCCGCGCTCATTGGCGATGATGATTCGAAACGATTATTCGCAGAGCTATTCGCTGATCCGGACCGACCCGAGGTGCGGCCCCAGGAAGCATATCAAGCCATGCTATCTTCCATTCAACCGGGCTGGACAATACGTTTGATACAGGTGTTCTGGCCAGATCCCGAACCGCGCATTGCGTTTCAGCGACAGGTGCAGGAATGGAAGATACCTGAAATAGAAGGCTTGAACATTCTGCAACAAGGATTGGTTCTGGCGACGCAGGAATATCCATTGCCGTTTGTGCGCCGCACCATTCTGGAATTTGTTCAACCCGGTGATGAAGGGCTGGCGTGGTGGGAGGGTTTAACCGGCTTGTGCGCCGGCTTTGGAATACGTGTGAGCTATCTGGAACAGGCCGGGATCGAGGAACTGACCCGCTGGGTGCTCAATCCAAATCTGGAATATCAGCGCTCCTAGTGGGCGCTCTTTTATTTCACCGGCCCGATCTTCTCGACGCGCAGATAAGGTTCGCCGCGTTCCACATCCATCTCCATCACGCCGGTGATGAATAACGGTGCGCTGGAACTCACCAGGGATTTCGCGGCGCGATAGGCATCTGGAAAGAGGATCGTGTCCAATGTGCCGGTCAGGTCTTCGATGGTCAGGAACATCATCGGATCGCCTTTAGCCGTGCGGCTGCGATGAGAAGTTTGTCGCACGCCAGCCACGATGACCCGGCGCCCTACCAGTTGTGCCGCTTCGAGGATCGTGATGGCGCTTGCCGCGGTGATCTTCCCGGAAACCAATTCCAGTGGGTGAGCATCCAAACTTGCGCCCAGAATTTCCATCTGGGCATCTACTTTCTGTTCCAAAGTCCATTCTTCTTCATCGGATGCTGTCCATCCGAACAGGCTCATTTGATTTTGCTGCCAGCCACCGCTTTGTAATCTGCGCAAGATGGATGGAATGGAATCCAATCCTTCCAGCGCTCCGACCTTGGCGAGGTTCTCCGCCTCTTGAACACGAGGGTCGACCCGCGCCAGGAAATCGTCCAGAGAAGAAAATGGCGCCAGGCGGAGGATGCGTTCAATTGTGTGATGCGTCAACTCCTTGACCTGTTCCAGGCCCATAAATAAAGTTCCATTGCGGACCCGGAAATTGGTTCCGGAATAATTCACATGCGGTGGACGGACGCGCAAACCCATGCGGCGTGCTTCGCTGAGATAGACGCGCTGGCTGTAGTATCCGCCCCAATTGGCCAGCACCGCCGCCATGAACTCGGCCGGAAAATGTTCCTTGCACCAGGCGGAGCGCCACCCTACTTTGGCATACGAGGCGGCATGCGCCTTGGGGAACCCGTATCCCGCAAAAGCCGCCATCAGTTCCCAGACGCGTTCGCCGATCTCCAATGGGACACCGCTCTTCTCCTGGGCTTGCGAGACAAACTTGCGTTCCAACTCCTGCATCTTTTTGCCTGGATCGAAGTGGCTCATGGCGCGCCGCAGCAAATCCGCTTCGGCCAGGCTAAAGCCGGCCAGTTCGTGGGCGATGCGCAACACCTGTTCCTGGTACAGGATCACGCCGAAGGTCTCATCCAGCAATGGAGCCAGAGCAGGATGGAGATGTTGTACTTTCTCCTCGCCTTTGAAACGGCGTACAAAGGCATCCTTCAACCCGCCGCTCAAAGGACCGGGACGATACAAAGCCAGCGCGGCCATGATGTCATCTTCGTTTTTGGCATGGATCTCGCGCAGTGTCGCCCTCATCCCCGGACTTTCGATCTGAAAACAGCCAATGGTCTCTCCATGTTTGACACGCGCAGAGGTGGCGGGATCATCGGAGGGGGTGGAGTCCAAAACTGTCAAAGGGGTTGCGAAACGCTCCGGCTGGTTGTGCTGGATGAACTCAGACACATCGCCCAGGACCGTCAGGCCGCGAATGCCAAGCAAGTCGATCTTCACAAGACCCAGCGCTTCCACTGCTTCCAGATCCAGTTGCGTAATGACCACCCCTTTTCCGCCCGAGCGCATCACGGGCACGAGATCGGTCAGGTTGCCCGGTGCGACGATCACGCCGCCAGGATGCATCGAGAGATGGCGCGGCAATTTCAGGATGGCTTCGGACTCATCGAAGATGATCTGAAAGGAAGGATACGCCGCGCGTAATTCCGCAAAGGGAGAGGGCGGTTCCTTACCTTCGCCATTTTCCTCGAAGCGTGCCCACCAGGAGTGCGGCAACTGGTTTGCCAGTTCACGTACTTTAGCCGGAGTAATTCCGTGCGCCTTGGCCACATCGCCCAGTGCGGAGCGCGGGCGGTAGCGGTTGATGGTGCCCACCATTGCGACTCGTTCGGCGCCATAGGTATCGAAGACATGCTGGATGACCGCATCTCTTCTACGCGAGCACAGGTCCGTGTCGATGTCGGGCGGGGTGGTGCGGGCCGGGTTGAGGAAGCGTTCGAAGTACAGGTTCAAACGCAGAGGATCCGGGCTCGTGATTCCCAAACAATGCGCCACTAGGGAGGAAGCCGCCGAGCCACGCGAGGAAAACGGTATGCTCCTTTCCCGGGCAAAGTCCAGGATTTCCTCCACAATCAGGAAGATCGGTTCGAAGCCCATGCGGGCGATCACATCCAGTTCATGGTTGAGACGCGCTTGGATGTCCGGTGTGATCTCGCCATACAGTTTCTGCGCGCCGGCAAAGGCTTTCTTCCGCAGGTGCTCCGCGGCGGTGACACCGGGAGGCAAAGCAACGGTGGGCATTTGGGATTCACCCAAGGGCAGGTCGAAGCGGCAACGCTCAGCGATCTCCTGAGTGGTAGCCAAAGCCTCGGGAAAATCCTGGAAGCGTCGTTCCATTTCCTGGGATGAATGGAAATAGGAATCGGCCGAAGCCAAAGCAGATTGAGGCAGCGAGTCCATGGGTTGGTTCAGGCGGATGGCTGTGAGGGTACGTTGCAACCTGGCTTGGTCTGGCGACAGGAAATAAATTGGGTGGGCTGCAACCGTGGGCAGATTGAGTTTGCGTGCTCGGTTTGTGAGTTCGTGTGCCTGGTCGGGGGTTCGCAAAGCCACATATAGATAACCAGGAAAGATATCCACAAGCGGTTCAGGGGCGTTGCTCAACGCAATCAGCCCATTCGCGTGATGGGAAAGCAACTCAAGCGAACAAGATTTCTCCGGATCCTCCTGCAACGCCAGCGTACTGCTCAAGCGGCACAGGTTGGACCAGCCGGTCATGTTTGTTGCCAGTAATTGAAGCGGGCCGGAGTCTAGATCGATCTCCAATCCGATGATTGGTTGAATACCCTCTTGCTTGCAGGCCGAGATGAACTCAATCATACCGGTGAGCAGGCGATGATCGGTGAGGCCGAGGGCGGTCATGCCGGCTTCACGCGCGGCATGTGCTAATTCGGCGGGTGTTGCCAAGCCTTCCTGCAGAGAGTAGGCGGAGTGGGCAGTGAGATGCACGTGCATGGGGAGAATTGTAAACGAAATGGAGACTGGGCCAAGCCAAGCTGCACTGACTCAATTAATCCATGACCCAAATATATTTCCCGACCTGTCATGAATGCACATCAAATGTTGTGAAATAAGGATTTTGAAACGAGACTAACCTACATAAGCCCCCGAATTATCTGCTTGGCCTTTGATGATTTTTCCTCCCACGTTACGCCAATATTATCCATCCGATAATATCGCGGGTGACCCTGCCAGACCTGACCCAGGAGCCGATCCAGCCGAATGGACTCTTCCACCGTTTCGGGGCGATGGGCTTCGGGATAGCGTTTGTAGGCGTGCGCCGCGCCATCCGCGGCAGTGACCAGATGAATTACGACAGCATAACGCTGATAATGTTCCTCGCGGTGCGTGCGGGTGAAGGAGAAGAACTCCTCTTCCTCCCATCCGCGAGTCAGCCAATACGCCAGCGGGTCAAGACTGCCACGATTACACAAAACCAGCCCGTCATCATCGAGTTGAAGAGTTTGAGTCAGGGCGTCTTCCAAACCCCATTGGGCGCGCACCATCAACCGCTGGAATTGTTTTTGAGAGGGAGGAATACCCACGCCCCCAACGGCAAAGATGGCTTCGGGTAGAAAGAGAAAACTCCCTTCGTGACGCAGTTCCTCCATCAAAGTGGACTTGCCGCCGCAGGGTCCGCCAGTGAGGACGATGAAGGGGCGGGGAGTCATAGGGGAAAATCTACACCAATACCCATATCAGTATGGTCATCAGTGTGGGGATCAACGAAACCGAGTCCATCACAAGTTTCATCGGTATGGGAATCACAGTGTTTCGCGGTTATTGCTTCCCGCTGTAACAAAATGTCCGCTTTAGTTTGCTCATCCAAACCCTGCTGATGGTAGATTTCCACCAGCGCATTGGCGACCATCTGACGCGTCCGAGAGCGGTACAATTTTTCAGTGTAAAGCTCAATAATGAGCGGCTTGACGGAAGGTGAGCCGATTTTAGCCAAGGATTTAAGAGCAACATCTCTAAAATCATCTTTTTTGAATTTCTCCATAAGCGGCTCAACTGCCCGAGAATCGCCGATTTCGCCAAGTGTGTTGATAGCCCACAACTTCACATCGTTATCCGAATCCTTTAGTGCATTAACAAGCCGCTCAATAACAAGTGGATCGCCGATTTTTATCAAAGCTCTTAGAGCTGCCAGACGAACAGGACTATTGAAACTTAACTTTAAGTTACCCGTAACATGCTTGGACTCGGCCGCAAGCGCTTCGACAGCAGAAATCTCACCAATTTCAGCGAGCGCATTAATGACCGAAATTCTCACGTTAGGGTCACCATCCTCAAGCGCAAAAATGAGTGGCTTTACAGCACGAGCGTCGCCAATCCTACCAAGCACCTGGGCAGCAACCGCGCGCACACGGTTGAATTCACTGTGGAGAGCAGCAAGAAGTGCCTCAAGCGCAGGCGCACCGATATTAACAAGCGCATCAGCAGCATCAGACTCATGAAACCGAAGTTCTCGAATCAGCGGCTCTACAGCACGGGTATCGCCAATCTTCCCCAACGCCTCAATAGTTGCGATGCCTACTTCCATATCCTTAAGCATAGAGATGAGCGCATCCAAGGCGCGAGGATCGCCGATTTTGCCAAGCGCGTTAATGGCATCCAATCTGACACTAATATCCTCATCACGGAGAGATTCGATTAGCAACTCAACAGAACGAGAATCTGCAATTTCAGAAAGAACTTTAATAACAGACAACTTCACATTGCGGCGCCCGTTTTTTAGTGCCGCTCCAAGCGGTTTTACAGCTGGTATGCCTATTTTAGCCAGCACATCAACCACCCCCTCACGGACCAACCCGTCTTGCAATTCAGCGATGAGTGGTTCTATGGCAGGATTCCCAATTTTACTCAAGGCTTCCGCCACTCCATCGCGGTCCCCAATTTCATACTTCAAGGCGGTTATGAGTGGTTCTATAGCAGGCGAACCAATTTCAATACATTCATTCCATTCTCGTTTGGCAATCCAATAAATGGCACTGCTTTCATCTTTACTAGGTTGCCAGCCAGTCTTTTCCAGCACAGATATTGCCGCGTTGCGTACATTTACATTGCCGTCCTGGAGCGCAGTGACGAGCGGCTCTGTAGCAGGCGCGCCAATTTTGACCAACGCGTTTGCCACCTCTTCACGAATATCATCATACCCGAGTATGGCAACAAGTGCCTCGATGGCATCCTCGCGTATGCTGGCGTCCTTTTTATAATCCAATGCCTTGATTAAGCCTTTTACATCATGCGTGGCTTTCAGTTTTTCAACATTGGGTTTAAACAAATCTTGTAAAAATGACATCGTAAACTCCTTTCATGTTCGTGCGACAATTTTCCAATGAGCGTGGATTTGCCGCCGCCGGGTCCGCCGGTTAGGACGATTAACAGGCAGGAGTTCATAGCGGAAAATCAAGGCCAATGCCTATGTCCGTGTGTCCGCCGCTTTGGTCATTATGGCTCCCGCCACCGGTATCCAAATGATCTTGTGCGCCGGTAAAACATATTTTTATTCTGTCGGTATGCCAAGAGGGGTATTTCTTGGAATCTGTATGATGACTGTAGTCCCTGTGAGCCTCCATAATTATCTGCCGGTATTCTAGGATATCGCTCTTTTGCAGTTCGTTTAGCTTTCCAGACTTGTACAAAGCCAATAACCGAGTAGCAGAAAATCTGCGAACATTGAGATCGAAATGATGGAGTGTTTCAACCAAAGGCTTAAAAGCAGGTGCGCCAATAGCATCAAGTTCCTGTGCGGCGATTTCCCGCTCTTTGCTATCCAGGCTCTTTGTAATCCAATAACGCGCTCCGTATTCATCCATGCCTGGCTTCCAACCTAATTTTGCCAATGTTTTTATTACCTGTTTTTTCTGAGCGTGATTATTTTTCAGCGCAAGCTTTAGCGGCTCGATGGCAAGCACGCCTATCTCCACACAGCGATCGAAATCGTTCTTCAGGATCCAATACTGTGCTCCATACTCATCGTTTTCAGGCAACCATCCGAGTTTAGCCAAGGCATCTACCGCCCCTTTTTGCATTTCCTGCCATGGACGACTCTTTACAGCGGTCACAAACGGTTCAACTACCTGTGGACCAATCCTGCCCAACTCTTCATACCCGCCACTTTGCATCCAGAAAATTACGAGTGCCTCTGCAGCGCGCTTATCAGCTATTTTCCCAAGCGCCTTAGCAGCTGATCTTCTCAAGTTGTAGTCTTCATTGCTAAGCGCGTAAATCAAAGCGTCTATCACTTTAGCAGGTTCAATCTTAATTAGCGCCTTTGTAATTTTGCTTTGCCTTTCTTTATCCATTTTTTTAAGCGCGGCAATCAGTATGTCAATGGAAGGTATGCCGATTTGGGCACAGGCTTCCCAGTTCTGTTTGGCAGCCCAATAAGCTGCGCCGAGATGATCTCCCCCAGGTTGCCAATGAAGCTTGTCCAATGATTCGGCCGCCGCCTTACAAACCGCATCATCTTCATCCTTGAGCGTTTCAACAAGCGGGTCGATTGCGCAGGCATCCTCAATCTTCCCCAAAACTTCAGCGGCATTCATGCGAACGTAGGGGGTTTTATCCTTGAGGGCAACCACCAAGTGTTCAACCGCGCTGACATCGCGGATCTCTCCCAGCACTTCAGTCGCAATCTGGCGTATATCTTTGTTGCCGTCTTTAAGTGCGGCAATAAGCTGTGAGACGGCGTGAGCGCCTCCGATCATTTTTAGCGCATCGACAACAACTCTGCGCAACTCCTTGTTTTTCGCCGCAGGAAGGAGTATTTCAACTGCGCTGGTGTCACCAATCTTCCCTAGAGACTTGGCAATGACCTGACGAAATTGGGCATTTTGAATCTTGAATTTGGCAATAAGCGGCTTAACCGCGCGGGGATCCCTGATATTCCCTAGCGCTTCGATTGCCTCTAATTGCACTCGATTACTTCGATCCGTAAGCGCGGCGATGAGCGGTTCAACAGCGCGAGCATCTCCAAGTTTTCCCAGCGCCTCGGCGGCAGCCTCACGAACATCATCCTGGCTATCCTGTAGCACAACAAGGAGCGGTTCAACAGCTTTTGTCCTGTCCATGCTACCTAACGATATAGCTGCAGACTTGCGTACGGTTTTATTTTCATCTTTGAGTGTGGCAATCAGTGGCTCAGTAAAACACCTATTTGCAGAATTTCCCACCGTCAAGGCAACCACCTCTCGCACTTGGTCATTACCATCCAAGAGTGCTGTAATTAGCGCTTCTACAGTGAATCCGCTGGTTCTTACTCCGTTGATTTTTACAAGGGCTATGGCTGCATTAAGTCGCACGCCGAAGTGGTCATCCTTGAGAGCATCGATAAGCGGTTTGACGGCGCCATCATCCCCAATAATCCCCAGAGCGTTTGCCGCCTCCAAACGGACTCTCGATTCTTTCTGATAACCCAATGCCTTATATAAACCTTTGACATCACGCGCAGATTTCAACTTTTCCACGTTAGGTGGACCAAACAAGCCTTGTAAGAATGACATCATAAACTCCTTTCAACTTCGAGCGGAAAATCAGAAATGAGCAAAGGCAATTTGGCTATCTGCCATTGCTCGACACTCACATCCAACACATCCAACGCGCTCAACAACAATCCGTTTGCCCGCTGGTACAAGGCGGAGCAGTCACGCGGCGGGGCGTTGGGGTCTTCGGCGGAACTTCCCCAGGCGCGGCAAAAGCCTCCGCAGAGGTAGCGCAGGTCGCAGGCGCGGCACTGCGCATTGCTGTCCACGGTGGCAAGGCGGTAGGCATCGTTGCGCTTAATCACGGTGGGCAGTCCTTCATGCAGGGCGTTTCCCAAATGGCTGCGCGCGCCCATCAGCGCATGGCAGGGATAGCAATTCCCATCGGGCGCAATATACAGGTTCATGCCCAGTCCACAGGTGGAGGCGGGGTCGGCGGCGCGCGCCAGTTTTTCTTCGTCGTCATCCAGCGATGAGGAAAAGTCATGCGACAGGATCAATCCTGCGGCGCGTCCGATGGGCAGGGTCATTTTGATGCGCGATTCGATTCCGAGTTCCTCCGCCAGCGCGCGCACAGCATCGTCCGCCGCGCCCTCCGCTTCGGCGGCGGTCAACGTGGCGGCGATCGAAATTCCCAGACCTGACAGGCTTTGGAACCCTGTCAGGTCTTTTAGATTAGAGACCGTTCGCTGATATGTCCCCCTCCCGCGCCGCGCGTTGTGGGTCGCTTCATCGCCGTCCACGCTCACCACCACGAGATCGAAAGCGCGCGCGATTCTTTCCAGCAGGGCTTCGTCCAGCGGCAGGGCAAGGTTGGTGCGCAAGACGAACTTCATCGGTTTCAATTGCGGGCGCAGTTCGGCAAGCGTGTCCAGCAGGAAGTCGCGCTGCGGGTGTGCCAGCGGTTCGCCGCCTGTGATGACCAGTTTGGCGAAGCCCGCCTGCGCAGCTTCCTCCGCCATGCGTTTTACGGATGGGACATCCAGCGCGAGTTTGTTCTCCTCGCCCGCGCGGGCATAACAATGGTCACAGCGCAGGTTGCAGGCGTAGGTCACGTGCAGGTAGGCGTTGAGCAGGCGACCCTGCGGCTGTTCATCCAACCTGCGGCGCAGGGCGCGCAGACTGCCGAGCGCGGTTTCGCGGCGCGTCACCAAGCCGGCCGCGTCCAGTTTTTCGATGGCCTCTTCGACGCTGGAACTGCAGCCCAACGCTGCGGCGGCGACGATCTGCCGCGCCTGTTTCGCCGTTTGGGAGGGGTGTGTCTCGCCGCGCATGATTTGCAGGAGATTCCCGCGCCGCAACAATCCGCCGCCTCTGCTCGAAATCACCGCTTGCATGTTTTCATCCGAAAAGACCTGCGCCAGCGCCTGATCCGAGATATGATCGAACAGCCGTTTATAGGCGGGACAGCGCGGGTCGCGCCCGTTCTCCCCGACGGAGATGGCGTTATAGGGACAACCCCCGCGGCAGACATTCCACCACGCGCAGTCGCCGCATTCCACTTTTGCCTGTGCGTCGCGCGCTTCCAATCGCTTCCACGCGGCGGATTCTTTCAAGTCCGCCATCGTGGGCGAATCCTGTACCCAACCCAAGCGCCATTCAGGCTGGGTGACAAAACGGTTGCACGAGAAAATCCCGCCGTCGGGCGTGACGGTCAGGTAATCGCCAAGACAATCGGAGAAGGTACACAGCCCGCCCACCCCCGCCGAGATACTGCGGGCAATCTGGTCAAAGGTGGAGACGCGGATACGGGAGATGTTTTCAAGGTAATGATCAAAGAGGCGCACCAAGAGGTTGCCAGATTCGTCGGGAGTCAAGACTTCCGAAGTCTCCGAGACTTCGGAAGTCTGTAGTTTTCCCACCACCTCATGCACACTGAACGACAATCCTTTTTGCGCGAAGAAATCGAAGATGGCTTCCGCGCGCGGCGCGGATTGGCGCGTGAAAGTGGCGATGACGCCCGCGGAAATTCCATGCCCCTGTGCGCGTTCGATTCCCGCCATCGTCCGCGCGAAATAGCCCTTGCCCCTCTGCGCGTCGTTCACTTCTTCGAAACCGTCGAGACTCGTCCCAATCGAAACGTCATACTCGCGGAATAACTCGCACAGTTCGTCGGTCAACAGCCACAGGTTGCTTTGAATCGAAAACTTGACCTTACGCGGAGCGAGTCCCTGCCGCAGGATGGGCAGCGCCAGCCGATAAAAATCAGCGCCCGGCACAAGGGGTTCGCCGCCGTGGAATGTGAGTTCCAGTGGCTCCCTGTTACCGAGCGCAGTCTGCCAGCATATGATGGATTCAACCATCTCCTGCTTCATGGTTGCTCCGCCTGTGTGCGGTCCGAAACAATATGAACACTTCGCAGGACACGCCAGCGAAGGGATAAGTATCAAATGGGTTGACATTAGCGTCGCTTCAAGCAATCCCTCACATTTTTATTCCAGGAAGGTGCTGACGGTAATGACGGATCCGTTACAAAAGACTTCCGCTTGATGATCATGAAGAGTACAGAAAGTCTTCCACAAATGATACTACCTTTTGGTTGTTTGTGAAACTAGGAACTAGCATCTGAGCTTATACAGAATCCTGGTATTGGCCAATTAAAAAAACCATTATTAGCGACACCTGCAGGATACCCCAGAGGGTGTTTTTGTATCATCTGCCGCATGTCTCAACCCCAAGACCAATTCGCTGCCAGCCTCGCCTCCGAAGCCGTGGAGATTCAGGAAGATCATCTGCTCTTTCCGGGCGGATACCTGCTGCCTCTCTCGGCGCGCGGCAGCGGCGTGCCCGGTCAGACAGACCGGCCTTGGTCGCGCCTCACGGCAGAGGTTTTCTATCCCAACCTGCCAGTGATTTACTCATTATCGTTGCGCCGCGAACCACCGGATGTATTGCGCGGCTCCTTGCGCGCGAGGCGTACGCTCTTCGAAGGCTTCATGATGGCGCTGGCTGAGAAGACCGGCCGCCGTCCCTCGATGGCCGAGCGCGCCTCCGACTCGGCGATGGACGCGGCCGAGTCTGAACTCACCTTCGGGAAACCGGCATTTCGTATCGCACTTCTCGCGGGACTGTTCGTGGAACGAGATCGCTTCAATGAAGCCGAAGCCGCGCGGCGCGTGATCGAATCGCAGCTACGCGCGCGCGGCCTGACGGCCCAGCGCCTGTTCTACATCGCGGAGCGCGCCCTGCACCATTTTCAACCGGGAGGAAAACTCTTTCCGGGATTGGATGAACCAACCCTTTTTCTCGAAGAAACCCTTCCACTTCTACCCGCGCCTTCGCGCCAGGTATTGCCTGCCGAAGACTCGGTCTGGATCGGAACACATGCGCGGGATGGCCGGGATGTGCATTTTTCCTTCACCAGGGGACTCGATCCGAATGTCCCGCCGCCTCCACATGCCACCACTTTGATTCTGGGCGAACCCGGTTCCGGCAAGACCACGCTCCTGCGCTGGATCATGCTGCAACGACTTCTGCAAGGCCGTACTGTGATCTCCATCGACCCGGAGGGCGAGAATAACCGCTTGTGTGAGGCCGTGGGAGGGAGAGTCATACCCGCTGGCATTCCCGAAGATAAAGACACCTGCCTGATCCAACCCCTGCAGGGCGAGAACCCGGCTGAAATGTTATTGGCTGCGCGCTTCCTCATCGCCGCGCTTGCAGGCGAATCAGTTCTTTCTCCCGGTGTGCAGGCCGCATTACACGAAGCGGTGAAACGTAGGTGGGAGCGGCGGCCCGGTCCCTGTTCCATCGCCGAACTGGTGGAGACGCTTGGCACGCTCAATGTTCCAGAGGCTGCCATGCCTCTGGCGCTCCTGCGTCCATTCATGCGCGGCGGTTTGTTTGAGGGCTTCTTCGATCGTCCCAAGGCATTGCTCTCGCCGCATTTCCCTGCCGGCCAGTGGTGGAACTTCGATCTGTCCTCGTTACGTGAAGAGAACCGCGCCATCGTGCATGCCGTACTGGCGTGGTTCCTGTATCACGCCGTGACGATTGGCAGACAACCGATGGACATCTTCATCGATGAAGGCTGGCGTCTCTTACGCAGCGGTCCGTTCACCGATCTGCTGGACGAACTCGGACGGCGGGCGCGCAAGCGCGGCGTGGGCGTGACCTTGATCACCCACCTGCCGGCCGACCTATTGAAGAATCCCACCTCCTTGAGTCTGGCCTCCACCGCCTTCATCGGCCGGCTCGGACCGGACGAAGCCTTTGCCTTTTATCGTTCACTGGGCGTCCCCGAAAGCGAAGCGCGCAAGAACGCCGAGATGACCTCGCGTCTACCGCCGCGGGTCTTCCTGGCCGCGCCTTCGGGCGGACGCGGCGCGCTCTTTCCTGTTCTCGTTTCCATTCCACCCGCCTGGCTGCAATTCTTGAAACAACTCGGCGCCACGGGGATCCTGCGATGATGCATCCCAAAAACAAATACATGTGCTTGACCTGTGGCTATGAGTTCGCTTCCACTCCCAATGATTGCCCACTGTGCAATGGCAAGTGGCAGGGTTGGGAACTGCTCTTCGCACCCTTGAAACTTGATGACCTGCGCGCCCAGGTGATGGGCTGGCTGGGACAACTTCCCAGTCCAGCGGTCATTGAGTGGATTGCCTCGCCGATGGGACTGCGCGTGCGGCTTTATCTTCCACCGCACGTTGCCGAAGGAGTGGTGAAGGCCTGGGCCGCCATGACCGGCCAACACAGCCGCTGGCGTGCGATCGAAGAAGTGGATGTGCGCGCTTCCGGTTTCTCCGTGTTTTCCTCCAATCGCCTGCCTTCGGTACTTGCTTCCGCCAAAGACAGCGATCCGTTGCTTGCCATCGCCAGCAAGTTGATCAGCGCGGCGCGCCATGGAAAAGAAACCAGTCTGAAATTATGGGTCTTGGGACGCGAGGAGCGCTTGCAGGAACGCCTGCGCAAGTTATCGGCCTATGCCTATGGCACCGAAGGCGGGGTGGAAAACGAAACGCCCAATCCGTGGGGTAGGGAACTCGTTTTCCTGCGTGCGTTGCTATTCATCAGCCTGCTGGTGGCTGGAGTGAGCGGCGGTTTGTGGAGCGCGGGTTGGTTGGCGCCGCTCTTTGGTGTGATTGGCCTGATTGCCGGAGGTGTACTTTTTGTTACATCTGCCTTTGGTTTGCGCGACTGGCTGGACTGGCGCTCGATCCCGAAAGAGATTCTGGAAAGGAGGATTCAAGAGCCGCTTTTCCGCGTAGCGTTGAGTCTGTCTTCGCCCATTGACCTGCCCTTGTTGGATGGACGGCAATATCAGTTTGAACTTCCGAGCCTCTGGCCGGAGATCCGCGAATATGGTTTCCCGCTGCCTGTCGGGGAACTGGCCGGCCTGATCGCCCCGCTCCAATTGGGCGAGGGATCTGGATTGTTGGACCGAGCCGTTTGGCAGGATGTGCCCGCGCCCCCGCCCTCCCAACCATTGCTCGAAGCAGGCTTCAAGATCGGGAAGAGCGTTGCTACTGGCGAAATGATCGGTGTTGATCCGGATGGACATGGAATGGCAACGGGCGGCAGTCGCTCGGGTAAATCCTCCTTTGTCTTCGCCATGCTCCAGCAACTGCTGGCGCGCGGCGAAAACGCCCCCGGCATTTTCCTGGTTGATCCGCATGTCTCGTTGGCAGACGCCTTCCTGGACGCGGTTGCTCAGTTGCCGGATGAACAACGTCAGATCGCCATCAAGAGACTCCGTATCGTCACCCCCGATCAACCGCAGGTCATCCCACTCAACCTGCTGGCCGTCCCGGACTTCACTTGGGCTGGCAACGCCATCGTCCAGATCGGGCGGCGTATCTGGGATGACTACTGGGGGCCGCGCATGCAGGCTGCTTTGCTCGGTCTCTTCCGCCTGGCGCACGTTTGGAACCAACATCATCCCAAGGATGGATTGGGACTCCTGCACGTGGTCTTCATGGCCTTTAACAAGGAATGGCGGCACAAGGCAATGGCCCTGCTCCCGCCCGGAGACCGCATGGGCGCGCTGGCGTTGGATGCCCTGCTCGGCCAGACCGGCGAGGATGAACGCAAGAATCAAAGCTGGATCACCGAAGTGATCAGCCCGGTGCTCTCGAAGGTGATGGCGCTGGAACTTTCCCCCTGGTTGTTCTCCGCCATGCACCAGGACCGCTTCGTGGATATGACGAAGTGGGTGGATGAACGCGCCTGGATCTTCCTGCGCCTGCCTTCCGGCGAGATGGGGCGCGAGGGTGCGCGCCTCACCGCCTCAGTCTTGTACAACGTCTTCGATGCCGCCTATCGCAAGGCTACATTGGATTCGCCCGTTCCCTTCTATTTCATTGTGGATGAAGCCCAGGAGATTGGCTCGGGCATGCGGCTGGAAGCGATGTTGTCCGAGGGCGCCAAGTTCGGGGCGCGCATGTTCGTGCTGGCGCAGTCTTTGTCTCTGATGCGCAAGGTGGAAGGCATGGAGCCGGTGGTGCAGGCTCTGCTCGCCAACACTTCCACCCAGATGTTCTTCTCCCCGGACCCGGAAGACGCCGATCTGATCCGCGCCGCCTTGAACTCCAGCCTGCGCTACGGGAACATGACCCTCGACCTGCCCTCCCTGCAGTGCTGGCTGCGTGCGCGTTTGCATGGGCAGTGGCAACCGCCGACCTTGGCGCAGATCCAACCGTTGCCGCGCGCCGATTCTGGCAGAGTAAACGCACTCATGCAGGAAGTCTTTGCCGCCCATGCGGATGAGTATCTTCCGTTGGATGGCTGGCAGGAACGTGCAGCGCATTCGTTGAGGGGTATGTTGCCTCCTTCCGTGGCGAACCTCCTCGATGAACTCCTGGCGGCGCGCATCGCGCGTAAGGAGGTAGGCGTGACCCAGCCTGCTCCGGCAGAGGATCCCCTCAAATTAGGATTTTGAAATGGCGCCTTGGCTTCGCTTTCTCTTTCTGTTCGGTTTTCTGCCCGCTGGCTTTGCAGTCCTAGGCGCAGGCGCCTTCCTGTTCTTTATCGCCTGGGTCTTTGCCCGGCACTTCCAGGATCGTTGATGTCCATCCCACAAATTGTGGCAGACCTCTGCGCCCGGGTGAATGATCTGGAAGGAACTCGTAAAGAAAGGTTTCTGGATTGGTTGAACAAACACCACCGCGCCTCACAACCGCCCACCAGGGAGACTCTGCCAATCTTTCTGAACACCTGGCTGGGTAGTTTGAGTCCGCAAGGGTTGCAATGGGAAGTCCAGCTCTTGCTGGATGAGATTAACTGGTGGCGCAATTTGTCCGCGGCACGCCTGTGGCACATGCTGGAAGCGGAGCGCTCCATATGAATTGGTTGGATGGTTTGGTGGAATGGCTGGCCGGGTTGTGCCTCTTGTCTGGCCTGTTGATACCCGCCGTTTTCTTTCTCATCTTTCATCTGGGAGTCCGCGACTTCCAGGATTACGAGCATAAATCATGATCTCACGATTGAAATTTCCCTTGTTTGCCTCTTTGCTCTTGTTACTCCTGCTCCTGACCAGCAACCTCGTTTCGGCGCGGCCACTCAGCGCAATTTCGTTGTTGGAAGGCCGCACCTATGACCAGGCGCATGACACTGGTTACATTGATTGGAGCGGGACAGTGCAATATATCGACCTCCTGCACAAGGATGGTACTTCCCTTCCACCCGACGAGGGCGGCACGTACTGCGGCGCCGGTTGCCGCGAAGAGGTTACCCGCATTTCCAATGGAGGGGAAGTGAGCGGTTCCTTCGACCGCAACACAACCTACTTCGAGGTGATGGTCGCCTTCTCGCATGACTTCAATGTGGGAGATGCCGTGCTGTCCGCTTGTTCTGCTACGATGACCTACACCCTGTATGCCGGGCCGGGCTTCAGCCTGCCGGGGTTTGTGTCCATGCCGCTGAGCGTACCGGCCGGCTGCCGCACCTGGACACTCACCGCTTATGGCGGGTATGTGGATTTCCGATCGGTGGATGTCTATTACGTAGCCGCCCCGCCGACTGCAACGCCTACCCTTACGTTGACGCCGACCTTTACCGCGGTATTCACCTCAACCCCTACACCTACCTCCACCCCAACGCGGACCGCCGTTCCC
>Ga0116166_1002249_pt1 | contig 16340 bp, 10 predicted proteins | sample AD_JPNMR2_MetaG_FD_89884 | JGI IMG/M metagenome (GOLD analysis project Ga0116166, IMG submission 89884) | Active sludge microbial communities of municipal wastewater-treating anaerobic digesters from Japan - AD_JPNMR2_MetaG | ecosystem: Engineered > Bioreactor > Anaerobic > Digestate | place...
CGGGAAAGAATAAAATATATGTTCGGGAATTCTGCCGTACATGATAAAAAATTCGAGTTTCTGCTGGAAGCATTAGCTCCAGCCGCTTAAAATGTTAATAAAATATGCGAAAGTTTACTGGATTCAGGGTTGATAAAAACCCTTATTCTACTGTAGAGCTATTCCAGAAGAAAGATGTTGTCCGAAGCGTTTTATTACAGCAGATGGTCAAGGAATTGTCGGGGCGTAATGATGGTCGTATTGAGAAATGTGCCGATCTTCAGCAGGTGCCTGTCGCCGGTGGTGAGATAGCGGCTGTTGGACAACATCGAACAGGCCAGAAACTTATCGTCATCCGGGTCTTCGCCGATTTGCTTTCCAAACGAGTACGAGGCTACCAATTCCGCCTCGATCAAAAACAACTCCCAGACAGCATTCAGATCAATTGTACCGAGTTTGGCGCAAAGTTCGTCAACGACCCGTCTGTACTCATCCAGAATCTCCTCCGAGACGGCGATTCGGAATTGACCGGCCTGCCAGGCTTTCAGGATGCGAAATGGCGGCCCGCTGAAAAAGATGCCGGAGACGAACACATTGGTGTCGATGACGGCCTTCAGCATGCTTTACTTTTTGTCTCGAACTTTGGTAATGGCATCGGAAATGTCGTCGGGCTGCAATCCGGCTGCCTTAGCGGCTTTTCGAGCCTTGGAAAGCAGACTGCCAACCTCCTTTTTTGAGGGAGCGGAAATGGTCTTAAGAATCACAGCATCCTTTTCGCCTACAACCAGGAACTGACAGCCGTTTTCCAGTCCGAGCGTTTTGCGGATAGCATCAGGAATTACCACTTGGCCTTTTGAGGACATTTTCGTTGTCGCTAAACTTGCTCTCATAATAGTACCTTTTAATCCTATTTTTCAAATCTTACCAGTAAGATTATACGCATGACATCGGAAATCCGCAAGAAAAAGTATGTTTCGCGCACGAATATTTTCATCGAGACGGAAACCGCCTGAATTCATAAGTCATTTTAGAGTATTAAGTTACAAGCATTCAGGTGGTCACTTAAAGTTTGAAAGTTGTTCGTCTTGGGGAGGGGTAAAAGTAGCGGGCACGGTAGGGGGTAAGAGTTGGTGTAATAGCCGTAAGTGCTTGTGATTAAGGGACTTTAGACGTTTTTTGCTGCGGTCTTGAAAACCGTTGCGGGGCAACCCGCCGGGGGTTCGAATCCCTCCTCCTCCGATGCTGTTTTTGAGCTAAAAACCCCGTTTTTTTTCTTCAATAACGGCGTTTTTGGCGTTCAACGTTGATCCGTCCAACTGTCCAGTAGCGTCTTGGTTAGACTGCGAAAAAAGCCCCTGTTTGGTTATGCTGAAGGTTATGCTTTTTTCGCCGTCTGTGCCCGTCCTGACGGTCTCGGAAAAGACCGGCTGAATCGACGGCAACGCCTCGACCGCTGCGGCCTCCTGTCCTCGGTAAACGTGGGAGTATCTGCCGAGCGTCAATTCAACCGTGCTGTGCCTCATAATCTGCTGAGCAACCTTCGGGTGTACACCGCTCTGTGCCAGTAGTGATGCGGTCGTATGTCGCAGCCCGTGAAAGTCCACAACCCGCCCCGATTCGTCCCGATATTCAATCCCTGCAGATTTCAGATCAGCCCGCAGCATCTTCACAAGGTCATTGGCTGTCGGCATTGTGAATGCTTTGGCAGTCGGCAGTTTGTCCCGCAGATAATCCCGCAGTTCCTCGGCGGTGTCTTTACGCAAAGGGATCACCGCTTTCTGTCGATTCTTACTGTATGCCGCCTGAACGGTAACAGTCAACCCTTCAAGGTCAAAGTCCATTACCCGCAGACTTCGCATCTCTGACGCTCTTAAACCGCTCTCAATCGCCACTCGGTAGCAGAGGTATCGTTGGCGGCCTGTCATCCCGAAACGCTCTTCTGCGTTGATTGTCGCACCGTAGAGCCGTTCTATCTCGGAAACATCCAATGCTCGCCTGTCGTGCCGGCGGTCTGTCTTTGTATTCAGCTTCGGCAGATAGGCCAGCGGGTTTCCGTTTGCTTTGCCGGTCTGTATCATCCACTTGCAAAACTGGCAGACGGCTTGCACATAGAAATTAAACGTCTGTGCCGATATGCCGCGTTTGGTTTCGCTGTCCTTGCGTAGCTCATTAAGATATTTCTGCACTTTCCCCGCCTCGATCTGCGTCCACGTCCTAAACTCGCAGCCGCCAAATACCCGCTTGGCTCTGGCGTACAATAAATCGGCGTGCTTGCTGGTATTCTTGACGCTGACGGCCTGTCGCCACTGTTCGAGGTGTTCAGACAGCAGGTTTCCGGCGGCGGCCTTTTCTTTCGGCAATAAGCCCCACTTGACGAAGCGCGCGACCATATCCGAAGGCAACCCCTCAACCTATTTTAGAACCTCGACCGGCAGTGGTTCACCTGCAACCCGTAGCGAAACGAGCCGTTCAACCTGACGCCCTAACGCCTCTGAAAGCCGCTTATCCTCAAACGCGGGGAATTTGTGCCGCTCTCGTGTGTGATCAACAAAATCCACATACCACCGATTCAGCTTTTTGGCAGCCTACCCTTTTTTCTGGTAAACTGGCTTAAAAACTCTCATTATTTGCATCCTTTCTTGGCCCTGTGGAGCTCCAGCCCGACAACGGAGGCGACCCGCTCGGCGGTTGTAATACTCAAGCCCCGCTCACCCCGCATAAAGCGGGAAAGCTGGCTGTGATCAATGTCAGCGCGTCGGGCAATTTCCGCCAATGAAAGGCCGGTTTCCTCAATCGCGTTTCTGAATTGCTGTTCCCAAGACGATTCGGATAGTTTTTTATCTTTGCTCATATAATCGCTGCTTATCACATTTTCTATTCTGTGTCAATAGTCATTTTTACAAATTCTGAAAATTTCTGCAATCTGTAATTCGTCAAAAATGCCCTACAAGCCGTCCGCGTTCTCTGTCCCTCGGCGTTCACCCTGCAACACCCGTCTCTGGAAAACACCGTTCTGAAGGACCTGATTGAAAAAAACTTCTGACGCCTGCCGGTAAAAGAGAGTTTGCCAGGCAGGCAAATGATCAGGGATTAAGCGTTAAGGCTGCTTGTAAAGCGGCGAGTATCAGCCGGGGCAGCTTTTACTATCAGCCTGTGTCCAATGATGATGCCTACGTCAAACAGGAGATTGAAAAGGTGATTGAAGAACGTCCGCGTCGCGGGTTCGGCAAGGTCTTTGATGCGATTTGCAGAAAGGGGTTGTCGTGGGCAATCACAAGAAGGTGTACCGGGTGTATACACAAAACGGGTTCCAAGTGCCAAACCGCAGGAAAAAGCGTTTAGAGCCTGCAGAACCTAAATCGATGCCAAAGGCAAGCTACCTCAATGAAGTATGGAGCATGGATTTTATGAGCGACACACTAAGCCGCGGAAGAACCTTCAGGACATTTAATGTGATCGACGATTTTAACCGTGAGGGATTGACGGTTGAGATCGATACGAGCCTGCCGTCGGCCCGGATTATTCGCAGCCTTGAGATCATTGGAGCCGAACGCGGTTTCCCGCGATACATTCGCAGTGACAACGGGCCGGAGTTTACCAGCCGGGCCTTCCGGCGGTTTTGCTGTTCGCACCGGATTCGCCATCGGCGGATCGAGCCGGGCCAGCCGCAGCAGAACAGTTTTATCGAGCGTTTTAACCGCAGCTTTCGCGAGGATATTTTGGATATGTATGCGTTCAGGAATTTGCAGCAGGTCAGGGATTTGGCGGGCGACTGGCTGGTGGAATACAATTATGATCGCGGGCACGGTGCACTGGGCGGGGAAAGCCCGGTTGAATATGCCCGCAGATTTTCCCCTTTGACCCTCAATGCCCCGGCGAAGGGCCGAAAGGGAAAAAACTGCTATGTGTGTGAAACTCTCCAATTATAACTGTTCAAGAAAAGGGGAGGTTGACAGACCGGATAAATGATGCCGAAGAATGCTTAAAAACCTGATTTTACGAACGTCAAAGCAGTCAAGGTCTGTCAAAAAGTATGTCTGTAAGTGTTCAAGTGCATGGAAAACCGTATATTTACGGGATTTTGGATAATACTGGGGCATGGAATGGATTTCTTGACCCTGCGGTAGCGAATTTTGTAAAATTGTAGATGTCGTTAGGAGGAATTATGTTTTTTAACTGTTTAAATGGGAAATGTCAGTTAGATACACAATTTCTGCAACCTAATTATCCTATTCTGGAGTCGCTTTTTTCTAAAATGCATATTTGAGGCGTTTTATACTGGACACCTTATTTGGCAAGCGGTGTTGGCTGCTGGAGCTGCAAAATGCGATTTTGGCATCAGACAGAAGCAAAAGGCCGGGTGTTCGGGAAGCAGCACAAATTTAATTCTAATTTTTATATTCAGAAAAGCATCTGAATGGCCATTACCATATAGGAGAAAATAAACGATATAAGCTTAAGCTTTTAGGAGGAATAGGACTCTTTGGATATCAACGGCAATGGATTCAGATAGAACGAAAACAGAATATTTTATCCATTTATTGTCTTCTAATCATTACCGGATTTATGCATATATTCAGAGTGTTGTGATTAATGAAGCCGATGCAGATGACATCATGCAGGATACTTCGACGATAATGTGGAAAAAATTTGATGATTTTTCCGCCGGAACGGATTTTGTCGCATGGGGTATATCGATTGCCAAGTATCGCATTCTCGAATACCGCAAAAAAAAGAAAGATTGCTTCCTGAGTCAGGAGACGCTGGACCTTCTGGCCGCTCAGAGCGAAAAGATGATGCCGGAGCTGGAACGGAGGTTTCAGGCCTTAAAAGACTGCTTGGGGAAACTGCCCCGCAAAGATCTGGAATTATTAAAATTGCGTTATACCCATAGCTGTTCTGCAAAAATGATAGCCCTGCGGATTGGAACGACAATCCACATGGTTTATCAGAATATGTCGAGAATTAAAATGCTTCTGGTTAACTGTGTGCAGAAGCAGCTGCGAACCGGAGATTTTTAATGCATCCCGATATCCAAGACAATCTCCGACTGCCCCGGTTAATCGAAGAAATGCACGATTCTGTCATCACGAAAGAGGGAATCGCCGACCTTGACACTCAGCTGAAACGCGACCCGCAGGCAAGGCAGCGCTATTTGGAATATGCCTACCTCCATTCCGGGCTGCACAGGTTTTTAACATCTCCGGAGGCCGGCTTTGCCGGTCACATTCCGCACGATTCGGATTTGAGCGTGTACAATGATGCACTGATGGAATTGGCTGCCGCCGAAACCACCGCACCGGCCGTAGAGATTTTTCATCCCAAGCAGGAAATCCATCCTGCTGTGCTGCACGGCCGGACAGAGCGGGTTGCCCGAACAGTCAATAAGGCATCGCTGTTTGTTGCCGTTCTGTCGTTGACGGTCATGCTGCTGTTTCTGGCGTATATCAAATTCGTTCCGGTCTCTCATTCCCAGCTGGTTGGCCGGCTTGCCCGTGTTGCAGATGCCCAGTGGGCAGATGCCAGCGGAATGATTCAGGAAGGATGCGACCTTTACACCGGCCCGATGAAACTGATCTGCGGACTGGCGGAGATTATTCTCGATAACGGAACCAAAATCATTGTCCAGGCGCCCAGTGAATTTGAACTGGAGTCCATGAACCAGATTTTTCTCAAGGCCGGCCGCTTGGTGGTGGATGTGAACAAGCAGAACGACAGGCACTTTGTCGTCCGGACGATTAACGCCGCTGTTGTCGATTTTGGGACGGAATTCGGGGTCAGCTTTGACGGGCGCAATACCCATGCTTATGTCTTTCAAGGCGAGGTGGAAATCCGCAACAGCTCTGATCTCCTGAGATATGAAAAAAATCTGACAGTCAAAGAAGGGCAGGGAGGACAGGTCAGCAGCAGCGGAGACATTTCCTCCCAGACTCGTTCTCAGGACCACTTCATTCGCTCGGACGAGTTTGAAGTGCGGCTCAGGGCAATCCAAGGTTCGGCTTACCATCGATGGCTGGCGTACAGTCTTCAGCTTCGCAAAGATCCGTCGCTGGCGGCGTATTATACCTTTGAGAAAGATCCTGCCAATCCCGACCTGCTGGTCAATGTGGCGGCGGAAACCTTCGGAAGTCTCAACGGGCAGCTCTGCAGTGCCAGCGGCGAAGCCCCGCCCGCCTGGACGCAGGGACGGTGGCCGCAAAAAACCGCTCTGGCGTTTGACCGTTCCCGGCGCCAGTATGCGGAAATTGCCGCCGATGCCCGGCTCTGCATCAACGGGCCGATTACTCTTGCCGCGTGGATTTACTGCGCTGATGCAAAGGACGGCGGGCATATTGTGTCCAACCGCCTCCCGCCGCGTTCTTTCTGCAATTACCAATTGGGCTACCACAGTCCTGTAGAGATAGACTGGCGCCGTAATATCCATCTTGCCAGAAAACTGGATTCGAATGATGACAGCAACCAAATAGCCAGCAGACAGCTGCCCGAACTGTTCGGCTGGATACTGGTTGCAGTGACCCATGATAATGAAACCCTGAAGTTCTACCTGAACGGACAGCTGGTTGATTCGCAGCGGTGGCCGCATCAACAGGAGTTTCGGGAGGCACCTCTGCTGATTGGTGCGGACTATGCACCCGGCGATAACTCCCGGTTCAATGGGAAAATCGACGAAATCATTATTGCCAAACGTGTTTTCAGCGGCGAGGAAATCGCCGAGATGTACCGGGCCGGCAGGCCCTGAAAGGCCGGCAAAGAACCGGCTGCTATGCGGAGAAGGATCGGATAGCAGAAATAGAATATGTTGTTCTCAGAAGAATAGAACGTGCGCAAACAAAAGGGATTTATATTAATCAAGCTGCTGGTGGTGATAGCGATTATCGCTCAGCTGCTGACCCTCATTATCCCGGGTCTGAATATGGCCAAACGAAAGGCCTCAATGGTGGCCGACTTGGCGAATGTCAAAAGCACCTCTCTGGCATGGTATATGTATCAGGGAGAAAATAACGGTCTGATTTGTTCATTGACCCCTCAAAACGCCTATCCATGGGTCAAAAATCCAGTTGATACGGCCGGAAACACCCCTTCGCTGACGCAGGTTACCCCCATTGTAACGGATGAGGATGAAAAACGGGGCATCAGCAAGGGCGTCCTGTTTGAATACATCAAAAACGCTGACGTATTTCACTGCCCGATGGATCAGCGGAAAAGCTTATATGACCTGTCCAATATCTTCCGCACGTATTCTATGCCGGCTTACCTGAACTGGTCCGGCACCCTGACCGGCACTAATGAAATCCACCGTTTCGGAAAGATCGTGGGTCCGGGGACAAAAATTATGCTGGTCGAAGAGGCGGATATGCGGAATTACAACAACGGCGCCTGGAGTTTCGGGGCTCCGGAATGGACAGGGGGCGGATTGGAGTGGTGGGATCCTCTGGCGGTAACGCACGGCGACGGCAGCACCTTGGGATTTTGCGACGGGCCTGCAGAAAATCATAAGTGGGTGGATCCGTTTACCAAGGACCGGCCCAACAAGCTGGCAAAGACTGGAACCACCAACTACGGCCGAGAAGCTCCCCCGGCAGGGCACACAACGGATATACAATATATTTACAGCGGCTGGGGATACCGGAAGAAATAACCGGATGAATAACAGCGGCAGGATTGATAGAAGACAATGCGATTAGCAGCAAACAGATTCCGGGAGAAATTGAACAGTGGAAGCCTGCATAGGATTTAATGAAATCGGCGTGAAGTCGATGAGGCTGCAGGAATTACCTAACCAATCATTTTTTTTGAAAGGGTCATGAGATGGAAAATGGAAAGAGGGTATTGTTGGGTGTGTTTCTTGTGATGGTCGGGCTGCTGCAGGCAGTCACCATCGAATGGGTGTCGGATGATTACGGCTCAAGTTTCGACCAGCCGTGGATCAATCTGCTGACCAGTCAGGGATACACGGTTACTGCTCGTGCCAACCAGTACTACCGCACGCTGGATGCGGCGAAAATCGCAGCGCTGAACGCGGCGGATCTGGTCATCATCAGCCGGAAGACATCCAGCGGCGATTATGCCAGTAACAGCACGGAAGTGGCACAATGGAACGGCTTGACGGCGCCGGTGCTGTGCATGAGTGGATTTCTGGCACGAAGCAGCCGTTGGAAATGGCTGAACGCCGACCAAAACGAGGCGGACGCAATTATGAAGGTTCTTGATCCATCCCACCCGTTTTTTTGGGGCGTGCCCTTGGATGCAAACAATCAGGTTGACACCATTGCCACCGGCGTGGCAAGCGTAATTGCCACGACCAATCCCGGCAATTCCACCGTTCTGGCGACCCGTGCCTCGGACCAATACATCTGGATTGCCAAATGGGATACCGGCCAAGAGTATTATCCGGGTTCGGGACAGTATGCTGGCGGACCGCGTGTGTTCTGCGGCATGGGGCAGGATGTTTCCGGTTCGGCTTTCAACGTTACTGAAGCCGGCAAAAGTTTGTTTTTGAATATTGTGTATGAAATGAGCGGCGCTGCGTGGAACCGCAAGCCGCTGGTAAACGCCGGACCAGACCGCATCGCCTATATCGGTAATGCTGTCGCGCTGGCCGGATCTGCCATCGATCCGGAAGCGACGGTGATGACCATAAGCTGGACGCAGGTTTCCGGACCGGCAGCGGCCTCCATCGCCGATGCCTCCGCGGCGGCTACGACTGCCGCCTTCAGCGCCGCCGGAACATATGTCCTGAAACTGGAAGCCAGCGATGGCGAGCTGGCAACATCGGATACAATGACCGTTTATGTCAGAGATCCCGCCAAGGACACCCTGATTGCCCACTGGGATTTCGACGGTCTGCCGGACCCCAATACTCTGATTGATGTCAGCGGACATGGTTTTGACGGCATCTACCACAGAACGACTCCCGGCGAGCCGAATGTTGTCCCCGGACATATTACCGGCTCTCTGAAGGCAGCTGATTTTATGGAAATCAGCTATTGGGAAATCCCCAATGCGCGGGCAGGCGACCCGAATTTTAATGATATTCAAACGGGCGCCACATTTGCCGTCTGGGCCAAGGCCGATGCGCAAGGAGCAGTAAGTACGCCGGTTATCTTCGGCTTTGGGATTGATGCTGTGAGATTTCAGATTAATGCAAACCGGTGGAATCTAGTTCAGACGGGATTGGACGTGTTCAGCGTCCGTCCGGTTTTTGATGGCTTCTGGCATCATGTCGCTGGTGTCTATGACGGCGTCAATGCCCAGTTCAAGATATATGTTGACGGCGTTTTGGACGGGACCACAGCTACTCCAAGCGGCTATCTGCTGACCACCGGGGCTTTTCCGCCGCAGATCGGAAACCGCGCGGATGCTGTCCGTATGTGGCCCGGGCAGATGGATGACCTGCGGGTTTACAACTACGCTCTCAGTGACGCCCAGATTGCCGCACTGGCCGCAGAAGGCGACTTGATTCCATACCTGACGGCAGGCATAGATCAGACCGTTCAGTACACAGGGGCTCCGGTTCCGCTGGATGCGACGCTTATTGTCAATGACGGCATTCCCGCCCCGATGGCCTTATCGTGGTCGGTTACCAAAGTGCCGGCAGGCGTGGATCCCGAGGATGTTATTTTCAGTGACAAGACAGCTGAAGATCCGCTGGTAACCTTCCCGACTGTTGCCGGGACTTATGTCCTGAAGCTGACAGGCAGCGACGGCGTTGTTGAAGTCAGTGATGAAGTCAGCCTCGTAATCCTGATTCCAACCTGTGCCGATATTCTGGCTGAGGGTCTGGGAATGGCCGCAGATCTGAGCGGTCCTGCCGGAGTGCCGGATTGCTATGTCAATATGTACGATCTGGCAGCGATGGCGGCCAGCTGGCTGACATGCAATAACCCGGAAGATACCGGCTGTATATGGCCGTATTAGAATGATTGATCGGAGGGAAAGCCCTGTTTTTGGGGGCTTTCCCTTCTGTTCGGTTATGTTGGGGAAACATCGCAAACAGGTCGGCAAGATTGTTTGCAGCCGTTTTTTTGGGCAACGGCAGATGAGCCGTATGGGGGCTGGAAGCCGGATAGTTGCTGTCACGATGCAGCTGCGGCGTATCATCGTTGTCATAGTTTAACTCCTTTTGAATGGTTCGGTTTAGGAACGGCAATGAGATGAAAAACGCAAAGAGACTATTGTTCGTTGTAGTAGTTGCCCTGACGGGCCTGCCGCAGGCGGCTACTATCGTATGGGTATCGGACGACTACAGTGCTAATTTCGACCAGCCGTGGATCAATCTGCTGACGAGTCAGGGCTACACAGTCCTTACGGCAGCTGACGGCGCGACGACATACTGGCGAACGCTGGATGAGGCGAAGATCGCAGTGCTCAACGCAGCGGATCTGGTCATTGTCAGCCGGAAGACCTCCAGCGGTGAATACGCCAGCAGCAGCACGGAAGTGGCGCAGTGGAACGGCCTGACGGCGCCGGTGATGTGCATGAGCGCTTATCTGACACGAAATGTCCGGTGGAAATGGCTAGACGGCTTGCAAAGCGAAGCGGATGCGATGATGCAGGCTGCTGTTGCGTCAGATGAAATTTTCAGGGGAGTGCCTCTGGATGGCAGCAATCAGGTTGATGTGATTAATTCAGGCGTTGCCAGCACGGTTATCACAGCCGCTGCCGGCAGCGGCACGGTTCTGGCAACCCGCGCGACGGATCAGTCCGTCTGGATTGCCCGATGGGATGCCGGAGCGGAGTTTTACCCCGGTTCAGGGACGGTTGCCGGCGGACCGCGCATGTTTTGCGGTTTAGGTCAGGATGTTTCCGGTGCGGCGTACAACATTACCGAAGCCGGCCGGACTATTTTTCTCAATGCCGTGCAGTCCCTTTGCTTTCGCAAAGGGATCGTCGGTTCGGTTGCAGAAACCGGCGGCAGCACCGAAGTATGGGAAAAACCGGCCATTTCGGATACATTCAGCGTGGTTTTAAACAAATTGCCCCTTGCCGCAGTGGATGTGACTGTTCAGCCCGTTTCAAATGCTGCCGATATTCAAATTGACGGTTCTGCCGGACCGGGCGAGCCGATTGTGCTGACCTTTACACCGGCCAGCTGGGATGTCCCCCAAACTGTTGCAGTCCGCGCAGTGCCGGATGAACTGGAAGAAGGAACCGAATACGCCGCAATCGAATTCAGGATTCACAGCACCGATCCCGATTTTAACGACGGCCTTATTTTTCCGGTACAGATTACCGTATTTGATTCCCCAATCAATGACTGCCCAACAGCAGACCTGAATCATGATTGCCGTGTGGATATCGGCGATTTGGCGTTGTTAGCCGCGGCGTGGTTAGGAGATCCGGCAAGCCCGGCAAACTTATATCCTGACAGCATTATTGATTTAAAAGATCTGTCCTTATTTTCACAAAACTGGCTCGACCAAGAAGGCCCGGTTGTCATCAGCGAGTTTATGGCCTCCAACGGCGTTACCATAAGCGACGGCGATAATCAGTCCTCCGACTGGATTGAACTGTATAACATGACAGACGCGGCCGTTAATCTGGAGGGCTGGTATTTAACCGATGATGCAGCACGGCTGACGAAATGGCGGTTTCCGGCGGGCTCTGTAATTCAGCCGTACAGCTATTTTCTGGTTTTTGCCTCCGGCAAGAATGATCTGCTCTATCCGTACATTGACTCCAGCGGTTTTCTGCATACCAATTTCAATCTGAATGCCTCCGGCGGTTATCTGGCATTGACTGGCCCAGACGGTCAGACGGTTGTTCATGCCTACCCATCCTACCCTGCTCAGGAAAAGGATATTTCCTACGGCCTATATCGGCTTCAAAATCGGTATTTTGTTCAACCCACGCCGCTGTCAGCCAACAGCGCGGTGTATGAAGGGCTGGTGGCGGATACCAAATTCTCCCGCAATCGAGGCTTTTACACGGCGCCGTTTGAAGTTTCTATCAGCTGTGCAACGCCGGGGGCGGCGATTCATTATACAACCGACGGCAGCACGCCCAATGAAAGCAGCCCGGCTTATACCGGTCCGATTGCAATCTCCGCCACAACCTGTCTTCGTGCGGCGGCCTTTAAGCCGGGATGGCGTCCGAGCAACACGGATACGCAGACATATTTATTTATTCAGGATGTAATCAGCCAGACCGCTCCGCCCGGATACCCGGCTGTATGGAATGGCTACCCCGCCGATTACGAGATGGATCCGGATATCTGCACGAATCCCGCTTACGCCGATCTGATCGACGATGCCTTGCTGTCGCTGCCGACAGTGTCCCTTGTAACCGACAAGAAAAACCTGTTCGATCCGGCGACAGGGCTTTATCTGAATACAACAATGGAGGGCGATTTGTGGGAACGGCCGGTTTCAATGGAGTTTGTCGATCCCAGCGGAACCGAAAAGAGTTTTCAGGAGGATTGCGGGCTGCGGATTCAGGGGGGCGCCAGCCGGAATCCAAACAACTCGCCCAAGCATTCGCTGCGGCTGCTGTTTAAATCCGCCTACGGGGCGTCCAAACTGAATTACCCCTTCTTCGGCGATGATGCAGTCGATTCCTTTGATACACTGGTGCTTCGCGCCGACTACAATAATTCCTGGATTCACTGGGATCCGCAGCAGCGTCTGCGGGGGCAGTACCTGCGGGACCAGTTTGCACGCGATACCCAGCTTGCAATGGGGCGGATGTCTGCGCACGGGCGTTTTGTGCATTTGTATATCAACGGCCTTTATTGGGGCCTGTACAATGCGACGGAACGTCCGGAAGCATCGTTTGCGGCGAGTTATTACGGAGGCGAAAAGGAAGAATGGGATGCATTTAATGCCGGCGTTGTTGTCGATGGCGATGATGCAGCGTGGAAACAGGCCCTCAGCATCGCCTCCGCAGGCGTATCGGATGCAGCCGGATATGCCGCTCTGTCGGAATATGTGGACATTCCAAACCTGATTGATTATATGCTCGTCAACTTTTACGGCGGCAATCAGGACTGGGGCGCCGCCAACTGGTACGCGGCGGGCAGAAAAACCGGCACCGAAAGATTCAAGTTTTTCTGCTGGGATGCCGAGCGAACCCTTGAAGATCCAGTTGCTCACAATGTGACCGGCGTCAATGCCGCCAACAGTCCGGCCTACTTTTACGCACAGCTCAGGGCCAATCCGGAATTTCGAATGCAGTTTGCCGATCAGGCGCACCGCCATCTTTTTAACGGCGGCTTGCTGACGCCCAGCGCCTGTATCGCGCGATGGATGGAACGAGCCGGGCAAATTAATACCGCCGTCATTGCCGAGTCGGCCCGCTGGGGGGACTACCGGCGGGATGTCCATGTGCGGGGCGAGGCTTTCCTGTATACACGCAATGACCACTGGATAGCCGAACAAAACCGACTGACAGGAAGTTATTTCCCTGTCCGCACCAATACTCTGATTCAGCAATTGCGGAATGCCGGATTGTATCCGGCGGTGGATGCCCCGACGTTCAATATCAATGGGACATATCAGCACGGCGGGTATGTCGGCAATCCGTCTGCGCTGACGATGGACGTGACAGGTACAACCTCTTATGTGAGCACAGAACTTGTTTCAGAAGGCGCTGCGGTTCGCGTCTATATGCCTGCAGACAATTCGCTGGGCTTGACATGGACCGGACAATCTTTCAGTCCGGGTGCCGACTGGACAGACGGTTCCACCGGCACGGGCGTCGGATATGATCTCAGTACGCCGTATGATGCTCTGATTCAGACGGATGTTCAGTCTCTGATGTACCAAAAACAGCCGTCTGTGTACTGCAGGATTGCCTTTGAGGTATCCAATCCGTCTGTTGTCAGCAGTTTGAAGCTGCAGATCAAATACGACGATGGTTTCATCGCCTATCTTAACGGGCAGGAAGTATGCCGAAGCTCCAATATTTCCTATGAGATTCCGCCGACTGCAGCTGCTGCCAGCCATACGGCATCGGCATTTGAAGAATTCGATATTACTTCCGCTGTTGGACAATTGACTGCCGGAACCAATATTTTGGCGATTCACGGCATCAACAGCAGCAGGACAAGCAGTGATTTGCTGATTTTGCCGAAGCTGATTGCTTCTGTCGGCAGCACGGTCATTCCGCCTATCTGGTACACGACAGACGGGACTGACCCGCGCCAGTCTGGCGGGGCGGTGTCTCCTTCTGCCTCGCTCTATTCCGGAGCTGTAACGCTTACAGAGTCCTGCTGTGTGAAGGCCCGTGCGCTGACCAACGGCACATGGAGTGCGCTGAATGAGGCAGCTTATGCCGTGGGGCCGGTGGCTGAAAGTCTGCGAATTACGGAGCTGATGTACCATCCGGCCGATCCCAACTGCGAGTATATCGAGTTTCGCAATATCGGCAGCCAGACGATTAACGTGGCGCGGGTGCAGATGACGCGGGGGGTGACTTTTACATTCCCGAGTCTGTCCCTTGCTCCGGGCGAGTATGCCGTTGTGGTGCAGAATCTGGCCGCATTTGCGGGCCGCTATAATACCGCCGGCATGACAATCGCCGGCCAGTATGCCGGAAGTCTGGAAAACGCCGGAGAAAAAATAAAGCTCGTTGACGCGGCCGGACAGGTCATTCACCTGTTTGATTACAGCGATGACTGGTACAAATTCACGGACGGTTACGGATTTTCGCTGACTATTAAAGATGAAACCAATCCGGATCTGGCACTATGGGATCAAAAGGCCGGCTGGCGTCCCAGTGCCGTCTCCGGCGGATCGCCGGGGACCGGCGATGCAGGCATTGTCCCGCCGCTGGGAGCGATTGTTATTAACGAACTGCTGGCGCATTCCCACGCTGCCGAACCGGACTGGATTGAGCTGCACAACACCACTGCCCATGACATCAACATCGGCGGCTGGTTCCTTTCCGACAGCGATGCCGATGACCTGACTATCAGGAAGTATGAAATCGCACTGGATACGGTCATCCCGGGCAACGGTTATCTGGTCTTCTATCAGGACCAGACTTTCGGCAATACCACCGATCCGGGCTGTCATATTCCTTTTGCGCTGAGCGAAGGCGGGGAAACGGTATATCTGCATTCCGGCCTCGGCGGCGTGCTGACCGGCTATGTGGAAAAGGAAAGCTTTGGCGCATCGGAAAGCGGAGTGGCCTTTGGGCGGTATTACAAGGCCAGCACAGACAGCTATAACTTTGTGGCAATGAGCGTCAATACGCCCGGGCAGGGGAACGCATACCCCAAGGTCGGTCCCATTGTGATAAGTGAGATGATGTATAATCCTCCGGCCGGCGGTTCTTTCGACCATGATGATTATGAATACATCGAATTGCGAAATATTGAAGACGAGACGATAACGCTGGAAGAACATGATGTCCTGCTGGATATCGATGTGCCATGGAAGTTTACCAATGGCATTGATTACACCTTCCCGCTTGGGGTATCCATTGCTCCCGGCGGCTCTATTGTAGTAGTGAAGAATCCCGCTGCGTTCAGTGAACGTTATCCGGACGTTCCAGCCGGCGTCATTTATGGTCCCTATTCGGGGAAACTGGACAATGGGGGGGAGAAGCTGGAATTAGCAATGCCGGGTGATGAAGAAGCGGCGGTAAGGTATTATATCTGTGTGGATCGGGTTAATTATAGTGACGGATCAGCCCCGGGAGACCTCTGGCCGGTAGCAGCAGATGGACAAGGCGGTTCGCTGCACCGGAAGAATGACCAATTATATGGCAACGATGTCGCCAACTGGCAGGCCGCTTTACCGAGTCCCGGTAATTGACCTGCTGGTTGCTGATCTTTGAAAAGATAACGGATCGCCTTCCATCTTGTGTAACTGTTATTATTAAGGGCTGTTCGACACAACAAACAATCAGAATTGTTTTTTGAGAAGTTCAATAGATATTGAGCATTTCTTTTATATGGCAAAATGGGGGGACAGTCCCAATAGGTTTTGCCGGGCTTACTGGAGATCATCAGCATGGGATTGACCACCGTAAACATGGGCTGACAATGCTTTATGCGGGAACTTTATGGCAGGTTTCTTAAATTGAACCTGACATTTGAAACGAAATCTTCTGGAAAAGTTTAATCTATCAGCTCGTGCTCGATTTACTCAAGAGTTTTCCCTTTGGTTTCAGGCCGTTTTGAATAGATGATGATTAAACCTATAATTGTTTGACGTCAAGCAGAAAGCGGGACAGCCCCCCGCAGAGGGATAAGGGGCTGTGGCGGTAGATGGCGACTCTATCTGTCCGATGCTGCCGATGGGGGCAGACTCCCTATGAGGGAATTATATGTGAATATATGTAAATACCTGTATCTATGGAAAATTTGGCTAAAAATCCATACTCACAGTCTGCGCCTATGGATAATGAGCTAAAAA
>Ga0116166_1002252_pt1 | contig 16304 bp, 19 predicted proteins | sample AD_JPNMR2_MetaG_FD_89884 | JGI IMG/M metagenome (GOLD analysis project Ga0116166, IMG submission 89884) | Active sludge microbial communities of municipal wastewater-treating anaerobic digesters from Japan - AD_JPNMR2_MetaG | ecosystem: Engineered > Bioreactor > Anaerobic > Digestate | place...
AATAGTTTGGTTAATAACCCTAAGTCTTGTTATTTCCTTTTGGGTCATATTAAAAATCTCCTCTCTCATACTGACATTTTATCAGATTAAATTTAATATGACATTATCATAGAATATTTATAACATCTATGATAAAGATTGTATATGAAAAAAATATATGCTAAAATAACCCCATAGGGGTATGGGAGGTGTGAGATGAAAGAAAAATTGATGGGCGTGTTATCTATATTTACGGCATTATTCGCAAGCCTTTGTTGAAGTGGAACGCTAATATTAGCTGCCCTAGGTCTAGGGTCAGTGGGAAGTGCGTATTTTTCGAACATGACAAAGTTCAAACCATTGTTTGTATTGTTGACTGGTTTATTGATTTATAAAGGGTATGTTTCATTAGAAAAAAAGAAAGCATCAAAGTTTACTAAGATATTCTTTTATATATCCTCTTTTTTTGCAATAATAATGCTATATCTGCCAACTATTATAAACTATTTGAATTAATCTTCTAATTTTCTATATAGTGTTGCTAAACTTATATCTAGCCTCTTGGCTAGATTTTTCTTTCCTTCAACGCTGTCTCCTACTCGTAGAACTTCTTTTTTTAAAAATTCTTTCTCATATTCCTTGACAATTTGCTTAAGAGTTTTTTCACTCATAGTTTTGTCTTTTTTTGAGCTTATTTTCTTTAAGATCATATTCTCATCTATTGTATCAGTGTTCTCAAATATGACACAGTATTCTACTATGTTTTTCAACTCACGGACATTTCCCGGGAACGAATACTCTAAAAGCAATTTTTCTGCTTTCGTTGTAAATCTTTTTATGTTTTTGCCATATGCTTTATTAAAATTATCCAAAAAATATCTGGCTAATAACAAAACATCATATCCTCTTTCTCTAAGTGGTGGTATATTTATTTGAATTATATTTAGCCTGTAAAAAAGGTCTTCTCTAAACTCATTTTTTTCCACTAATAAAGCTAAATTTTTATTAGTAGCTGCGATTATCCTTGGATTTGCTTTAATTGTGTTAGTAGAACCTACTCGTGTTATTTCTTTTTCTTCTAAAGCTCTTAACAATTTAACTTGTGTTGAATACTTCAATTCACTTATCTCATCCAGTAAAAGTGTCCCATTTGTAGAAACTTCGAAAATCCCTTTCTTTCCACTAGACAAAGCTCCTGTGAACGAACCTTTCTCATACCCAAACAATTCACTCTCTATTAAATTGTCTGCAATCGCACCACAGTTTACAGCCATGTATATCTCTTTGGAGCGATTACTTGAAAAATGTATGGCTTTTGCAAACACTTCTTTCCCAGTGCCAGTTTCGCCGTAGATTAAAATGGGAACATCCACCTTTGCGCTTTCAATAGCCTGAAGTCTGGCTTGTCTTATAGCCTCACTCTCACCGACTATATCATCAAATGTTGTAAACTCTCTATCCCTATTCGATTTCATGACAGAGTCTTTCATCTTTTTGAAATCTTTAAATACAAGTACATGGCCTTTTCTTTCACTGCTGAAATAAAATGTATTGATTTGAACCATATAATCATTGCCATTTATGTATACAGGTCCCAAGTCACCACAAAATCCTTCTGTGATTTTATTTAATATTTTATCTGGTAATATATCTGATAGCTTGTAATCTAATTCCTTTTTTAATCCCAATCTCTTTAATACATATTCATTTGTACTTTGAATATTTAAAGAGTTATCAGCAACTACAATTCCTTCATTAATTGAGTTAATAAGTGTTTTAAACTCTAAATGTCTATATTCTAAGAGCTCAGCATAATCTCTCCTTTTTAGTATTTCTTCAATTATATCTCTTATTCTAATTTCTAAATTATAGAATCTGTCTTTATTTAAAACAAAACTTTCTTTCGTCTTTTCATCAAATGCACAAAGACCAATGACCCCAATTATCCGGTTGTCATACTTTATTGGTAAACACATCTCAACTAATTCACTGCATTCAAATAAATTCTCGCATTGAGTACAAAACTCATTTTCTCTAGGATTTACTATGAAATAGCTCTCTGCTGTTACTAAGCACTTGTGAAATAACGAATTATGTGGTGCTTTTTCTCCTATTGTGTTTGCCATAACCCCAGTAGCAGCTACTCTAAATAATTTATCATCAACGATTGCCATATCCACATTTGTCACATCATGTAAAGACTCTATTATTTCTTGAAGTTCAGATTTTATATCATATAAAAGCGTCATATTATCACCTACTATATATTATAATAGTAAGTTATCATTTTTGAGAAATTTAAGCAATATCATTGTCTAAAAGTGATAGATTTATCTTTAACTTCATCAATGATCACAAGTGATTCTAAATCTAATCCTCTTTTTCTAATATTATCCCCACCCTTTTGAAATCCTTTCTCTATGACTATTCCTATCCCTTCAATTTTTGCATTAGCCTGACATGCAATGTCTATCAGTCCTTCTAATGCCATTCCATTTGCTAAAAAATCATCCACAATTAATATTCTGTCTTTTTCATCTAAAAACTTTTTAGCTACTCTTACAGTATAAGTTTCATTTTTCGTATATGAAAATACTTTGCTCTCATATGTATTATCATCTAAATTTGTGGATAAAGTTTTTTTAGCAAACACAACATTTACATTAAAATACTGTGCAGTAATAGCAGCAATTGCAATTCCAGAAGCTTCAATTGTCAATATCTTGTTGATGTCTTTATCTTTAAAGCGCTTGTAAAATTCTTTGCCGATCTCATTTAATAGTTTGATATCTAATTGATGGTTTAAAAATGAATCGACCATAATTATATTATTATCTTTAATTATACCGTCTCTAATTATTCTGTCTTTTAGCAATTCCATCTTATCTCCTCCATTTAATTTTATTATATACTAATACAATTTCTGATAATAATCAACTTAAAAACGAAGTCATTAATTCTCATATTTGAGAAATAATTCTTAATTATTATAATTATTTTCCCTCAATATCCTTAGAATCGTTCTAATACAATAATTTAGGCTTTGATATAAACGAAAATTTTGGCATGATTATTGCATAATATAGCTTCGGAGGGGATTTGATTGGAAGAAAAATTATTATCTATTTTAAAAAATCAAGTTGTAAAGGCCTTGGGTTGTACCGAACCGGCAGCAGTAGCATTAGCGGTTGCAAGAGCTAGAGAAATATTAGATGAAAAGGTGGAAAGTTTAGAGGTTTATCTAAATACCAATGTGTTAAAAAACGGAATGTGTGTAGGTATACCTTTTACTGATGAGAAAGGAATTGTCATGGCTTGTGCTATAGCTATGATACATGGCAAGTCTTCTGACGGGCTCGAGGTATTAAATAATCTAGATAATAACACTTTAAATTTAGCTAAAGACATTGTAAATAAAGATATTATAAAAATAAAAGTAGATTTTGAAAAAGACTTTTTCTACATCGATGTAAGGGCACATTCAAAAAATAATCATTCGCAGGTTATTATTAAAGAGAATCATAGAAATATTTGTTTTGAATCCTTGAATGGCTATATTTTGAAAAATGAAAATAGCTTGGGAAATAACATAGACTTAAAAAACGAGATAAAAAATTACGATATTGATGATTTAATATATTTTTCAAGAAATGTAAGCATAGAAAAAATATATTTCATTAAAGAAGGAATCGATGTAAATTTAAATTTAGCTCAAATTGGAGCAACTAAAGATCTGGGAATTGGACTATGTAAAGTATACATGCAAGATGTTGATGATATGTATAAAAAGGCAAAAGCCTTTACTGTATGTGCATCTGAAGCTAGGATGTCTGGCTATCCTCTATCTGTCATGAGTTCAGCAGGAAGTGGAAATCATGGCTTAGTCGCTATTATCCCTTTGGCAGTCATTGGTAAAGAATGTAAAAAAACCGAAGAAGAAATAATCAGAGCAATCACTCTAAGCCATTTAGTAACAATATATGTTAAAGCACATATTGGAACTCTGACTCCTATTTGTGGTTGTGCAGTGGCTTCTGGTGTAGGTTTAAGTGCAGGGCTTACAATGCTTGAAAATGGGAATGATAAAAATATTAAAGCAAGCATAAACAATACACTTGCCGGTATTTCTGGAATGTTTTGTGATGGAGCAAAAGAAGGATGTGCATATAAATTGTCAATTTCTGTTACAGCTGCAATAGAAGCATCGCATTTAGCTATATCAGGTGTTGAAATTCCATATGATAATGGAATACTTGGAAGAACAGCTGAAAAATCAATAGAGAATCTCCAAAGAGTTACATCAGAAGGCATGAAAAATGTAGATAGAGAAATTCTAGAGATAATGCTTGAAAAGCTCAATTAATTCGTGCTTTCTACCTCAAGGAGGGCTTTCTTGATCTGAAGCCCTCCTTTGTATCCAACTAATGAGCTGTTTGATCCTATTACTCTATGGCATGGGACAATAATAGGAATTGGATTTTTATTATTTGCTCCACCAACAGCTCTACATGCTTTTTCATTTCCTATGCTCTTTGCGATTTCTTTATAAGTCTTAGTCTCCCCATATGGAATTTTTAGCAATTCATTCCAAACTTTGACTTGAAATTCAGTTCCATACAATTCAATAGGCACAGTGAATATTTTTCTATCTCCATCTAAATATTCTTCGATTTCTCTTATAGCATTTTTTATCGTAGGTGTCATCTCGTATTTATAGTTCTTGTCTATATTTTCTTCATTGAACTCAATTCTAACTATTTTATTGTCAACCTCGTAAATAGTTAAATTTGCAATTCTACTTTCAAATGAATAAGCATATTTAGTCATTTTTAGTTTGCTCCTTTTTTAAAGTTCTTATACCTTTCAATATTCTCTTCCGTTAAAAACTCATATGCATTATTAATCTCTTGAAATTTTCTAGTTGCATCTGCTGCTTTGTTTAAATCCGGATGATACTCTTTTGCCTTTTTTCTATACGCTAATTTAACTTGGTAAATATCAGTTTCTGGTGATACTCCTAATAGTTCACAACTTTTTTCATATTTACTTATGAATTCAGATGCAGGGTTTTGATATGTGCCACCTGTGTATTGTCTATTTCCATTTTGATAATAGCCTTGATAACCTCTGTTGTAATTTTGATATTCTTGCCACTGTCTAAATCTTTCTTCCCATTCTTCTCTTTCTCTTCTTTGTCTTTCTTCTCTCTGTTTTCTTTCCCTTTCTTCTTCCATGTTTCTATATTTTCTACTGAATTCATTGAAAGACTTGTATTCTGTTTTTCCTTCTATCAGATATTTACTTAAGTCAAGTAGATATTCAGTTATTATATATTTTAAATATTGTAAATATGAAATAAATTTCTTTCCTAAGATCGGTATTACAATAAATAAAAATATTGCTATAATTGTTATTGGATTAAATAATAGCGCTATTCCTATCGGCGAAAACAAAAGAAAAATTACTAATATGCCACCCATTGCTATCAATGTCAACAATATTTTCCCTAGACCTATAACTAAATCTACTATGGTTTTAAATATCCAAATCAAACCGTCAAAAATAATTGAAATTACTTTTGCTAGTCCATAGACAAATTTCCCTGCAATCTTCTTTAAAAAGTTCATCATAATCCCCTTTATATTTGAATAAATTATATTATTCATACTAGCTTAATACTGTCAAAAATACAACTAAAAAAACTAAGGCTCTGAAATTATTCAGAACCTTTTGGAAATAAGTAATTCATGATATCTTTCCTGGATATTATACCCACTAATTCTTTATTATCATTTAAAACCGGAAGTCTTTTTATCTTTTTTTCAACCATCAATGTAGCTGCCTCTTCAACAGTTGCATTTTCATTTATTGTTATCACTTCATCTGTCATAACATCTTGTACGAAAATCCCCAAATCTTTCTTTAATTCCTCAAAAAATTTCTTGGGAGTGTCTAGATAAATCAATCCACCCAAAATCTCTATAGCTTTTGGCCCTTTGATGTTTGTGCCTCTTCTAATTAGATCTCCTTCCGTTACAATCCCTCTTAATTTTCCATCATCATCTACAACAGGTGCTCCGCTTAAATTCTTATCCGTTAAAAGCTTAGCGCATTCTTCAACTGTATCATCTATTTTGACAGTGTAGACTTCTTTTGTCATTATGTCCTTTACTAGCATAGTACCACCCCCAGCTTTAGATAATTTCAACACCCATTTTTTTGAGATCTTCTATATTTTTCATATGTTGTTTCTCATCTACATATCCCAAGCCTTCCAATAACAATTCAACTTTCTTACCATCTTTTAATAAGTCAAGCACTGTTTCTCTTACACAAAATTCACTGGCTATTCCGCAGACTATGACCTCATCAGATAACACTTTATTTAAAACATACTGATCTTTATTCTTTGCATTAAATGCCGAGTATTCCTCAATATCATCATCCATTCCTTTGTAGAACATGTTTTTTTCATTTGGCCTATTCTTTATATCCAAAACTTTTTCATAAAATACATCATCTAATTTAGATCCTTTTTGGTTTTGTACACAATGCACGGGCCAGATTCCTCCATTGATTTTAAAGCTTTTGTTGCTCTCATTATGCCAGTCAAGCGAGTAAAATACATTTAAATCATGGGAATTTATAAAATTTACAATATTTCTTACTGCCTCATTTGCATGTGCACATGCTAGGCTGCCCTCAATAAAGTCATATTGGCAGTCAATAACCAGTAAATCTTTTTTCATCAAATTCACCTCTAATAATTTTCTCTCTTGCCAAATTCTGCAGATTCAACCCACTCCTCTGCTTTTCTTAAAAGTTCAACTATATTGTTAAATATTCTATAATGATTTTCTTCTTGTTTAATTAAATAGTCAAGCAATACTTTCTCTTCTTCTTCGCTAGCTTCCTGTTTCATCTTCTGATACAGCTTTATGCTTTCTTCTTCTTTTTGCAGAGCTAGTCTGTAAACGTCTATTTGCTTTGTCTCTGTTTCAGTTTCCACATTAAAATCATTTTCGTTTTTAAAAATGTTCTCATAATCCATCTCGGATTCCGCTTCAGGAATAGTATAATCAAGTTTTTTAGAAAAATTCTCTAGAAGTTCTCTATGCTTTCTTTCTTCATTTGCTAGTAGTTTAAATACTCTTTCGATTTCTCTCCCGCTATTTTTATCTGCTTGTTCAAGGTAAAACATTTCTCCATCATTTTCTAATTGAATTGCCATATCTAAATAGTTCATAATCAAACCTCCTAAAGTTTATATCATTTATATAAATTTTTATACCCAATAATTTATCAATAACCCATAGATAATAATACTATTTTAGTAAATTGCTTTATATGATATATTATATTTATGATTAAAATACGAGGTGCTAAATATGAAATTCAATTTAAAGAGATTTATATATATAAATGTCGGCTTGCTAATTATGACTGTTGGACTCTATTTTTTCCTCATGCCTTCAAATCTAGCAGTTGGTGGTGCAACAGGTTTAGCAATGATACTAAACTATTTAATCCCGTCGATACCAATGGGTATTATATTGGCAGCCCTAAATGTTATATTGTTCATCATTGCATTTATAGCCGTAGGAAAGGATTTCGGAGGATATACGATCTATTCTTCATTTGCTTTCTCAGCAATGATCGCTATATTTGAATACATCATCCCTATGAAAGGACCTTTTACAGATGATTTGTTCATTAATTTAATTTTTGGAATACTGATTTCTGGTGTTGGAATGGGAATTGTGTTTAATGAAGATGCATCTACTGGCGGTACGGATATCATTGCAAAAATAATAAATAAATACACCGGCATTGCCATGGGTAAATCTCTTTTGATTTCAGATTTCTTGATAGTTCTATTTGCAAGTTTTGTATATGGTGCCAGATTAGGAATGTATGCACTATTAGGTATAATAATCAACTCATTTGTCATAGATAAAATAATCTCTGGTTTTAATGTGAAGATGAACATGATGATAATCTCAAAAGAACTTGATAATATCAATGACTTTATACTAAATGAAATAGGCAGAGGCACGACAATTTATATCGCAATAGGTGGATATTCAAAGGAAGAAAGAAGAATAATAAACACAATAGTTTCAAGGAGCGAATATGTTAGAATAAGAGATTATATTAGAAGTGTAGACAATAAGGCATTCATCTCGGTTTCACATATTACAGAAGTCGAAGGTGAAGGATTTACATATAATTAGAGGTGAAATATGAGAAATATAAAGATGGTTTTGGAATACGATGGTAGTAAATATCAGGGTTGGCAAAAATTAGGCAATACAGAAAACACAATTCAAGAGAAAATTGAAAAAACTATAAAAATGATAATAAACGAAGATATAACTTTAATTGGTTCAGGCAGAACAGATGCTGGAGTTCATGCAAAGGGGCAAGTAGCTAATTTCAAAACAAATAGTGAAATTGAACTTAATGATTTTCTATACTATTTGAATGTTTATTTACCTAAAGATATAAGAGTAAAAGATATGAGAGAAGCATCAGAAAGATTTCATGCTAGATACAACGTAAAGAAAAAATATTATGTCTATTATGTCTATAACGACACTTTTCAATCTCCTTTTTATAGAAAGTACAGTTATCATGTGCCAGAAAAATTAAATGTAGAAAATATGAATGAAGCTAGTAAACTACTGATTGGCACTCATGATTTCAGAGCTTTTACCTCTGTTAAAAGCAAGAAAAAATCTACCATTAAGACTATTGAATCGATAAAAATAAATAACAGCACCCCTATAATATCAATTGAATACACTGCAGAGGGATTTCTATATAATATGGTCAGAATACTAACTGGAACTCTTATCGAAATTGGAAACGGCACTAGAGATATAAACAGTATAAATTCTCTATTTGACTCAAAAAACAGAGCCGATGCTGGTTTCACAGCTCCGGCTCATGGTTTATTTCTAGAAAAAGTCATATATTAAATTACTCTATAGTAACAGTTTCATCTTTTAACTTTTTTCTATATTCGATAATGTACTTTCCTATTGTAATCAAGATAGCCATGAGAGGAACTCCTCCTACCATCCCTATTATCCCAAAAGCTGATCCGAAAAATAATACTGAGAACATCACAAGTAGAGGGTGAAGCCCAACAGAATGTGACATTATCTGAGGTGATATTAAATCTCCTTCTCCTTGTTGAATTACAATAATTGCTATTACCATCCATAAAGCTCTAGCAGGACTTATCATAAGCGCTAGTATGACTGGTAGTATCCCTCCTATCCATGGTCCAAAGTAAGGTATAATATTCGTTATACCTGCTTGTATTCCTATGGTAATCGCATATGGTACCCTAAGTATTGCAGCCGCAATGCCTGTCAATACTCCTATAATTAGAGCTATAATAAGCTGTCCTCTGATAAAACCACTTAATATCCTGTTTATATCATTTCCGAGCTTATAAAAAGTCGGCTTTATCTTGGCAGGTATCAGATTTGATGCTAAACTTAGTATTTTATCTTTCTCTTTCAGATAATAAAAAGTAATTATCGGTGTCATCAGCAGATCCAATAAAGTTGCAGTAGATGCAACTAAAAATGACACGATATTTTCTAAACTAGACTGGATGTATTTTGAGATGTTGTCTAATTGCTTATCTAAGTTTATATACTCTTCTAATTTCTCTACAATAACTCCAAAATTACCCGACCTAAGATCATTAAACCAGTCTTGGATAAATTCTACTATGTTAGGTATATCCTTAATAAAATTTGTTAAATCATTTACCGCTTTAGGAATGACCAAAGCAAAAAATAATGATAAAAGTATCAGTATTATAGCGAAAACGATTAAAACCGCCCATTTCCTTTTTATTTTCTTTTTCTCGAGAAAATTCACCAGCGGATTTAATATATAGGCTAAAACTAAAGCATATATAAAAGGGCTAATTACTTTAGAAAAATGATCCCAAAAACCAAAAAATGCAATCAAAGAAATTATAGTCAACGCTATATCCAATATCCATATTTTTTTTATCTTTATAGCTCTCATCTAAACATCATCTCCTTCCGACATTTTTTATTCAGATAATAGTAGTTTATCATTAGATAAAGCATAATTCAATCAATTATACTTGTAGAAAAAAAGCAAAAATGCTAATATAGATGAAGAGTAAATTTATCACTTCATTAAATGGAGTGATATTTAATTTAAATGAGGGATGTAAATGAAAAAAAGAGTTATATTAGGCATGAGTGGAGGAGTCGATTCTTCGGTTTCCGCTTTACTACTTAAAAATCAAGGTTATGATGTAATTGGATTATTTATGAAAAATTGGGATGAAAAAGATGAAGATGGCGTGTGCACAGCTACACAAGATGCTGAAGATGCAATGAGAGTGGCATTTGAACTAGGTATACCATGCTACACAATCAATTTTGAAAAAGAATATTGGGATAGAGTTTTTAGTTACTTTTTAGATGAATATAACAAAGGAAGAACCCCTAATCCAGATGTCATGTGCAATCAAGAAATCAAATTCAATGCATTTCTAGATTATGCTCTAAATCTAGAGGCTGACTATATAGCTATGGGACACTACGCTAGAGTCAAAGAGGAAAATGGCGAATATTTACTGCTGCGAGGCGTTGATAAAAATAAAGACCAATCCTATTTTTTGTCTCGAATTGGTCAGAAAGCACTATCTAAAACAATCTTTCCAATAGGAGAGTTAACTAAAGAAGAAGTGCGAAAAATAGCAGAAGAAGCAAATCTCTACACTGCAAAAAAGAAAGATTCAACTGGAATATGTTTTATTGGTGAAAGAGATTTCGATAAATTTCTAGATAAATATCTGCTAGCTACTCCGGGAGACATAATAGATGTTGACGGAAGTAAGATTGGAGAACATACTGGATTAATTCACTACACTATAGGTCAAAGAAAGGGCATAGGGATAGGCGGAATAAAAAGTGGAGAGCCTTGGTTTGTAGTTGGTAAAAATTTGAAAAAAAATATCTTGTATGTAGCTCAAGGTGAAGAACATAAAGCGCTTTATTCAGTAGCCTTAATTGGTGAAGATCCTAAATGGATAAGTGAAAAAGAACCAGAATTTCCTCTACACTGCACCGCTAAATTTAGATATAGACAAAAAGACATACCTGTAATAGTAGAAAAGTCGGATGACAAATTATACGTCAAATTTGACTATCCTGTAAAGGCAATAACTCCAGGCCAAGTAGCAGTGTTTTATGATGGAGAGATTTGTTTAGGAAGTGCAATTATAAATAAAGCAATACCATTAGATGAAAAATATAATTTTAGTTAAAATGCTGTATGGGTTTCCCATACAGCATTTTGTTATTCTACAACTACTTTTCCATCTTCGATTAATTTATCAGCAATCCATTCTGCAACTTTGCCTGTTATTTCAACACAGTGTTTCTTTCTTTCAGGGCTTTGGAAATTATCTCCAGCCCATTGTCTTGTCATAACTCTACAACAAGTTGAGCCGTATTCATCTTTTATGAAATCATGCAGCCCTGCTGCTATTGGGAACATGGAATCATCCATTTTTTCGCCATAATTTCTACCATAAACCATTCCTAAAGCCATTATTCCTCCACTTACTGCACCACATAAACACCCTGATTTACCGATTCCTATCGGAAACCCTGATGCCATTTTTACTACATTGTCTTCATATGGTTTCCCAAGTAAATTGTTAATTGCTCTTACAACTGCCTCGGAGCAGAAAAATTCTCCTCTTTGAAAATATCCTTCAGCTTCGCTTTTTACTTGATTAATTAACTCTTCTCTAGTCATATTATCACCTCTAATTAGATTTTATATTAGAACTTAAAAATGAAATGTATCTTATTAAAACATATACTACCAACAAAACTGCAATTATCTCTTCAGCAAACGCAACTGACGATAAAAACTTAAAAGATTCATTTACTCCTTTTAAATAATTTGCTGCTCCCTTTAACCCAATTGCTGTAATAACAGTAGGAAAAGTAAAAGCTGCGTATGAAGGGTAAAATTTCAAGTTCAATAGTTTTGGCAGCTTAGTTAACACATAAATATAAAGGATTTGTGAAATTATCAAAAGCGCTAACACCACTGCATAACTTTTGTTTTCAAATACATTCATATATCCTGCAAGCAACAACCCTGCTGGTGCGGTCATTATTGTTAGAGTAGGTAAAGCTGGCTCGGGTATTTCTCTAACAGCAAATACTCTCTTTATGACGATAGGCAGCAATACTATGAAGCTGATTAATCCAAAATAAAACAGTATCCTACCTATAGACTCATATCCAAATGCTTTAGAAGAAACTGACCCTGCAACAATCCCCACATAAACTATAAACCATGAAGGAAATACTTTTTTGATGTCGAATTTTGTCACAAAATTAATTGTAAACCAAATTATCAATACGATATGAAATCCTAAACCAAATATCCACAAAAATCTAGCAAGTGGATCAGAATATGGTTTTAAATAAGTACTTAAAATCATAATTGCCATGCTAAAAGTTGGAAAAGTGCTAGCAATTACTGGATTTTGCAAATCCGTTCTCGTCTGTTCGAATGATGTAAATATTTTAATAATTAAAAGCACTGCTAGTATAGAGCTAATAATACCAAATATATTGCGATATACTTCTCCATGGCTTTGTACTAAATTCCCAGTTGCAGCAAGTCCAAGTATAAGCCCTGAAATTGGCAATGGTATTTTTTTGATTCTCTCCATAAAATCCCTCCTTTGTTAGTCATTCCCTAGTTTAGCACAAAAAGCAAATCCTTGTAATTGAATCTTTCTATATATGTTTTTAAACTAATTGAATTTTCTATACCGATTAGTAAGGATTATTGTGCTTCATCATATATTTTAAGACTATAGTAGACAATAATGATTTTGTCCGCAAACATAATTAAATAAAAAAATACCCTTAAGGCTTTACTTAAAGGTGCATTTTAATGCTTTTAATTTAAACATTCATCAAATAGAATTTAATTTATATTAGTAGCATCTGCAAATAATTACATCTTCTCTTATTCTCACTTTATAAAAATATGTCATAGTATATCTAATTTCTTTAAAATCTATTTGAAATAGTAATATATCTCCTTTTTTTAAAATTCTATTTTTAAATATTTACCTCCTAATTATTGGCAATGTTTTGTTATATTATATAATATTAATCGTTCGTTTTAAAACTATTTTAATCTTTTTTTAATATTTTTCTATTGTATTAAATAAGCTAATGATGTATTATATTATCAACTTCATATTTTTTTAAGGTGTATTACTTAATAGGGAAATGCGTGAAACGCTGCAGCCCCCGCTACTGTATGTGGTATGCTTATCTTTTATCCACTGTAGTTTTACTATGGGAAGGTTTGATAAGTTTAAGCCACAAGCCAGGAGACCTGCCTTGAAAATTATGTTTTACTTTCGGAGGGAAAGGAGGAAACAAATCAACAATTATTTTTGTTTATTTAGCTCCTTTATAGGAGCTTTTTTTATAGTACTTGGGAGGGTTTTAGATGAAACCAGATTATGATTTAATAAGTTATCCATTTTTAAATGAAGATGCTAAAGTTGTAGATCATGAAATTTTGACAGATAAACTTTCTTCAACTTTAGGTCATATATTATCTAAAAATACACCTTTAGAAAAAGAAACTTGGTGGTTATTAGAAAGAGTTTTGCATTTAAATGGCTCATTACGAGGGAAAATGGCTATTTCAGAAGCTGATATTAAAGAAGGTTTGATAATGTATCATGTATTAAAAGACAGAAATAAAGATAGATTGATTAATTTTGTCTATCCCACAGGTTCTAGCATTGCAACTCTGTATCATAACGCAAGATGTGAAGCAAAAATCGTTACTAGAAATTTGTATCTGATTCAAAAGTCAGGTGTGGTCGTACCACAGATTTTAATTGATTTTTCAAATCTAACTGCAAATCTGTTGTTTGCATTTGCAATAGAAACTAACAGACTTAAAAACATAGATGAAATTGAATTCATCTCAAAATCTTATTAACTGGAGGAATTAAATCAAATGAGCAATACTAAAAAAATTATATTGACGATACTAGCAATAGCATTGGTTGTAGGAGTATTCTTTGGAATAAATAAATATTTTCAAGGCAGCGATTTAGATAAAACTATTTATATAACCATCATCAACGATACCAACGGAGAAGTATTGATGGAAAAAACTAAATTTAAAACCGAAAAGGAAACCCTAGGTGATTTTCTAGAAGAAAACAAAGAAAAACTAAATGTAAAAATGACTGATACACAGTACGGAAGATTCTTAGATGGTTTATTGGGCTTAGAAACAGCAGACATGACAAAAGGCCCTTGGTGGATGTATACATACAAATCTGAGGAAAAAGGTCTTGAAATGAAAATAGGAGAAGCTCCAGGTGTGGATTCTTTAGGTCTTAATGATGGTGATGAAATAGAATTTCACTACACTATAATGTCTGGAATGTAAAATGAATAGTAAAAAAGTTACAAGAGTAGCTATGCTTGCTAGTATATTGTATATCATACAATTTATAGGTTCTGGACTATTGTATATAGAGCTTGTGAACTTTACCATTCTTTTATATGGTGTCACCTTAAAAAGGGACGAATCCTATTTAGCGGTTACTATATTTTGCTTATTAGTGATGTTAACTCGAGGATTTGGTCTTTGGACGATAATGTATTTAGTTGTATTTCCACAATACGCTTTAATATATGCAGCTTTAGGTAAAAAAATAAAGTCACTGTATCTACTTGCACTTTTAGGTTTTGTGCTAGCGTTTATTTGTGGTACATTAATTGATATACCGTATATAATTGCTGCGAATTTAGACTATAAAGGACTTATAATTAGATTACTTCTTGGATTTCAAGTTTCTATAGTGAATGCTTTAGTCACTTTCATTGCAACATTATTCTTGCTAGATCCATTAAATAAGCTTTTGTTGAAGCTTAATACTTAAAAAGTAGAGCTTTATGCTCTACTTGCCCCCTTTTTTACCCATGCGAATAATCAAATAGATAATCCCAGAAACTATAAATCCCTCTAAACCAATAGTTGTAAGAATTCTAGTCTCTTCAGTAAATTCTAATCCGTTTATTAACACCGGAAAATAATTATAAATAGCTATAATTAGAAATGCCACAGGTAAGATGAGTCCTGTAAATCTGCTCTCTTTTCTTGCAAAACCTATTTCTAAGAACAACACCATAAATCCGATTAAAAAATAGGCTAAAACTATATTATTCTCCAAGATACCACCTTCAATTTACAGTATTTTTAAAAATTATATTGTCATCATCAATTATAATTATATTCATGATAAAATACAACTTAACTGTTTAAAAACACCCCAATTAACAAATGTTAATTGGGGTGCTTTTATTTATGTTCTAAATCATATACTCTCTTATATAAATTTATCAATCGGCTAATTAAATTCTTTTCAGCTAATGCTGTCATTAATTGGTCTTGAGCGTGTACTACAAGGAAATTTGGTACTTGACTTTGCTTTCCTTGCACTAATTTGTTTTGATAATCATGACCTGCATAAAATTCCTCATCGGCTTTTTCTAAATGTGCCTTAGCGTCATCAAATCTGCCTTCTTCTGCTGCTTCAAGTGCCTCATAAGCCTCTGCTCTTGCATTGCCCCCGTGAAGCACTAGATTGTATATGATTTCTTCTAATTCCATCATTTCTTTATTATCATTCATTTGCAACTACTCCTTCTTGTTCTGAATTTATTAGCTGTTTTTCATACATTTTAAAGAAAGGATAATATATTATTCCTGCTACAACTATGTTCACAAGCTGCAGTACTATCGCTTTCCAATCTCCGCTGCTTGATATAAATCCACTTAAAAATACAGGTACTGTGAATGGAAGCTGTAACAATGGTTTTGCAACGATATTTGTAGCAAATGCAATATAGTTTATTGTTACTGCTGCCATAGGCGCTAGCATGAACGGTATCATCAATATTGGATTTAATACTATTGGTGCCCCGAAGATCACTGGTTCATTTATATTAAATACTGCTGGAACTAGTGATGCTCTGCCAATGGTTTTCAGTTGCACTGATGCAGAAAACATAAACATGATCACTAAAGGCCAAGTTAATCCTGAACCACCTATATGTGTGAATACATGAAAAAATGGTTCAGTTATAATTCCAGTTAACTCTGCTCCTGATGCTGCAGCTTCAGCATTTGCTGCTAATTGACTCATCCAAAATGGATATGCGATAGAGGATACTACATTCATTCCATGT
>Ga0116166_1002260_pt1 | contig 16253 bp, 13 predicted proteins | sample AD_JPNMR2_MetaG_FD_89884 | JGI IMG/M metagenome (GOLD analysis project Ga0116166, IMG submission 89884) | Active sludge microbial communities of municipal wastewater-treating anaerobic digesters from Japan - AD_JPNMR2_MetaG | ecosystem: Engineered > Bioreactor > Anaerobic > Digestate | place...
GAATTGGATATATAAAAATGATAGGAAATTGTTTTATCTTTGCTTCAATTGCATCTTTAGGACATTTTTTTGTTCATTCAGTTTTTTCTCTTTTTTTCTGGAGGGTTTTATTTGTTGCGAGTGTTGCTGGTGTAATTCCTTCTGTCAATTCAATGATAAAAACTCTTATAAATGAAAACTCAATAGGTAAAGCATATGGTCTTTTTACTTCAATAAGTATGCTCGGGCTTGCTTTTGGTCCTCTTATAGGTGGATATACAGGAAAGATTATAAATATAAGAACTCCATTTTTGATAACTTCTATTTTTCATGCAATTGTAGCGATTTCAATTATTTCTCTTATTAAAAAAGAAAAAGGAGAAAGTTTATGAGAATTAAATTTCTTGGTGCGACAAAAAATGTAACAGGTTCAAAATTTCTCTTACAAATTGGTGGGAAAAATTTATTAATTGATTGCGGTCTTTTTCAGGAAAGGGATTTAAAAAATAGAAACTGGGAGAAATTTCCAGTTCCACCTTTAGAAATTGATTATATTCTTTTAACACATGCACATCTTGATCATTCAGGATATTTACCAAAAATTGTAAAAGATGGATTTAAGGGAAAAATTTTATGTACTGTTCCAACAGCAGAAATAACAAAAATAGCACTGCTTGATTCAGCAAAGTTACAGGTTGAAGATGCTGAAAAAAAGAGAAAAAGACATCAAAAGGAAGGAAGAAAAGGTCCCTATCCTGAAATACCTCTGTATGATGTTAATGATGCAATGAGTGTTTTTGATTTTTTTGAGACGGTTTCATATAATGAGGAAGTCAAAATTTCGGACAATATAAAGGTTGTTTTTTATAATTCAGGTCATATTCTTGGTTCCTCCTTCATAAAAGTTATAGCAGATGGAAAAGAGATAGTTTTTTCAGGAGATATTGGAAGGAAAGAAAATCCAATTCTATCAGACCCTGAAATTTTAGAGAGTACTGATATTCTGATTATGGAAACGACTTATGGAGATAAAATTCATGAGCCAAGAGAAATTGCTGAAGAAAAACTTGAAAGAATAATAAATGAAACTGAAAGAAAAGAAGGCAATATCGTTATTCCTACGTTTGCTATTGAAAGAGCACAGGAGATTTTATACTATTTGAAAAAACTCTTACTTGAAGATAGAATACCACACCTATTTACATTTCTTGATAGTCCCATGGCAATTGAAGTAACAGAAGTATTCAAAAAAAATCTAACATATCTTGATGGAGAAGCAGAAAATCTACTTAAAAATAAAATTTCTCCTTTTGATTTCCCACTTTTACATTTTACAAAGTCAGTTGAAGAGTCAAAAATGATTAATCATATAAAGGGCACAGTAATTATTATGGCAGGCAGTGGTATGTGTACAGGCGGAAGAATTAAGCACCATCTTGTTAATAATATTGAAAGGGAAGAATCATCTATTGCCTTTGTTGGTTATCAAGCAAAAGGAACTCTTGGAAGGGAAATACTAGAGAAAAAAGAAGTTAGGATTTTGGGTAATTTTTATAAAGTAAAGGCAAAAATTGAGAAAATAGATGGATTTTCTGCCCATGCTGATAGAGAAGAACTTTTAAGTTTTCTTTCAGGATTTAAAAAATTCCCAGAAAGTATATTTTTAGTTCATGGAGAAGAAGAAGTAATTGATGAATTTTCAAAAGTTATTTATGATAGATTTAAAAATTCAAAGATTTTTATACCTTCATATCTTGATGAATATGAAATTTAGTTTTTTAGTGGACAGATTGATATAAAAAATTGTAAAATAAAGAAAAAAAGGAGGTAATTATGAAAATAAAATCAATTAAAAACAGGAATTATAAAGGGAAAAAAGTTTTTCTGAGAGTTGATTATAATGTTCCAATTGAAAAAGGAGTTATCACAGATGACACAAGAATCACAGCAACAATTCCAACTATAAATTATTTACTTTCTCAAGGTGCTTCTTTAATACTTGCCTCACATCTTGGAAGACCGAAAGGAAAACCATCTCCAGAATTCAGTTTAAAACCTGTTGCTGAGAGATTGTCAAAAATTTTAAATAAAGAGGTAAAATTTGCTCCTGATTGTATTGGAGAGGAAGTAAAAAAAATGGTAAATGAATTGAAAGAGGGAGAAATTTTACTTCTTGAAAATTTAAGATTTCATTCAGAAGAAGAAAATGGAGATGAAAATTTTGCAAAAGAACTTGCTTCTCTTGCAGATGCTTATGTTAATGATGCTTTTGGAACATGTCACAGGGAACATGCATCAGTTTATCAAATAACAAAATTTGCAAAGGATGTAGCAGCAGGATTTCTTATTGAAAAGGAAGTTGAATCACTTTCAAAATTACTGATAAATCCTGAAAAACCATTTCTTTTAATTCTTGGTGGTGCGAAGGTAATAGATAAAATAAATATGGTTAAAAATCTTCTTGATAAAGTTGATACAATCATTACAGGTGGAGTTATGGCATACACATTTATAAAAGCAAAAAACTGGGAAGTGGGTGATTCAAAAGTTGAAGAAGAAGCGGTTCCTGTTGCAAAAGAGATAATTAAAGAAATAAATAAAAGACATCTTGAATTTCATACGCCTCTTGACCATGTTATAGTTCAGAAAATTTCAGAAGATGCAGTTCCAATAATAACAGAAAGGGGAACAGTTCCACATGGCTGGATTGGAGTTGATATAGGTCCTCAGGCAATTGAAGAATACACTGATTGTATAAACAGAGCAAAAACAATTTTCTGGAATGGACCGATGGGAATTTATGAAATTAAGAAATTTGCAAAAGGGACTATTGAATTAGCAAAGGCAATTGCAAATTCAAAAGCATTTTCAGTTATTGGTGGAGGAGATTCTGCTGCAGCAGTTGATGAAGCAGGAGTTGCAGATAAAATATCCCATATATGTACAGGAGGAGGTGCATCTCTGGAATTTCTTGAAAAAGGGACCCTGCCCGGAATTGAAGTTTTAAAGGAAGAGTAAAAATTATAAAACCACACTTTTTACTACTATAAAAAAGGAGAAGAAAGTGAAAAAATCTCTTATAGCAGGAAACTGGAAGATGTATAAAACCCCAGCAGAATCAATAAATTTTGTGAGTGAACTTGTTAAAAACATTAAAAGTTATGAGGATAGGGATGTTTTAATATGTCCTCCTTTTACATCTCTTTATCCTGTATCTAAAATAATAAAAAACAGTGCTGTTAAACTTGGTGCTCAAAATGTATATTTTGAAAATGAAGGTGCTTATACTGGAGAAATTTCACCTTTAATGCTTAAGGATACAGGTGTTGAATATGTTATATGCGGGCATTCTGAAAGAAGAAATATTTTTGGTGAGTCAGATGAAATTATAAACAAAAAGGTAAAAAAGGTTGTAGAAACAGGAATGAATGCAATTTTATGTGTAGGAGAGAAACTTGAAGAAAGGGAAAAAGGAGAGACATTTAATGTTATTGAAAATCAGGTTAAAAGATGTCTGGAAGGTTTTGATAAATTTGAAAATCTTGTTATTGCTTATGAACCTGTATGGGCTATTGGAACTGGAAAAACTGCTTTACCATCTCAGGCAGAAGAAGTTCACATTTTTATAAGGGAATTAATAGCAAAAATTTATAACAAAGATATAGCCGAAAACTTAATTATTCTTTATGGAGGAAGTGTAAAGCCAGAAAATATTGACCAACTAATGAAAGAAAAAAATATAGATGGAGTTCTTGTTGGAGGAGCATGTCTTAAAGTAGAATCATTTTTAAGGATTATTGATTACAGGGGATAAAAATGCTTAATGAATACAGACATATGATGTTTGATTATTTTATTAAAAGAACAAGGAAGGTTTATTATGAAAGAAAAAAAAGATTAAAGGATATAAAAAATAGAAAAGATGCAGAAAAATATCAGGAATATGTTAGAGAAAAAATTAAAAAAGCATTTTCTCCTTTCCCTTTATCCGAAAAGACACCATTAAATCCAAAAATAACTGGTATAATAGAAAGGAATGGATATAGGATTGAAAAAATAATTTTTGAAAGTATGCCTTCATGTTTTGTTACTGCAAATTTATATATACCTGAGAAATTTAATCCACCTTTTCCTGCTGTTGTTGCACCATGTGGACATTCAATAGAAGGGAAAGCAGAACCTAAATATCAGGAATTTTGTCAGCGACTTGTTCATAATGGTTTTTTAGTTTTGATATATGATCCGTTTGACCAGGGGGAAAGAAACCAGTATTATTTTTTGCCTGAAAAATTACCTGTGAAAAAAGGAAACTGTCTTGCACATAATATGATAGGTAAACAGATGAATCTTATAGGTGAATTTTTTGGTTCATACAGGGTATGGGATGGAATAAGAGCAATTGATTATATAACTTCAAGAGATGAATGGGATAAAAATTTTCTTGGAATAACAGGAAATTCTGGTGGTGGTACATTAACAACATGGTTATGGGCAATTGATGAAAGATTGAAAACTGCTGCTCCTGGCTGTTTTGTAACACCTCTTTTATATAATCTTGAAAATGAATTACCACAGGATAGTGAGCAGTATCCACCTGGAATTCTTGGAGAAGGGGTTGAAATTTCTGACTTCTTTATCTCTCGTGTACCATCACCTTTAATACTGCTTGGCCAGAAATATGATTACTTTGATATAAGGGGTTTTAAAGAAATATGTGAAGAACTTGAATATTTTTATAATATTTTTGATAAAAAAGAAAACTTTACTTATTTTATCGGGGATAATACCCATGGTTATCATTCAGATTCTCAGAATGCAATGGTTTCTTTTTTCTGTAAAATTGTTGGGAAAAACGTTTTAAATGTAGAACCTGATATAATTATTGAAAAAGAAAAAACACTTTTTGCAACAAAAAAGGGAAATGTTCTTTTAGAGGGTTCAAAGCCACATTTTGAAATTATAAGGGAGAAAACAGAAATTATAATTAAGAATAGAAAAAATTTTGATGAAAGCAATTTAAAAAATGAATTAAAAAAGATTCTTTCTATTCCGGAGAGTATAAGTATTCCGCATTACAGAGTTTTAAGACCAGTTTCTATAAAGAATGAATCTATTGGAAGATATGCAGTTGAGACAGAAGAAAATATATGGGTAATTTTAAAAAGAAGAAATGTGAAAAAACCATATTATCTTGAAGTTGAGGAAGAAATAAACCTGTATGTTCCTGATATTTCTTCTGAGGATGAGATAAAAAGATTTCCTGATGGTAAACCTTCTGATTATTTTGTAGATGTGAGAGGAATTGGTGAATCAATGCCTGACATTAAAAAATATTTTTTCCATCCTTATAGATTTGATTATATGTTTGATGGTTTTTATCTTTTATTTGGAGAAAGTTATCTCGGTAAGAGAATATATGATGTACTTTCTGTTATAAATTTGCTCAATTATCTTGGATGTAAAAGAATAAATCTATATGGAAATAGACAGGGAGCAATCATATCTTTGTTTGTATGTTTATTTTCTGATTTGATTGAAAGAATTAATTTAAATAAACTTCCTGATTCTTTTTATTCTCTTATAAAAAAACCCTATACTAAACTCCCGTCTTCTAATTTCCCAAAAGGTATTTTAAAGATTACAGATATACCAGAAATTCTGAAAATTGTTGAGAAAAAAAGCGAAATTAAAATATTAAATAAATGATTTCTTATAATTTTTTTCTGGCAAAAAAATTTATCGGAAATAAAAGAGAGGATAGATTTCTGTGGTTTATAAGTTTTTTTACTGTTCTTGGTATTTCAATAGGAGTTGTTACTTTACTTCTTGTTATAGGAGTTATGAATGGTTTTTCAAATGACCTGAAAAGGAAAATAATTGGAGCCAATCCTTTAATAACAATTGAGGGAAAACCTTACATCTACAATTATGAAGAAATAATTGAAAAAGTTAAAAATCTTCCTGAAATAAAGGGTGTTTCTCCATACATAATGTCTCAGGTAATTTATAAGTCAAACAGGTATATTCTTGGAGGGATTATTAAAGGTATTGATTTAAAAAGAGAAACAGATGTTACAAATATTAAAAATTTCATAAAAAAGGGTTCTATTGAAGAAATTGAAAATGGAATTATACTTGGGAAAGAACTTGCAGGTGAACTCGGTGTTGAAGTTGGTGATTATATATTCATAATAGCAGGACTTATTCCTAAAGAAAGAATTTTTAAAGTTGTTGGAATTGTGGAATATGGAGTTTACAGTTTTGATGTGAGTATGGGTTTTACTTCTTTAAAAAACCTTATGGAAATCTTTAATATGAGTGGAGTTCATGGAATTGGAGTTAAAGTTGATGATATTTATAAAACACCTGTTATTTCGGATAAGATAAGAAAATTAATTGATGAAAATTATAGTATTTCAACATGGATAGAAAAAAACAAAATACTTTTTTCAGCAATAGCACTTGAAAAAAAGGCAATGGCAATAATTTTAAGTTTGATAGTTATAGTTGCTTCCTTTAATATTCTTTCCACTTTAATGATATCTGTTTACAGAAAGGTTAAAGAAATAGGTATATTAAAGGCAATGGGTTTAACATCTGGAGAAATAAAAAAGATTTTTCTATATCAGGGAATTTACCTCGGGATTAAAGGGTTGATTTTCGGTATGATTTTTGGATTTTTGCTTTCTTGGATTCTTAAAAAATATAATTTTATAAATCTGCCTGAATTTGTTTATGATATTTCTAAACTGCCAATTGAAATTTCACTTTTTGATACAATCTGGATTTTCTTTCTTGTTATAATAGTTAGTTGTATAGCAAGTATTTATCCGGCACAGAGAGCATCCAAACTTAATCCAGCAGAGGCAATAAGAAATGAATAAAATAAAGGGAGAAAAACTGACCAAAAATTATAATGGAGTTATCGCAATTAAGGATGTGGATATAGAAATAAAAAAGGGTGAAATTGTTGTCATAATTGGACCATCAGGTTCAGGTAAAACTACTTTATTAAATCTGCTTGGACTTATTGATAAACCCACAGAAGGAAAAGTATACATTGATGAAAAAGATACAGAAACTCTTACAGAAAAAGAGATTGCTGAGATAAGAAATAAGAAATTTGGATTTATTTTTCAATTTTTCTATTTAATACCTGAATTGAAAATTATTGAGAATGTTTTTTTACCCCTATGGATTAGAGAGAAAAGGTTTAGTCCAGAATTTTTAAAGGAAGCAGAAAAATATCTGAACGTTTTTGGAATTTTAGATAAAAAGAATACATATCCCTCAAGATTGTCAGGTGGAGAATTACAAAGAGTAGCAATATGCAGGAGTTTGATATGCCAGCCAGAAATTATTTTTGCAGATGAACCAACAGGAAGTATTGACAATAAAAGTGCTAATAGTTTTTTTGAATTTATGAAAAAATTTAATGAAGAAAAAGAGACAACTTTTGTAATAGCAACTCACAATGAAAAATTTTTACAATTTGCTTCAAAAGTAGTATATTTAAATGAAGGTAAAATTGAAAGGATGGAAAAAAAGGAGATGAAATGGGACTGATAATATATCTTGATGGTAAATTTGTTGATGAAAATGAAGCAAAAATTTCTATTTTTGACCATGGGCTTTTATATGGTGATGGTGTATTTGAAGGACTCAGAAGTTACAATGGTAAAATTTTTAAACTTGATGAACATATTATTCGTCTCTATAACTCTGCAAAAGCAATATTACTTGAAATTCCAGTGGAAAAGGAAGAGTTAAAGAAAATCATAATTGAAACTGTTAAGAGGAATAATTTGAAGGATAGTTATATAAGAGTTGTTGTTACAAGAGGGGTTGGAGACCTTGGACTTGACCCAAGGAAATGTAAAAAACCAACAATATTTGTAATAGCAAGTAAAATTCAATTATATCCAGAATCACTGTATGACAAAGGGATTGACCTTGTAACAGTTGCAACAAGAAGAAATTTGAATGAATCATTAAATCCTGCTATAAAATCACTGAATTATCTGAACAATATCCTTGCAAAAATTGAAGCAAATAATTCAGGTGCAAGTGAGGGATTGATTTTAAATCAGTTTGGTTATGTGAGTGAATGTACAGGTGAAAATATTTTTATTATTAAGGAGAAGAATTTAATAACTCCACCTGTTTCAGCAGGAGCACTTGATGGTATAACAAGAAGGGTTGTTATGGAGATAGGTGAAAATATTGGTTTAAAAGTTAAAGAAGAGAATATTACAAGATATGACATATATACAAGTGATGAATGTTTTCTGACCGGCACAGCAGCAGAAATAGTCCCTGTTGTGGTTGTTGATAATAGAATTATAGGAGATGGAAAACCTGGAAAAATTACAATGAAAATAAGAAAAGAATTCCACTTGCTTACAGAAATAGAAGGAATACCTGTTTATGGATAAATGTTTTATATGTAAAAGTAGAAGTTATCTATCAATAAAATTCAAAGGGAAAAAAGCAAAAAAAATTGAATTCAATTTTTGTAAGAAGTGCTGGGAGGAATATAATTCGTTTTTTAACAATAATAAAAGAAGAAAGTATGATAAATGTCCTGTCTGCGGTTATACAATTGATGAATTTAAAGAATACAGGTTTCTTGGTTGTGATTTCTGTTATGAATATTTCTTTAAAGAAGTTTCAGATTATATGAGAAAAATTCATACAAACACAATATACAAAGGCAAATATCCTAAGAATTTTAAAAAAGAGGAAAAAATAAAAAAAATCTACCTTTTAAAAGGTTTGATAAATGAAATAACTATAAATGGAAGAAATAAGTAAGTTTTTATCTTGGGATATAATTGAAAAAGAAACTGATTGGGTTTATTCAAAATTAATTGATGATGTTGTGATAACTTCAAGGGTTAGGATTGCAAGAAATATAAAAGGATATCCTTTCCCCTATAATATGACAGTTAATACAGGTAAAAAAGTTGAAGAGATTTTACTAAAAGTTTTCTTAAACTTTCCATCTGAAAAAATTTTTATTATAAATATTTCTAGTTTAAACGAGAAACAGAAAAAATCTCTTATAGAAAAACATCTTATAAGCAAGGAATTTTCTGAAAATGGACTTTGCGATAAGATTGTTATAATACCTGACAAGAAAGCAAGTATAATGATAAATGAAGAAGACCATTTGAGAATTCAGGTTATTTTACCCGGTCTTAATTTAAAAAAATGTTTGAAACTTATAAATGAAATAGATGATTATATTGATATAAAAATTGAATATGCATTTTCGCCAAAATTTGGTTATTTAACTGCCTGCCCGACCAATACAGGAACTGCTTTAAGAAGTTCTGCACTCATTCATATTCCAGGAATTAGATTTTTTAAAAAAGATAAAACAATTTTTAAAAATATTGAGGGAATAGGAATTGCAGTAAGAGGATTTTATGGAGAAGGCAGTTTGCCTTTTGGAAGCATATTTCAGATGTCTTCAACGGAATCAACAGGTAAAACAGAAAAGGAAATTGTTGGAGAACTTGAAAGTGTGGTAAAATTGATTGAAGAGGAAGAAAAAAAATGTATTGAAGAGATAAAAAATGATGGAAATTTGAAGAAAAAAATTTTGAAAAAGATTATGAAAATTTTAAAAGAAGAAAGAGAAAATGGAGAATTTATTGATTTTTATTCCCTTCTTTTTCTCTCTTATGTAAGTGGAATTTTAAATTTTGAAAAGCATGAGTTAAAAGATTTCTTTTTTTTCATCCTTGAAAATACTGGTAAAAACAAAAACTATATTTTTTCTGAAAAAAAAGGTAAAATATTAAAAAGGAAATTGTGGGAGAAATTAAATGTTTGAAAGATTTACAAAAAGAGTAAAGATAATTCTGGATATAGCGAGAAAAGAAGCACTTAAATATGGACATAATAAAGTTGAGCCAGAACATATTTTACTAGCAATGCTTCAGGAAGGAGAAGGAGTTGGAATAGCAATTTTGAATTATCTCGGGGTTGAAACAGAAAGATTGAAATATGAACTGGAAAAAGTTATTAAAAGAGGGGTTCCTTTTTATAGTGGAGAATTACCTTTAAGTACTTCATCCAAGAGAGTTCTTGAATATTCTGTGAGAGAAGCACAGTTTTTTGGTCATTCATATATAGGAAGTGAACATCTTTTAATAGGTATATTACTTGAATCTGAATCATTACCTGCACAGATTTTGAGGAAATTTGGAATAACTGTTGATAAAGCAAGGAATATTTTAGAAGAAATTTTAAGGGATCTGGAATTACCAGGAAATACTCCATATTCAATTGAAGAAAAGGAAGATTTTTATTATAAAAATATGCCCAATAAAACATCAACAACTTATAAAAAACAGAAAACACCTGCACTTGATACTTTTGGAAGGGACCTTACAAAACTTGCAATTGAAGGAAAACTTGACCCTGTTATAGGGAGAGAAAATGAAATAGAAAGAGTTATTCAGATTCTCTGCAGGAGAAAGAAAAATAATCCTGTTTTACTTGGAGAACCCGGTGTTGGTAAAACTGCTATTGTAGAAGGACTTGCACAGAATATTGCTTTTGGTAAAATCCCTGAAATATTGAAAGATAAAAGGATTGTTATGATTGACCTGCCATCAATGGTAGCAGGAACTAAATACAGAGGAGAATTTGAGCAGAGGGTTAAGGTTGTTCTTGATGAAATAAGGAATTCAGGCAATATAATTATTTTTATTGATGAAATTCATACTCTTGTTGGAGCTGGAGGGGCAGAAGGAGCAATAGATGCATCAAATATTTTAAAACCGGTTCTTTCCAGAGGTGAAATTCAATGTATTGGAGCCACTACTCTTGATGAATACAGAAAATATATTGAAAGAGACGGAGCACTTGAAAGGAGATTTCAACCTGTTATAGTTAATCCACCAACAGTTGAAGAGACAATAGAAATTCTTAAAGGACTTAAAGAAAAATATGAGTCACACCATAAATTAAAAATTTCAAATGAAGCAATAGAGGCGGCTGCTAAGTTGAGTGATAGATTTATTGCTGATAGATTTTTACCGGATAAAGCGATAGACCTTATAGATGAAGCAGCAAGTCAGAAAAGATTAAAACTTTATAAAGAACCAAAAGAAATAACAGCGCTTCAGGAAGAAATTGAATTACTTGGAAAAGAAAAGGAAAAAGCAGTGAAGACACAGGATTATGAACTGCTAACTTCTATAAGGGATAAAGAAAGGGAACTTAAAAATAAAATTGATTTCTTGAGAGAAAATTTTATGAACTTAATTTCTGAAGAGGAAAAAACATTGACTAAAGAAAATATTGCTGAGATTGTATCCCAGTGGACTGGTATTCCAGTTTCTCAACTATGTAAAGAAGAAAAGGAAAAATTACTTGAAATGGAAAAATTTTTGCATAAAATTGTTGTAGGACAGGATGAAGCAATAGAAACAATAAGCAAGGCAATAAGGAGGTCAAGAGCAGGTTTAAAGGATATAAGAAAACCAATTGGCAGTTTTCTTTTTCTTGGTCCAACTGGTGTAGGAAAAACTCTACTTGCCAGAGCACTTGCTGAATTTCTTTTTGGAGATGATGATGCACTTATACAAATAGATATGTCTGAATATATGGAAAAGTTTTCTATAAGCCGACTTATAGGTGCTCCTCCTGGATATGTTGGTTATGAAGAAGGTGGACAGTTAACTGAAAAAGTCAGAAGGAGACCTTATTCTGTTATACTTTTTGATGAAATTGAAAAAGCACATCCTGATGTATTCAATCTTTTACTTCAAATTCTTGAAGATGGACGGCTTACTGATAGTTTTGGAAGAAGTGTGAGTTTTAAAAACACTGTTATAATTATGACATCAAATATTGGAACAGAAATACTTAAAAATAAATCAGTTATTGGATTTTTAACACCAGAGAAGAAATTATCTTTTGAGAATTTAAAGTGTGAAATTCTGGAAAAGGTGAAAAAAACATTCAGACCGGAATTTTTAAACCGACTTGATGATATAATAATCTTTCATCCATTAACACAGGAACACCTTTTGAAAATTGTTGAAATTGAGATTGAAAAAGTGAGAGAAAGATTGAATGAGTTGAAGGTTAAACTTATTGTAAGTGATGAGGCAAAAAAGTTTCTTGTTGAGAAAGGAACAAATACTGAATTTGGGGCAAGACCTTTAAAAAGAACCATTTCAAGATATGTTGAAGACCCTCTGTCAGAAGAAATTCTGAAGGGGAATTTTAAAGAAGGAGATGAAATAATTGTTGAAAGAAAAGGTCTTTTTCTTGTTTTTATAAAAAAGGAAGGAGAGCCAATTGAAACCAAAAAAAATCCTGTCAGTATTTCTAATTCTTAGTTTTTATGTCTTTTCAATCCCAATTTTAAAAATTAATATTACAGGGAATAAAAATGTTTCAGTTGATAAAATACTCACTCTTATGAAGACAAAGGAAGGAATAGAATTTGATGAAAGGGTTATAAAAGATGATATAAGTAACCTCATTAAAACAGGATATTTTAAGGATGTGAAATATACTTTAGAAAAAAAAGAGACAGGAATAGAATTGAATCTTGAGGTTAAAGAGAAACCTGTTATTGAAAAAATTATTTTTGAGGGGAATAGAGCATTAAAAACAAAAAAATTGAAAGAAATTTCAGAATTAAAAGAAGGCGATTTTTTCAATGAGGAAAAAGTTGTTGAAGGGATTGAGAAGATAAGAAATCAGTATTATAAAATGGGATATCATGCAAGTGAAATTGATTATGAAGTTGAAGAAAAGGATGGACTTTGTATTCTTAAAATACAAATAAATGAAAAAGGTAAGGGATATGTAAGTGAAATTTTATTTGAAGGGAATAATATATTTCCGGATAAAAGATTAAAGAAATTGATGAAAATAAAGACGAGAAAGATGCCTTTTATAAGAGGGACTTATAAAGAAGATATTTTGGAAGAGGATATTAAGAGAATTAAAGATTTTTATAATGAAAATGGATTTATTGAAGTTAAAATAGAAAAAGAAATTGAATATAAAGAGAAGGGTATTATTATAAAGATTTTTGTGGAAGAGGGTAAGAGATATTTTGTAGGTGAAATTAAATTTGAGGGAGAACTGATTTTTAATGAAGATATTTTAAGAAATCAGGTTTTGCTTAAAAGAGGGGATGTTTTCAATGTGAAAAAAAATGAAGAAAGTTTAAGAAATATCTATAAAATCTATTCAGATAAGGGATACATAAAATGCAATGTTGAATTTATCCCTGAAATTAGAGGAGACGCGGTAAACATAACATATCTGATTAATCCAGGAGCAATTTACTATACAGAAGAAGTAAAAATAAAAGGAAATAAAATTACAAAAGACAAAGTAATAAGAAGAGAAATTAAACTTGAGCCAGGAGATAAAATAACAGGAGATAAAATAAGAAAAAGTTTTAACAATCTGAGAGATACCAATTATTTTGAAAACATACGTATATATCCTGAATTTGTTGAAGAAGGAAAGGCAAATGTTGTTGTGGATGTAAAAGAAAGAGAGAAAACAGGGCTTTTTTTAATTGGAGGTGGTTATAGCAGTATAGAAAAATTTGTGGGTATGGTAAGCATTCAGCAGACGAATTTTGACATAACAAATCCTCCAAAATTTATTGGAGGCGGACAGAAAATTTCTTTATCTTTTGAAATAGGTACAGTTGCAAAAAATTACATGTTCAGTTTTACAGAACCATATTTATTTGATAGACCCATTTATATCGGACCTGATATTTACAGATTGGAAAGAAACTGGGATGACTGGGATACAACTTCTACTGGTTTTGATCTGCGGATTGGCAGAAAATGGGAAAATTTTAATCTTGGATTTAAATTATTGAGTGAAAATGTAAACCTTTATGACATACAAATACCCTCTATAATTTCTCAGGAGGGCAAAAAGAGAAAAAATAGTATTACAACATATCTTACATATTCTAATCTTGATAGTGACATGTTCCCAACAAAAGGAGATAAAGTTAGGTTGTCTTTAGAATATGCAGGACTTGGAGGAGATATTGATTTTACAAAAACAACCTTGGAAAATAATTTTTATTATCCATTGAAAAATTTTATATTTCACAGTAAGACAATGGTTGGATATATAAATAAAGATTATGACGAAATACCAATTTACGAAAGATTTTTTGGAGGAGGGATTGGAACAGTCAGAGGTTATGTAGAGAGAAGTTTAGGACCAAAAGAAATAGATTCAGAAGGAGTTGTTCATTATCTGGGAGGAAAATTTATTTTTGCACAAAATTTTGAAATGATGTATCCTTTATATAAAGACGTTTTATATGGAATAGGTTTTTTTGATATAGGTAATGTAGATAAGGACTGGAGTTTTAGTAATTTAAAGAAAGGTATAGGAGCGGGAATAAGAGTAAATATTCCATTTTTCAACGCTCCAGTTGAAATATATTACGGTTATGCACTTGATGCTGAAGAAGGAGAACCGAAAGGCAGAATTCATATAGGAATGAGTTTTGGTTTTTAAAAAGAAAGGAGGAAAGTAAAGTGAAAAAGATTTTAGTTTTTTTGGGTTTTATGTGTATGGGATTGCTGGCTCAGAGCGGGAAAATAGGATATGTGGATATTAAGAAGGTTTTTGATAATTATGATGAAGCAAAGAAAACAGAAGAGAAGTTTAAGAAGGAGATTGACGAAGCACAGAAAAATCTTGACAAATTGCAGGATGAAGTAAAAAAAATGCAGGAGGATTATGAAAAAAAGAAAAGCATGATGAAACCGGAAGAGCAGACAAAAAAGGAGAATGAGATAAAGGCAAAAGTACAGGAATTATCAAAGAAATGGATGGAAACAAAGCAAAAACTTGATGATAGGGGAAAAGAACTTGAAAATCAGATATTTGAAGATATCAAAAAAGCAATAGCTGACTATGCAAAGAAGAATGGTTTTTCTATGGTAGTTGACTCAAGATTGATTCTTTACGGAGAAAGTGCGGTTGATTTAACTGATGAAGTTATAAAACTCATAAATAAAAAATGAATATGAAAGCTAAAGAAGTTGCAAAAATAATAGATGGAAAAGTTATAGGTGATGAAAATATAACTATTACAGGTGTTTCCGGTATAAAAGAAGCAAAACAAGGGGATTTAACTTTTATAGCAAACAAAAAATATAAAAATCTTCTTTACACGACAAAGGCATCTGCTGTAATAGTTGGACCTGATATAAATAATTCTGTAAGTACAACTTTAATTCAGGTAGAAAATCCTTCAATTGCTTTTGCAAAAATTATGTCTCTTGTAGGTCCAGAACCTATAGTTTTTCCTTCTGGTATCCATCCAACAGCAATAATAGGAAAAAATGTTTTTCTTGGAAAGGATGTATCAATTCAACCCTATGCAGTAATAGAGGATTATGTAAAAATAGGTGATAGAACTGTAATCGGAGCAGGTGTTTACATCGGACATTATACAGAAATTGGCTATGATTGTTTGATTTATCCAAAAGTTGTTATAAGAGAAAGGATTAAAATAGGGAATAGAGTCATAATACATCCTGGAACAGTTATAGGTGGAGATGGATTTGGTTTTGCAACAGTCAAAGGAGTTCATCATAAAATTCCTCAAATAGGAACTGTTGAAATAGGCGATGATGTTGAAATTGGTTCAAATGTTACAATTGATAGAGCAAGATTTGATAAGACATACATAGGAAATGGAGTGAAAATAGATAACCTTGTCCAGATTGCCCATAATGTTTATATAGGTGATAATTCAATCATTGTTGCTCAGGTGGGTATTTCTGGAAGTACTGTAATAGGTAAAAATGTAATAATTGCAGGTCAGGCAGGTATAATAGGGCATATAACAGTTGGAGATAATGCAGTAATAGGAGGTAAAGCAGGGGTTACAAAAAATGTTCCTCCAAATACCCATGTTACAGGTTTTCCTGCAAGAGAAAAATGGGAAGATATGAGATTTCAGGCATATATGAGAAAGATTCCTGAATTAATAGAGAAAATCAAAGAACTTGAAGAAAAAATTGAAAAATTAGAAAAGAAAAATGGATAAATTTCAGAAAACGATTGAAAAAGAAGTGGGTATTGATGGGGTGGGACTCCATACAGGTGAAAAAAGCAGGATTATTTTAAAACCTGCTCCACCAAATACAGGTATTATATTTATAAGAAAAGACATAGAAGATAGTGAACCAATAAAAGTTGATATAGAAAATCTCCTTGATACAAACAAATTCCCAAGAAGA
>Ga0116166_1002263_pt1 | contig 16250 bp, 6 predicted proteins | sample AD_JPNMR2_MetaG_FD_89884 | JGI IMG/M metagenome (GOLD analysis project Ga0116166, IMG submission 89884) | Active sludge microbial communities of municipal wastewater-treating anaerobic digesters from Japan - AD_JPNMR2_MetaG | ecosystem: Engineered > Bioreactor > Anaerobic > Digestate | place...
ACTGCAAAAAGGTCGTCACCTCCACTATAGTAAATGCTTACTGAATCTTTATATTCAGGTTTTTCACGGATTGTATTGACATAGCCTGAAAAAAAGAGATCAAGCAAACCTGATAATGTGGCGTAAGCAGAAAAACTTCCATTTCTTGAAATTTCACGTCCGGCTTTTTCATCAAACTCATTAAATCCTTCAAGGAATATCTGTCCAAGTTTATCAATATCCATTCTAAGAACCCCGAGTCTTTTAAAAGTAATTTCACCACCATCGTTTTCTGTGTTGTCGTTTTCATATTCTGCTAGTTCTTCGAATGTTTTCGGGGATTTAGTTTTATTTAAAGGGACAGTTGCTCCACCAAAATATCTGAAAGCCCATGCCTGATTGTTGCCTCCCATTTTACCGGGGAAGTTTTCTGGACTTTCATAATTCTGAATAATAAGGACATCCGAAAAACTACCATCATCTTTCTGGTGAATATAATACTTGTGCCCGGGTAGACCATTGAAAGATCCTGATTCAGGGATATTACCGAAAATAATATGTTTGTGATTTACCAGCCTCTCACCCAACTCAATCTGTTCCTTAACTGTAGCAGATATAAATATGTTGTTTTCATTTACTGTTACTTCAGTAGCTTTTATAATTTTTTCTTTCCCTTCTCTTTCAGCGAAAGCAAACATTTTATCTAAATCGTAGTCTATTCCCGTAACGCTGCAAATCTTTTCATTTCCACCTGCACCTGAAGGTTCAAAAATCTGTTCATAAAACTTTTTACCTCCAGTAAATAATCCGGCAAACTTTTGTCCTTCACTTTTGCCAATGCTGTCAAAAACACTTTTCCATAAGTCTCCCAGGAAAACATTTTCCTGTCCACCTTCAATTCTAATATTAGGTTTGCCCGATTCAATATTATTATCATATCTGAAAGCCGTTTTCCCCATGTTCAGATATATTTCACCTGAATGCCTGTTCCAGAGCTCTTCCTGTATTTTCAGATGAAGCTCATTTAGCATATTATTAACTTTCGAGGTATTAGGCAGTAACATATAGAATTTCCCTCCGCTTGCATATACCACATGAGAAGGAGTGAACCCATCAGGGATTTCCCGGATGAGATACCAGCAGAGCGATTCAATAAGCATCTGAAGGTAGAAAGATCTTCCCCGGAGGCTCTTTGCGGCATACTTTGAAGAAATATTATATAAAAAATTCTGTATGTTGGAAAGGTCAAAGCACACAAGCTGAAGTGGAAAAGCATTATCTGTTAATCTAAGCCTGTGCTTTTTCTCATCAAAAATAAAACGGGAATTGTCTTCCTGATAATAATCAAAAAAGCACTGGGCTATGGCGGAGGTTACTTTCAGGTGTTCAAACAGGCTGATACATGGAAAATCAATCTGCGTAAACGAAGGAATACACCATGTGTATTGTTTAAGAATGTAAAAAAGGGTCACATAAAAGTCTTTTATTGAGCCTGTTTTAAAGTTTTCCGGTTTAAGTTTTTCTTCAAATTGTTTCCACAGGTCTTCATAATCTTTTTGTGAATTAAGTTGATATTCGACAGGCATCACAGTATCTCTGTCGAGTGATAGGGGTTTCAATCTGAAAGACTTCTGTTGAGGAAAATTTATTCCTTCCCTGTCATTATCTGATTTTTTTATTTTTAAAGCACACAATATATTATTTAAAGGTATCTCCTTAAATCTTTCTTTGCTTGTCTTAAGTTCGTTAGCCTCATATGCTCCTAACTGGGATCTGTCGAGTCCGCTCGCCCACCAATCGGCGAGCTGTATCATTGCCTGATAAACAGTACGTGGCCTGTGATGATAAGAAGCAAGGTTAGCAACATTATCGTTATTATTTTCCCATGGGGACGTAAATTTTTGAAAAAGTGCTCTGTTCTTTTCAAAAAATTCATTAGTCCATATAACATGCTGGTGGGAAAAATGTTTGTCCTGTGTGAGAGGGCAAATCAAATCCGCAATACGCTTAGACTGTTCTTTTAATTCCTGTGATTCATAGAAGTCTTTATCGGCTCTTTGATAAAATTTACCGATATCATGAAGCAATGCGGCAAGGTAGATTTCTTCTCTGATATTACTCATTGTTATCGTAATTTCTTATAGATTTTACTATTCCAAAACCACGTGATACATTTTTGCCAAGTCCTATATAATCGGGCAATGAAACATTTGTTATAAATTTCAGATCATAAGCTTCCCGTTTAACATTCTTAACGGCAACTATTCCGTCTTTTTCAATTTCAGTTATTTTCAGTTTTACGGGTTTATCAACAGTCCATTTTATGCCTTTTGCAAAGGATATTATATTACCTGTAAGTATTTTTTCGAGGAATTCGGTCTTTTCAGCAACTCCTTCGAGTTTCCTGAATTCTTTATAATTATCCTGATTAAAAGGTAGCCATTTGTAAATTTTGTATTTAAACATTGATTCCCAGATCTGTACATTGTATTGATGTAGATAGAGCTTATAAATTGCCAATCTTAGTATTCTGTCACTGATTTTCAGATCCCAGCTTTTTTGGTTAAAGAAATGGTGCACTTCATCAACTCCGTCATTGATGCACATCAGAACAGGTCTGTTATTTATTGATTTATACTGCACAAGAGGGTATCCATATTTATACCGGGTATCGTCAAGATGATTATGAAAAATCGTTATTTCGCGTCCGACCTTCTCAATTACTGCACCACGAAATTCGGAAACTTCAAAAGGTTTAAGAACCTCATCAAATTCGACTCTCAGAATTCGAATGCGCATTTTATTAATTTACACCGTTTAATTGCAAATACCCTCAAAATGTTACCTTAAAAAACAGTTTTTTTTATTCGAGTGATTAAAATAATCAATTAGTGAAAAAAAATGAAAGAAAAATGTCAGTTTTTAATATGTGATGAAAGGGGTTATTGATATTGGTTGAGGGTTAAAGGGTTAAAGGGTTAACGGGTTAACGGGTTAACGGGTTTAAGGGTTAACTGGTTATTGGGTTAACTGGTTATTGGGTTAACTGGTTTACGGGTTAACTGGTTTACGGGTTTACGGGTTTACTGGTTTGCTGGTTTAATGGTTTGTGGGTTAAATAATTTATTTGGATGGAAAGGCTCCTGTTTAAACCATTCCCCATCTCACCTCACCACCCTGCCTGAGACGTCGCCTTTCATCAGTTGTTCCACTTCTGCTACTGTTACGAGGTTAAAGTCGCCATGGATTGTATGCTTGAGGCATGAGGCTGCAACAGCAAAATTGAGTGCTTTCTGGTCGTCTCCGGTGTATGTAAGGAAACCGTAAATGAGTCCGCCCATAAAGGCATCGCCTCCCCCTACCCTGTCGACAATATCGGTGATGTGATAAACAGGAGCATAAAAGAATTTTTCACCGTTGTAAAGTATCCCCGACCATGTGTTGTAATCTGCACTCACCGAACCGCGCAGGGTGATAATCACTTTCTTTGCCTGCGGGAATTTCTCCTTCAGCCTCTGGCACACATGCTCATAAGCGGCATGCTCAACCTTGCCTGCCGTCACATCCACATCAGGAGCCTTTATACCGAATACCTTTTCGGCATCTTCTTCGTTACCGAGTATCACATCGCAGTGCTCAGCAAGTGCCGGCATCACCTCCCCTGGACTCTTACCCCATTTCCACAGGTTTTTACGGTAGTTGAGGTCACATGAAACAGTCAATCCCTTCTGTTTTGCCTTTTTTACGGCTTCGAGACACACCTCTGCTGCCCCCTCCGATATTGCCGGTGTGATACCTGTCCAGTGAAACCAGCAGGCATCACCGAACACACCGTCCCAGTCAACCATACCGGGTTTTATCTCCGATATTGCCGAATGCGCCCTGTCGTAAATGACTTTGCTCGGACGGGCATTGGAGCCTGTCTCGAGAAAATAAATGCCAAGCCGCTCGCCACCCCAAACTATATGTTTAGTTCCAACATTATGCCGTCGCAGTTCCATCACTACAGCTCTCCCGAAGTCGTTCTGCGGCAGACGGGTCACATATTCAACAGGCAACCCATAATTTGCAAGTGACACTGCAACATTTGCCTCACCACCCCCGAATGAAACAGACAGCATGTTTGCCTGTGTAAACCTCTGCCTCTCTGGAGTGGCAAGCCTCATCATTATCTCACCAAACGTTACGATATTCTTGCCAGCCATAACTTTTATTTTTACGTCCCAAATCTAATAAAAAAATTTTCCGCCTGAAGTCTACTTATTTCCTGCACCTGTTACGGGTCTGATGTGAAGGGTAAACTCAAACACCTGTGGTATAATCTGGTATGGCGCAAAAACCGACAATGCAGTGCAGCCCACACCACTAGTGGCATAATCAATGTTCAAAGTATTGCCTTTGAATGGCTGCAGCTGATAAGTGTATACAGCTTTAGTAAGGTTATCAGTACTGAAGGGATAGTAATTAAAGTTGAACAATTTATCTCCCCTGAACTCAAGTCCGGTACCATCAGCTGCAGTTATTCTCAACCACCTGTTATCGGTTCGCAAGCCATAGTCCTGAGGAATAAGGTAAGGTTCGTACATTTCACTAACGCTCGAGCTGTATACACCAACTTTATATCCGGTTTTCCTGTCGGGATAATTTTCCTGTGGACCTCGCCCGAACCATTTTACATTCTGATATTCCTTACCGAGCACCATCGTCATACCGGCTCGCGGCAGCCATGCAGGCATATCTCCTTCAGGTGTTATTTTATGCTCTACTGCTATCACACCAGAATTATAAACAAAGTAACAAAAATCATTTATGAATGCACTTCTCCCGTTGTTTATGAGCGACAGAAGACGGGAGAAGAGATGCACTCCCTGTTTCATCTTCACAAATGAAAAATCCACAAGTTGAGAAACCGGGGCATCGAGTCCGGTGGCATACCACTCACTGGCGGCAAACCTGCCAGCCCACTCGGCTGTATGTTTTCTGTTCGACCTGCGGAAATTCCATTCATCTGTTTCATTTGCAAGTGGTGCCCTCCAGAAATTTGGTAAAGGTCCCGACTCAAGCAAATCTTTTCCATTTACCCTTATTGAAGCAAGCTGCCCCGTCTGCCTGCTGAAGGTGTATTCGAAACCATTGCCTGAAATAATGACATTTTCAGCAGATTCGGTAATCTTTAGGTTTTCTGAAGAAGAGTCATATCTTGTTTCTGCGGCAACATACCATGGAAGACGGAACTGTTCCCATACCACCTCAAAGCCCGACTCAGCCCACAGTGTTTTTTCCTTAAGCCTGAAACTCAAAAGCAAAAAATATTCTTTTCCTGGTTTTATTGCCGGTTTTCTGAACGGGATAATCAATTCTGCAGTGTCAAGCGGTTCCACATCTGCAGTTAATTCGCCTGTCTGAATTACATCTCCGTCTTCAGATAGGCTCCACACAGTTGAATATCTATTCAGATTTGTGAAGAGGTGACGGTTGATGATTTCCACTCTCCCTTCCTCAGACGATAGCATGCTTACTGCAACAGGCTGACCCGATTTTTTTATCTGCCACATTTCGGGCTGTGGCCTTCGATCGGGCCAGATAGCACCGTAAGTCCTTGCACCAATACCGTAACTGAAAAACGAACCTTCCGTCTTTTCCTCTTCAAAACCAAGCCACAGCAGCGACTTCTTTTTCAATGATTCATCAGGATTCCGGAGCGCATCAACAGGTATTATCTCATTGAATATACCAACCTCATCAATAAGTGCATCACAAAGGTAAACGGATGTCTCCTGCCCGTGTATCTCGGCATTTCTGCCAATATTCACCGGAAACGGAGTATTTCGAATATTGCCTGTTACGGGCACTTTCCCACTCTCTTTACCGTCAACAGTAAGATATATTGAAGCACCGTCGTAAAAAGCGCACACATGATGCCAGTTGTTTTCCCATCCTGGCGGCAAAGGCATCGAGACCGAATATTTTCTGTTTGTTGTAAGATAAAAACGGAGCGAGTCGTTTCTCACCTGGTTAATCCCGAACTGCCAGTTACCTTTTGTTATTAAGGTTCCCGACGAATTATTTAGTTTACGTGGAAAAACCATAAGCGAGATTGTCAGTTTTTGACCGCTGATTTCGAGTGCATCGTGGCGGTACACCTCCACCCACTGGTCGTGTCCGTTCAGGTCGATAGCTTTGCCTCTGAAGCCCTGCACGAGTTTTGCATTGCCCATTATGTTGGCCTGAACGTTATTGGGCGACTCGTCGCGCAGGGAGCGTATCTTCTGTGTTATTCCGGTGCTTACGAAGTCCCATACAGCGCCGCCCATGCTGCGCGGGTATTTATTGAACAGTTCCCAGTATTCATCGAAGCCTCCGCCACCGTTACCGGTAACTGCAAGGTATTCATCCAGAAATGACGGGCGGGGATCCTCTGAAGGAGGCACGTTATAAACCCGTGTAAGCAGAGTAAGAATATTCGGGTAGCGTGGGCCTATAATATCTTCGCACCTGTGAGCAAAGGCATTACCACCATACATCCAGTAGCGGGTCCTGTCATACTTCTTTCCTTCCTCGATAACAGCGCAGATATTATCCCCCTCACCGCTTTCGTTGCCCGCACTCCAGAAGAGAATACACGGATGGTTTCTGTCGCGCAGAACCATTTTCCGGGCCCTCTCCCTGTACATTGCCTCCCACTCTTTGCGCGACGAAAGGTATTCTGTGGCATGAGCCTCATCGCCTGTCTCATCAACAATGTACAGGCCATATTCATCAGCCAGTTCAAGATATCGCTGAACAGGCGGATAATGTGATGTACGTACGCAGTTGATATTGAATTGCTTAAGGATAGTAAAGTCCTTTCTAATTGTCTCTTCGTCCATAGTATGCCCGTTATCGGGATGCTGCATGTGGCTGTTGATGCCGTTGAGCTTTACCGGTTTGCCGTTAAGGTAAAACACCTGGTTACGGATTTCTGTTTCTTTGAAGCCGATGCGTCCGGCTGAAGCTTCGATTACTCTCCCATTGCGGTCAATAATTTCGAATGAAAGATGATAGAGATAAGGGTCTTCAGCCGACCACAGGCGTGGTTGTTTTACCTCACCGGTAAGGATTGTCTTTATGCTTCCCTGCGCTGCAACAGTAATGTTTTCTTTTACAAACCTTGCGACCTCTTTAAGATTGCTGTTGTAAAGTACAGCCCGAAGTGTTAAACCATCTACCGTGCTGCCTGAATAATTATGAATGACGGCTTCGATTTCCAAAGTTGCATCCCTGTAGCTCCCATCAAGGTCAGTAACTGCATACCAGTCGAAGAGATGGATTTTTTGACGTGCAATAACTGAGACATTATCAAATATTCCTGCCAGTCTCCAGTAATCCTGGTCTTCGAGATAATATCCGTCGGAATATTTGAAAACCATCACGCAAATTGTGTTGCTGCCCGGCCTGACGAATTTTGTAATGTTATATTCAGCAGGTTCCTGTGCTCCTTCGTTATAGCCAACCTCTTTTCCGTTGATCCACACAAAGGATGCTGAGGCAGTTTTCTCCATTCTAAGGAAAATTTCTTTGTCTTTCCATGACGGAGGTATTGAGAATACCCTTCTGTAGATTCCTGTAGGATTGTATTCGCGTGGCACTTTTGGCGGGTTTGGCCTGAATGGTGTTGTCACGTTACGGAAGAGAGGGTCGCCATAACCCTGCATCTCCCAGTTGGATGGTACAGAAATCGTTTTCCAGCCTTTATCGTTGAATCCTGCCTCATAGAAGCCTGCAGGAAAATTCTCAGGCACATCAGAATACCAGAACTTCCATGTTCCGTTCAGTGATAAAAAGCCTGACGATTTCTGCCGGTTGCCTGCAAGGGCATCAACTGCCGAAGTGTAAGGAATTATCAGTGAATGTCCTTCGGTCTGGTTGAGTTCAAAAACAGCAGGGTTTTCCAGATATTCATAAATGCTTGAAAGAAAACCTCTTTGCTGGGAAAATGTGATTGTTGAAAGAAACAGTAATGTAACGGGAAGCAGTGATAAGTTTTTCATAAGTAGATATTTATCAATATACTTAATTTAGCCGCAGTGTGTAGAATACAAGCAGAAGAAATAAAGCAGAATGCGATGAAAATAGATTGAGTCAGCGGGATTTTTTCATCCTTTATATTCCGCAAGTGCCTGGCGGTTTTTATAGATTTTTGTTATTGCGTTAACAATATCATCCATATCGTTTCGTGTTCCGAGCAGCATACTTTGAGAGAATATGACTGCTTCGCGGCACAGTTGGTCGTTTCCCGGCAGGACATTTTCCTCGCGCCACTGTTTCAGGCGTGATTCCGGGAAGAGTCTTTTGAAACCTCTTGATGTCAGCATCTGTTCTATGAGTCCGTCTTTATTCTGAGGTCCATAACCAGGCATGCAGGGTATGCCTTCGGCATTGAGTGCCCTTATGAATGTTTCTCTAGGCATGTTATTAAATTCCTGGCTTATAAATCTGAACGGGTAAAGATGGTATGCTGATTTTGCTGATTCATGTACGAGTTTGTAAGTTTTTATACCAGGTATTTCTTTGAGTTTTGAATCGAGGTATTTCGCATTTTCAATTCGTATCTCAAAGTCGCGGAGGATTCGCTTCATCTGCGACATCAGGATGAGTGCCTGTATTTGCTGCATGCGGTTGTTGCCCCCGTTAATCGGGTAGTTTGAAGTTCTCTTCACGCTTCCGTAGGGTCTGCCGCAATTGTGTATTGAATGGCAGAGGTCCATCAGTTCGTCGTTATCGCTTATTATTGCGCCACCTTCGCCTGCTGGCAGGTTTTTCGAGTTCTGGAAGCTGAAGCATCCGGTATGGCCAAAGTTACCCACTTTCTTCCCTTTATATTCGGCCAGCCAGGCCTGGCAAGCATCCTCTATCACTTTGAGGTTGTGCTTGCGGGCTACTTCATTCACCCTGTCCATATCTACCGGGAGGCCATAGATGTGTACCGGTATGATGGCTGTGGTTCTTTCGGTAATTCTCGACTCGATTTTAGACGGGTCGATGAGGAAAGTCTCGGGGTCGGTATCCACAAACACCGGGAGGGCTTTCTGATAGAAGACCACATTATAAGTAGCGATGAAGGTGAATGGGGAAACCAGCACTTCATCGCCTGCGTCGACGCCAAGTGCCTGAAGTGACACCATAAGAGCTGTTGTGCCGGAAGCTGTTGCGAGGCATCTCTTTGCACCCATCAATTCAGCATATTTCTTTTCGAATTCGACAATATGTTCGCCGTTGCCGCGCCACCACCTCCCTGTTCTTAGCATTTCGATAATACTGTTTTCTGCCTCACGGTCCCATATGGGCCATGATGGCCATGGAGCTGTTCTCACCTTAGGCCCTCCTAGAAGTGCGGGCTTATCCTGTTCACTTCTTGCAATGGTGAAGGAAGGAAAAGACCATTTTAGAAAAGAACCGACTGCTCCGGCAGAGACTGCCGTTAATGCCTGACGTCTTGTAAGTTTCAGTTTTTTCATATCCGGAATATTAAAATTATAATCTGTCAGAAAAGCAACAAATTATGTTTAAAGTTAAAGCAGAAAAAAAATTTTAAACAAGTTATAAAATTTACCGGAAAATTTACAGAGCAGAGTGTAAATTATTTTTCCTGAACGACATAAATATTTGTATATCCCATGCCTGCAAGTTCGGGGTATAGCCAGAATGTATCCTCTCTTTTGTAAAATCCTGTGATCAGCAGATGGTAGGTATCCCATCTCATCAGTATTTCAACTGGCAATCCATACTTTTTGTTAATCTTTTTCTGTGCACGAATTGCCTGTGACCGTTTCCGGAACTCTCCCACATGAAGAGAGAAAGCAGGTTTGGGTGGCGGTGGTACTACCTCTTCTTTTTCAATAGCTTCTTTCGCCCCAGGTTTGACAGCAGCGGTATCGCTTACAATTTTAGGTAGTTCAACTGCCGGAATCGGTTTTACAGCAGTCGTATCAGGTTTAATTTCTAATTCAGGTTTTACTGCAACAGTATCTGCTGGTGGCTTAACTTCCTTAAGAACAGGTTTTTCAATAACAGGTATTCTAACCGGAGGAACCCATATGTCTTTCATTCCAAGTTTCTTCAGAACTGGTATCATATTCTCCAGTTCCTGTTTATCCCTGAAGCCGGTTATACGCACTTTGTGATACCCTTCTTCCTTGACAATAATTACGGGCTTGCCAACCATCTTCGACAGTTTATCTCTGAGGGCTGTGGCATTCTTTTCATTTCTGAATGCTCCCACCTGAATAGTCATCTCAGGCACCATGACAGGAACAACGGCTTCTTCTGCAACTTCGCGAATTTCCATTATGGTATCCCGTCTCTCAACAAGTCTGACCTGTTGCTCCCTTGCTTTCTGGAAGATAAGCCAGAGTTCTGTAACACCATTTTTATTAAGCATTGCTATTACATCTCCAGCCTCTTTTCTGTCTTTCAGACCCGTTATCCGTACCTTATAGAGGTCGTTTTCAATTATTATCTCTGTTTTTCTTCCCATCAGGCTCTCGATCTGCCTTCTGTAATTCTCGGCATTTGAACGTCTTCTGAAGGCACCGAGCTGAATTGAGTAACTATCTTCTGCCGTTGTAAAGACTTCTTCAGTTACTTCATGAACAATAGTAAAGGTTGTATCTCTGCGAACTTTCGGAGGTTGAACTGGCTTCACCTCAACCTTTTCAGGTTCTTTTGCAGGTTTTTCAACTTCTACAATCACTTTCGCAGGAACTCTGGCTGTTGTATCGGGGGTTATTTTAGTTAAGGTAAAATTAAGGTCTGTAACAAAATCCCCTTCTTTTCCAGCAGCAATTATAAATTCACGCATTTCAGGCTCGGACCTGAAATTAAGCTTCTTCAGCTGGGCAGTATCGGGTCGGACTGTATATTTACCGGGTTTAAAGCCAAGATGGCTGAACAAACCATCATCTTCGGAAAGTGTTTTAGCCACCAGGTTGTACTCTTCATCAAGGAATTCCATGATAATTTTCCCGATACCTCTCTTTAGTCCGTCTTCCAATAGCGAAACATAACCAGTGGCTTCACCCAAAACTGATACTGGCACCTCTATAGTTTTAAGGATATCGGGATCAACTGTTACGCTTATAGTTTTAACCGGCAATCTCCATGATATCTCTTCAAATTCATCCCTGTCTAATTCTATGAAGCATTTCGTATATGGTTCAAGTCCGATAATACGAATTGTTGTATCTGATTCCGATTTTATTATTCTGCCTCCGCTTGCACGTACTCCAAGACCTTTTACTCTTGGTTCTCCCGGATCTCTTCCACTGTTTCCGTTTATATCGAGATAAGCAATTATTGTTATACCTCCCTTCCCCACATTGGGACGGTTATCGGCTTTCACATATCCTGTTCTGGTATCTGAAATCAGGCTTCCTCTGGCATGTTCTATGAACATAGGATTTTTATCCTTAAGTCTGAAAGAGAAACCTGTCTGGGCAAATGAGAAATCGTATCTCAATCCAAACTCTGCCATCCGGAAATCATTCCTGAAATTTTGTTCATAACTGAAATTCAAAAACATACGATTTCCGATGATTTTCTCAATTCTCGCCTTAAATGAAAGAATCTCGTTGTTATTGTAACTATACTGCATCTGGGGCATAAATACAAATCTCCCAGGGAGGCGGAGAGCAAGGGATAGATTACTGTAAAAAAATGGATCCGACTTAGAAGGTATCAGTGCATAGGTGGTGACATTGGTATTTATGCCTAAAATATTGCCAGAAAAGAGCCATTCTCCGGTTGCGTATTCTGTAAGTGGCAGTATAATCTGATTGAGTGTAAACCTCTGATATGTCGAAAACTTCCCCAAGCGTAAAGGAAGTGCAAGAGCCGCTTTTCTCTCCTCCCTGTATTTATATATAATTGCCTGCTGATCTTTATCGTAAAGTGTGTAATTAAGGTCAAGCTGAAGTCCTGTTGGAAGTCGGTATATAAGGTTTCCTTTTGCCCTTACACCGTGCATATATTCAGCTGAAATAAGAATGTTATTTGCTGGTCGAAAGATTCCGCTCACCCATGGCATAAGGGAGCCGGAACTAACTGATGAAAGATATTCATAACCAGCACCCAGGGTAATGTATTTTGTGAGGCCATAATTAAAAGATGCCCTCGAAAACCTGCTGAATAGTGTATCTTCAACGATACCTGCACTCACGTTATATTCAAAAGTACCCGGTGGAAGAAAGCTATAAGGAATATTTATACTTTGTTCCTTTGTTTTTTCTTCTCCCCATGGGCCGAAAAATTTTAGTTTAACAACAGAACTTCCATAAACCAGGGGCACATCGAAAGTATAAAAGCCGGAAGCATCAGATTTTACATAATCCACAAGTACATTGTTCACATAGAGTTCAACAATCCAGCCGGGTTCAGTATAGTCGCTGATCTTATATGTTCCGAAAGCTCTTCTATAGGTTGTAGGGGCATTTGTAACTCTTACTCCCAGCAAAGGATTCTGGATTGTAGAGACAGACTGGGGGGAGAGTTTCCCGACAGTTATCTGACGAAAAAGACTGAAATCGTTATTTACATATTTCCACTGGTAATATTGCTGTTTTTCTGTAAACTTTTCATTTGAATTATAATACAGATTAGCTGTAAGGTCGCCGCCAGCAAACATGGCGCCAAGGTTCAGGTTTGTTCTGAGATCTGATCTTCCGTTGATTTCCTGGGTTGATATTACCGACCAGTCGGCCATACCAAAACGGAAAAACAGATGAGTTGGGCCGAGATTTGTATCTGCCTTCATCTCACCTTTAAGTCGCGTAAGATTACGGCGCATCTCTTCCAGTCTCATCTCTTTTATCAGCGGGAGTTCAAGATGGCTTGTTATAGTAACTGAAAGAGACCTGAAGTTAAAATTACATTCGAGTCCAAAAATTCTTCCGAAATAATCACTTTTAAGATAAAGGCCTGTCTCGGTCCGTATCAGATGTCCTTTAGAAACCGTATAAATTCTATCCTGGAACCTTATTCTGCTTGCATTATAGTCAATCATATAATTAGCTTCGCGGTTTATAAAAAACCCCGATATAGAATCCAGATTCTGTGAAGGTATATTTCTTACTTTCAGATAGTCGAACAGGTCTGTAACAGAAAGAAAGATTTCTTCATTTTCATTAATGACAGCAGGCAGTTCAAAACCTCCCACCCTTGGGATTTCACAAAAAACCAGTATTTCATAGTAATCCTGTTCATTCTGCGCGCAGACAATATTGAAATTAACCTGAAACAGAAGTATCAAGGCACCCACAAACACCATCCTGTGAAGCAGAAGCATACATCCGCCACATATGTTACTGATGTATGCTCTTCCTTTCGCCATTAAAAAATAAAACTTATTTTTTAGTTATAATTTTATTCCTGAACAAAGGTTATACTGAATGTCCCACTGTAGTTTCCCGGTGGGTTGGAAACAGGATTTCCAACTGTAAGTGTTCCTCCTATATAAAGTGGTGTTGATACGGGTGGAACTGTATTGATTACAAATGGTGAAGGGGGGTCTGTACCTCCGATATGAAGAAGCAAAGAACCTCCGTTGCTTCCGGGAAGGCTAACATCCGGACCTGCCAGAATTGATACAAGAGTTCCGGGATTTCCTGTAACCTCAATCAGCGCTGGTGAGTAAGAATATCCAAGACTCAGCAAAATAACGTCACCAGTTGAAGACCTTGTTCCATCGGGATTGACAGTTACTGTTCCTCCTGTAGCACCAAGTGTAAAAGCACCAAAACTCAGGCCCTGTGCCGTTACATTTATCGAAATGGGCCTTGGTGGTGGTTCCTGAGCCGCACTATTAACTACAATACAGAATAATATCAGAAACAAAACAATAATCCTGTCATTCACCCCTTATAATTATTTTAATTGTATACCTTTCTCTGTTACTCTTTAATTCAGCTATATAGATTCCCGGATTCAAACCCGGGTTGAACTCGTATATCCCCGGTACGCTAAAGTTCTTCCTGACAAGTGGTTGGCCGGTTATACTATACAGAGTCAGTACGGCATCTCCCTGTGTCATGAATTCCGTTTCCACTCTTAACATTCCTTTTGTTTCGTAAATGTTTACAGATGTTCTTATTTCGGGCAATTCAATACTGGTTGGTATCTCACCAAATGTTAGGTAAAATCTGTTAAGGTATTCAGCAGCAGAAAGTGTTATGGAGTATGTGTTTCCGTTTAGCAGATCCTGATTGATACCTGTAACGGCATCGTATAAATAAATACCTGAAGAAGCAATAGATTCGTCAATTGACTTAATGCTGAAAACCAATGTACCATTACGGTATGTCTTAACTCCCAGAGGCACCTGGTATGGTGTGGATGTTATATAGGGAAGTGCATTGATTGACAGTTTTCTTGCATCTGATGATACAGAGTACAGATTCGGCACATTCAGATCGGTATTCATCAATTTGAGGGCATCAAGCGTGCCATCCATTGATTCTGTAGCTTTTGAATCAAAATATATTACAGCAGGATCTTCTGATGCCGGATCGTCGGAGAATTTTACTGCAAGTCTTACCAACTGTAATGATTTTGTTCCGTCCGACTTGGTAAAAGGGTGAGTGAGGTTATTGATCCTTACACTGTTATCCAGCCCGAGAGTCCCGGTTACAGGATAGGCGCCGTCAGAAACATGAACAAAGAATCCCTGCATCGATGGAATTATGTTGGAAACCACTCCGTCGCTCGAAACTCCGTTTATATAAGTACTGTATGTTCCTCCGTATTCATCGGTACCGCTTGCCTTGAAGAAATACAAAGCATCATCAATGTTATCCTTTGTCCAGCCCGAAGGTGCATCCCAGTCTATCGGAGATGGATACGGATTACCTACAAGATTGAATCCCTTTGTATAGGTATTGTTATGGTTATAAAGTGTCCTTGAAATCGGTCCGTTATTTACAGTACCGGTTATATCTACTGTCACCGGGCCGCCTCCCGAACCGAAATGTACCGAATAACCCTCAAGCGGATTCAGTATATTAGATGAATTGGTATAACTAACCCACCCCGATGTAGTACGGCTCTCGTCGTATCTGTAAAATGATGGGAATGGAGCTCCCAGATTCATGTCATCTCCAAACTCGCCAACAGTTGCCGCCTGAAATGGAGAAGAAAAATATTTATAACCAAAACCCGATGGCAGATATCTTTGCATCGTAACATTTCCGGTTATCTGTCCTGTTCCGGATCCATCAATCAAAGCAGTCTGTGTGTCGGTTGAAAGAAGAACCAGCCTGTCATTAGTATTTAAGGGGCCATTACACAGGACTATTCCTGCGACTGACATCACCTGATCGTTAAGTGTAATGCCGTTAGCCCTGTAGATTGTCAGATTATTTAAAACAGGGTCAGAAGTGAATGTTCCTGATGGTATTGTAAAAGCAGCCCCTCCTGTATTTCCAGGGCTACCAAAAGCAAGACTTGCCTGTTGTGAAATAGTTATTGTACCTGAAGTCCTTAATATTGGAATATCAGCGTTCTGGAATATCAAATCATTTGAACCTGTTGTCAGTTCACCTGCCGTGAGATAAAGCGTTCCATTTAAGGTAACTGTTTTAGAAAGAGTTACGCCAGAAAGATTGTCTATTGTAAGATCTCTGACTACTGATGGAAGTCCGTCTCCGGTTATCTGGGCTGATGATCCTGCGTACACATAACTGGCATCAGTACTGAAGGTCCTTGAAGCTGTCTGAATATTTCCTGAAAAACCTGATGAAGAGATTCCTTCGGGAGAACCAATTATGAGTGTTGCGGAAGGAGATAGTACAAAAGAGCCTGAACCAGAAATAATATTGGTTCCCGAACAGTTTAGTGTTCCGTTAACTATCATGTCATTTCCGGGACCATCGTCTAAAGTAACACCAGCATTAATAACAAGTGTTCCTCCTGTATCAATTGTAAGTTCGTCGATAGTAACAGGTGAACCGATAGTAACTGTATTGCCGCTTCTAACTGTAACAGCACCCGAATTTGAAGCAGGTGAGACAGGTGAAGATGTCCATGTTCCTCCAAGATATGCCTCCCATGTAGTATTCTGTTCCCAATTTCCTGACGAAGCGCTTCTGAAGGCTGTCAAAACATATCCTATCTGAAAATCACCGAATATTGTCAATCCGGTTACCTGTGTGCTTGTTGGGGTTCTGGTGCCTGCAACAGGATAGTACCATATACCTGAGTTATAGCATGCAGTGGTGAAGTACTGGTAATTCGTTCCGGGA
>Ga0116166_1002279_pt1 | contig 16140 bp, 15 predicted proteins | sample AD_JPNMR2_MetaG_FD_89884 | JGI IMG/M metagenome (GOLD analysis project Ga0116166, IMG submission 89884) | Active sludge microbial communities of municipal wastewater-treating anaerobic digesters from Japan - AD_JPNMR2_MetaG | ecosystem: Engineered > Bioreactor > Anaerobic > Digestate | place...
CTGGAATGCTTGAAAATCAAACGGAAACTCAAGCATTTTGCTTTGCGCTCACATTTGTATCTCAAGGCCATTCGCGTGGCTTATGAGGAACTCCAAGTCCTCAAGGCTGCGTAACATCAGTAATTTAAATCTTTGAAGTATATTGAATCCCCCGCCTGTATATTGGTTTCAACTTTCTCTAGGTTGGTAAGCAAATATTCAACGTCCTCGCTTGTAACGGAAGCGGGGGCGTTTGTAAACACGTTTTGATGTTTTATGTCAATTTTCGAATCTCTAACATTGTTCAGCGTAAACTTTTTGGCCATTTTATCCTCCTACACCTTGAAGGTGCATAACAGATAGGCTGTAATGCCGCAGTTAGCGATCACGCTTATGATTATGCTGTTGGTTAGTCATTTAGACTACAGCTAATCAAAATCCACTCCTGTAAAAGTACCAACCTACTATGTGTGGAAGTATAGTGTCTCTTGAATGGATTCGCAAGAGGCAATTTTGTAGAACTTCGCAATGTCTGAGTTTCGTACTGCGGCATCATGCCCAATGCCATTAGCATTTAATACCATCACTAATCTCTAATCTCTGCCCTACTCCCCCGTCGGCACCCAGATATTCTTCACCTGCGTCGCCTCGTGCAAAAACTCATGACCTTCGCCCTGCTCGCGATCCATCCAATCGCGCGGCAAGCCGTAGCCGACCCAGGTCCGCTTCATGTTGGCGGCGGACTCGTACTCCACCCAGTAACTGCCTTCCGCCGAGCCGAAGTACCAGACCGCGTCCACGTCTTCGTGCTGGACGAGAGTCTTGGTCAGGTGGTCGCGGTCGCCTGTGACGATGTTGACCACGCCGCCAGGCACGTCGGACGTATCCAGCACCTGATAAAAATCCGTCGCGCTCAACGGGAATCGCTGGCTGGGGATCATCACCACCGTGTTGCCGCGCGCAATCGCGGGCGCCATCAGCGAGACAAATCCCAACAGCGGATATTCGTCGGGGCAGGCGATTCCGATCACGCCCACAGGCTCATTCACCGCCACCGTGATTCCGCGCAGGGTGGTCTCCTGGATGTTCCCGCCGTATTTATCCGCCCACGCCGCGTACGTGAACAGACGCTCCACCGCCGCGTCCACTTCGGCTTGCGCCGATTTCTGCGTGCGCCCCGTCATCTCTACGATTCGCTTGACGAACTCGGCGTTGCGCGCGTCCAAATTCTCGGCGATGAAATACAGGATCTGCGAACGGTTGTATCCGTGCCGCATCGCCCAACCCTGCTTGGCTTCGATCACCGCGTGCGCGGCTTCCACCGCGTTGCGGATGTCCTTGCGGTTGCCGTCGCCGACCTGCCCGACCAGTTTGCCTTTCGCTCCGACCACGCTGAGGGTGTACGCGCCGTCGGGACGGACCTGCTTGCCGCCGATGTATATCTTCGGGGTGCGGTCAACGGGGGGCAGGCCATGTCCATTTGCCCGACCCGCCTCGGGTCGCGCGGGACGCGAGGGGATGTGCTCGCCCCAGGCTTTTTTCTCCGCTGGAAGATTGGTCGCCGCGTCCAGCCTAAGCGTCGTCAAGTCGGGTTGGGGACGATCCATCCATTTCGGTCGGACGTACTCGAACAGTCCCTCGCGCCCGCCCTCGCGCCCGAAGCCTGATTCACGGTAGCCACCGAATCCGCCCGCCGCGTCGAACGCGTTGTGACAGTTGACCCACATCGCGCCCGCCTTGATCTTGCTGGCCGCGTCGAGCGCGAGATTGATGTTGTCGCTCCACACACTTCCGCCGAGACCGTAGCGTGTGTTGTTCGCCAGCGCAATGGCTTCTTCGGGCGTGCGGAATGTTAAAGAAACCAGCACGGGACCAAAGATCTCTTCCTGCACCGTTGACGCGGCAGGATCGAGGTCCGTGATGAGCGTGGGCTTGTAGAAGAGTCCCTTGGTGGGTAGCGTGATGTCGGGCTGGAAAACTTTCCCGCCTTCCTTCTCGCCCATCTTCACCCAATAATCCACTGTGTCCCATTGGCTCTTGTCCACGATGGCGCCCATGTCAATGGACTTGTCGAGCGAGTCGCCGACCCGCAGGTGACCCATGCGCGTTTTGAGTTTTTGGATAAAGCGCGGCGCGACGTTTTCCTGGACGATGAGGCGGGACCCCGCGCAGCAGACCTGACCCTGGTTGAACCAGATCGCGTCCACCACGCCCTCAACAGCCGCGTCCAAATCGGCGTCTTCGAACACGACGACGGGACCCTTGCCTCCCAACTCCAGTGAGAGCTTTTTCCCCGTCCCCGCGGTGAGACGACGCAGCGTGCGCCCGATCTCGGTCGAACCCGTGAAGGCGATCTTGTCTACGTCAGGATGCGTGACGATCATCTCGCCCGCCTTGCCGCTGCCCGTGATGATGTTGACCACGCCTGGCGGAAGTCCCGCCTCGGCGACGACCTCCGCGAACAACAGCGCGCTCAGCCGCGTGTATGACGCGGGTTTCAGCACAACGGTATTTCCCATCGCGATGGCGGGCGCGATCTTCCACGCCAGCATCATCAACGGGAAGTTCCACGGGATGATCTGCCCGATCACGCCGACGGGTTGGTAGTCGCGCAGTTCGGTTTCCATCAGCTGCGCCCAACCCGCGTAATAGTAAAAGTGACGCGCCAACAGCGGCACATCCACATCGCGCGACTCACGGATCGGCTTGCCGTTGTCCATGCTCTCGAGCACCGCCAGCAGACGATGGTGCTTCTGGATATTGCGCGCGATGGCGTACATGTACCGCGCGCGGACAACGCCTGGAGTCTCGCTCCACGTCTCGAAGGCTGTGCGCGCCGCGGCGATGGCGGCGTCCACATCCTTCTTCTCCGCTTGCGCCGTCTCCGCCAGCAACTCGCCCGTGGACGGATTGAATGACGAATAGTACTTCGCCGCCTTGGGCGTCACCCATTCGTTGTTGATGAACTGCCCGAACTTTCGTCCATGCTCCTCCAGCCAGGCGTTGACTGCAGAAGGAGATTCAGGGGCAGGACCGTATTCCATGGTTTTGAAGAGGTCGAGTAATGTGGTCATGCTAAACTCCAATTTTGAACCGCGAAGCACGCAAAGGGCGCAAAGATTCTTTTTGATTTTCTTCGCGTTCTTAGCGCTCTTAGCGGTTAAAGCTCTTAACCCATCGGCATGTGATGTTTCGCGGCAAAGTGATCTGCGCTATTTTGCATACGGTTGCACACTTCGCAAGCCCTTCAATACTCGGTAATGTTTGACGTTGAAGGTCGCGAGTTCTGCATCCACGCCAATCGCTGTTTCAGCAATCAAGGCATCGAGCAGACCGATTTTGTCGCTGAGATGATGGAAGGCAAAACTCGTCAGCGCTCGATTGCAATCATCCTCGTCAGGCCAGAAGAGCGGATAGGCTGACAGCGATTTCTCCAATTGCTTTTGTTCTCTCGCGTTTTGACATCCCTGAATCAACTCCATTGCCACCAATCCAGGGACACCGATCTCCTGCGCGGTTTTCAACCACTCCTTGGCGGGTTCGTAGCCGCGCAAAATATCCACCATGACATCGGTGTCAAGCAGGATCATGATGACTTCCTTCTGGTTTGAGCCTCTGCCCTAAGTTTCCGTGCATAAGCTGCGCTATCGCCAATATCAGTTCGCTCCGCCCACATGCCAACCAAACCAGATTTGAGCAAGTCCTTGCCTGTCATGGGCTTGTTGACCTGTCTCACCTTCTCGATCAGGCGTGTGGCAAGGAGCAATTGTTGGTTGGGCGTCAAAAGGTCTGCTTGTTTGAGCAATCGTTCAACGGTATCAAGAGCCATAATATTCTCGCTTTCTTTACGGTAACAATTCTATCCCATCGGCATGTGGTGTTTCGCGGCGTAGTGGCCCGTGAGGTAGTGATACAACTGCCGTTCCAAATCGGTCAGCAAACTGGACGCGCCGAAGCGGAACAGGTCATTCTTCAGCCACTCGTCGCCGAGTTCTTCCTTCATTAGCGATTGCCACGCCATCGCCTGCTTGGCGGAACCGATTCCGCCCGCGGGCTTGAATCCGATCTTGTAGCCGAAGCGTTCCAGATACTCGCGGATGGCGCGCGTCATGACGAGACTCACTTCCAACGTGGCGTTGACTGATTCTTTGCCCGTCGAAGTCTTGATGAAGTCCGAACCTGCCATCATGGCGACGAGGCTGGCTTGATAAACCTGCTTGAGCGTGCCGAGGTCGCCTGTGGCAAGGATGGTCTTCATGTGCGCGTCACCGCAGGCTTCGCGGAATTGTTTGAGTTCATCGTAAAGGGATTTCCAGTCGCCTGTCAGCACATGGTTGCGGGCGATGACCACGTCAATTTCTTTTGCGCCCGCCTCCACGGCTTGTTCGATTTCCTGGATTCGCTGCGGGAGCGGGGTCTGCCCCGCGGGAAAACCTGTCGCGACGGACGCCACGGGGATGCCCGATCCCTGCAACGCGTGGACGGCGTCCGCGACGCGATTCGGGTAGACGCAGACCGCGGCGACAGTCATCCGCTCTCCGTCCAGGCCGAGGCGTTCGAGCATGTCGGGGCGAATCGGCTGTTTGGCCTTGGCGCACAGGCGCTGGACGCGCCCGGGCGTGTCGTCCCCGCCGAGGGTGGTCAGATCGATGCAGGTGACGGCGCGCAGCAGCCAGGCGGCCTGCCATTCTTTTTTCACGGTGCGGCGGCCGGCGAGGGTGGCAATGCGCCGCTCTGCCGCGCTCTTGTTGACGCGCGCGCCCATCACCCAGTCCAGGTCGAGGGGCGCGCCGGGGTTGCGATTATGGTTCGAAGTCATGGACGCTCCAGTTTTTTCATCTGGGGAGATTATACAGCCAAACGGAATTTGTTCCCGCCAGTATAATTCGCTCCCATGGCTACCCCATCTTCATTCCCGCGGCATGATCCGTACGCCGTCCTGCGCGCTCGCGACTTCCGCCTGTTATTGATTGGCCGCTTCACCGCCTCTTTCGGTCACGAAATGCTCACTTTCGCCATCGCGTGGGAACTCTGGCTTCGCACAAAAAGCGCCTTCGCCCTCGGCCTGGTGGGACTGGTGCAGGTGGCGCCGGTCGTCCTGCTTGCCCTGCCCGGCGGCCACTTCGCAGACCATCACAACCGCCGCCGCATCATTATGGTCACACAGACCGTCTTCGCGTTTTGCTCGCTGGCGTTGGCCTTCCTGTCGTGGACGCAGGGTCCGCTCCCGTTGATCTACCTCGCGCTGCTGGTCATCGGCATAGCGCGCGCCTTCAACGACCCGGCCGCCGCCACGCTCATCCCAGAGACGGTGGCCCCCGAACTGTTTTCCAACGCCGCCATGTGGAGCAGCAGCGCCTGGCAAACCGCCGCGGTGACCGGCCCAATGGCGGCGGGAGTGTGGGCCGCGGCCGCGGGCAGCGTGACCGGCATCTTCGTCTTCGACGCGCTGGCCGCCTTCATCTTCGTAATTTTGATCGGCCTGATCCGTGGACGCCATCTCCCGCTGGCGCGCAAAGCCGCGACGTTGGATTCGCTCAAGGAGGGACTGCGCTTCATGCGCGACACGAAGGTCATCCTCGCCGCCATCACGCTCGACATGTTCGCGGTTCTCTTCGGCGGGGCGGTGGCGCTGCTCCCCATCTACGCCACCGACGTCCTCAACGTCGGCGCGCGGGGACTGGGCGTCATGCGCGCCGCGCCCTCGATTGGGGCGCTGCTGATGGCCTTCACTCTCGCGCACCTGCCTCCGCTCAAACAGGCCGGTAAGACTCTCCTCTGGGCGGTGACGGGATTCGGCCTCGCCACCATCGTTTTTGGACTCTCGAAAACATTCTGGCTGTCCGTGTCCATGCTGTTCCTGCTCGGCGCGTTGGACAATATCAGCGTGGTCATCCGCTCCACGCTCATGCTCGTTCGCGTCCCCGACGAAATGCGCGGACGCGTCTCCTCGGTGAACAGCGTCTTCATCAGCATGTCGAATGAACTGGGCGCGTTCGAATCGGGCTTCCTCGCCTCGCTGGTCGGACCGATCCTCGCGGTCGCTGGGGGAGGCGTCGGGACGATCGTCGTCGTGCTGATCGTCGCCCGCGTCTGGCCTGAGATTCGGAATTTGAAATCGCTTTCCGCCTTGACCTCGGATGGCGATTGAAAAACTGGGGTATGAATTCATAAATGGCGTAGAACGGGATACTATCTCGCTCTACATTTTGAGAGCCTTTGTGCTGATATTCTTCTCCGTTAAAGCGCGCAAACCAAAACCCTCCAAGACGGAGGGTTTTTCATTCCCGAAAATTACGGGCTACTGCGGCGCGGTCACCGCGATGTCGAAGTGATAGATCAACTTCCATTGGGGCGGCGGCCAGTAAATGACCAGCGCCTTTCCGATCACGTTTTCAAGCGGCAGCATCCCCCACGAACGCGAGTCGGATGAGTCGTTGCGGTTATCGCCCAGCACGAAGAGATACCCCGGCGGCACCTCCCACGTCCCCGAATAGGTCGGCGCGGCGGCAATGTATGGCTCCACTAACTGCTGATCGTTCACGACCACATGCAAATCCCGCACCTCCACCTTGTCGCCCGGCAAGCCGATGATGCGTTTGATCAGGTCCTGCTTTGGCTCGCCCGGATATTTCAACACGATGATGTCGCCGCGCTGCGGTTCGCCCAGGCGGTAAGCCAGCCGGCTCACCAGCACATACTCGCCGTTCTGCAACGTTGGCTCCATGCTGAACCCGTCCACGCGCACGCGCGCTGAAATGGCGTTAATCCCCAGGTAAAGCGCCGCCGCCAGGAGGATCGTTTCGAGCAGGTCAAGGAAGAATTGCCGCCAGCTCGTCTGCGACTTGGCCGCCTCGACGGGGACGGCGGACGTTTCCGTGATCGGCGCGGCCTCCGTAGACGCCTCGGGTATCGGCGCGTCGGCGGTCGGCGGTTCGTTGGTCGGTTGAATATCCATTGATCTCCAAAGCTTCATGCAGAAACCAGGTCTCTTCGCGAAACCTGGTTTCCCAAATTATACCCGCCCCCATGCAAAATGCGTCGGCACATACAGCGTTCGCTCGCCGCGCGCGCGGGCCTCTTCGTCCAGTAATTTCATTTTGTGGATGTCTTCGACCGGGACGGACGCGGCCAGGTCGGCCTCCAGCGCCGCCCATTCCTTTTCCTGCTCTTCGGGCGACGCTTCCTCCTCTAACCTTCGGATGGTCCCCGTTTCGACGATTTCGATTCCCGCCCGGGCGAACGTCTCCGCGAGGCGCGCGCCGAAAGATGGATCCGCGCCCTGCGCGCGCAGAGACTCGGTCTGCAGACGGCCCAGCGGCGCGAGGGAGGCGGGCTCGTCCACGCGTTGACTGTAATCGGGTTCGGCCAGCGCCAGCACGCTCCCGCCGGGACGCGTCACGCGCGCCATTTCGCGCGCCGCGCGCAGCGGCTCGTCCACCCAGAGGAGGAGGAAATGACAGAAGACGATGTCGAAGGCGGAGTCGGGGTAGGGGAGCGAGCGCGCGTCGGCGCGGACGAGGGCCGCGCCTGGGGCGTGGATGCGCGCCTCAGTCAGCGCGCCCGGGTCGAGGTCCAGGCCGTGAAGCGCGGCGGAGGCGGTCATCGAGGCGAGGACGGCGCCCGTCCCGCATCCCGCTTCGAGGACGCGGCGCGCGCCGGCCAATCCCGCCCGGTCGAAAAGATAGGCGCGCAGGTCGCGCGTCCAGCGCGCCTGCTGAAGGTAACGGTCATGCCGGTTCATTCCAACCGCGAATAAATTCGACCTGTTCGTCCGTTTCGGGGGTGCGGGGATGATGGGCGCGGCGCGGGTCGGTCTCCCACCATTGAGCCAGTTGCGCCAGCGCCTGCTCGCCCGTCATGCCGTGGCGGACGAGGTAGCAGCCGACGGTGGAGCCGGTGCGCCCGATGCCCGCCCAGCAGTGGAGGTAGACGTTGCGTCCGCGGGCGAGGGCCTCGTCAATGACGTTGAGGGTGGCGATCATCCCGGCGCGGGTGGGCAGGCCGAAGTCGCGGATGGGGAGGCGGTGGACGCGTACGTCTTTTTGGTAGTAGGCCGCGCGTTCGCGCAGGAGGGGGGCGTAATCGGGCAGTTCGTTTTCGCGGGTGAGGTCAATGAAGGTGTCCAGCCCGGCTTCGAGGAGGGCGTTGAGGCGTTTGCGGACGCGTTCCTCGCCGAACGCGCCGGGGTATTCGCCCGCCAGGAAGCGGTTGGGGATGACCCAATAGGAGTTGGAGATGGGAAGGTCGAGGGTTGTCATGTTCGGTTCAAGATTGCAGAGCGCGGCGCACGCGCGAAAGACGGCGCGCGTCCGCGTTATTTTTTCGCCACGGCCCACATGTTGAGCATGAGTTCGAAATAGCCGAAGTCTACTTTGGTCATTTCGAAGCCGGCTTTTCCAAAGTACCAGCCGAGGAGCGGGAGCGTGTACGCGAAGACGTGTTCGTGGATCTCCTCCGCGCTGACGAGGCGGACGCGCGCCATGAGTTTGAGCAGCCCGTCGGACCAGGCCGCGGGGGTGGTCATAATGACGACCCCGCCCGGCTGGAGGACGCGATAGGTTTCCTGGAAGAGCGCGGCCATGCTGTTGGGGTTGAGGTGTTCCACCACTGCCAGCAAAGTGACGACGTTGAAGAAGTCGGCTTCGAAGGGCAGTTTGGGCGTGGAGTTCAGGTCGAGCGTATGCCATTGGATGTTGAGGCGTTTTCCCTGCTCGTTCGGCGGGAGTTGGTCCACCGCGAATTTTTGCTGGAAGACCGTGTGCGAGAGGAAGTAGGGATAAGAGCCGCAGCCGATATCGAGGATGCGCCCGGCGCGGAGCTCGGCGGGGATGAGATTGTTGGCGCGCTGGGCGCGCAGCCGCGCCAGCCAGGGTTCGAGCAGGCCCTTGCCGCGCGTGAATCGTTGATTGGTTTCGGACATGGGCTGGATTTTACTACGGGAATCGCACATCCATGAATTTTATGGATTGCAAAACCGCATGAACACGCGGGGCGAACACGCGGGGCGAACACGTAGGTTCGCCCCTACGTGTAAATTTTGTCCCAGGGGTCGGTCAGCAGGTTGCCCATCACCTTGTCGGCTTCGCCCTGCGCGGGGAGGACGTCGCCGTCGGGTTCGATGTAGAGCCAGGCGCGGCCCGCGCCGGAGGGGAGTTCCTCGTCTTCGATTTCGAGCGCGACGGGATTCATGTCGGAGTAGGGGACGGGCAGGTCCCAGCGCAGGGAGATGTTGAGGGCGCGCGCCTTGTCCTGGAGGGCGAGCATATCGCCGAGGAATGATTTGTCGGGGGCGCTGAGCGACAGGTTTTGGACGCCGATTTTGGCGAGTCTTTCGACGATCTTCACGCCTTCCGGGGCGGTGGATTCGTTCACGGTCAGGTGGACGGTGAGGAAGATGTCCGCATCCACGATGAAGACGAGGGCTTTCCAGACGGCGTCGTCTTCGGGATGGAGGATGAGCAGGATGTGGTCGAGGCCAGTCTGGAGCAGTTGGTCGAGATATTTTTTGTCGGCGAGGGCCGCGCCGTCGGTGAGCAGTCCGCAGACCATGCCGAGTTTTTCGGCGTGCGCGATCAGTTCGGGCAGGTCTGCGCGCAGGGTGGGTTCGCCTCCGGTGAATGTGACGTGCGGGACGCCCGCGCTCCAGGCTTTGTCCAGGATGGCGCGCCACTCGTCGGTCGTCAGTTCGCGGGCGGCGCGTTTGACGGGGGCGGAGTCGGGCTGAGTCCGGGCGGCGACGCGGTAGGTGAGGGCGCAGTCTATGCGGAGCGGGGCGGAGAGGTCGGCTGAATGGGGCGCGGCCCGCTCGAAGTCGAGGTAGGAGGCGGGGTCGAGGTCGGGGGTCTCGATCAGGGTTCGCATACGGCCAGCGAAGTCGTTGTAGTCCTCCAGCGCCTGCGCCGTCCCGATGCGGTAGCGCGAGGCGATCTCTCTGGCGGCGTCGGCGGGCGGAGTCCCTTTGATGTAGCGCCAGGCGTATTCCGCCGCGGTGGGGTTGAGTTGCAGCACGGTGGAGGCGTTGAGGATGAGCAGGCCCGTGCCGTCGCGGCGGAGGCGGAGGTGGACGCGCAGGGGTTTGTCGTCGGCCTGCATGTGGTAGAGGCCCTCGGGCAGGGGTTGGACTTTTTTGAACTGGTCGGCGAGGCGGTTGAAGATTTTCATGGGGACTCCTATTTGCCAAAGAGACCCAGGTCTGCAAAAAACAGGTAGATGTAGCCGATGAGCAGGATGGCCCAGCCTGCCATTTCGATCCGGCTCCACAGGCTTTCCACAGACAGGGTGAAATTTTCCTTGACGGTTTGGGCGATGCTTTCGAGGTTGTCGAGTTTGCCGCGGATGGCGTTCTTCCATTCTTCGAGATAGAACTCGTCGCGGACGGCGGCGTATAGTTTGGCTGTGTACCAGTCGCCGATGAGCAGGAGGTTTTGTTCGGCGCGCTCGAAGTCGAGCATGACTTCGAGGCGGTGTTCCACGATCCGGCGGATGGCGCCGCGCGTGGGGCGCGGGCGTTTGCGGTTGATGAAGAAGGACGCGTTGATATGGTCGAGCAGGGTTTCGACCGATTCGTTCAACATGCGGTAGCGAAGCAGTTGATAGTTGCCGATTTTGAGCAGGGTCACGTCGGATTGGAAGTCGCCATCCGGCGCGATGATGACGGCGCCTTCCCAGTCCAGGAGGGTGAGGTCGTTTTGCGAGTAGCGGACGCGCGAGCCGATGATCTCGGCGATCTCGGTCTTGTCGAAGATTTCGCTTTGCGAGCGGATGAAACGCGCGATCTCGGCGGCGTGGGCGTCCACCCAGTCGTCGGGCGGCGCGCCGGTCTCGCGGACGAGCAGGATAGTGTACTCCTCGAACAGTCCGCTGGCGCGATGCTGCGCGGGGATGAGGCGTTCCTGCAAGGTTTGCATCAACTGCATCCGACGCTGCAAAGCGGACTCGGCCAGCGGTTCCTTCGCTTCGATCCGGCATTCGACCATCTGGACGCGCCCGTCGTAGCGCTGACGCGTCACCGCGACGCGTCGCCCGTTGATCTCGAAGGTCTCCTCGCCGAGGGTGTGCAGTTCGATGTCCACGGGCTGGAAGTAGGGCGCGTCTCTTAGACCGTGGAGCGGTTCGGGCGTGGACGAGGTCTCGTCCGCGTCGGGGAAGGCGAGGAGGTAGCAGAGTTCCATTTTGAGGCGTGGGCCCGCGCGCTCCCGTCAGGCCGCGAGGACGGGGAGGTTGACTCCGTAGGCCGCGCGGTAGCCTTCGAAGGTGAGCGGGCATCCGCCGCCGCATTCCGCTACGACGGGACAGCCGTCGCATTTGGCGGGCAGGTTCTGCCGCTCGCGTAATTGCGTGGAGAGTTTGTGGTTCCAGATGGAATCCCACGAGTCGGTCAGGAAGTTGCCGAGCGGATGGTAGTAGGACTGGCAGGGCAGGACGTTGCCGTTCGATTCGATGCACATGCTGTAGAGCGCGGCGGTGCAGCCTTTGACTCCGAGGTTGCTGGCGGTGGGATCGAACTCGCAATACTGCGTGGGCGTGTACCAGATCAGCCGTTGTCCGCGCTCGGCGGTCTTTTGGGTGGCGATGTCGAGGAGGGGCTGCAACTCGCTCTCGCGGAGTCCCGTCCCGACGGTGAGTCCGTGGCCCGAGTAGATGAGGGCGTTCAGTCCGATGGTCGGCACGCCGAGGTCGGCGAGGAAATCCAGCGTGTCGGGGATCTTGTGGACGTTGGTGCGCAGCATGGTGGTGTTGGTCATCACGTAGAGCCTGGTCGCCAGCGCGTTTCGGAGTCCCGCGATGGTCTGTTTGAAGGCGCCTTTGGCGCGCATCATCTGGTCGTGGATCTCCGCGTCGCACGATTCGACGGTGATCTGCACGTGGTCGAGTCCGGCGTCCACGAGTTGTTGGACGTAGCGCGCGTCCGAGAGGCGGCGGGCGTTGGTGTTGAGCCCGGTGATCTGTCCGTTCGATTCGGCGTGCGCGATCAGTTCGGGCAGGTCGTCGCGCAGGGTCGCCTCGCCGCCGGTGAAGACGATGTGAGGGACGCCGAGCGCCCAGAGCTGGTCGATGACGCGCTTCCAGGTTTGCGTGTCCAGTTCAGGAAAGGTGCGCTCGCGGGCGTTGTAGCAGTGGGAGCAGTCGTTGTTGCAGCGGTAGGTGAGCGCCAGGTCCATGCGATAGGGCGCGGTTGGACGCGCGCTGAACGGCATGGCGGAGTCGAGTTCGAGTTCGTGGACGGGACAGGCGCCGTCGGGGCGGAGCAATTCCGAAATCTGAATTTTGAATTCGGAGAGGTCTGCCCGCGCTTGCGGCGCGCTGACCCGATATGTCCGCTGGACGGCTTTGACCGCGTCGCGTTCTTCGATCTCTTCCAAAGCCAGCCATGCCATCAACGCGGCAGTCGGGTTCAGGTGCATGACGCGATTGGCGTTAACGATGAGCGTGCCGCTGCCGCCCGGGTCGACGCGCAGGTGGACGCGCGTCTTCTCGTCGCCGTCTTCGCGGGCGTAGTGATACAGTCCCGATTTTGGATTTTCGATTTCCGGTTTACGATTAAAGAGAGAGTCGAATAACATGGTTCACCTTTAAATAGATTGTCAACTCATCTTCCGCCGCCCGCGCAGGCGCAGGCGCATCCCGCGCAGGCACAAGCGCAGGCGCAGGAATGTCCGCCGCCGCCGCCACTGCGCGTGGAACTGACGCTGGGCGGAGGCGGCGGGTTGGTGACGCCGGTGACTTTGCTCGTGAAGGCCTGCACGTCGCCGATCACTTTGCTGGAGAAGTTCTGCGCGCCGCCGATGACGGAGGCCGCGAACTGCGCGCCGGGCAGGGGTCGGGCGGACCCGCTGGAGGTCGGGATGGAGACCGGGCGGGAGGAGGATGTCCCGACGACGGGGCGATAGGCCGGGTCGTAGCGTTCCCACCAGCTCGGGATGAAGACCGGGCCGGTGAAGGCGCGGCGGGAGCGGTCGTCGTAGTCCTTGTCGAGCATGGTCCATTCGAGGTTTTCGTCGAATTTCTGGCTTTTCACTTCGGGCGTGTCGGCGAGTTCCACTTGCGCCCAGGCGCGTTCCATGATGCCTTTGTAGTAGTCCACTGTTTCCTTGCGGCTGAAACCCTTCATTTTGTCCGAGACGGAGCGGACGAGCGCGATGGACATATCTTGCAGCAGCCTGCGCCGCGCGGCTGTTTTTTTCTCGCCAAAGGCTTTGAGGAAGTCTTTTTCGTATTCGTGGAGGCCTTCGGGCATGGCCGTCGCGAAGGCCAGTTCGAGCGGGTCGCGCGTGACCACTTCGGCCGCGCCCTTTTTGATCACGCCGAACAGGATCATCGTCATCACTTTGTCGAGCGGCTGTTCCATCAGGATGGCGGCTTCGACCGCGGTCAGTCCGCGCTTGATGCCGTGTCCCTCGATGGAGATCTTCGGGGGCAGGTATTTTAATTTCCGCCGCTGGGCGTTGACGACGCTGAAAACGGGAATGCCGAAGAAAAAGGCCGCGAAGATCAGGCACGGGAGCGACGAGGCGATGAAGGTGAAGAACGCGCCGATGACGCCAAACAGGTCTTCAAGCGGATTACTCTGGACGACGGCGGTGGCGGGGATATAGGTATTCGGGAAGGAGGCGCCGAAGTCGTATTCTTTCGTGGCGCGGACGGTCGCCGTCCAGGTGTAGGCGACGCGGCCTTCGTTGTCCAGCGCGGTCTGCGGTTCGGACGGGAATCCGCTCGGGGCGGAGTGCCAGCGCGGTTCCTCGGGCTTGACGCCGGGCGGCAGGTGGAAGATGACGCTCAGCTCGGTGACGCCGGTCACGTATTGCGAGCCGAACCAGGTGGGAGCGAAGACGGCGCTGGCGTAGTTGCTGTCTTTGGAATCGGGATACATCACGTCCGTGATGCCGCTGATGTAGACGTGTACGGCGCCGGTACGTCCCGGCTGGATGGCGTACGCGCCCAGGTCCACCGCGAAGCCGTAGGAGCCGTCGCCCTGGTAATCGGAGGAGATGTTGACGGTCTTTCCGTCCACGTCGGCGCGGGCGTTGTTGATGTTGTAGCGGCCGTTGGGCATGCCTACGTCCACGAAATCGATCGCGTGTCCGCCGGCGTTGTTCGTGAAGACGAACACGTAATCCAGCGCCACGCTGCCGTCCGAGTTCCAGTAGACGTTGACGGTTTCCTTGTCGAGGGTGAACGAATAGTCCTGCGCCAGCGCGGGGGTCGCGGCCGCGAAGGAGAGGAGTAAAACCAGGGCGATTAATGCCAGCCGTTTTTTCATGCCGACCTCCAGATCGTAGACTGTGTTACCACTTTGGTCCTTCGGTAAGTTGATAGACGGTGTTGCAGTAGGGGCAATTGACCATGGGCGCGCCGTTGACGATTTTGATGTTGTCGGCTGTGAGCGTCCCGCCGCAGGAGCGGCACTTTACTTCGGAGATCTTGGTCTCGCCGGGCAGGTCCACTTTGTAGGTGACGTTTTGGGCGGTCTCCTGTTTGGTCTTGCGGACGGCCAGGACGATCAGGACGACGCCGCTCAACAGCGCGAAGGCGCCGATGCAGACGCCGGCGTTTCCAAGCCCGGTCACGCCTTGCGCTCCGCCCGACGCGCCGAGGAGAAGGAAACTTCCCAGGCAAATGCCGGCGGCCGCGAGGAGCAGGAGAACGACCGCGCCTACATACATCCATGTAACAGGTTTCATGCGAACCTCCTGACGGAATATACGGGAAGTGTAGCATTTTCGTTGCATTTGGGCAAATGATTTGTGTCCCCAATTTTTCCTGCTTTGTGATGAAAATTTGGAATCCCGAAGTCCTGCTTCGGGAAAGCCGCAAGTAGAACTTGCGGAATCCTTTTTATTTTCACATAAAAACGGCGGAAGCAAAAAGTGGAATGAGACGGCGCTCATTCCACTTTCGTTTGGCGGCAAAGACGGTTTCTACGGTATGGGCGTCCCGGTCAACTGGATGGAGTCGACGTAGCCATAGTCTGCCGCGTCGGCGCCGGACTGGCGGATGCGGATTTTGAAGTCGGCGCGGTTGGCCGCGGCCGCGGGCAGGATGAACGTCAGCCGGTTGAGTTTGCCGTTCTCGCGCGGCGAGCCGTTCTTGATGGTCATGAGCGGTTTCCAGGCCGAGCCGTCCCACCAGGAAAGTTGGAGCGTTTCCTTATTTTCGTACGAAGCCGCGCCCAGGTAGACGGTCAATTTGAGATTCTCATATCCCTGCGTGGAGACGACGCGGCTGATGGACGCGTTCCCGGCCAGGCGGACGCTGCGCGGGCCGATACGCGGCGCGGCCGCGCTCCAAACAACTTTGCCCGTTTTGGTCCAGCCTTTGAAGGCGGCGTTGAAGTTATCGCTGAAGACGACGGCCGGGGTGACGGCCGTTCCGCTGAATTCGTACGCGCCGATGTCCCATTTTGAATCGTTCGGGCGGGGCGCGTCGGCGAAGTCGCGCTTGGGCGCGTCGGCGCCCGTCCCGGCGTTGATGGCCGGGGAGGCCGCGTCCAGCCGAAAGTCGGAGGCGGAGACGTTGACGAAGCGGGGAGCGCCAGTCACGTAGTTCGTCCCGCGCGTCTCGCCGGAGAGGTTGCGGAATCCGTCCAGCAGGTTGTTGGTGATGGTCGTCTCGGAAGGAGGCGTCCCGTTTATCTGGATGGTGAATTGCGTGTTCTGGCTGAGCAGGTTGTTGCGGACGACGACGTTTTTGGCGCGGTTGTTCCAGAGGCCGATCCCGCCGCCGCCCTCGCTGCCGTTTTGGACGACCGTGTTGTTGACGATGAAGATGTTGTTCAATGTGCCGTGGCCCCAGTTGCCGAGCAGGATGCCGCTGGTGGCGTTCTTGTAGACGATGTTGTTGACGACGACGATGTTGTTCAGCCCATAGCCTCTCTTTTCGGCTTCGATGGAGATCCCCGAGCGCTGGTTTTCGTGGACGAAGTTACCGTCAATGGTGATGTTATAGCCGTTGCCCTGGTAGGCGTCCACATAGATGCCGACGCGCGGGCCGCGAAAGACTTCGTTGCCTTTCACCAGGACGTCGCGCGAGCCGTAGTAACCATTGGTGCTAGTTGAGTCATGGGGTATCCTCAGGTTGCGAAACCAAACGAGGAGGCACCCCATGACTACAGGTGACATTATCCTACACATCTTCTGTCTTGTGGACGACAGTGTGCCA
>Ga0116166_1002288_pt1 | contig 16115 bp, 18 predicted proteins | sample AD_JPNMR2_MetaG_FD_89884 | JGI IMG/M metagenome (GOLD analysis project Ga0116166, IMG submission 89884) | Active sludge microbial communities of municipal wastewater-treating anaerobic digesters from Japan - AD_JPNMR2_MetaG | ecosystem: Engineered > Bioreactor > Anaerobic > Digestate | place...
AAGATCACCTGAAAACTCTCCATAAAACTGCGCAAGAACAGCAGTGGCGTTCACATCGCCCTTTTTTGATAACTTCGCAAGTTCCTTTAAGTCCTTATCCCTGAACTCCCCTCTCTCCATCCGAATCAGAGCTTTCTCAGGAATAGCCAATGAAGACTTGCCACCCTTGAGCTCACTACTCTGCGCAAAATAAGGAAGAAAAACGGTAAGCAAAAAGAAGAGAAAAAATCCAGAAAGCCCACCCCTGAACTCCAACAGGAGCAAACCCCCGTTACAAGAGAAAATCGCTCCGCGATTTCCGGCTATTAAGCTAAAACATGTCTGTCTGTCGCATAAATCGTGCCATATTAGATAATTGCACAATTTTTCCTTAATCTTTCCCTAAAATAATAACCAATCCCACAATTTCAAATCAAAATTGAAAAAAGAAAAAAAATTATATAAGAACTTTGCTTTATACTGGCAATTTAGATATCATTTCGGCAAAATGAAGAAAATTTCTTGCAAAAAAATCAAATTTTTCTCCATTTAGTTTGTTTATTTTATGAAATGTGCGTTTATTAATTTTTGTTGTTTTTGAGATTTTTTTAGTCACGATAGGTAGGCTGCAAAATATAGATACTATGCTTAAAATTTTATTATATAATTTAAAAAATTGCATTTGTAATTATTTTATATTTAAGTTATATTCTATTTAAAGTAATGGAGGAGATTAATATGAATATGCGTATTAGCAGGAGGACCCTATTAAAAGGTATTTTTACTCTTTTTGTTTCAGGTTTATTATTGCCAAAATTTCACAATATTTTGTATTCTGCAGAGGTAAAAAAGAAAAAATCTTTACCTCGCCCTCCTGGAACCTGTGGAGGATGGTGTGATAATGATGGCAATGGTTGTTGTGATCGTTCTGAACGTAAAGAAAAACCATGCAATGCCATAAAATGCCCTGGCAATGTGAAAAATAAATTAAGAGCAAAAGCTAAAGAAGCTGGGGCTCCAAATGGCACTTGTGCTTTGTGGAAAGATGAAGACAAGAAGGGTTTTTGTGATTTGTCAGAGAAAAGGGAAGGTGGGTGTTTGTACACCGTATGCCCTGCTCACAAAGAACATAAAGAAGGTCAAGCCCAGAAAAAATAATCTACTTTACTCTTATAGAGTTCAAGATGGAAAACAATGTCTCATTTTTCTTTTGTTCTCGTTGTGGAACTTGTTGCAGATGGGAGGGTTATGTTATTATAACTGATGAAGAAGCGGAGCGCATTGCCACTTATCTTGATATGGAAATAAGAGACTTTCTTGCGAAATTCGCAAAATTAACCAGCAGTCGTAAAAATCTTTCCATTATAGAAAATGAAAATAAAGAATGCATCTTCTATGATTCTGAATTAAGGCGTTGTAAGATTTACCCTGTCCGTCCGAAACAGTGTGTAGATTTCCCCTTGAAATGGAATTTTAAGGGCTGGCAGGATGAATGTAAGGGAAGATTTAAATAATATTTCTTTTCTGCTAAAGAATTGGATACGTTCTTATATTTAAAATGTTGATTTTAAGAAAAATAAGTATATTTTAAATTAAAAAGAAAAAAGAGTTGAAAGGGGAATATGAAGTATTTGGTTTTCGCAGAAGATGGAAAGGAGTATGGGCCAGTGGATGCCGAAACTCTTCGTAAGTGGGTTGAGAGTGGTAGAGTTTTGCCTGAAACTCGAGTTAGAAATGTAATGGTGAAGAGATGGAATAAGGCTGGAGATCTTGATTTTTTAAAAGAAGCTTTTCAGAGACAGCAAATTAAGGTTGAAGAGAGTAAAACGGCTTTTGAGCATGGATTAGATTTTTTGAAATCTGTTTTTGGTGGAACGAAGCAAAAGTCCAAGAGCACGGCATTCAGGTATACATTTCTGCCTAATCCTGCGTCAGTTTCTATCCGACTGGCGGCATTTTTATTTGATTTTATAATAATTGCATTCTTTGCTTTTATTTTATCCCTTGTTTTTACTTTCATGTCGAAGAAAGGTTTTGACGTTAATTTATCTTTTTCTTTTGTTATTATAACTTTTTATCTTGGGATATTACTTTACTATTCAGTGTCCCTGGGGCTTTTTGCTCAAACTTTTGGGATGTGGTTCTGGGGGATTATGATAGTTTCTTCGGATATTGATGAAGTTTATCTTGGAAGAGCGTATTTTTTTACAATCTGTATGCTTCTTTTTGGAATTATCTCTCCCTTAATAGTATATTTAAATCCTGAGAAACGTTCTCTGCATGAGTACTTAAGTGGAACACGTATTATTGGAATAGCTGCTAAACCTAAAGTCTGAAGAATATTATTTTTCAGTGAGGTGAAAAAAATTGATAGAAGAAATAATAAAGATTCATGATAAATATCAGTTTGAAATAAAATTTTCTTACGAGCCAGAAGAGAATTGTAGAAAGACAAAGTATACCTCTGAAATATATATTTTTATTCCAAAAAGCATAGGACTTAGCAGAGAAAATTATACAAAAACACAATTTTATGAAGATGTAAAGTCTTATATTCGCTTAAAAACTCCTCTTATACTGCTAAGAAACCTGTATGGAAAAAATTCCCCTCTTCAAGAACTCGAAAGAAGCATTGAAAGACTGGTAGAATCACAGAATGAAAGAAATTCTTCTGATTTTGAATACAGAATAAAAATGTTTTGTTCCATTTTAAAAAGTTCCCTCAGGGATGAGCTTATCTTTCTAAAAAATAATATAAATATGAAAGATATTGAAAAAAATATTTCCGATTTTTTGGAGAATTTAAAGGACTTAAGCAGGGAATTTAGAAAATTGTCAAAAAAAATAAAAGTTGCTTCTATGAATCAAAAATATATAAATTTATATAATTTTGCAGACGAGTATTTAAGTATAATTTCTAATGAATCAAGGCATGAACTATTTGAGCTGTTGGAAAAAAATGATATAAAAAAACGCAACTCTTTGATAGAAGAGCTTACAGAGCAGGCAAAGGAAGAAATCATATACAGAAAAGAAAGCAATTATCCTTCTATACCGTCAGAAGAACACGATAATGAAGAGATAATCTTCCGAAAAAGCGCACTAAAAAAATTAATGGGACGCATTCTTTTTTTACACAATATCACAAAATCTGAAGGAAAACTTATTGAACAGCTATTATTTGGGCTTTCCGCTGGAATAGCGATGGCCTTTGCAACTTCTATAGCTTTTATGTCGAGAACGAGGCTTGGAGAATTTTCACTCTTTTTCTTTCTTTTAATGGTAATAGCATATATCTTTAAAGATAGAATGAAAGAGATTATGAAGATTTATTTTTCAAACCTTGTGAGAAAGTTTTTTGCTGATAAGAGAACCAAAATTTATACAAATTTAGGACAAAAAATAGGAATAATAAGAGAATCCTTTTCAATTTTTTCTGATGAAAAAATTTCTCCTGAAATATCAAAAATCAGAGATAGGGATTTTATCTCAGGCGTCCATGAAGGAGCTTATGGAGAATATGTATTATTTTATAGGAAAGATATTACGCTTTATTCAGAAAAATTTAAGACTGTATTTCCTGGTTTTCAAATAAATGGTATAAATGATATCACAAGAGTAAATATTTTTAGATTTCTGAGAAACATGGATAATCCTTATAAAGATGTTTTTATTCCAAAAAAGAATTCCTATGTAAGAGTAAGTGGTTCGAGAGTATATCACTTTAATATCATAATAAAAAGTATTATTTCAACTGGAAAAAGTAAAATACAAAGAATAAGATTGGTTCTTACGAGAGAAGGCATTAAGCGTATTGAAGAGGTATTCAGTCTGAAAAACTAAAATTTCATATAAAAGAAATTTTCAGTTTGTTTTCGGGAAGTCTTGCAAAAATATCAAAATCATAGGATGCTGTATAATTTTTCAAAAGATGATATGCTTCTCCAGCAATCATAGCGGCATTATCAGTGCAAAATTCTCTCTCTGCAATAATTATATTATATCCTTGCTGTTTTAACGCGATAAATTTATCCCTTAATCTTGAATTACATGCAACTCCTCCGCTTAATATTAATGTGGAGACAGAGTAAAATTTCGCAGCATCTAATGTCTTGCGAATAAGCACATCAACTATTGCCTCTTGATATGAGGCAGCAGTGTCAGCAATAAAATTGGTATCATACATAATATGATGGTTTTTTCTGCTATGATTCAGAATTGCAGTTTTAAGACCGCTAAAACTGAAATTAAAACGATCCTCTTCATCAACAGCCCTGCCAGAAGCACCTGTAAGCGCACGTGGAAATATAAATTTTGAAGGATTTCCATATTTCGCGGCTTTTTCAATAGCTGGGCCTCCGGGATAGCCAAGTCCCAATATTTTTGCACCTTTATCAAAAGCCTCTCCAGCAGCATCATCAAGAGTTTGCCCAATAATTCTAACACTTTTACTTTTATCAATGAGGAGTAAAACAGTGTGACCTCCTGAAACGACAAGCGCGAGCATTGGAAAATTTGAGTTTTTTTTTAGAAAATTCATCTTATCAGGCAAAAAAGCTCCATAAATGTGAGCTGTAAAATGATTTACCGGAATTAATGGTAATTTATAAGAAAAAGATAATGCTCTTGCAAAATTTAAACCAATTAACAGAGCAGGAACTAAACCTGGACCATTTGTAACAGCTATTGCATCAATATCAAAAATTGAAACTGAAGCCTGAGAAAGTGCTTCCTGAACAACTACTTCTATTGACTGTAAATGTTCACGCGCTGCAAGTTCAGGAACTACCCCTCCAAATTCAGAATGCTTTGTAATCTGAGAATATACTATGTTACTTAAAACAAAATTACCATTCTCTACAACAGAGGCTGAAGTTTCATCACAACTTGTTTCTATTCCAAGAATAAGAGCCATTATATTTTCAAGGTTTGGGCCATCCCAGAATCTCCATCACATGTGGAATATATGGCCCTATTAGCTTTTTGATGGCAACTGCATATTCCCTTATTTCTGCCTGAGCATGCTGACTATCACGGAGTTCAAGAAAATGGATTAAATTAGCAAGATCTACCGTTCCCCAAAATGTTACCATCATATTTTGAGGTAAAACACCTCTTGCCTGTTCCCTGCACACTCCAGATTTTATTAACTTCTCATACAAAACAAGAGAATTCCTATTGTGTTCATCTATCAAAGATCGCAAAGTATCATCACAAAAATCAGGATCTTCAATAGAAGCCTGGCGGTTATTTTCCGCCTGACGGCGAAGCTTTTCTGGCACATAAAATTCAATATCTACTTCTGTATAACGCCTTGAGATTTCATTATATGACCATGTTCGATGTCTATGCCATTGCGATCTTACGAATAAGGGGCAATGTATGCTAAAAGTAAATATTACATGTTCCATTGGGCTACTATGTTTATTTTCAAGCAGGTATTTTAGTAATTCATAATCTTTTTCATCAAATTTTTCTTTCATTTTTCCAAATGACACTCTCGCGGCATTTACTATATCAATTTCAGAGCCCATTCTGTTTATAAGTCCAATCCAGCCTTGCCCTCCAAGGACTTTTATGTGGTTATCAGGTGGTGAGTTGATTTTTTTTATCATAAAATCTCCTGTTAAAAATTCTAAGGATTTTTTTGAATTTATACTTTTATAATAGAACTTCAAGTTGTTTTTATTGCTTTTTTTATACAATGGAGTAAAATTTCATAAAGTGAGCAGAATTAAACGTAACTGCTATAATAATAAAAATAATATGGATCTCTCAATAGAGAAAGTAAACTTATATGTTCCAGTTATCAAGACTAACTTTAAATTCGTATTTTGCTATACAATTGAGCCATTCTTAATAAAAAGGTTAAAAATTTATAAATCAATTTTTGTAGAGAACTATGATTCCTGGAAAAGGCAAAAATCTAAACTTTTTGAAAAAATAATTCTACTCGATAAATTTTTTTGTAATGAAATTGAGAATTTACCTCTTGACGATCTTGATTTAAGTTCTTTTTCTAATTTTGAGAAAAATATTTTATTGGCACTTAGAAAAGTAAAAAGAGGAGAAACTATTTCATACGCGGGGCTTGCTAAAATCGCAAATTACCCCTCTTCATATGCGCGCGCAGTTGGAAATTTAATGAAAAAAAATCCTTTCCCTCTTTTTTTCCCGTGTCATAGAGTTATAAAATCCAATGGAGAAATTGGAGAATTTTCCGGCGGTGGGGGGAAATCGCTTAAGAAAAAATTGTTATTTCTAGAACAAAAACAGAAAAGCAACTTGAAAAATCCTTTGAAAATGTTAACTTTTTTTATATTTTTTTATATTTTTTATATCCATAATTATACAAAATTTCTTATGGATCTTTAAAGATTAAGGGGGCGCTTATGATTATATTTTCTATTCTTGCAGTTGTGATGATTTTATCGATGATTAGTGCCTATTTGATCCAGGGAGAATTTGGAGAAATCAATGTTCACCTTGCGGCTTATGGTTTTATTCTCGCAGGAATCGGTTTTGTGATAGAGTTACTCACTAAGAGGGAAAAAGATCTTGATCTTAAAATTTCTTATATGCTTAATAAAAAATTTATAGTTTTCAGCGAAGAGCTCAAAACAATAAGAGCAATGCTTTTGAGGCTTGAAGAAAAAAGGGCAAAACTTGAAGAAAAAATAACAGAATCTAATTCTGAAATTACGCCTTCAACTACTCCTGTTGTTGAAAAAATAGAGTATAAAATTCCTCCCCCAAAGAAATAAAGATTTCAATAAATAAAATTTTTTAGCGATTAGCTTTTTATCCATTTTTATGAGGAAAAATACAGAATCATCAATTCGAATTTCGCAACGAAAATCTGTGATAGAGCATATTGGTAATTCAACTTTGCAGTTTTTAAAAGATATTTATTCAATATGCCAAATTACAGGTGAGACCGCAATATTATTGTATAAAGCTGTAAAAACCCCTAAAAAAATCCGTTGGCGTGAAAGCTTATATTATATGGATTCATGTGGGGCTGACGCTGTACCGATAGTTTCAACTCTCTGCTTTATTATGGGATTAATAATAGGAATACAATCAGCTCTCCAACTCAGAAAATATGGCGGGGATATATTTGTCGCTGATGCTGTAGCTTATTCGATAATAAAAGAACTTGCTCCTTTTATGGTTGCTATAATATGTACCGGGAGAGCAGGCTCGGCTTTTGCCGCCGAAATAGGCACGATGAAAGTTTCAGAGGAAATTGACGCCATTTATACTATGGGGCTTGAACCTGGTAGATTTTTGATTGTTCCAAAAGTCTTAGCCTTAGTATTTGTTATGCCGCTTCTTACTATGATTGGGAATCTTGCTGGATTACTTGGAGGATTATCTGTGGCTATTATACAATTGCAAATGTCTTTTAGCGCTTATTACAATCGAACATTTTCTATATTATTACCACGACACTTTGCTGAAGGTATAACAAAAAGTATAATTTTCGCATTTATTATTTCTATTATTGGCTGCTGGAAAGGTCTTGACTCCGGGAACGACGCTCAAGGAGTTGGGCGAGCAGCAACGTCAGCAGTAGTAACTTCTATTTTTCTAATCGTAATTGCTGATTTTGCAATTACTATGCTGGTAAATGTATGGTTCTAAGATGAATGATTCTCAAACAATCATAGAAGTAAAGAATCTAAAAGCTGGATACAATGGAATTGAAGTCCTAAAAGATATAAATTTTTCAGTATATAAAGGAGAAATTTTTGTAATTATAGGTTGCTCGGGCTCTGGTAAAAGCACCCTTTTGAAACATATGATAGGATTATATTCTCCAATTTCAGGAGATATTTTAATAAAAGGAGAAAGTATTGTTAATGCAAGAGATGAAGAGAAAAAACGAATAATGCGTAATTTCGGCGTTTTATATCAGTCAGGAGCATTATTTAATTCTTATACTATAGGAGAAAATGTCGCTCTACCACTTGAAGAATTTACAGAATTCTCTGCTAATGAAATAGCAAACATTGTAAAAGAAAAACTAAGTCTGGTCGGACTTGAAGGTTGTGAAAGGCTTATGCCATACGAATGTAGTGGTGGAATGAAAAAACGTGCAGGTCTCGCCAGAGCTATGGCACTTAATCCCGAAATTTTATTCTTTGATGAACCTTCAGCTGGCCTTGATCCCATTATGTCGGCAAAACTTGATCGTTTGATTCTCAATATACGTGCTGAATTGAATACTACGATGGTAATAGTAACACATGAATTGGATAGTATTTATGCAATTGCTGATAGAGTCATGATGATAGGCGGGGAAGAAAAAACTGTCATTGCAGTTGGTAAACCATTTGAACTAAGAGAAAGCCAAAATAAAACTGTAAGAGAATTTTTCACACGGGACGGCTTAATAAGTAAAATTCATTAAAAGCTATATTTTTATTTTTCAATCATGATGGTATGTTAAAAAAGGTTTAAAAAACTTTTTATATGATTGAAGCAAATAGATTTAAATTAGGTCTTTTCATAATAAGTGCATTTATAATTGCATTTGCAATCTTGCTTGCACTTGGTATGTCAGATTTATTTGAAAAAAAAATAGTTATTACAACAATTTTTAATGAATCAGTTCAGGGGCTTGAGCAGGGAGCGCCATTGAAGTTAAAAGGCGTTACTATTGGCAAAGTAAAAAAAATGACTGTAAATCTTGATAAAAAATATGTTAGAGTGGATATGGAGGCAATCCTCTCATCAGTTTCTCCCGATTTTGAAGGAGGAAAGTATGACCCAAAAAAATTCCAATCTTATATTGAGGGTGAAATTATAAAGGGGTTACGATGCAGACTTGAACTCTCCGGGATAACTGGAATGAAATACGTTGAACTAAATTATCATCCTCCATCAAATCCTATTCTTGCTATCTCACCACCCGAGGGGGTTCTTTATATTCCTTCAACGCCTTCATTTCTGAGTGGCATTAGTTCGAGTTTCAGTGAAACTATGGCGCGTTTGGCTTCAATAGATTATGAAGAAATATCAAAGCGATTATTACAGACTCTTTCATCCATAAATAAACTCGTTGATAATCCAAAAATACAAGCGACAATAGAAAAAATAGAAAAAACCACCAGAAACCTTGAAAAAACCACTGATAATCTAAATAAGACTCTGGATGAAGCAGAAATGAAAGATGTGGTTAGCAAATTAAAATCCAATCTTGAATCTCTAAACACTCTTTCAAATTCAATTCAAAAAGAGATTGAAAATGCGAAAATCGCAGATACTACACAGAGTGCAAGAGATGCATTTAAAACGACATCAGAAGGAATATCGGAACTTGCAAGTTTAAAAAATAAAATTTCTCTTACATTAATAAAACTAAATGAATCGTTAGATACATTAACGGAATTGATAAATACCATTTCAGAAGATCCTGCCGTTCTTATCAAAGGAAAAAGAAAACCTGAACTTCTAAAAGAAAACCAATAAAAGGGCTATAGGATTATATGGAAAATAGAAATTCTATAACAGTAACAAAATTTTTTAAAGATAACGAAAAAACATTACGCCTCAAATGGATCGCTGGCAAAAAAGGAGGAGATAGAGAAATAACAGAAGAATCTATACATCGTCCAGGACTTGCTCTGGCAGGTTTCTTTGATTATTTTGCAGATAAGAGAATCAATATTATTGGGATGGCTGAATTCTCCTACCTTAATTCTCTTAGTGAAACACAGAGAGAAATATCCATACGCCGTTATCTTGAAGAGTATTTCCCCTGCGTAATTTTTGCTCGTGGAATAGAGCCATTTCCTCTCTTTATAGAACTCGCAAATGAAATAGATATGCCAATTTTTGTATCCTCCATGATAACTTATCATGTTATTAATGATACAGTTATATATCTTGAACGGGAATTATCTCCAAGTATTACTGTAATAGGAACTCTCGTAGAGGTACAAGGAACAGGCGTCCTTATACGTGGCCCCAGTGGAGTAGGAAAAAGTGAATGTGCTTTATCGTTAATCAAAAATGGTGCAGCTTTAGTAGCAGACGACGTAGTGCGAATTTCGCAACTTGGAGGCAATATTCTTATAGGAACAACAAAGATGAGCGAGATGTATGGTTTTATTGAGATAAGGGGGCTTGGTTTGATAAATGTAATTCAATTATTCGGAGTTTCAGCATTCAGAGAAAAACAAGAAATAGATATTGTGATAACTTTAAAACATTGGGATGAAATCGGTAAAATTGATCGTTCTGGACTTGAGACCGCAAAATATCGCATTCTCGAAATAGACTTACCTCATATTACTTTGCCAGTCGCACCAGGAAGAGATATAGCAGGACTCGTAACAATTGCAGCCCAAGAATACAGAATGCGTGCTCTCGGACTTCACGCCGGAAAGGTTCTAAATGAAGAAATTATTAAAAAGTTAATGCCGTCAAAACAAGAAAAATGAAAGAAAAAAAAAGAAATATTATTGCCATAGATGGACCCGCTGCTTCAGGCAAAAGCACCGTAGCTGCGAAAGTCGCAAAACGCCTTGGTGCTGTATATGTAAATACCGGTAATATGTATCGGGCTATAACCCACGCAATATTGGAGGCAAAAATTCCACCTTCTGATGAAAAGAAAATTAATGAATTACTTAAAAAAATTAATCTTGAATATCGTCCTTCAAAAGATACAGAGGAAATCATTTTAAATGGAGAGCGTATAAATGAAAAAATAAGAAGCCCTGAAATAGCTTTATATGTGAGTAAAATAGCGTCTATACCTCTGGTAAGAGAATGGCTTGTCAAAAAGCAAAGATTAATAGTTGATAAAAATCACCTTTCTGTTATGGAAGGACGGGACATAGGTACCGTTGTCTTCCCCGATGCTAAATGGAAGTTTTTTTTAACTGCCAGTCCGGAAGTCAGAGCAAAAAGGCGTCTTGAGCAATCTGGAGAAAATTTTGAAGGGGCAACTATTGCCACAGTCGCAAAAGAAATTGCCAAACGCGACGAAATGGATATGAATCGTTCTATTGCCCCATTAAAAAAAGCCGAAGATGCTATTTTAATTGACAGTAGTGATATGACAATTGATGAAGTTGTTGAAAATATTTGCAAAATAATAAAGATAAAGGAAAAAATATGAAGGCTTTATATTTAATGCCAGATAATATATTTCAGTTAGTTTATGGAGAAAAACAAAGAAAAGAACTTGAATCTATACTTGAATTTATTGGACCACAGTTAAATAAAGATTCTCTGGAAAATTTTCCAAAGGAAAAGCTTGCTGAAACGGAAATTATTATCAGCAGTTGGGGTATGCCAGAAATGAACGATAAAATTCTCGCCCTTTTTCCAAATTTGAAAATCATATTCTATGGTGCTGGTTCCGTAAAAAATTTTACCACTGAGGCTATGTGGAAAAAGGGAATCAGAATAGTTAGCGCATGGGCGGCAAATGCAGTACCTGTGGCTGAATTTGCATTTGCTCAAATTATTCTGAGCCTTAAAAATTTCTGGTACGCAAGTAAAATTTATAAGGAACAAAGAGGAAAAAAAATCCCCATTAATCCTTTTGGTGCCTATGACGTAAATATAGGTTTAATTTCGCTTGGAATGATCGGGAAAATGGTTCTTGAAAAATTAAAAACGCTCGATGTAAATATATTTGCCTATGATCCTTTTGTAAATGAGGAACAAGCAAAAGAACTCGGATGTAAAATTTTAACATTAGATGAATTATTTCAGAAATCCCACGTTATAAGTTGTCATACACCATGGTTAAAAGAAACCGAAAAAATGATAAAAAGCAAACACTTTGAATATATGATTCCAGGTGCAACATTCATAAACACAGCCAGAGGAGCTGTTGTGGATGAAAAAGGAATGATTGATGTTCTAAAAAAACGCCATGATATTTTTGCTGTTCTCGATGTAACATGGCCTGAACCACCGTCAAATGACTCAGAATTATATGAACTACCTAATGTTTTTCTTTCCCCACATATAGCTGGCAGTATGGGTAATGAGTGTCGAAGAATGGCACAATACATTGTTGAAGAAGTAAAACGCTTTATAAATGGGGAAAAATTAAAATATGAAATTACTGAAGAATTAAGTAAAAAACTTGCATAATTCTTAGAGGAGAAAATAATGAAAAAAAACGCTTTTAAAACAATAAAGCATAAAGCAGATCTTTGCGTGATAGGAGGGGGGATGGCTGGAATTTGCGCTGCTATTTCTGCAGCCAGACACGGAGCTAAAACGGTATTCATGCATGAAAGACCTGTTCTAGGAGGTAATGCATCAAGTGAATGTAGAGTTCACATTTGCGGAGCAGACAGACACAATAGCATAAAAAATATGCGTGAAACGGGAATTTTAGAGGAAATTCGACTTGAAAATCTCTATCGGAATCCAACAAAAAATTACTCTATATGGGATACTGTTTTGTATGAAAAAGTAAAAGATGAAAAAAACATAACGCTCTTGCTTAATTGCACATGTCTGGATGCGAAAATCGCAAATAATAGGATAAAAACTATTCGTGGGTGGCAGTTAACCACAGAATCTTATCACGAAGTAGAATCTGCAATTTTTGCAGACTGCTCAGGCGATGCCGTATTAGCCCCACTCACAGGAGCTGAATTTCGCATGGGGAGAGAAGCAAAAAATGAATTTAATGAAAGCATAGAACCAGAAGTAGCCGATACGAAGACAATGGGAATGACATGCCTGTTCGCTGCCAGGAAATATGATAGACCTATGCCCTTTTTACCTCCGCATTGGGCTTATAAGTTTGAATCTTGCGATGATTTGCCATATGGAAAAAATGGACATAAATGGTTTGAAATGGGATATTGGTGGATAGAGCTTGGAGAAGAAAACAGTATTGAGGGAACGGAAGAAACAAGAGATGAATTACTAAAAATAGTATATGGCGTTTGGGATCATATAAAAAATCATTGCGAAAATAAAAAAGAGGCAGAAAACTGGGCTATCGATTGGATACAATTTTTACCAGCAAAGAGGGAAAGCAGAAGATATGTTGGCGCCAAAATATTGACTCAAAATGATATTATTTCAGAAGGTAAATTTGACGACATAGTTGCTTATGGTGGCTGGAGTATGGATGACCACAACATACTTGGCTTTCGTGCAGCTAAAAAAAAAGAAGCTCCAACAATCTTTCACCACGCCCCATCCCCCTATGGAATTCCATATAGATGCCTTTTTTCAAAAAATATTTCCAATCTTATGTTTGCTGGACGAAACGCAAGTTGTACACATGCAGCTATGAGTTCTACAAGAGTTATGGGAACTGGTGCAGTTATGGGACAAGCTGTCGGCACTGCAGCTGCATTTGCCATTCAGAAAAACATATTACCAAAAGATGCTCTCAAAGACATTAAAATCATACAACAAATGCTGATAAAAGATGATTGTTATTTACCATGGGTAAAATATGAATTAAGTGAAAAGTTGAAAAATGCAAAAATAACTGCTTCAAATGGCGACCCATCAGTTTTACTCGATGGTTTTACCAGACCTATTGAAACAGAAAGTCATAGATGGGATTGCAAAGAGGGTGATTGGCTTGAAATAAAATTTTGCAAAGCAGAAAAACTAAAAAATCTTTCTATAATTGTAGAAAGTGCTCTGGATAAAAATATAGCATTAAGTTACCACCAGAGAGATGATCAACTCACATCATTGCCACAAGTTTTACCAAGAGAAATTTCAATCGAAATAATGGTGGACAGTGAATGGTCAACTCTTGTCAATATCTGCGAAAATCGCAAAAGACTTATAAAAATTGATATAAATCGAAAAATAGAGGCAATCAAATTTACTATCAAAAAGACATGGGGAGCAGAGAAAACAGGCATCTTTGCAGTATTTTGTGAATAAAACAAAAGGTATTTTTTGATGAAAGAAAAAATAGTAATAACAGGTATTGGCTTAACCGCTCCAAATGGAGATAGTCTTTCAGAATTTCGCAACAATCTTATCAACAAACGTGTCCTTTTCCAATTTATTGAACTCCGATACATTGGTAAAGTTATAGCTGGTGTATGCCATTACAATCCATTAAAATATCAAAACAAAAAAGAACTTAGAGCAGGAACGAGAGCAGGCTCAATCTCAATATACTGCGCACGAGAAGCTCTCAATGATGCCAAAATAGATATTTCAAGTGTAAGTCGTGATAGAATTGGTGTATACGTAGGTATTACAGAGCATGGTAATGTCGAAACAGAAAATGAAATAGCTAATATAAAAGAATTCAACTATGATGTGCGTTTTTGGAACCATTACCATAATCCGAGAACTGTTGCAAATAATCCTGCAGGAGAAGTTACAGTAAACCTCGGTATTACTGGACCTCATTATTGTATTGGGGGAGCATGCGCTGCAGGAAATCTTGGCATAATTCAAGGAGTCCAGCAATTAATGCTTGGTGAGGTTGACTATGCCATAGCAGGAGGAGTATCCGAAAGCATCCACACTTTCGGAATATTTGCAAGTTTTAAAAGCCAGAATGCATTAGCTACAAATGAAGATCCAAATAAGGCAAGTCGCCCTTTCGATATAAATAGAAATGGAATAGTAGTATCTGAAGGTGGCGCCCTTTACTTATTAGAACGGCTTGGATCAGCTAAAAAGAGAGGCGCTAAAATTTACGCTGAAATAGCCGGATGGGCAACAAATTCTGATGGAACAAGTTATGTACTCCCAAATCCAGATAGACAGGCTGAATGCATGGCTAAAGCTATATTAAATGCGGGAATCACTCCTGATAATATAGACATTCTCAACACCCACGCTACAGCTACTAAGGCCGGGGATATTCAAGAGTGCCAGGCAATAAGGAAAGTTTTCCAAAAAAATTTCCCATACATCAACAATACAAAAGGGTTTATAGGGCATGCAATGGGTGCCGCTGGAGCTCTCGAATTAGCCGGTAATATCCCTTCATTTGAAGACGGAATAATACATCCGTGTCATAATATTGAAACGCTTGATCCAAAATGTGAACTCACCAACTTATTACAAAAGGAAAAATTATATAAAAATCCAGAAGAAATAAAATATATTCTTAATAATTCTTTCGGCATGCTTGGTATAAATTCTACACTTATTATAAAAAGATTTGAAGATTAAAGATATTATAGTATATTACTCGCCCAATGTTTTTATTTTTTACCAAATAATTAAGGAGAATTTATGACACGTGAGCAGATTTCACAGGCAATAAAGGACATAATTAATGAAATTCTTCCAGAAGGAGATTGTTCCTCTATTGACCCGGAAGGAAAACTCCGCGATCAACTGGAACTCGATTCAATGGATTTCCTTGATATTGTAATGGAAATCAGAAAAAGATATGGTGTTGAAATCCCTGAAGCCGACTACCCAAAACTTGCTACGTTAAACAGTTGTATAGATTACCTTGAACCTAAATTAGCCTCTAAATAACTCGGAAAACAAATACAATGATAAAAATTGCAATAAGTGGAAGAGGTCTTATTACTCCACTTGGAAATGGTATTTTAGAAAATGAAAAAGCCCTCAAAAACGGTGTCTCTGGAATAAGGTTTATGCCAGAATGGAAAGAGCTTGGCCTTGAAAGTCTTGTTGCTGGACTACCAGATCAAAATCCTCCGTCAAAGTTCTTAGATTCTAAAAATATCCGCTTTATGCCAGCAAATGCTATTATGGCTCTCGCAGCTGCCGAAGAAGCTCTTAATGAGGCAAAAATATCACCTGATGACATAAGAGGCAAAAAAGTCGCTGTAATTATTGGATGCGCAGGAAGCGCACATATGCATTTATATGAAAATTCTAAGATTTTTGAAAGTACAAAAAAAGTTAAAAAAGTATCACCATTTGTTGTACCAAAAGTAATGGCATCCTCCGCAGTGGCAAATTTATCCTTAATTTTAGGCTTAAAAGGGGAAAGTTTCGACGTCAGTTCCGCTTGTGCAAGTGGAGCTCATGCCATAATAACAGCCGCAAGACTTATAAATACAGGAGAATACGATATAGTTATTACCGGTGGAACAGAAGAATTGAATTGGCCCCATGCCCTCGGATTCGATGCAATGAGAGCTTTATCAAGAAAATATAATCAAAATCCAACAGCA
>Ga0116166_1002294_pt1 | contig 16092 bp, 14 predicted proteins | sample AD_JPNMR2_MetaG_FD_89884 | JGI IMG/M metagenome (GOLD analysis project Ga0116166, IMG submission 89884) | Active sludge microbial communities of municipal wastewater-treating anaerobic digesters from Japan - AD_JPNMR2_MetaG | ecosystem: Engineered > Bioreactor > Anaerobic > Digestate | place...
ACTGATGGCTAGTCCCTATAAATTAATTTGGAGGATGAAGAAGCTATGATTATTGATATTGATACACATCTAGGGAGAGTAACAAGGGAAGATATCCCGGTAACGGTAGAAGAATTGATAGAAAATATGGATAAATGGGGAGTGGAGAAAGCAGTAGTACTACCTTTAGATGCTACCCCTGAGGGGAGCACATTCTGGTTTACCACTGAACAGGTTTTGGAGGTTTACAGGAGATATCCAGATAGAATAATCCCATTCTGTAAACTTGATCCAAGGCAGATAGATAACTCCATGAAAACTGACTTTTCTTGGATTCTCCAGGAGTATAAGGACAAAGGATGCAGAGGTGTAGGTGAGATAACTGCAAATCTTTATATAGATGACCCCATGGGAATGAACCTCTTTGCCCAGTGTGGTGAGGCTAATATGCCTGTGCTGTTTCACCTAGTGGACCGAATAGGTGCTCAATACGGGCTCGTTGATAATATTTATTTACCAAGATTAGAAAGGATTCTGAGAGAACTTCCTGAAACTACTTTTATTGGACATGCTATGTCTTTTTGGGCAGAGATAAGTACTGATGTAACAGAAGAGACACGGGGAGGTTATCCGAAAGGACTGATTAAAAGCCCCGGGAGATTACAGGAACTGTTGAGGAAATATGATAATCTCTATGGAGACCTATCAGCAGGTAGTGGATTTAATGCTATTACGAGAGACCCGGAATATGGGTATAAGTTTTTAGAGGAGTTTCAGGATAAACTTTTATTCGGCACAGACTTCTGCCATCACAATCAGGAGGTTCCCATAGTAGATTATATAAAATCTGTTCTTAACGATGGAAAGATATCGAGAACCACTTATGAGAAAATAACACATAATATAAATGCTGAAAAACTTCTTAAAATGAAATAGGAATTCTCGCCGTATATCTTCAGATGAATATCCCAGCTGAAGCTACCATCTATAACCTGACCAAGCTTCTCTTCTGCCTCAATCCCAATATTGGAAAATACAATTTTCCTTTTTAGCAATAAAGGGAAATATTCCATATCTTCAAAATAGAAGATATTCTTACTTAAATTTTTACCGGTTAAATCAGGATCTGAATTATACAAAAGGATAATGTTTAGTTATTACATTGTATCGAGATATACCTCTTTTCTCTCTCTACTTGATTTATATATGGCAAGTATAATCTTTAACGCCTTCTTCCCCTCTTCTCCAGGGATCAGGGGGTCTCTATCATTTTTGATCGCATCTATCATATCCTGTATTAAAATCTGATGCCCACGATAACTCGCTACTCTTGGATCGGATGCGGTACTACCTGCAGTCTCGTAAGAATCTAACTTGAGTTCCAATCCTGGGACTTCCCATCTTGCAATCTTTTCTCCATTCACAAGAATGCTGCCGTCTACCCCATGAAATTCCAATCTGTGATCAAAGCCAGGCACTACAGATGTTGTCCCTTCTATAATACCTATCGCTCCGTTCTTATACTCTAAAACAGATACGGCAGTATCTTCAACTTCAATCTTCCTCGCCAATGTCCTGGTATATGCAAAGACAGAACCCACTTCTCCCATAATCCATTGCATAAGGTCTATGCAGTGTATCCCCTGGTTCATCAGGGCTCCTCCCCCGTCCAGAGCCCAGGTTCCACGCCAGTCTCCACTGTCATAGTAGGCTTGACTTCTAAAATATTTCATATATGCATCTCCAAGGATGAGCTTCCCTATAGCTCCCTGCGAAGTTACCTCTTTTATCTTCTTAAAGATACTCTGAGTCCTTCTCTGAAAGATACAGGCTAGCTTTCTTTTATACTCTTTACTGGCTGATATCATTGCATCCGCCTGTTCTAAAGTTATAGCCATAGGTTTTTCTGTAATAACATGTTTACCTCTCTTCATAGCCTCTATAGCCATTTCCGGGTGTAATCCACTGGGAGTGCATATGTTAACCACATCTATATCCGGTCTATCCAGCATCTTTTTATAATCTGTATACCAGTCACAGTTATACTTCTGGGCAAATTTTACCGCCTTTTCTTCAACTATGTCTGCCACTGCTACCAGTCTGGCCGAAGGGGTATTAACTATCCCCTCTGCATGATTTGGAGCAATAACCCCACAACCTATAATGGCAAAATTCAAAACTCTATCTTCCATATGATAACCTCCTATACAGAGTATTCTTTCTCTACCTTCTTAAACGATTCAATCGTATAATCTATCTCTCTTTCTCCCCACCCTTCGTGCAGGTACAGCGTCATATGATCTTCCAGTGCTCTCTCAGCATCAGGACAGCAATTAGTGTAATCTATCTCTCTTGCCCCGGGCATACTCCAGGGATACTGAGAATTTCCATAGGTAACCCTGTTCCTTATCCAGTACTGGTTATAGATGGGAACAACATAATGTGCCCCTACTGGTAAGCCCAGTTCGGCTAATATTCTGGCAGCCTCCCACTTATCTATAGTTGCAATTTCCCTGTTAAATCTTACGAATGCAAACCAGGGATTTACTTCTACATTATCTGTAAATCTCCATAGCTGAAACATCTTAAGACCAGACGTCCCCTCTCTCAATCTCTCAACCACCCATCGCCTCTTACCCTTTATATCAGCAAGCTTGGTAAGCTGGACTCTTCCTACTGCTGCCTGAAGTTCAGTCATTCTGTAATTTAGCCCCAGTAAGAGATTAGTCTTCTCTTCCGAATTAAATGGTTTCCCTCTATCAGAGAATCTCTTTGCATTCCAGTACAATTCTTCATTATTAGTTATAACCATTCCACCCTGTCCACCTGAATTCATATGTTTCCCTGCCATAAGACTGAACACCCCAAGATCCCCCATTGTTCCAACATACCTGCCCTTATATCTTGCACCATGAGCCTGAGCACAATCTTCTATTACGTATAGATTATGCCTCCTGGCTATCTCCATTATAGGGTCCATATCGCAGGGTTGTCCAGCCAGATGAACAGCTATTATCGCCCTGGTCTTATCAGTGATATTCTTTTCTATGGATTTTGGAGATATATTGAGTGTATCATATTCCACGTCTGCAAATATTGGTATACAATTCTGCATAAGTATTGGAGCAACTGTCCCCGGATCTGTTATCGGTGTTGTAATAATCTCACTTCCAGGTTCAAGCCTTAAAGCTCCTACAGCAGAATGCACTGCAGCCGTTCCCGAACTCACCGCAGCCGCATATTTTACCCCAAAGTACTCGGCAAATTCCTTCTCATAAGAGGCAACCTCTGGTCCTTTCCCGTACATATCGATAGCTTCTGGACCGGTCATCGTCTTTTCTACAACCCTAAGAATAGCATCTTTTTCTCTTTCATCAAAAATAATCCTTGGAGGAAAAGTAATTCTTTCCATAATCAAGACCTCCTATTTTCTATATTAGAATCCAATACTATAACCTCAAAATCTTTTAACAATTCTATCTTAAAAGATACTTTACCATCCTTCTTGTAAAGAGAAACTGGATTTTTATCACTCAGTGTATACCCGCTTTCTACTGAGCTATCTCTCACTGCAATCTCTATATCACTGACAGGATTTATATAAGTCAAAGGTCTCTGCATATCACCGGTATTATTTATCAGTTGTATTATAAGACGACCTGTCCCCCTCTGTCTATAGGTTTCAACATCCACAGTCGGGGGAGCACTCACTTCAATCTCTGAGGTCTTCAAGTTTTCCACAGCGTACTTTATAAGCTGCTCCTGGGTTGGTATCCTCTCTGACCCATAGAATGAACCAAGAGGAAATGCAAAATATATCACCCTGCCCTTACCAGAATTATTTATTATAACAGCAGGATAATCGCTTATACCTTTTATTGGCATATAGACCCCTTCTAGCGGATTCATAAAGAAGAATGGAGCTTTTATATTTTCCTTTATCTTAACCTTCAAGGCGTATGGAGACCTCTCTATAAGATTATTCTTATTAAATCCAAAGAAATCTTCGGTAGCGATTATATAATTTTCTCCTCTAACCGGAGGGAAAGCCTCCTCTATCTCTCTTATACCAAAAAGATTTAATCTCTCTTCAGTAAATTTTGGATTTCCCTTCTCATCATATAGACCTGCTTCAAATGAAGCTATCAGTATCCCTCCTTCTCTTACAAATGTCTCTATACTCCTCCACTGTATATCGCTGAGACAGGCAAAATCAGGAAGGATTAAGACTTTATATTTCGATAATTTTTCTAGATTCAAATCTTCGTCTAATACAATGTCAAACATTATATGGTTTCTTGTCAGTGCCGTAAAATATCCTTCATATGCATATGCCATAAGATTCTCACATACCTGTTTTCTCTTACCCCAGTCTATAATAGATTTACCTGACCCCATATCAATTATCAAGTCCTGCTCTTTACCGCTACCCAAATCTCTGTAAAGTTCTCCCAGACTAGATATATAGTATCGAGACGTCTGGGAAGAAAACAGGAGGGCGGTGTCGGTTACCGGTTCAAGGTCGGTAAATATGTCTTCATTTTCTTCCAAAAAACCCAGAGTCTCATTGAGAGGGGAACATCCTTCCGGTTTAAAATCATATCTGTATGTAGCGCCTCCCACCCATATGTTTCCATTACATCCTGTCGCCTGAAAGACCGATGACTTTATCTCTTCTGGAGTCAGAAATGTATAGTGCCACGGTCCCATACAGTAGTGGAATGCGGTTACTGCCGGTTTACCCGTTGCTCTCAGATATTTTGTTGTCATAGCAGAGGCATACAGGTTATGCCTTCCAGAAGAAGGGTGGAAGAATGCCTCAGCCAGAGAAAAATTCTGATATCTGGCAAGTCTCTTTGCATCTCTAGCTACCCTCCATCCTCCTGGATGCCAGGACCCGGCATTTAAAAAGATAACCCCGTTCGGATTTATCTTCAGGACGGCATTCTGTGCATCTCGTAAAAAATCAGCCATAGACATCTCCCTGAACTCTACAAACTCTTTCCATAGAGGGTCCTGCCAGTCTTCTTCTGGTATATCCTCTCCATAAATACTTCTAAACTTTTCTCTGCAGGAGTCACAGTAACAACAGTCGGGATATACTACCGGACCATCCAGGAAGACCCCATCTACTCCTGTCTTCATAACCTCTCCTATAAGCTTAAAAGCCCAGTCTCTCCAGGGAGAATTAACACAGAAAGTTGTTCCATTTCCGTAGAGAGGATGAAGCCTACCATATGACTCTCCACCTGAGGTCATCTGCTCCCAGCCAGGATGCTTCCTGGCGAAGTCATAACTGAACCAGTGCATATTCAGATAGACTAATAGTTTTATCCCGTATTTATGGGCATATGGGAGATAACTTCTCAGAGAATCAAAGTCTTCAAAGCCAGGATATCTTTCAAATCCTTCAGCCTGAAACGTCGTCAGATAGCCTAAACCGGGTGAAACACCAGGGGTTCCCACGATCCATTCACAGTTTATATGTAATTTCTCTTTCTTCATCCTCGCCAGACTTTCCAGGTCTTCATATCTTATTTTAGAAAAATCATCCATATAGTCCCATCGCATCATTCTTAATGGTCTATCCCACCATTGAGCCATAAGATACCTCCATTTTTAAATTTACAGTTATAATAGCACCGTTCCAGTAGAGTGTCAATATTCTGACAATTAACTGGAATTAAGAGGAGCTTGACTTTTTATTAAGTAAAGGTATAATTCTTATATAAATTTAATAATTACCTGGAGGATCTATGAGATTCTATATCATTACCGATTTAGAAGGTGTCGAGGGGGTTACACTTCCTATTCAGACTGAGGCTGGTAACCCTATGTACGAGAAAGCGAGAAGATTGCTTACCAGAGAGGTAAATATAGCGGTAGAGACATTGAGGGAGATTGGAGCAGAAGAGATAATAGTCCTGGATGGTCATGGAGCTAATCAGGCTTATAATCTTGTGTATGAAGAGCTTGTAAATGGAGCCAGATATGTTATGGGGTCTCCATGGTCAAATTATCTGCCGTTGCTCACCTCGAATTTTGATGGTTTAATTCAAATTGGAGCTCACGCTATGGCAGGAACAAAGGGGGCTGTTCTTGACCATACGATGTCCTCCAGAAGCTGGCGATGTGCATATCTGAATGATATCCCTGTGGGAGAGATGGGAATCGCCGCCTTTTATGCCGGTACATCAGGAGTACCATTGATATTTGTCTCTGGAGACGATAAGGCTTGTCTTGAGGCAAAAGGACTAGTAAGTGATGTGGAAACTGCCATAACCAAGTATGGACTTACAAGAACCTCTGCCATTATGCTACCACCGGGTGAGGTGGAGAGGAATATTAAAGATGGCTTAAAAAGAGCTGCCGAGAAGGCAAGATTTATAAAGCCACTCAGTCTGGATAGCCCGGTATCTTTTAAGATAGAATTCTTACTTGCAGAACACGCCCAGAGATACTGGAATAGAGAAGATGTTGAACTCTTAGACCCAAGGACGGTAATATTCAAAGGGAAGGATGCAAGAGAAGCCGTTGAAAGGTGGTATCTATGAGAATACTAGATGTAAATACAGCCTTTGGCTTTTATCCTTACAGGAAATTAGATACATCTTTAGAAACCCTGAAAGGGATACTGGGGAATTATAACGCCAGAGCTTTTTCCCTATCCTTAAAGGGAGTCTTCTATGATGCCAGGGAGGGGAACGAAGAGACTTTAAATCTTATCGGCAGGGATAATATATATCCTGTTGCCACCTATGATCCAAGGGCTTATCCAAGAGACATTGAATATCTTGAGGATTTAATCTCCAGAGGATTTCTCGCCATAGCATTTTTCCCTCGTATGCAGGGCTGGACCGTGGATTTTGCTCCATTCAGGATGGTCCTGGATATCATAGAGGCTGAATCTTTTCCTGTAGTTATTCATACAGGAGGTTATGGAGAGATAACAAAGATATCTATACTGGCTGAAGAGATAGAAAATCCTGTTATAATATCAGGTACAGGGTACTCAAATCTTTCTGAGGCTATAGCGGTAGCTCAGGAGGTAGATAATATATACATAGAAACCCATCTCTTAAACAGCCCGGATGCCCTGGAATTTTGCAGGAGGTATATAGGTATTGAAAGATTTGTATTTGGTTCTGGTGCTCCAGTGTTATCGTTTGAGACCGCCTATAATGTTGTGGAAAAAAGCTCACTCTCAGACGACGATAAGGAAATGATATTCTATAAAAACTTAGAGGATTTAGTAGGAGTAAGATTATGATTATAGACATACATTGTCATTATGGTCTCTGGTCGTTTGCCATTGATAGTTTTGAGGCAGAGAAGGTTAAGGAGTATATGGATAGGTTTGATGTAAAAAGAGCGGTATTCTCTTCAGCAAAAGGCATAGTCTATGACTTTAGAGAGGGTAACAGAGATTTAATGAACTTTTTAGAAGAAGATGATAGATTCCTCGGCTATGTGGTTCTGAACCCAAATTATCTTGAAGAGTCCATCGAAGAGGTAGAAAGATATAAAGAAAATAATAAGATTGTTGGTATAAAACTTCATCCATCTTATTCCAGAGTCCCAATCAGTGATGAGAAAACATTTAAGATAGTTGAATACTTTTCAAACACGAAGCTTATATATCTTATACATACCTGGGGCGTATCTATGTCTACTCAGCTGGCAAGGTTAGCAGAAAAGTTCCCTGATGTTCGATTTATTATGGCGCATACCGGCGGCGATACCTGGTCCGGATGTTTAGATGTGGTAAGACCATATCCCAATATATATGTTGAACCCTGTTCTAGTTATGCTGACAGGGATAAATTAAGGGTCAGCATAGATACAGTGGGTATTAATAGAGTTCTTTTTGGCTCAGATTTTACCCTCATAAATCCAGCTTTTGTTATTGGTATGGTAGAAGGTGGTGGACTTACAGTGGAAGAGAAACAGACAGTGTACTATAAAAATGCTATAAAACTTTTAGGAGGTGATATAGATGCCTGAAATAGGAGCCTTAGGTTTATCTATGGGAAGGTATACGTTTGAGGAGTTTTTACAGTATGCCAGTGAGAATGGTTTTGACTGTATAGAGATTTCCACATCGCCTGGCGTCCATAAAAACAGTATGCCTATGACGTTTGAGAATATACCGGAGATAAAGAAACTGCTAGCTAAATATAATCTTAAGCCCTTTGCTGTCTCTGGTTACAACGATTTTGTCCAGAAAGATACAGAGGAATTGGCAAGACAGATAGAAAAACTGGAAAATACCTGTAAGTTAGCCAGAGAAGTCTCAGCTAAAGTTGTTAGGGCTTTTGGTGGGGAAGTGAAGGAAGGGATAAATAAGAAAGATACTGTAAAGCTGATAATAGAAGGATTTAAAGAGGCAACTAAGAGGGCTGAAAAACTCGGAATAATCTTAGGGCTGGAGAACCATGGTGAGATAACCAATGATGCCAGAGTTGAGCTTGATATCCTTGAAGGGGTTGGCTCGGATTATCTGAGGCTTACAGTGGATACGTCTAACTATTACTGGTATGGTAATAAGCTTGAGGATATAGAAGAGTTTTTTAAGTTAGTTGCTCCATACACTGTTCATACCCATCTGAAAGATGGGAGTACAAAAAATGGAATCAGGGATAATTATATATCGCTAGCCCTTGGAGAGGGAGAGATAAATTTAAAATTATTCCTTACAGAACTTAAAGATAATGGTTACAGTAATCCACTCTGTATAGAGTATGAGGGGATTGAAGATCCAAAGATTGGTTTAAAGAAGGGTTTTATCTGGTTAAAGAATACATTAAAAGAGATTGGATGGGAGGTATAGATATGAAGTTGGCTATAAAAGGTGGTAATCCTGTCAGGACAAAGCCATTTACAAAGTGGCCTGTATTTGATGAGAGAGAAGAGAATGCGTTAATAGAGGTCTTAAGGAGTGGAGAATGGGGTAGAATATCTGGCAAAAAGAATGAAGAGTTTGAGGAAAAGTTCAGTCAGTTTGTTGGAGCCAGATTTGGTGTTACCTGTGTAAATGGAACAGCCGCTCTGGAGATAGCTTTAAGAGCTATGGGGATAGGCAGAGGGGATGAGGTGATTGTACCAGCATATACCTTTATAGCTACTGCAAGTGCCTGTATACTGGTAGGAGCAGAACCCGTTTTTGTTGATATAGACCCTGATACATATAATATAGACCCAAAACAGATAGAATCTGCTATAACAGCAAAAACAAAGGCTATAATTCCTGTTCATATAGGTGGCTGCCCTGCCAATATGGATGAGATTATGAGGATAGCAAGGAAGTATAACCTCCTCGTGCTGGAGGATTCTGCCCAAGCCCATGGGGCAGAGTGGAAAGGGGCAAAGGTTGGGTCTATAGGAGATATGGCTACCTTCAGTTTCCAGGCGTCAAAGAATATAAATGCAGGAGAAGGTGGAATCGTTACAACTAACAATAAGAAGTTTGCCGATATGGCATGGTCACTGATGAATGTCGGAAGGGTAAAAGAAGGAGGATGGTATGACCATCCGATCCTGGGATGGAACTATAGAATGACAGAGTTTCAGGCTGCTATACTTCTCGTCCAGCTCGAGAGGATAGAAGAACAGATGAAAAAAAGAGAGAGAAATGCCGGATATCTGGCAGAGGGACTGAAGAGGATAGGTGGAGTTGAACCGCTGGTTCCGGATTCTGGAGTTACAAGGAACGCATACCATCTCTTTATATTCAAATACAATAAGAATGAATTCAAGGGGGTAAAGAGAGATAAGTTTGTAAAGGCATTAAATGCAGAGGGCATTCCAGCCAGCACAGGATACGTCCCACTTTATAAGTTCCCTGCCATATTGGATTGGCCATATCTGGAGAGAAACTACAGGGATGTATATCTTCCTGTAACTGAGAAGGCATGCTACGAAGAGGGGATATGGTTACCTCAGAATGTCTTATTGGGTCCCAGGGAAGATATGGACGATATCCTGTCAGCTGTAACCAAAGTAAAGGAGAATATAGAGGAACTGATAGATTGAGGGGACTTAAAATTAACAACGAAGCCATTTACTTTTTAATAGGCTTCTCCCTTTTTTTAGGCTCAGGAGCCACTCAGCCATTTATAATACCACACCTGGAGGGTCTGGGATATTCATCACTGGTAAGTAGCCTGGTAATAGCTTTTATATACATATCCCAGATCCCAACCAGGTTTTTCGTCAATAAATTTGAAAAATTTCTCGGACAGATTCCTGTAGTATTTATCGGTATTGCTGGATATTCTCTATATGCGATCATCTTTGCATTAAGTACCCACCTCTGGCAATTTTTAATGGCAACAATTATATTGGGTATAAGCTCTGCCCTTTTCTGGACTTCTGGTGTAGTCCTATTACTCAATAATACAGATAGGGAGAGATATGGCAGGGCAGTTGGTGCTCTCTATGCCGGAGTAGGACTTGGAACCGCTATCGGAGTTTTATATCTAAATAAGGTCTTAATTCTGCTCGGTGGTCGTAATATGTTTCTTATAGCTGCGATACCTCCCATAGTAGGACTCTTACCTGTAATTGGACTTAAGCTAAAGAATATCGTTGTATCGAAGGGAATAAACTTCAGCTCTTTGAAAGAGATGTTTAAGGCAGAGGCATTTATAGTTGGTATTCTTTTATTTACAAGCTCTTTCTCTTACGGGATAGTTTACGGAGGATTCAGCATCCTGATAAGCAGAGAGATAGGGGTAGAATGGATAGGAATCCTCTCAATATCATTCTATCTTCTCAAGTCTCTCTTTAGTGGAATTGGGGGAAGGATATCAGACCTATTAGGGAGAAGATTCTCATTTATAATGAGCTTTATCTTTGGCGCACTTGCAAGTTTCCTGCTGGGTATCGCTAAATCTCCATACATATTTATCCTGGCTGGTTCTCTTTTAGGTTTTCAGGTATCAACGGTATCTGTAAATGCAAATGCCTGGATAGCAGATATAGCAGGCTTAGAAGATAGGACCAACTATATGGCATTTATCTTTGCCTTTAACGCCCTGGGCGTGGTAGTATCTCTGCTTATGAGTGGATACTTTCTGGCTACCCCTGAGAGAACATTTATAGCATTTATTTCGTTTTCTCTTTTAAACATAATTTCAGCTATATTAGCTACTTTTTCAAGTAGGAGTGGTGAGAATGCTTAAGATAGGAATAATCGGTTACGGTTTTATAGGAAGAATACATGCCCAACATTATATGACCAATCAGAATGTAACGGAGATAATAGTGGCAGACCCTGTAGAATCCAACAGACTTGAAGCAGAACGATTAGGCTTTAAAACCTATAAAGATTATACAGATATGCTAAATTCAGAAAAACTTGATGCCATAAGTATATGCACCCCACACAACACACATAGAGATATAGCTCTGAATGTTATGGATTTTAGGATACCTATACTTTTAGAAAAGCCTGCCGCAACAAGCAGAGAAGAGATAAAAGAGTTGATAGAAAAATCAGAAGCTCTTGGTGTTAAAATTATGGTTGCCCATTCTCTTAGATTCAGCGAGACATTCAGAACAGCTAAGAATAGCTTATCCAGTGGGGATATAGGAGATATTCTGTTTATAATAGGCAAATATATATCTTTTAAAGATTACTCCCTCTATCCGAAGTGGAAGACAACAAAAAGAGAAGCCTGGGGAGGAACTCTCTTCAGAGATGGAATCCATATAATAGATTCTATACTATGGTTTTCCGGGAAAGAGATAGTTTCCGCAGATGGTATGCCTCTGAATCTATACTTTGATACTGAGGTGGAGGATACCTTTTTGGGGACGATAAAGTTTCAGGATGGCAGTGTGGCTCAGCTGTCCATGAGCAGTATAACCAGGGGTTTTGAGCAGATAGGGGTAGAGGTCTATGGGACGAAAGGTTCTCTAAAGGTTGATAATAATGAACTCGTCATCTATAAAGATGAGAAACCTCCCAGGTATATAAAACCAGCTATAGGTCCATCCGACTACTGGAAAAACCAGATTGACCACTTTGTGGATTGTGTAACAAACAATAAGGAGCCTCTGGTGACTTTGAAAGAGGCAAGTAAAACCATGGAGGCGATATTCCTCCTCTATGAGAGGGAATAATCGAAAAATTTTATTATTCAATCAGGAGGTGTTTAAAATGAAGGGGTTTAAGAGCTTTACAACTTTAATTTTGTGTTTTGTTTTGGTCATAGGGGTGATTACATCGGCTTTTCCTCAGCAGAAGAATCCTCTGGGGCAGTATGCTACGCTAACAGAGTATGAGAAGGCAACTGGTAAGAAGGTAACAAAGTTCAATGAAGCACCTGTATTAGCTGAGCTTGTAAAACAGGGTAAGCTCCCACCGGTAGAGAAAAGATTACCCGATGAACCTGCTGTAGTGGAGCCTGTAGAGGAGATAGGTCAGTATGGTGGAACATGGAGAAGAGCAGCATTAAGCCCTACAGACACACAGATACAGGAGCGACTTGGTTATGAACCTCTGGTAAGATGGGCAAGAGATGGGAAGACTCTGATACCTAATCTCTGTACCTCCTGGAAGATAGGAGAGGGAGGAAGAGTTTATACATTTTATCTGAGGAAAGGGGTAAAGTGGTCAGACGGAGAGCCATTCACTGCAGATGATATTATATTCTGGTATGAAGATGTTCTATTGAATAAAGAACTTACTCCCACTTTTCCTAAATGGCTAACAGTAGAGGGTTCTCCTGCAAAAGTTGAGAAGGTAGACACCTATACTGTTAGGTTTAGATTCCCAAGACCTTATTCTCTTTTCCTGGATTATCTTGCAGGACCTGAAGGACCTGGACCAAACCTCTTTAACTATCCCAGGCACTATATGAGACAGTATCATCCCAAGTATACATCCAAAGAAAAGCTTGACACCATGGTAAAAGAAGCTGGTCTCCAAAACTGGTATCAGCTGTTTGGTAATAAGGCACAACCATACACCAATAAAGAATTGCCAACTCTAAGACCCTGGGTACTCAGATCAGACCCAACGGCAATAAGGATAATAGCAGAGAGAAATCCGTACTACTGGAAGGTCGATCCTGCAGGAAACCAGTTGCCATATATAGACAAGATAGCCTTTGATATGGTCCAGGATATTGAAATGATAAATATGAAGTCAGTGTCTGGAGAAATTGATATGCAAGCCAGAAACATATCATTCACCAACTATACACTACTGATGGAGAATAAAGCTAAAGGTGACTACGATGTATACAGATGGACTTCTGGAGCATCTGGAACGGCATTCTTTATAAATCAGAATGTGAAAGGTGATACTGTATTATCAAAACTATTCAGAAACTATAAATTCAGACTTGCACTATCACTGGCTATAAATAGAGAAGAGATAAATAATCTTGTCTATCTGGGGATGGGTGATCCAGCTTATAAACTGTTACCTCAGTCTATGTGGGAGGACAAAAACTTAAGAAGCCTCTATGAGTATAATCCAGCAATGGCAAATCAACTTCTGGATGAACTTGGATTAAAGAAAGATAAGAGCGGCTATAGAGTAAGACCAGACGGTAAACCTCTTACTCTAACTATACTGGTAAATCTGGCATACCCAATACATCCAGATGTAGCAGAAATAGTACAAAAACAATGGGAAGCAGTTGGAATAAAGGTTGCCATAGATTCCATAAGTGGAGCTTTATGGTGGCCCAGGATAAATACCAGTGAATACCAGATAGTAGCATATGAGCTGGACTATACAACGGACAGATATTTCTTAACCTACTCTCGTAGTTTTATACCAAATGCTAATTCTACCTACTGGGCTCCTCTATGGGGGCTATGGTATGCTTCAGATGGTAAAGCAGAAGGGTCAGAAAAACCGACAGGCGATGCCCTTAAACTGATAGCTCTCTTTGATAAGATAAAGGTTACCACTGAAGAAAAGCAGAAGGCGAAACTAACAGCTGATGCAGTTAGCCTGTGCGCAAAGGATCTATTTGCTATTCCTACCATAGCTGGATACCCTCAACCATGCATAGTGAAAAATAACTTTAAAAATGTTCCTAAGAATGCCATATATGCATATCCATTATTATCTCCAGGATATACAAATATTGAACAGTATTTTATAAAACAGAAATAGTATGGGATAAGTTAGGATTGCGGGGGCAATTTATAAATTGCCCCCGCAGGATACAAAAACGATCAATCTCTTCTATGAGAAGAAGATAGTCTCCTATCTTTTATTCTTCACCGGAAAGTGATAAGATTGAGAGAAAGATGAAGAGGGAGGGGATATGTGAAGAACAACCAATTTCTATTAGCATTGGTGATAGGTTTAAGTATTATCATCAGTGCATCTATTGTTTCCTATACATTTTACAGAATAAAGGGTATGGATAATACCCTCAGTGTAACAGGTTCAACCAGGATAAGGGTGAATTCTGATATCGTAAAATGGGTGGGGGAATTCAGCAGGACTGTTCCTGTAGACTCTCTCAAGGCGGGGTATCAGGAGATGGGTAAAGACCTTAAAGTGGTCCTGGAGTTTTACAAAAAGAATGGCATTGACCCTGAAGACCTGATAATTTCACCTGTCTTTTTAGAACAGCTGGGGCTTTACGGTGACCGTCAGACTCCCAGAGAGTACCTTCTCAGGCAGACAGTGGAAATCCAGTCCAGTGATCTGGAAAAGATCGGTGAGTTATCAAAAAATCTTCAGGGATTGATTGATAGCGGAGTAGCATTCCGCACTCAGTCTCTTGAGTACTATTACTCCAAACTTCCAGAATTAAGGGTGAACCTGCTCACAGAGGCTATGAATGATGCCAAGGCAAGGGCAGAAAAGATTGCTCAGAGCAGTGGGCAAGGGGTTGGCAGTCTGAGATCTGCCAGTATGGGAGTAGTTCAGGTATTGGAACCAAACTCTACAGAAGTAAGTGACTATGGATCTTATGATACATCAACAATAGAAAAAGAAGTGATGGTTACAGTAAGGGCGACGTTTTTACTGAAGTAATAAGTAAAGGGGGTGGGATATTCCACCCCCTTTTTGTTTTTTATGCCCGCATCCATCCATATTCAAAACCGGTCTCATACATAGTAACAATATTCTCCGGTGGGCTTATGGATTGAATATTATGACAGGGAGCAATTATATACTTCCCATCATATCCAAGTATCTTTATATTCTCTATAACCTCTTTCTTCACCTCGTCTACCGAACCGAAGGCTAAAGTATACTGATTGTCAACACCTCCATGAAACACCAGTTTATCTCCAAAGTCTCTCTTTAATCCTTCTCTATCCATACCCTTACATCTCCACTGTATCGGATTCAGAATATCTATGCCTATTCCTATCAGGTCCGGTATTATTCTCCTTATTGCACCATCATTATGATGAAAGGCGTATACACCTGACCGATGCGCCAGCTCAACCATCCGTTTCATACGGGGAAGAAGAAACCGTCTTATATGTTCAGGAGAAAACATAAGGTCAGTCTCTCCTCCCATATCCTCAGCCACATAGGAAAAAGTAATCTTACCAGGTATCTGCTCATATATTCTCAATGTGTTTTCATAACAGAATCCAAAGAGTTTATCCAGACAATAATCCACAATCTCAGGGTTTAATACCAGGTCTATAAATGCCTGTTCTTGACCTCTCAAATTCTTATATGTCAGGAATGGTTCCGACCCACCACCTCTGATTGGATATTCCTCCATACCTTTTATCTGTTCAGGGATTACGCTGTAATCAAACCAGTCAACAGTTGGCCAGACATAATTTTTCTCTATCTCTTCCACTGTATCATACTTAGCTAAAGGATGGTATATACACTCTGAGTATACCCCTGTACCATAGTCAACATCTCTGTAGATACAACCGTACATATCAGTTTGAGGCTCCAGCTTCGGACCTGTATATACAGGTCCTACATCCACAGGTCTATCTATGTGTAATTTTTTGTAAAGGTCTCTCGGGTTGCTACAGTTTAGATATCTCATCAATCTTTCAGTAGCTTCAGTGGTAGCCCAATAATCCATAGGAAGTCTGTCAGGCTTTTGTCCCCTTAATACCGCCTCCCACCTCTCTCTTGACGTCATAGATCCTTCT
>Ga0116166_1002300_pt1 | contig 16073 bp, 10 predicted proteins | sample AD_JPNMR2_MetaG_FD_89884 | JGI IMG/M metagenome (GOLD analysis project Ga0116166, IMG submission 89884) | Active sludge microbial communities of municipal wastewater-treating anaerobic digesters from Japan - AD_JPNMR2_MetaG | ecosystem: Engineered > Bioreactor > Anaerobic > Digestate | place...
TCAAAACAACCATCGGTCGAAAATCGCCGTCGGTCGTCCCTTCCTTTTGCAAAAATAAACTAATTTTACTATGTTTGTTTAACCTTCTGTACTAAAGTCCGATTTATTGGGGGCTAAACCAATAATCATCAATGAACCCGGCCATATTTCTATAGGCCCGTTTATTGTAACTTCTTCTGCATTAATAAATAAGGCTTTATTATTATTTATTATAATAGGTGTTGTATTTGAAAAATTTACATTTCGTCCAATGTACGATTTATTTGCATTAAAAATATTGATATTAATGTTATAATTAACAAATTCACACCACAAATAACTTTTCATTTCATTAGCCAGTGTCCAGTGCACTCTTCCCAATTGCTGAGGGGTAATAGCTTCTTCTCCACTATAATCCATCATATTATTTGAACCCGTAGAACAGTTCCAACCACAACATGCCTCAATATTGAAGTTTTCCCTTATTTCTATTCTCGTGGGGGTGTCGGTACAGTAATCGTCCACAAAATCACTACATTTTCCATCCCAAGTGAGTACCGTATGCAGCAAACTAAGGTTATGACCAATTTCATGATTAAGAGCATGTGCCGCAACCCATAGTCCTTTATCTTGAATATTAGAACGATATCGTTCCCATATTCCACACAACACAACAAATCGAATTCCACTTAAAACGGCATACCCTCCACCACCTTCATTTGAATTACGTAATATTGTAATGTATACATTTACAGCTTCACCATTATTCTCTCTATATTTTAAATCTGGTTGGGCAGGATAATAGTAGTAATTACTATCCTCATGAAAGAATACCCCATTAAGAATATAAAAGTATCTTCTTGATAGCACAGGTGTTGAATTACCAGGGGGCAGGCGCATAGGATCATTCAATGATAAACGGTAATTTGCTGTATTAATGAGATCTTCTGCAAATTGATATCCATTGTAGTTGTTACCCAAGCCATCTCCTGTGGGTGTAAAATTACCCGGATATAATGGATCTGAAGGGCTACGTAACATGTAATGTATATTAACTCGTATATACTTTACTGGTGTACTATCGTTAGGAATGTAATTGGTTACGTCAATGAAAGAACTCGATTTTAAAGAACTTGTAGTTGTAATAGTATTGCACACAAATTGACCGTGTACTTGGCCTGATATTATTGATAATAAAATAATGAAAAAAGCACTCACAGTTTTCATTTTTTTAGGATTTTATAGTTAAGTATGGCTGTATTGGTAAAAATCTTAATAAAATAGACTCCTGATTTGCGGGTGGTCAAGTTAAGCGTATTGTAGAATTGTCCATGAGAAGGGTAAGAAATAATTTTTTGCCCGATAGAATTGTAAATTTCAACATATTTAAGTGGTTGCTGACTTATAATAGTAAAATGAGATTCGACAGGATTTGGAAAAATTTTAATTTCAGATGAAGACGTTGCTTTTACATCAGTTGTATTAATCAGCGTATCACAAGAAACATTTCCAAAATTCGTAGACCAAAAATGGGAATGATAAGTAAGTTCATTGTCTATATAACATCGTAAACCAGTGTATGCAAAATTATCACCTATCAATGTTGATGGAAGCATAAGAAAATCCTCTTCGCTTCCAACTTTTTCAATTATTTCGTAAGTAAAAGTGTAGTCTCCACCAATATAATATGAGTTATATATTGTATAACTTAAGTATTGTTTTTTAAGTGTTATTTCACCCACAGTAACATAAGTTATTGAGTCAACAATAATAGGTGATACTGAATCACAAGCATAAATCTCTACAGATGTCCTCAATGTATCCCCTTTTTTTAAAGAAAAATCGTATATTAAGGAAAATGAATTACTTGTAGGATTAAACCAATACACTCGTTGATTTTCTTCCCTGACTATCAATGGATTTTCGTTTTCTTCGTTACCTTTATAATCTACAATTTTTTTTAAAACAAGTTTTGCAGGTAGAGTCAGAATTACAGTATCTTTCAATACGATGTATTCAATGTAACCATGTTGCTTATAAATTGAAAGATTCTGTATGTTATAATACCATTTTGCCCCAATGGGTGCCCATTCTTTCGTTTGTGCATTGAGATACAAAGGCAGTAAAACAATACCTATCAGTAATTTGGATCTCATTGTTTTTAGGTTTTTTCTCTTAATCAGCCGTGGATTTTTTATTTTACAGAAACAAATTTACACAACCAAATTATTAACGTGTCTTTTCAACTCACAAGTTTTCAAATTTTTGTATAAAATAAAAAAAAAATAGAAAAATATGCAACAAAAGCACAAAAAATTTATATACTAAGTGCCATAATTACAGTTTATTACAAAACATGAGCAATATAGCATTGTTTTACAACAGAACTGCCATATAGAAGAATATGGTTGTGTTCCTACTAAATGCTTGACTTTATTTTATCACCTTGTTTCTGCCATTTCAGGAATTTTTTTAAGACTACCCCATATTTTTTCCACAAGCAAACAGAATTATATTGAATGAGTATAAATAAGCTTTCTGGTAATTTCCTTTAAGAAAATAATTTTTCTATAATGCACTATAAAACAACACTTTATTACCTTGAGTACTTTGATACAAATCCAAAAAAAATAAGTATTGTATAATTTCCCGCAAACGTTTGAATCAAATGGTTTGTCGCCTTTTTAAAGCACAAATGAGACCATAGTTTTGTTTTTTACACCAAATTTCTAAAATACTTAAAGCATTAGTACTGTATCTTTGAAATTAAATAATGTAAATATGAAATCCAATGAAGAATAATAAGCCAAATTTAACATTTTTCCAGCTTTGGAGCATGAGTTTTGGTTTTTTGGGAGTGCAGATAGGATATTCGTTGCAAAATGGCAATGCAAGTCGTATTCTATCGGCACTGGGGGCACATGTTGAAACATTGAGTTATTTCTGGCTGGCAGCCCCACTGACGGGGATGATCATCCAACCCCTTATCGGGCACTGGAGCGATAATACCTGGACACGTATTGGCAGGCGTATTCCGTTTATTATAGGGGGGGCGGTACTGGCTGCAGCCTCTATGTTCTTTATGCCTAACTCAGGCTCATTTGCTCACATCATGCCTATCCTACTATTTGGCGCGCTGATGCTGGTGTTGATGGATGCCTCGTTCAATATTACCATGCAACCTTTCAGGGCACTGGTTGGTGACAAGGTAAACGAAAACCAACGAAATGCAGGTTATGCAATTCAAAGCTTTTTAATCAATGTAGGAGCTATTATTGGATCGTTGCTTCCTTTTGTTCTTGCTAAAGTTGGAGTACAAAACGTACCCGATCCAGGAAAAACGGTAGCCCCTTCCGTCATCTGGTCGTTTTACATTGGTGGCACCATCCTGTTGCTTTCTGTATTATTTACCGCATTTACCACCAAGGAATATGCTCCTGGAACCTATGAAGAAAATTCAGTTCGGGAAGAAGTTAAGCCCCAAAAAACAAATTGGAAGCAGATAATCAGAGACCTTCCACCGGTAATGCTACAACTGGCATTTGTACAGTTTTTCTCGTGGTTTGCACTGTTCCTCATGTGGGTATACACTACGCCGGGAGTTGCGCAAAATGTTTGGAATACCCTTCCTACCGATTCGGTATCAGCTGCCTACAATGAGGCAGGTAATTGGGTAGGGGTCATTTTTGCGGTGTACAGCTTTTTTGCTGCCCTATACGCCACCTTTATGGCGCGATTGGCCAATCGTTTTGGCAGAAAAACTATTTATGGATTATCACTTGTAGCCGGCGGCATTGGTCTGCTATCGATGGTTTTCATACATCAACCAATGGGCTTAATTTATTCCATGATAGGAGTTGGAATAGCATGGGCTGCCATATTGGCTATGCCATACGCCATACTTTCGGCTTCAATCCCTACCGATAAAATGGGAGTATACATGGGAATTTTCAATATCACCATTACCGTTCCGCAAATTGCGGCAGGACTGCTGGGAGGGATAATACTTAAACTCCTTTGTGGAAAAGCTATCATGATGCTGGGAGTGGCCGGTATATCCATGTTGCTGGCCGCAGTAATGGTAATACGAATCAAAGCAAAACACGAATAAATATGACACAGGGCGTAATTTTCGATTTAGACGGCGTAATTGTAGATACCGCAAAATATCATTTCCTGGCATGGAAACGTCTGGCCAGCGAATTGGGCTTTGAATTTAGTGAAGCACACAACGAACGTCTTAAAGGCGTAAGTCGAATGGCCTCACTCGAAATACTACTGTCGGTGGGCGGTATTCAACATCTTAGCGAAGAAGAAAAACAACGATTGGCCACGAAAAAAAACCAATGGTATGTCGAATACATCGAAAAAATTACTCCAGCAGAGATATTACCTGGTTTTTTGCCCTTGCTCGATTTTTTAAAGCACAACAAAGTAAAAGTAGCCGTAGGTTCGGCAAGCAAAAATGCAGGAACCATACTTTCGCGACTGGGGCTTATTGAACAATTTGATGCGCTTGTAGATGGAAATCGGATTACTGAGGCCAAACCCAACCCTCAGGTTTTTACGTTGGCTGCTGATGACATGGGACTACCCTATTCGGCCTGTGTAGTCATCGAGGATGCTGAAGCAGGTATTGAAGCTGCCCAACGTGCAGGTATGAAATGCGTAGGCGTGGGAAGTCCTGCCATCCTGGGAAACGCCGATATAGTGGTACAATCGCTTGACAAACTCAATTTTAACGAATTATTACACCTGGCAGGCTAAGCATGTGATCTTTCCTAAAATAACGAAAACAAAAAATTAACCAAAAACTCAATAATTGTACACCTATGAAAAAGTATTTACAGGTACACCCGTGGAAAGTAATTGAAGATGGCTTTGATGCCAATAATATGGAGGCATCGGAAAGTATATTCAGTCTGGGCAACGGAAAAATGGGACAGCGGGCAAATTTCGAGGAACAGTATTCGGGACATAGTCTGCAGGGAAACTACTTTGCCGGTATATTCTACCCCGACAAAACACGGGTAGGATGGTGGAAAATAGGATATCCCGAATATTTCGGTAAAATGATAAACTCAGTCAACTGGGTAGGTATAGATGTATTTCTGGATGACGAGCCGCTCGATCTTGCTAAATGCAAGGTATTTCAGTTCCGACGCGAGCTCGACATGAAAGAAGGAACGCTCAGTCGAAGCTTTTATGCCGAATTGCCCTCGGGCAAAATGGTGCAGGTACAGGCCAAACGATTTATCAGCATGGACAATACCCGCCTTGCAGCGATTCATTATTCCATTACAGCGGTCAACTTTAAAGGTACCCTCACGATCCTTCCCTACCTCGATGGCGATGTTAAAAATAGGGATTCAAATTACAACGAAAAATTCTGGGACGAGGTAGCAAAAACATCGGGGGATAATCAAGCCGCCTTAATCGTAAAAACCAAAAAGCTCGATTATCATGTAGGCAGCGGGATGAGAATCGTTTTGCTTAAAAACAACCAACCCATTTCCATTGCTTCTGAACCCATCGAACGTGCCAAATATGTTGGTCAACGTTATACAATTGCTGTTGAAAACAATCAAAGCCTAACCATTTACAAGTATATCTGCAATGTTACCTCGCTTGATGTCGATCCCAGCCATATGTTTCAGGTCATTGACTCTGAACTCAAAAATGCCGTAAAAACAGGCTTTGACAAATTGCTGGAAATGCACCGACAGGCGTGGCAGATTAAATGGGAAAAAAGCGACATTGTAATCGAAGGGGATGACGAGGCCCAGCAGGGTATCCGTTTCAATATCTTTCAACTAAATCAAACCTATACCGGTGATGATGAACGTCTGAACATTGGGCCTAAAGGTTTTACAGGGGAAAAGTATGGGGGAGGTACTTACTGGGATACCGAAGCCTTTTGCTTTCCCTTTTACCTTTGTACCGCCAACCAGAACGTGGCTCGAAACCTCTTGCTTTACCGTTATCGTCAGCTCGATAAGGCTATCGAAAATGCCCGAAAACTTGGCTTCACCGACGGCGCAGCTTTATATCCCATGGTAACGGTCAATGGAGAAGAATGTCATAACGAATGGGAAATAACCTTCGAGGAAATTCACCGCAATGGGGCTATTGCCTATGCTATCTACAATTATATCAAACATACCGATGATAAAGAATATCTCGCCCATTACGGACTCGAGGTCCTTATTGCGCTTTCCCGTTTCTGGAGTCAACGAGTTAATTTTTCAAAGGTGAAGGGCAAATATGTGATCCTTGGGGTGACTGGTCCCAACGAGTATGAGAATAACGTAAATAACAACTGGTACACCAATTTTATCGCCCGCTGGACACTTGAATATACCCTCGAAACCATCGACTTTGTGAAAAAACAGTATCCGCAGGTATATCAAAAATTATCGCAGAAAATAGATTTTCAAGAGACAAAAGAGTGCGAAAGATGGAAAAACATCATTGAAAATATTTACCTACCTACCATTGAAGGTACCAACATTTTTTTGCAGCAAGAAGGCTTTTTAGACAAAGAGATACAAACCGTTGATGCTATACCACGCAATCAGCGTCCTATCAATCAGCACTGGTCGTGGGATCGTATTCTACGTAGCTGCTTTATTAAACAGGCCGACGTATTGCAGGGAATCTATTTTTTCCTCGATAAATTCTCGATGAAGCAGGTGGAAGATAACTTCAATTACTACGAACCCATGACGGTGCACGAATCGTCTTTATCTCCAAGCATTCATAGCGTCATTGCCTCGCACATCAGCAGGGTTGACAAAGCCTATGAACTGTACCTGCGTACCTCGCGTCTCGACCTCGACGACTATAATCATGAGGTGAAAGAAGGGTTACACATTACCTCCATGGCTGGCAGCTGGCTGGCTATTGTCGAGGGATTTGCTCGCAAACGTGTGGTCAATGGTAAACTAAGTTTCGACCCCCTGATTGTCCCTCAATGGAAAAGTTATAATTTTAAAATCCAATACCGGGGTCAAATTGTCGAGCTGCAGGTTAAAAATGAAGAAGTGATAATTATCAATCACAGTAGCAAACCCCTTGAACTGTACCTCTATGGTACGCTTTACACCATTGCCGAAAATGGAACATTGCACTATAAAAAACAAAAAGTATAATGGTGTCTAAAAGCAAAAGCGGGGCTTTGCTATTTAATAAATTGTAAAATTTTCAAATAATTAAAAACCATTAGCTATGAAAACTATGTCGTACTGGATAATCGTTGTCATTGTTGTAGTTGGAGCAATAGGCGTTCTTATTGCCTGTCGACAAAAGCCTGAAACCGAAAAAGTTGTAAGCGAAGTTAAAAATGTTGAGTGGGCAAAGAATGCAGTAATATACGAAGTGAATATCAGGCAATACACCCCCGAAGGAAATTTTAAAGCCTTTGCAGCACATTTACCACGCTTAAAAGCAATGGGGGTTGATATTCTGTGGCTTATGCCTATACATCCTATCGGCCAAAAAAACCGGAAAGGTCCCCTGGGTAGCTACTATTCGGTTCGCGATTATCGAGCAGTGAATCCCGAATTTGGTACGATGGATGATTTTAAACAGCTTGTACGCGACATCCATGCCCAGGGGATGAAAGTCATTATCGACTGGGTTCCCAACCATTCCTCGTGGGATAACCCATTGACAAGTGAACATCCAGAGTTTTACATGAAAGATTCGGCCGGTAATTTTGTATCGCCGTTTGACTGGACAGATGTCATCCGTTTTGATTACGCAAATCCTCAAATGCGAGCCTGGATGGTCGAAACCATGAAATATTGGCTCACCGAAACCGATATTGACGGCTTTCGATGTGATGTGGCACACATGGTACCCGTTGAGTTCTGGGATTCGTGCCGAGCCGAGCTGGATAAAGTGAAACCCATCTTCTTCCTGGCAGAAGCCGACCAATCCTTCCTGCATAAAAAAGCATTCGACATGACGTACGATTGGCGTTTCCACCACCTGATGAACGATATCGCAAAAGGGAAAAAACATGCTGGGGATATTGAAAAACACTTTGCCTGGGTAGACTCGGTGTATCCCATCGGCTCTATTTTGATGCAGTTTACTTCAAATCACGATGAAAATTCATGGAGCGGTACCGAGTTTGAACGGCTCGATGGAGGTGCCCAGACTTTTGCCGTACTATCCGCCACCGTGCCAGGGATGCTACTAATATACAGTGGACAGGAGGCCGCCTTTAATCGTCGTTTAAAGTTTTTTGAAAAAGACACTATAAGCTGGGATGGATATGTATTCGAAAACTTTTATCGCCAGCTTATCGAGCTAAAAAAATCTAACCCTGCTCTGTGGAATGGTATTGCAGGCGGTTCCTTTAAGCGCATTCGCACCACCGATAACCGAAATATCATAGCTTTCGTTCGTGAGAAAGACCAAAATAAGGTAGTAGTCATGCTAAACCTTACCCCTAAACCACGTAGCCTTATGTTGCGCGAAGGCATTGACGGCAATTTTACGGAATGGTTTAGCCAGCGTCCAACCCAACTCAAACGTTACCAAAAGTTTACACTTGCACCATGGGGTTATTACGTTTGGGTCTCGAAAAATTAAATATCAGGAGATATTTTCGAGAAAAGCCTTCATACGAGGAAATAGCATACGGAACCAAACCGTATAGCTATCAGAACTATGCAGTAGCTCCTTTTCAATTTGAAGAGGAGCTATTGTTTTCCATGCCATCACTTCTTCTGGGTTAATGCGAGGCTCATCGTCGCAGAATCCATAAAAAACATGATCGAGTTCATGTTCGGTAAGTCCATTATCGAGTTCTGCCTTATATATAAAATTAAATGCTTTGTACAAAGGAACACACGTCATACCCATTTCTTCCATCAGTCGCTTGCGAGCAGCCTCTTCAGCAGTCTCATTGGGCGAAGGGTGGGTACAACAGGTATTGCTCCATAACCCTGAAGAATGATATTTTCCTAAAGCCCGTTGCTGCAATATCCATTCCCCTCTGGAGTTTATAATAAAGACCGATACCGCACGATGAAGTACTGCCTTTTGATGCGCCTCAAGTTTATCCATGATACCGGTTACATTGTCGTTCTCATCGACCAGAATCACTTCATTCCGCATAACGTATGATTGTAAATGCTGTTCTCAAATATGTAAACAGACAAATATACCAATTGTTCAGATAAAATACGTCTGCAACCAAGTTTTATCAATAAGTTTCAAACCAAATCTGAATAAAAAAGCCTCCCAAAATAGGAGGCTTTTTAGTCTTGCTGTATTATTAGAATTACTTTCCAGCTTTAATAGCAGCCTGAGCAGCAGCCAGACGTGCAATGGGAACACGGTAAGGCGAGCAGCTTACATAGGTGAGTCCGGTTTTGTAACAGAACTCAACCGAAGCTGGGTCACCACCCTGCTCACCGCAGATACCTACCTTGAGGTCGGGACGGGTAGCACGGCCTTTCTCAACCGACATCTTGATAAGCTGACCTACGCCATCCTGGTCGATTGTCTGGAAGGGGTCGGCAGATAACATCTTTTTATCCAGATAGTCGTGCAAGAAGCCACCGATATCATCACGGCTAAAACCGAAGGTCAACTGCGTTAGGTCGTTGGTACCAAACGAGAAGAACTCGGCTGTTTTGGCCATACGGTCCGACAACAAGGCAGCACGAGGTATTTCAATCATCGTACCGTACTTGTAGTCAATCTTGCTCAGACCAAATTTGGCAATTACTTCGGCATATACTTTATCGACAATCTTCTTGGTAAAATCGAGTTCCGAAACGTCGCAGGTAACGGGGACCATGATTTCGGGCAGAGGTTTTTTGCCTTCCTTCATCAATTCGGCAGTGGCTTCGAAGATAGCCCGAATCTGCATTTCGGAAACTTCGGGATAGGTAACTCCCAGACGAACACCACGATGTCCCATCATGGGGTTGGTTTCGTGAAGAGCTTCCCCACGTTTCACAATTTTTTCTACGGTAATGCCCAATGCTTTAGCCAGCTCGGCCTGTTTTTCAGCGCTCTGAGGTACAAATTCGTGCAGAGGTGGGTCGAGCAGACGGAAGGTAACTGGCAGACCATCCATAGCCAACAGGGTGGCCTTAATATCCTTCTTCACGTAAGGGAACAGCTCATCGAGAGCCTTACGACGTTCCTCGGTAGTTTCACTCAAAATCATCTTACGAAGCAAGAACAGTGGTTCGTCGCTACCTTCGCCATAGAACATATGCTCTGTACGGAACAGACCAATACCTTCGGCACCAAAGTCACGAGCAACCTTAGCATCGGCAGGTGTATCGGCATTGGTACGAACGCCCATGGTACGATATTTATCGGCCATCTTCATAAAGGCCTGGAAGTTGGGATTTTCAGAGGCATCCATCAATTTGATTTCGCCCGCATATACATTTCCCTTAGTACCATTAAGAGTAATAACATCTCCCTCTTTAAGTACGATATCGGTATCAGCTATTTTAGCTTTTTTATTTTCGACATCGACATGAATAGCGCCAGCCCCTACAATACAGCATTTACCCCAGCCACGAGCCACCAGAGCAGCATGCGAGGTCATACCACCACGTGCGGTAAGGATACCATCGGCTGCACGCATACCCTCAACATCTTCGGGGTTGGTTTCTTCACGCAGCAGAATGACTTTTTCACCACGACGTGCCCAGGCAACAGCATCTTCGGCAGTAAATACAATTTTACCCGTTGCAGCACCCGGACCAGCAGGCAGCCCCTTAGCAATAACCTTTGCTTTCTTTTCAGCTTCGGGGTCGCAAATGGGATGCAATAACTCGTCGAGCTGCGAAGGTTCTACACGCAATACAGCAGTTTTTTCATCAATAAGTTTTTCGTTGAGCATGTCCATGGCAATGTTGAGCGCTGCCGTACCTGTACGTTTTCCAACACGGCACTGCAACATGTAGAGCTTACCTTCCTGGATAGTAAATTCAATATCCAGCATATCGCGGTAGGCTTGCTCAAGGATGTTACGAATTTCAACCAGTTCCTTGTAGGTTTCGGGCATGGCTTCTTCCATGCTCTTTAAATCCTTGTTATTGTCATTCTTAGTAGCGTTGTTGAGCGGATTGGGGGTACGTATACCAGCCACCACATCTTCGCCCTGAGCATTGATAAGCCATTCGCCATAGAACTCATTAGCACCTGTAGCCGGGTTACGGGTAAATGCTACACCTGTTGCTGAGGTATCGCCCATATTACCGAATACCATGGCCTGAACGTTAACAGCTGTACCCCAATCATCGGGAATACCTTCGATACGACGGTACGAAACTGCTTTTTTACCATTCCAGCTCTTAAATACAGCCTTTATACCTCCAATAAGCTGTTCTTCAGCATTATCGGGAAAATCTTTACCCAGAACCTGCTTAACTTTTTTCTTAAATTCTTCGGCCAGATACTTTAAATCATCGGCTGTAAGGTCGGTATCGGATTTATAATTTTTCGACTTTTTGTATTCGTCGAGCATATTATCCAGCTGCTTACGAATACCTTCGCCTACAGGCTCAATTCCTTCTGCTTTTTCCATAACCACGTCGGCATACATCATAATCAACCGACGGTACGAGTCCCATACAAAACGTGGATTATTGGTTTTCTTGATTAGCCCGGGGATGGTTGCTGTACACAAACCAACGTTCAAAACGGTATCCATCATACCCGGCATCGATTTACGAGCACCCGAACGGCACGAAACAAGCAAGGGATTTTCTGGATCACCGTACTTCATCCCCATAACTTGCTCCACTTTCTTCATGTTTTCCCATACTTCATCCATCAATCCAGCTGGGAGCTCGTGATTATTGGCATAATACTCAGTACAAACTTCGGTAGTAATGGTGAAACCAGCCGGTACAGGCAGTCCTAACAAACACATTTCGGCCAGATTGGCGCCTTTGCCTCCTAATAGGTTTTTCATGTCGGCCTTCCCATCAGCCGTCTTTGCGCCAAAAAAATAAACTCTTTTCTTCTTTCCTTCTGACATTGTTTTAAAAATTTTATTTATAACTAACTGATATTAAATAACTTATATTAATTCTTTCAAAAAAGAAAGATACAAATGTACGCAAAAAAATAATTATAAGAATTTTAAACCATGTTTTTTTTCCCATTGTGCAACTATGCGTTCTATTTGCACATTGGCGGGAATTTGATTTGGTGAAAAAATTACCAAAATAAGTGGACTGTTTTCGGCAAGGGCCTTACTTACCCTAATATGCCCTTTTATAATGTAAAAACTGTCCTCATACTTTGAAACGATGACAGTTTCATTTTCTTCGTCAAAATTCTCCTGGGTTGGTAGAAGATTTTTTGGGGAAAGCCATATATTCTTGGAAAAATTATCATTGTGCCAATTATCAATAGCTTCCCATGCCCGTTCAAATACTTCATCGGGCGTTAAAAATGAGGTATCAATTACTACATCGTAATTATTTAGATCGTCAATATCAACGCCGTATTGCTGTTTAAATCGTTTGACCTCGCTTTTGCGGCGTTCGACCATGCTTTTGTAGGTTTCTTCAACGTTATTATACTTCTCATTCTCCCTCACCCTATCCTTAAAAATCCTTTCGGCAGCAATAGTTTTGTTACAAATCAAATGAATTTTGAGTGAATGAGGCACAAAATGCCACGCCAATCGTGAGTCGAGTATTAAAGGTTCGGACGACCGACCATACTCGCTAACCATGTTGTCGCATTCCAGGTCAATTTCGGGATGTGTTTCCATGTACTTATTAAAGGTAGTGGTATCCATTCCGTATTTTTGAGCAAGTTTTCGCTGAATACCACCCACAGAGATAATAGGGATACCGGTTTTTTCGGATATTTTTCGTGCCAATACCGTTTTCCCGCTTCCCAGATCGCCCGAAATCGATATTTTATTTTTTTCCATATTTTTCCAATTTGAGCACCTACAAAGGTACAGGAAAAAAACAATAAGGCATGCATATTTCAAAAAACTGTAGTAAATTAGGGTATTCATTTACTCAACAATGAGTATTATTCCCAACGCTGTTCAGCAACTTTCCTTCTCATCGACCGATTTTAGCACGTTGATGCAAAAACGTATTTACCGAATTCTTATAATCTGTAGCAATTACGACTTTTACATTCTGGAGGAAGATGGACGAATTGAAGAGCAAATTTTCAATGAATATAATGCCTTAAATTTTAGATTTCCTCCCGTAGTTATACATGCCGATTCTGTAGAAAAAGCTACGTCTCTGCTCAATACGGTAGATATCGATTTGGTGATTTATATGCTCAATCCGCATCAATCGATTGCTATCTCGTGGTTGAAACTGGTGAAGCAGGAACATCCAAACATTCCTGTGGTAGCGCTAGTATACTTCTCGCATGAAACCGCAGCCATCATTGACCAATTCGAACACGGACTTCTCGACCATGTTTTTTGCTGGTTAGGTAACGCCGACTTGCTGGTGGCTATCATCAAACTCCTTGAAGATAGTTTTAATGCACCTCACGATATTTTACAGGTGGGCACCCAGGCCATTCTGGTTATAGAGGATTCCATCCCGTACATATCCACGATGCTACCCCTGCTTTACAAAATTGTGGTATGGCAGTCGCAGGAACTGGCCAAAGAGGGACTCAACGAACATCAAAAAATGTTGCGATTGCGTGGACGCCCCAAAATATTGTTAGGTAAAACATACGAAGAAGCCATTCAACTATACCAACGTTATGCCGACAACATATTGGGTGTAATTACCGACGTTGACCTTCAGGGAAAAACAATGAATTATTCTGAAAATCAAGATGGCATAAATTTTTCCAGATGGCTCAGGCAACATGATCCGTATTTACCCATCCTATTGCAATCGTCCGACGCAAATAATCAGCGTTATGCTGATGAGATACAAGCAGGCTTTATCCACAAGCAATCCAAGACTTTGGCCAACGATTATAAAAAATACATTGCCACCCATTTTGGTTTTGGTGACTTTGTATTTCGAAATCCGCAAACAGGCAAAGAATTTGCGCGTGCTACAGATTTGTATGAGTTACAACATACCATACTGAACATACCCGACGAAATTTTTGCTTTTCATGCGCGGCGCAATGATTTTTCAAAATGGCTGAATGCAAGGGCACTGTTTGGGTTGGGAAAGATATTTCGAAATTTGCAACTTAATGACTTTTCCAATAATATACCGCAGGCAAAAAAATTCGTTTACGAAGCTATAGCACAATATCGGATAAGCAAAAGTCGCGGAATAATAGCCCGATACGAGCGTCAGGAATTTGACCAGTACGTTACTTTTAGCCGAATAGGATATGCCTCAATAGGCGGAAAAGGCAGGGGATTAGCTTTTGCCGACAGCGTCCTGAAAAAGAATACCCCCCTCAGTCAATTCGAAAACATTACCATCTCTATTCCACGAACTGTTGTAATAGCCACCGACGTGTTCGACGAATTCATGGAACTGAATCAGCTTTATTCCTTTGCCCTATCCAATCACAACAACCACGAAATACTGGATGCCTTTCTCCATGCACGACTGCCCGAACACCTGGTGAATGACCTGTTACACTATATCCAGTGGGTGAGCCGCCCCATTGCCATTCGTTCATCAAGTAAGCTGGAAGATTCGCAATTGCTCCCCTTTGCAGGAATTTACAAAACATACATGATCCCCTACCTGGAAGAAAACAAGAGCTACATGCTCGAACTATTATGTCAGGCAATAAAATGCGTGTATGCTTCCATTTACTATTCCGAGACAAAATCCTATTTTCAATCCACTGGAAATAATATATCCGAAGAAAAGATGGCTATCATTCTTCAGGAGGTTTGTGGCCAAAAGTGTTGCAACTATTATTTTCCTTTAGTGAGTGGTGTCGCTCTATCCTACAATTTTTATCCCATTCCCCCCGAAACCGTGAACGACGGTGTTGCTCATATCGCTTGTGGATTAGGAAAATACGTTGTAGAAGGCGGACAATGTTTTCGTTTCTCTCCTCGCCACCCTCAGCGCTCATTAATGCTCGCCTCCAGCAACCTGCTATTGAAAAATGCACAAAAAACCATCTATGCGCTCTCTTTAGATCCTGAATCGTGGCACCCCGACATCGACGACAAAGTTAATCTGGAAAGGCTCGCCCCAGAAAATGTGATCAAGCATCCCAGCAGCACCCTGATAGCCTCGAAATATAACCCCGATAATCAGCAAATTATCGACAATCTCCTGGTTGACGGGAAAACGGTCATTACCTTCCATGGAATGCTTAAGTATCAAAGTATTCCTTTACCCGATGTACTTTCGTTATTACTCACTACCTTCGAAGAAGAAATGCATGCACCGGTTGAAATAGAATTTGCACTGGACGTAGACGTTACCGACATACATCGTAGTCAGTTTTATTTATTGCAGGTACGACCTATGTATCTGCACCAGCATGTCCCTGATGTTGATTTTACAGACAAAGAGAAACAACAAATCATAGCTTATTCTACCCATTCGCTGGGCAATGGGGTATACGATAATATAAGAGACATAGTATTTGTGATTCCGGAAAAATACAATCCCGCCGAAACCATACGCATCGCTGAGGAAATAGAACGCTGGAATAGCAAAATACGTGAGCAAAAAGCCCGATATATCTTGATAGGACCAGGACGCTGGGGATCGTCGGACCCATGGTTGGGCATTCCTATACAATGGTTTCAGATATCGGCTGCACAGGTAATCGTGGAAATTATGTCCGAAAAGCACCCGGTAGATTTTAGTCAAGGTACACATCTTTTTTATAATCTTATTTCAGGGGGAATAGCCTTTTTCATGATTGATACCCAGAACGGATCCGATATGCTTGATTACCAACTATTATACTCGGCTCATCGAATTGAAGAGGGCCAATATACCCGTTGGGTACGCTTTGAGAAAAATTTAACGATTTGGGTCGATGTGGATTAGCCCCCTAGAAAATCAGACTAAAGTATAGAAAAAAAACTATACTTTTATGGACATGAAAAAGAGAAAATTTACAACGGAAGAGAAGCTAAAAATTATAAAAGAAGCTTCAGAAAA
>Ga0116166_1002304_pt1 | contig 16058 bp, 7 predicted proteins | sample AD_JPNMR2_MetaG_FD_89884 | JGI IMG/M metagenome (GOLD analysis project Ga0116166, IMG submission 89884) | Active sludge microbial communities of municipal wastewater-treating anaerobic digesters from Japan - AD_JPNMR2_MetaG | ecosystem: Engineered > Bioreactor > Anaerobic > Digestate | place...
AATTTGGTAATTTCAACTGCCTCCTTTCTGACGGGGAGCGCTTATTTTGCTATAGAGACATAAACGGATACAAAGGGCTGCATTACACAAAACGCAAAGCCCCCTTTTCAAGCGTGAAACTAGTAGATGAGGACTTTGAAATTGATTTATCCGAGGAAAAGGCGCCCTCTCAAAAGGGATTTATTATTGCCACTCGCCCATTGACAGATGAGCAATGGAAAGAGTTGGAGCCGGGCCGGCTGGCGGTTATTGATAAAGGTACACTGGTGTTTCCCCAAAATGAGAGCAGGCTGCATGAGCAGCTCTTTCTCGTCCTGCGGTTCATCCGAACCGCGCCTCATAGAGTAACCATACAGGAGATAAGCAGCAAAATGGAGCTGGCCCTGGACGAGGTAAGGCTATTGATCCAGCAACTGCTTGATAAAGGCCTAATTCGGCAAGATCGCAGGGATACCGTAGAACCTTATAGCGCAACTGCAACTTATTATACAGTGCCGCGCAGGCGCTTAGAAATTGATGCCCTTATAAAAGTGCTGTTCGATTAGAAGCTCAATAGATATTGCTCCTCAACAAAAACACGCGTTCTTTTTACGGTATGGGTCAACCCGGTTGGAAACAAAATTAAGGTTTACCTTGCTTCAGGAGCTTTTTCCGAATTCTTTAATGTCCCAGAGCAAAAGGTTGAAGAACTTCTTGGTGAAAGCCGCTGGCGTTATTTTGACGCTCAAGAAGTCAGGAAGTATACAAAGGGGCTAAAGGTACTCTTAACTGACAAAGATTGATTTAAGAGAACCGGCACATCCTTGCATGCCCTAGACTTGAAAAGAAATGTCTATAAATATAATTTAGGCTTTAGTTAAAGGCGTCGTTCAGCAGTATCTCCCGCCGCTTCAAATCCATGACGGCTTCATAGAGGATCGGGCGGTGACGCCTGCGGAAGCCCGATTTCACCCCCGCCCAAGCAACTCCTTAACCAGGTCAAGATAGCCATTGATCCAGGTCCTGCCGGGATAACGGCGCCAGCACTTAACCAGCGCCTCGCGTTCCCGGGGTTCAATGTAGATTATTTCATCTCTATCACACTTTTTTATACAAGCCGTTAATGGCGGCTGGACAACTTTTGGCTTAATGTTACTTTTGTTAAAGGTGCCTATCCAGGTGTGGGTGGAAACTTCACTTCCCCTCCACCTGGAGGGGAAAGGTCAATCCGGTATTTGGCCAGCTTTTCAAGGTCGAGCTTCTCCTGCGAGTGGCGGCGGATGCAGTCCAGCAGGTCTTCCTGGCGAGGCTGCCCGAAGACCAGCCGGTAATAGACCAGATCGCTGCGCAGGCAGTCAAGCAACTGCTCATCGCGGCTCAGCGGCAGCGAAGGGACATTGCGGCGAATCTTATACGGTCCTTCAAAAATCCAGAACGGAACCAGATCGTTTTTACCAATACCCCGTTCCTGGGCAGCCTTTTGGAAAAGAAGCTCCCAGGGATCCTCAAAGGGGCCTATATTACCGGCCAATGCCGGCAGCCCGTATTTAACGGCAATATTTCTGCGAATAGCGTGGCCCTTAAAGCGGTGTACTCGCCCCTCCCGCTGCTCCAGGTCAACGGGGTTGGCCGGCAGGTTCCAGTGATAGAGGTCATGGCAGTAGCAATGGAAGTCCAGCCCCTCCTGGCCGATGGAAGTAGTAGCCAATACGAAGGGGCGGAAGGGTGAGTTGAACGCCCGGCGGACCTGCTCCGGACGGGCTTCCCAGTACTGCTCATCCTGCCCCACGTCCCGCTCCTGGCCAAAACGGAGAGCATAGCGGCAGCGCAGGCTATGGCGGTCTGGCGCTATATTGCCGGTCTCAGTTACCTTGAACTCGTCAAAATCGAGGCTGACTGTCCTGATGGAAACGGCTTTCTGAATTTCCCCGGCAATATCCTGAAGATTACTATTGCCCAGGTTATCGCGCAGTAAATGGACGTATTCGTCCATCACCGCCTGCAGGTTGCCCTCGCAGCAGTAGTTAAGCACACTTTCCCAGTAGCGGGTTCCTTCGTGGTCCTTCTCGCCCCGGATCAATGTGATCGACTCGGCCAGGTTGAACATGGTCCGGAAGCCCATGGCGATCCGGGCTGCCGCCGCCATTAGGCATGCTCCCAGAGCTTCATGGATCTCGCGAGGATACAGTCTCATTAACGAACGCAGGGCAGCCACTGCGGGCGAGGCCAGCGCTGTTTTTGCCAGAACATCGTAAAGGTCACCGGGCGGCTTGCCCAGTTCCCATCCTTTGCAGAAGCAGGAGTAAAACTGGTCTACATGTTCTGCAAACTTGCTATCCTCATCCTCCCGCTCGCTCCGCCCATCGGCCATCTTCCGCCAGGCAATGCCGTCATCGATGCTGTTCAGCCACTTGTCCGCAACTTCGCTGCTGTATTCCCGGTCCAGCAGAGCTAATGCCGCCCAATACCACTGCTCATCATTGGGCCTATCTTTAACGCTATGCCTGTCAATAAGCGGCTGCAGCCGCTCTTCAATTAGCTTTGCATAAAGCTCTTGCACCTGCTTCAAAGAAGGAAGTACACCGCTGCCCCGCTGCAGCGCCGCCTGCAGGGGATCCAGCAGGGTAGCGAGAGTCCAGCATGGGTAGAGCAGGTTGAGATTGGGCATGGCCGTTAATCTGTCCCCGGCCAAAGAAAATCACAACAGGGGCCGGCGCTTGCGCCGTTCTTCAAAATAATCCGCTTCTTTATCCAAAAGCGTGGTCATCCGCCGCTCAGCTTCGTAGCTGCAGAGCATGGCGATGACCTTGGGAACAACCTTCCAAGATGAGAAGACCAGGGCTTTGGTAAAATCTGTTCCGCGGCCCCCGCCCAAAAAACTGCCCTCAGGCCTGTAGTAAGGGAGCGCCGGGGGCACCCATAACAGCTTCCAGGATCCCTGCTCCACAGTAGAAGAAAGAAAGGCGCGCAGCCTGGCATTGCCTGGATCGATCTTTTTATATGCGGCAATCTCCTCACTGGTCAAAAGCCCCGAAGCGCCTTCAGCCAGGATATCGAAAATTGCCCGTCCATACTGTTGTGAATCTATCCTCTGAAGCAGCTTCTCTTTGATCTTGTAACCGCGCCTATCCATCAGGTTCAGCAAGTAGGGAGCCGACTTCCAGTATTCCACGGTGTCCGGGACCTCGAGCACACGGGCCAGCCGATCCACTGTCCTGAAGGAAAGCAGATCCGCAGGCGCCATCTCAGCCAGCCCGGTTTTCGTCTCCAGCATGCCGTCCCTGTCTTCACTGACCGCCAGCCGCTCCGTTCTAACCATGACCCGGTGCAGCCGCCTTTTTACAGAATCACGCAAGCTCTCCAGCCCGGGGGTTTCGCCAGAATCAAGCCGCAAGAGCTCCTGGCGGTAGCGCCGCAGCTCTTCGCCAAGGGCTGCGGCCTCCTCGTCGGAATCGAATAGGAAGCGCACGGTACGGATAAAATCCCGGTAGTGATCTTCGCTCTCGTGATTCATCGTGTACATCTTATAGGGCGTGGCGGAGAGCAGGAGCACCTTAACACCCTCGTAACGGAAAAGGGTCCGGGCCAGGACCGCTCCGGTATCCTCGCCATCCAGCAGATCGCGGAAGCGTTGGAACTCATCCAGGATCACCAGGTCCGGTTCCAGCGCCTTCAGGCACGAACGGGCCAAAATGGACCGGAGTTCACCGATGAGCTTTAGCTGCTCCTCTCGTAGGGAAAGGGGAATATTGTGCCGCTTCCTGAAATGGGCAAAAGAAGGCTTTAACCGGTCAAACTGCTCTTTTATCTCTTTGTGTTTGCGGAGCTCTTCCAGAAAACCCTGCTTCAGGGCAGAATCAATTTTGGAGGTATCATATCTTCCCAGTAGCTGCCGCCAGTTAGACTTGCTCATGTTACACTGAAACAGGTTCATCGGTCCGGTTAGGTCCGCAAAACCCCATTCATCCCTGAGCATATGGTAAATCATCGCCCTCTCCTTGGCGATACCTGATTGCTGCCCGGTGTTAAACGATGTACCGGGAGTAAATGCGACCAGATTTACCTTTCTCTGCTCCAGATCGCCCAATTTTACCGGAAGCAGGGTAATCCTGGTGGAGAGAGTATGGATGCCAATTCCGGGTATTTCCAGCCGGCTGATATTCTGCCTGGCTATATCAGCGTTGGAGCAGATATAAATGATGTCAATCCTTCTTACCTCATCCCACAGCTTTTGAATGGCCCGGGCGATAACTCCCCGGGCTACCAGGGTCTTCCCCAGGCCGACCTCGTCGGCGATTAAGAAGCGATCTGCCCTGTCATCAGCTTCGTAAAGGCGGTGGTAAACATAGTCCACCGTAAGGCGCTGAAAGTCTTTCAGCCCTCGCAGCACCTCTTCCGGATCAAAGCCGGGGTTCCCTCTTTTATCGCTCATGACAGGCCGCCTCCTTGCCGGCTGCCTCGATTACAGCCCAAAGCTGCCTGAAATCCTCCGGCAGCAGCTCTTTGCCCTTCTCCGTCTGCTCCAGCTCGGCTACCAGCCTGGCAATACGTTCGATCTTGGCCGGCTGCCGGCTATAGGCGCGGACCAGCTCTTCAAGCAGCGGCAGGTTAAACCCTAGCTGCGCCCCCCCTCTGCCACGGCTCTTCCCTGTTTCGAAAGCATCGCGAAGATGGTAAACATCCTGCTCTTCGGACAGAATATATAACAGGTAACGGATAAACTTTTCGCGGCCGTCAATCAAGCTGAGTAAAATCTCCCGGTCCCGTTCTTCCGGCATTCCGTCCACAGGTAGATTTAATACAAAAGCGAGCGCACCGTCCTGGCCTCTATGCCTTACTTTCAACTGGAAAGCGATAAAGCCGGTTATACTTGCCGGCGGCAAACCGGTAAAGGTGATCCCTTCCCGCCCCAAGCCCTTTAATTCCCGGGCATGATCCTCTTTTTTCAGAGTAATGGGGTAGCAGAAACCATTTACAGAGTTTATATCCGGCCAGCTTGCGGCGCGCAGTATAAGACTGTATAGGCCTTCCTTTTCCGGCTGAACCTGCAGCGCCAGTTTACTTTTAAGCAAATCCCGCCGGGCTCCCTCCAGGATGATATTCAGTTCTCTCTTAATGGCAAGCTCTTCCGGGATTTCGCCAGGTCTCTCGTATGGACGGAAAAGCTCCCCCGGGAAGGGGCGTTTCGCATCAGAACCAAATAACCTGTCGATCCCGCAGCGCTCTCTCTTCCCCCGGAGTCTAACCATGAACTCCACGTTTCGCCCCCTGAAGGCAGCATCGGTGGCGTTGGCGGAACCGGTTGCCACCACTACATTCGCGCCGTCTTCGGTTACATAGAGCTTGGCATGAAGCCCCGGCAGGTCATTCGTCTCCTGGCTCTCAGGCTGCTCATCTTCTGTTTCCATCTCTGGCACCTGCGCTGCTTCGTGCATGGTATAAAGACTGAACTTCCCGGATAGCCAGCCATACTGCTGATCGCTCAAGGAGTCGACGCTCTCTTCCCTGGTAACAAGAAAACTCTCCTTCCGGGCCGGCGGCAACTGCATCAGCCAGCCCGGGGAAATAAAGGGCGAGATGATTGCCAGCCTGCTGCAGCTCTCTCCAAGGAGGCGGGGATAGCGGTAGCCCGGAATCCCTGAAGGGACAAAGTCAAATTCGCGGTCAAAACCGGGGGGCGCTTCGAAGATGACCCGCCCGGCTTCCTCGGCCAGCAGCTCTATATGCTCCCGGATCTGCGGCGGCAGTTCTCTATCCGCCAACTTAGGCAAGGCTCTGATAAAATCACGCAGGGGGCGGTTCGCTGAAAAACCAACCCTGCGCTCCTGCAGCACGCCTTCCAGGCTGAGCACGGTATCCCAGGAATGATCAAAGGTCAGGTTGCGGGACAAACAGAGAAAGCGGTAAACCACCGGGCCGTCTTCCGCGGTAAATCGCAGCAGCCAGGTCTTAGGATGAAAAACCCCTTCGCCCCCAGGCTGTACCTCAACCACTACAGGCTCCAGGTAGCTATAAAGCAAAGTGGCTGTCCGGGGCACGGTTATCCGCCCCTTCTGGCAAAAGATCACCAGCCTGCCGGCCACCCGGCGCAGGGCTTCAATCACTTCAACCCGCCCGCCTAAATCAAAATCCTTCTCCTGGCATTCATAGAAGACCATGGCCAGCGGCGCAAACAACAGCGTCAATAGGTCCAGCGAAAAGGTAGTAGCCAGCGCCCTGTCCAGAATATATCCGGGCGGCGGTTTCAGTTCGTTCAAATAGATATGGCGGGCTTCAGGACTAAGCATGCTGCTGCCCCCTGTTCAGTCCGGCCAGGATATCGGCGATGATCTTTTTGACTTCTTTCCAGCGAAAGCTGAGCCGGTAGCTCCCCGATGAACCGCTCCATGCCGCCAGAGCCCGGGGGTTTTCCAGCCTGGCCCGGGCGCCTTTCAGGTATCGCTCCCGGTCGCGGATAAGCGCCCGCGCCGCCCCATCCTCCCCTATCGCGGCAAGGTTGCCCCCTTCAAAAACCAGGCGCAGCCAGTCTTCGACAAACTTTACGGTAAGCCGCGGCACGGCCTGCTTCAGGAACTCGAGAGCCCAGAATTCCTTGCGCCGCTCATACCACTGCCTCAACTCCGTCCAGCGCGCGTGCATCGAGGCAGCCCACTCGTCCAGCTCCGCTTCATACTGTTCAATCCGGTTCTGCCGTCCTGACTTACGGGCCAGCATCAGGTTATAAAGGATCGCCGCTCCGTAGATAGTCTTGGAGAAATTCCTGGCGTGAGCAACTTCCTGCTGCAGCGAAATCGGCAAATTGCCGACCAGGGGCTGCTCCCAGAAATAAGCGCTATCCTCAATGGAACCTGACACCAGGAAATTGGCCAGCAGGCTTTTTGGATGCTCCGCCAGCACCCGCTCCTGGAGATAGACCGCCTCATCACGAGTCAGCGCGAATTCAGCATATTGGAATAGATTATCCGGCGGGTCGGGCAGGTTGGGATCCCAGTTATCTTTCAGGACCGCGGTAGGTTCGTTGTCATCTGTTTTCAGAAGCTGCTTCTTTTTGCGGTAATATCTTTCCAGGTACTGGTGATACTCCGAGCGGGTCCCCGGAAAGAGGCGGATCTTCCAGGAGTAAAGGCCGGTCCAGTAAACCATGCTGGGCAAGCGCTGCAGCCTTTCACGGGACTCACTGCCGATGATACCTTCAGTATCTTCAGACTTGAGCAGAGCATATACCAGCCGGATTTCATCATTCCGGGCCCGCCTCTCCATCTCGACCCCGAAGATGCGCTGCTCCTCCAGCCTCCGGTAAATCCAGGGTATAAAGAGCATGTAGCGGGCCCGCGTCTGGATAGTACTGGTGCCGGGAAAAAAATATTCAGAGAAGGCGTCCCGGATCGTCCCCACACCCAGCTCATCGCGGGTCTCCTGCTCCTGGAACAGCCGGATCACATCCAGCATTCGCCGCCGGTGATCTTCTGCAAAATCAACCCAGCCAAAGTGAGAAGACACCTTTCAACTTCCTCTTTCTTTATGGAACGCCACTCCGCCTGTGATTAGCAAGGCTTGTTACACTCAAATATATTTATATTATTGATTCTATCAGAACAGGGTGACACATTTTTGTCGCAGCATTTCTATTCATTCATTTCTTACCCGGGAGAGTCAATTCTAAGGATGATTCAAACGGGTAAATCCGGTGTTCCAGATATTACAATTCGTGCTACCATCATACAACGCTACACGCTGCACAGTCAATAGAAATAAGATGTCTTTGTACTTTTCTGTATTATCGGAGGCTAATTAGGAGGTTGGAAATTGTGCTTTCTATCCGCAAGAAGGCGGAGGTCAATGGCGGCATGGGTGCCGAAATCGATCACCCGGCCCTGTTCTATGGTAAGCGGGAAAGAGAAGATGGGCCCGTCATAGACAAAGGTGTGGTACTCGCCGTTCTCGCCGCAGGCATCGGCGCCGCAGGCGGCAATCTCCTCCACCAGGGCGCGGCTTAAGGTTTCCCCCAGCAGCTTTGGGTCTACCTTGCTCTTATCCACACACTTGATCATGGCCTTGAATCCCAGGCCGATTACTTCCTCCACCAGCGCCAGCCTGTCTTCTCCCCAGAGCGGGAAGACAGCTTCCAGGTCTGCCGCCGCGCACCGCTCGCTGCTCCACTGGCGGTGGCCTTCAATATCGATATCGCCGAAAACGGCAGCGCCGGCTCCTGCCGCTTTTGCCCGTACCAAAGCCGCCTCCATCGCCGCGGCATAGTCTTTGCCCTCGCATTCACCGCAGAGGAGCGGAATCCGCAGCGAGCGGGAAACCGCCTCCAGTAAGGGCTTGTCCACCCCGTGAAACCAGGAGCGGCTCTGTTCCCGGTTTATCATCACCAGCAGCCCAACCGGCCGGTGGCCCTGCTGCCGCATGCGGTGAAGCGCCAGGGCGCTGTCCTTGCCGCAGCTGTAAGAGATCACGAATTTCACCTGTGTCTTCCTCTTCTCCTGTTCTTGTCTACGCCCTTCTCGTTCTCGTGCCGCGCTGCGAGCGTACTGCCTTGCGCCGCCGCCTTTTAACCAGGGTAAACAGGCCGAGTACAAGGACTGCGGGAAGAGCGGTCTTCTCCCAGGAGAACCGGGCCCGCACATCGCAGCCGCTCAGCAGCTCCGTTTCAAACAAGACCGTTCCATCCAGGATATAGGTTACCCGGCCGATCACCTCTCCTTCATCCAGGGGAGCTTTCAGCGCTCCCCGGGAAAGCAGGCGGCTTTCCCAGGTCACAGTTTTTTCAATCCGCGGGATATCCTCTGCGGGCAGTATGTCGCTGAAGCCGGCGGCGGCAAGCGCCGGCACCGCCGCTTCCTCTCCTTTGGCCTGCCCTGTCAGGGCGGCTTCAGCCACGGCCTCCCCCTCTTCCACTAGGCGGCAGAGCCGGAAGTGGTCAAAACCGTAATCGAAAAGGGACGCGGCCTCCTGAAAGCGGCTTTCCGTGGTGCTGTTCAGCAGGACGGCAACCAGTTCCAGGTCCCCGTCCGTGGCCGTGGCCACAAGGGTTCCGCCTGCCTCGGGGGTATGGCCGGTTTTTAACCCCGTGGCCCGGGGATAATAGTAAGGCAAATCCGGTTGCAGCAGCCAGTTGGTGTTGAACCATTCAAGGGTAACCGTGTTGCCGTCACGCCATACAGTTGCTTGATGAGCCCTGGACCCGGCCGCCTGCCGGAGCAAGTCTTTTTTCAGCGCCTCCCGGGCGATCAGGGCCAGGTCGTAGGCGGTAGTATAGTGATCGGGATCGTGATAGCCGTCGGGATTGGCAAAGTGCGTGTGCAGTGCGCCCAGCTCCCGGGCCCGGTCATTCATCAACCCGGTAAAATAGTCCAGGGCTTCCTGGACCGGCATCTCCGGCCGGCCGCTTGCCTGCCTGGCGACATAAACGGCGGCGGCGTAAGCAGCTTCGTTTCCCGAGGGGAGCATTACGGCGTAGAGCAAATCCCCTACCCTGATACGGTCCCCTATGGTCAAGCCGGAGGTGCTGCTGTCAGGCCCGACCATGAAAACTTCTTCCCCGGCGGTGACCATTTCATCCGCCACGGCGTGCTCAAGGAGCAACAGCGCGGTCATGATCTTGGTAGTACTCGCAGGGTAGAAACGCTCCCCGGAGTTTTTCTCGTAGAGAGATTTCCCATCGGGTTCCCCCACCAGGACTATTCCTTCGGCCTCAAATTGAACACCGGGGTTTTCCAGGGCTTGAGCCACCGGGGAGAAAACCAATAAAATTGCAGCTAAAATCAACAATAGTAACGGCAGCCTCTGCAGCGTAGCTCCCCTCCATGCTCTATCCATGCAATAGATTATGCCCCAACTTGTGGAAATAAATATCATCTTTGTCGGGTGAGGCTCTTTTGTCTATTGCAAATCCCCCAGGAAGATTTTTTTATCTTCCCGGTTCTTGCTTACGCATAAAAAAGCCCGCAACCTTTCCCTATTATAGCAAAGTGAGAAGCGGGAATGCGGTCTTTTTTAAAATGGCGAGGCAGGTAATTATTAACAAGGTAACTTGCCCTCTCGATGACACCATGCTGTAGAATCTTAATCACACGGTGAATCCAATCACTGTCGAATTCTCATTAAAACATTTCTCTAAAATACCCAGGGACCGTCCCCTGATATCCAAGGATGTATCTTTTCGTAAATAATTCATTTGCCTTCACTCAAGCAAAACAAACAATCTCTTGCGGGCCAAGTAGAATGATCGGTGCATATTACCCACACACCAGCATCAAAATGCCTCTTATATTTAAAAAAATCCTCTTCTTGCAATTTCTTTTTAAAGTACTCCCATGCACTAGGTCCCCAAAGTGGGCTGACTTGCCGAAGGACTAAAGCCGTATTTTTGCCGTATGATGCAAGAAGTTTCTTTTTAAGTGATTTTTTTATCTGCATAATAGAATCATCAGAAGAAACTACTGTTGAATTAGTGGTGGGTGAGATCGGTTTTGCCCCCCGGCCTAAAACATAACGGATCTCATAGGGAAGATCCTCAATTAATGATACTTCTAGATTTAACTTCTTTCCGGATAAATGATCAATACACTCAACATCTGGGGGTTCACCAAGAGCTTTGATTTCATATGAAGTGCCAAACCGTTTGTTGTATAGATTGAGAAAAATTTCGGCTGTCGCCTTTTCGATCCTTTCTTTTTCACTTTCCATAATTTATGTTCCTCCTTGTAGAAACAGGAATTTTGCCGGAACCATATCCTGCAATTACCGGGTAATCTAGTTCACAAAAACAAATATTGCCTTAAAAAAAGAAAAGGACTATCTTAAATTTTCATATTTTATTATAATTATCAGGCCATATCTGTAATATGTTAGCTATCTCAACAGGTTCCCGTTCAGTTTTTAAAGCATCAAGGATGTGAATAAATTCCTCTCGTGATAGGTTGTAACCTTTTACTTTATAATGATATAACACATCTACAGCTCTAGTAATTGCTTTCCATGCTAATCTACGGGCGAACCAAGACAACTCAGGTTCAATTGAATCAATTTCTGTTCCATGAAGTAACTTTGATCTATATTTATATATTCGCTTAAAATATCTCTCAACTACCTTGCACTTTCTCCGATCTATAAGAGTGCCAATTCTTTGTGCCAGTCGACCTGACATTCCTGGTTTATCATCCCCCAAAAGAGCTTCTAAGCACAAAACATGATCAATAAATTGGACAGCTTTACCTGGACCATCCACTTCCCTAATAGCAGCCCGCAGTAAATAGCGCAAGACATGACGCACCACGAAAGATGTTTTTTCAGACCCTTCGAGCTCTTGTAGCTTGTTTTCAAGTTCATTTAGGTAAGTTAAATCAGAACATGTATATTGCTCTAAAAGAAGTGCTGGAAGGTCTTTTTCAACAAAATCATAAGCCATAATATTAATTATAGGTTTGACTGGAGGCTCAAACCAATTGTCAGAAATCTTGATTAGAGTTCCTAGAGGCAACCCAGTCCACCAAGTATCATTATAGCTATCGTTATGTAGGTGCCAATCCAAAAGTATTAGACAACCTAAGGCTCTTTCAACTATAGATGGTAGATTCGTATAAGTGATCCTCCCAAACAGCGAGGAGAAATCTATAGTAAAACTATCGATATCGGGAGGTGGTTCAAAATCATTAACTTCCAGCCAACATTCTTGTGATAATAAAAATAATGTTTCTCTATCAATCGAACTATACGGGAAAAAAACTTCCCTAACTTGATTGTTTAGGATATTTTCTAGATCTTCTTCAGATAATTTACTTACCCAATAATTTCCAAATTTAACCGGTACAGGTACATCTGAGGCGTCGACCCAAGGTAGACTGAGTAAGTAAGTTACGCTAACATCGCTTGTCGGAATAAGAAGCTCATGAAGATTTTCTAAGAGTATGTCAACAAGGGATGCATCAGTTATGTTATATTTTAGGTAAGCACCACTTTGCTTTAAAAACAAGGACAATGGGCCCTCTAGGTGGGAAGGAGATTTTCCTGAGACACCTGCACAAAACTTAACAAGTTTTGCAAATTCATCACTTTTTTCAACACGTTTTGCAGCAGTGATAAGTAAATTACCTTTTAAATAATCTTTAGGCTCAATAGCAACTAGTTGCTGTTCCAAGTTTCTAATTTCAGTTTGAATTCGTTTGAGACATTCTAACAAGATATCTCTCATTGTTAAACATCCTCATAACTATCTAGGTAAACATAGTTAAAATATTGAAATCTGGTAATCCATAATAATAAAGGTGTTCACCAAGCCGGGCTAACCTCAATATATTATTTATCGTTTGACTTCCAACCACGCATTAAATGCCTTTTTCTCTCAACAGAATCTAAAACCTTTACACAGTTTTCCCAATCTACTTTTTCAACTTTTTCCTGATATCTAATATCAAAGGGGTGTTTCTTAGGCACTTCGTTGATCTTCTTTTTAGCTTCTTCAATTTCGTTTAGAGCTACGTAAACCCAAACGTCCTCCAGAACGTCGGGAATTTGCCCAAACATATCCCTAATGTCTTCGAAACGTTCGGATAACAACTCGTGCACTCTGTCTTCAACCGAATTCCTGTAGCGCATATTATAAATCCAGATTTCCTCATAAATTTGCCCTGACCTCTGAATCCTTCCTTTCCTTTGTTCCAGTCTTGTAGGGTTCCAGGGCAAGTCGAGATTAATGAGTGAGCCTAGAGTCTGCAGGTTAAGACCTTCACTTGCTGCATCCGTGCCCAGAAGTATTTTGATTTCCTTGCTCCTGACCATTTTTTTGATTTCTTCTCTTGATTTTCGTGAAAAAACTCCCTCAATCATCACACCAGACTTTTCTCCACCTGCATAAACCCCAATATTTTCCTCGGGTAGATCTTTTGAAAGGTTTTCTGCCACCCAGTAAGCTGAATCGTAGTACTGAGAAAAGACGATACAACCCCTTTTCATCCACTGCTTGTCAACCAATAAATGATATACCTTTTGGTATTTGGGATCTTTTTCCTTGCTGGCTTCAAGGGCTTTAATAAAGCTTTCCAGAAGATGTCTTTCTTCCTTGGTCAAATCTTTTATAGTGCTTTCAATCTCTTCTCTGCTTGTTTCGTCTTCTTGCTCTACTTCTTCAGCCAGGCGCCCCCATTCATGAAGCATCATTTCAGCAGTATTTTTTCCGGCTATGATTGTACTTCCTACTCGCCTTAACAGCAAAGTCCTGATAAAACCGCCTGCAGGAGCACGGGTCTTCAGTAGCCTACAAAACTCTTCGGCGTGCTCGTATGCTTTTCGGAGATAGGGGGGGAGGTCAATAATTTCCTCGTCCCTTTCGCCAAATAGTTTAACCTCTATTTTTTTCATGTAGGGTTCATTGGTTTCAGGATCAATTGTGTTTTCGAGATAATTCCTGGTTCTTCTAACAATATGACGTATAAACGGGTTGTGGTTTATAAAAAACCTTTCGCTCTTAACTATTCTCTCGCACCTTTGTCGATCAGGAGGAGATAGGGTTTGATAAGCTTCGGGAGAAATAATAAACTCATCCGGTGGAACTCGCAGGCGCTTTCTAATAACCCCGTAAGTCCGTTCATTTTCCTCTGCAGACGGGAATGGGTTGCGCATCCAGTCCCACGTCTCTATGTTAAAGTCTTTAATAATCTCCCTCCCCATTGCCAAGGCAAGTGCTTTAGCGGGATTTCTTCTCCACCGGCTGTATTTGTTCCCCATTACATGATCGCTGCCCTGCGATATGATGTTAAGCAAGTCCCAAGCTTCGATGGGGTTGAGTTGTACTGGCGTAGCGGTGGCCAGCAGCATGCTTTTGGTTCTTGAAGAAATCTCCATCAGAAATTCCATTAAATTATTGGGGTCTGGTTTTTTACTTTCTTCGCCTGGGGTAAGCTTCTTGCGCCTCGCCTTGTGAGCTTCGTCTACTATTACGCATTCATATCTTAGCTTTTTTAAGTGTTCGACAACCGGAGATTTAGCGGTAATCAAGCCCTGAGAGACTATTCCAATGCGCCTGGGGCATTTTCTTATGTGTTCCTCGTCAATCCCTGGGTACCTGATACCGTTTTCATCAATCCATTCTTTCCCTGTCCACACCGCTGAAGGAAGGTCAAGCATGTTAATTAATTCATCCTGCCACTGCCAAATCAGGGTTTTCGGAACTATAATAAGTATTGGCTTATCCCCGTAAAGAGCCATAAGCTGGGCAGATAGAGCAAGCTGGATGGTTTTACCAAGGCCCACCTGATCAGCAAGGATGAATCGTGCATTGCGTTTCAAATGTTCCTTAAATGCCAGGTGGACAAAATATTTCTGGTGTTCCCAAAGACCATATTCCTGGCGGTATATGGGGGTCTCGATAACAGTTGGCGGCGCATCAGGATCTTTAACCCAGTCATCTATGGAGCGGAGAACCTGCCTTTGGGATATCCTATTGATATCATTAATTACAAACTCGGGTAGGGGGATACTCATCGGGTCATTCCAAAGAGCATCGAATTCCTCCTGCACCCAATTTACCGCATCTTCGGAGCTGTCTTCCCAGAGAATTTCGTAATTAAGTTTCCATCCTGCGAGAGTTTCATTGGTACTGCCGATAAAAGAGGTTTTTGTATCGTCTTGAAGGGTTATGACACCGGCTTTCCCGTGTATTAATCCGAATTTCTCATCGGGGACCACTTTGACCTGCATCTTGCCGCTTTTAAGAAGCTCATATAGTTTACTAAAGCGTTCCGGTGCTCCAAGAAGCTCGGGCTGGGAGCTGCACCATTCTCTGCGTATTTCGTTCTTAGCCTGCTGCGCCGTCTTCACATCTTCTAGATCCAGATGAGAATTGCAAACTACCCTGATCGGGCCATCCATTTCTTCAAGCGCTTCTCCGGCCACTTCCAGTATAGACGAACTAAAGTAACCGGCAATACGGTCGTACTGCTTGGCTCCTTTAAGCCGCCTGTTTAAAAAAGAATACTCTAGTTTTTCCCTTCTCGAAGAGTAACGGTAAACCATATTATGCCCCTTCTTCAGTAACCATCGTTTCTTACTAACTCCCTAATAATCCGGGCATACCTAGCGTCTTCTTTCCAGTGAATCATGTGATCATGATGTTGAAGCTCAGAAAGAAAACCCAATATTTCTACCAGATGTTCTCTTTTCTCCCAATATCCCTCGAGTTCGTTCCGAAGCCAGTTCCTGCCGGTCTCTGCCTTTTCTTCTTTTCTAGCCCGGTATATTGCAGCTAGAGCATTGCGAACCGCAGAAGCCTTAAATTCATCACTTTGCATACCGCTCATTTTAAATTCACTGGCAGTTTTAAGGCGTGCTTTATTGGCTTTTGTATTAGCAAGCATCTCTTTATAGTTATTTACGCCGTAACCACGGGCAAGCTCTTGAAAAATGCTCAGTTGTGTACTTCCCTGCTTCTCCATCTCCAAACCTTTGATAAAAAATCTTTCAAATGGGGCAAACGTTCTCCAGATAAATGAGTCGAAGCCCTTTGGAATAAGGTAATCATAGGCAATCTTTACAGCAGAATGGATCAATTTTTCGACTGGTGAAGGTTCACTACTTTTTCCTCTATCTTTTGATAGCTCATGCTGAACGTTAATTCCTTCGATATTTTTATAGGAGGTGAGCACTTTCAAAGAAGAGGCATAAGCTGCAAGCAGATAGTCGGCATCGTTAAAGTTAGGATCTTCCTTGTCATCTAATTTTCTCATATTGTCAATTTGTTGTTTAACTTCTTCCTCTATCTCGGGGTATAGCTCATCTTCAAAGACAGTTTTCTCAGAAGTCTGCTTACGTAATACAAGAAGTACCGTTCCTTTAACGTAATTACCTGCTTTTAGGCCACCAGAATCTGTTTCGGTTGCAATATTCCAGGCTGCGGTTACTCTAAGGTTAGCCGACCATAAAATTAATGCAAGCTCTGCCCATACTTTAACGTTTTGATGGGTAAACATAACTATTTGCATGCCATTATCGGGCATATGATTGGTTAAATTCCTGTATATTTCCACCATACTGCTGTTAAAATCATAACCTGTTCCCTTCACAGCTAAAGCTCTTTTACT
>Ga0116166_1002307_pt1 | contig 16041 bp, 16 predicted proteins | sample AD_JPNMR2_MetaG_FD_89884 | JGI IMG/M metagenome (GOLD analysis project Ga0116166, IMG submission 89884) | Active sludge microbial communities of municipal wastewater-treating anaerobic digesters from Japan - AD_JPNMR2_MetaG | ecosystem: Engineered > Bioreactor > Anaerobic > Digestate | place...
AGTAACGTGGGCGGTGATTTTGCACGATCTGGCCCGATGCGCCAGCACTGCGCGATGTCGACCTCGTCCTGGCGCTCGTCCAGCCGCGGCGTCACAGGCTGCGCGCCCAGGCCAGCAGCTCGCCGTGGGTCGTTTCGCCGAGCTTGCGCTGCGCCACGCCGCCCGAGGCATCGAGCAGCACCGTGAAGGGCAAGGCGCCGGCGCGATTGCCCAGCGCGCGCGCCAGGTCGGTGCCGGTGCTTGCGGCCAGGCCGACCGCGAATCCGAGCGGCAGTTTCTTCAAAAAGGCCTGCACCGGCTCCAGGCCGTCGATGGCCAGGCCGACCACCTGCAGTTGCCCGCGATGGGCACGCGCGAAGCGGTCGATTTCCGGCAGTTCCTTGATGCACGGTGGGCACCAGGTGGCCCAGAAGTTGATGAGCAGCGGCTTGCCGCGAAACTCGGCCATGACCAGTTCGCCGCCTTCGGGGCGCGCAAAGCGCAGGGCCCACAAGTCGAGCGGCTGGCCGTCGCTGCCGCTCGGCTGCGATGCGCGCTGGCGGTACCACAGCGCGCCGCCAAGCGCGGCGAGCACGCCGGCGGCGGCCAGCAGCGTGCGGCGCCGCGGGGTGCTCACGGCCGCGCCCCAGCCGAGGGGCATTGCGGCGGCGCGCTGCGGCGCTGGCGCGGCGGGCTCATTCCGCCTGGGCCTGCAACAGCCGGCGCAGCGCGCCGGCATCGCCGCGCCAGCTACGCCCGCGTGCGTCCGGCTTGAGCGCGCCGCGCAGGTCGTCCAGGTCGTGCACCAGCAGGTGCACGGTGATGCGCTCGCCCAGCGCCGGGCAGTCGTCGGCCAGGCTCAGGCACGGCCACTGGTCGTCGCCGCGGCTGTCGTAGGCCACGCCCAGGTTGACCAGCGCGATCTCGGCCGACTTCGGGTCGTCGCAGTACAGGTCGAGGTGCAGGTCCGACAGCCGCGTGGCGGTGCCGCGCCAGACGGCGCCGCTCAGATGCGGGCGGAACTCGGCCAGCCGCTGCATCCAGCGCAGCGCCAGTTCGCGCAAGGCGCGCAGCTCGGCCGGCTGCGTGTCGGCGCAGAACAGCGCGAGATGGCTGCGCACCTCGTCTTCGACCTGTTCGTTGCTGGGCAGCACGATGCCGCGCGGCGAGCGGTGCAACTGGCGCAGCGCCTTGCGCTTGGCCTGCGCGTATTCCATGCCTTCGTCCACCACCATGCGCGCGGCGGTGCTGGCGATCCGGGCGGCGGTCGACGCGCTCATGCGCCGATTCTAGGAGCCGGCCGCGACGGTCTTCGGGCGTGTCCGGCGCGCCGCCGCACGGGCGCGCCCCGAGCGCGCCGCGCCGGGGCCCGCACCCGGCTCAGGGCAGTTCCACCGCCCTCATGCGCGCGGCGATGGTCGCGGCGCGCGAGGCCACATAGGCCGAGTCCGGGCGCTTTTCGAAGCGCTTGGGCGCCGGCAGCATCACCGCCAGCCGCGCCGCTTCCATCGGCCCCAGCCGCGCGGCGTCCTTGCCGAAGTAGTGCCTGGCCGCGGCTTGCGCGCCGAACAGGCCTTCGCCCCACTCGACGTGGTTCAGGTAGATCTCGAGGATGCGCTGCTTGGTCAGCAGCGTCTCGAGCATCAGCGTCAGCAGGAGTTCCTGCCCCTTGCGCAGCACGGTGCGCTCACCCGACAGGAACAGGTTCTTCGCCAACTGCTGCGTGATGGTCGAGCCGCCCACCACCTTGACGCTCACCGGCCGCTCGGGGTTGCGCTGCTGCGCCTTCTCGGCACGCGCCTCGGCGCGCTGGTTCTTCTCCAGCGCTTTTTCGATCGCGTCCCATTCCACGCCGCTGTGCTCGGTGAAGCCGGCGTCCTCGCTGGCGATCACCGCCTGCTTCAGGTGGGGGCTGATCTGCGCGTAAGGCACCCATTGCTGGCTCCAGAGGATGCGGCCGTGTTCGCGCAGCAGCCGCGCGGCCTCGCTGCGCTGGAAGCTGGTGGACTGCGGGTCGATCCAGGCCATGGCCGCGATGCGCAGCGCGAAGCTTGCCTGCAGCGCCAGCAGGCACAGCAGCAGCAGCGCCAGCAGCCGGGCCAGCGATCTCATCGCACGGCGTCGATGCGAAGCCGCAGCCGCTGCAGCACGCTTCGGGTTTCGGGGCGCACGCCGCGCCACAGCCAGAAGGCCTCGGCCGCCTGTTCCACCAGCATGCCCAGGCCGTCGCGCGGCACCGCGCCGTGCGCAGCCGCCCAGGCCATGAAGGGCTGTGCCGCCGCGCCGTACATCAGGTCCAGCGCCAGCGTGCCGCTGCGCAGCACGCGTTCGCACACCGGTGCGGCCACGCCGCCCAGGCTGCTGGCGCTGGCGTTGAGCACCACGTCGTAGGCTTGGCCCGCCTGATGCAATCCGCCGCAGCTCAAGCTCACGCCGCACTGCGCCGCCAGCGCAGCGTGCCGGCGCAGCAGTGCGGCCGCCTTGTCCGCCGTGCGGTTCACCATGTGCAACTGCGCCGGGCGTGCCTCGAGCAGCGGCCCCAGCACGCCGGCAGCGGCGCCGCCGGCGCCGATCAGCAGCACGCGCGCGCCGGCCAGGGCGGCGCCGGCGTGGTCGCGCAGGTCGCGCACCAGGCCGATGCCGTCGCTGTTGTCGGCCAGCCAGCCGTCGGGGTCGAAGCACAGCACGTTGGCGGCTTGCGCCAGCGCGGCGCGCGCCGTCACCTGGCGTGCCAGCTGCGCGGCTTCGAACTTGAACGGCAGCGTGACGTTGCAGCCGCGCGCGCCCGACGCGGCGAAGTCGCGCACCGCCTGGGCGAAGCCGTCCATCGCGCATTGCACGCGCGTGTAGTCCAGCCGCTGCCCGGTCTGGCGCGCGAACTCGGCGTGGATGAACGGCGACTGGCTGTGCGCGACGGGGTTGCCGAGCACGGCGTAGCGGTCGGGGGCAGGGCTCATGGGGCGTGGCTGAGCGAGGTTTCCAGGCCTTCGTCGCGGGTGAAGCGAAAGCGCGAGGTGACGACGATCTGGTCGGCCTGCTGCTGCATCGCGGCATTGAAGGGGCCGAAGGGGGCGGCGGCGCGCACGATGGCCAAGGCGCGCTGGTCGAGCACGCGCTGGCCGGACGGGACCACGACTTCGGCGTCGACCACGCGGCCGCGGCTGTCGACGGTGACGTTCATCGTCAGTTCGCCATAGAGCTTGCGGCCGCGGTATTCGGGGAAGTCGCGTGTGCCGCGGGCTTCGATCCTGCGGCGCAAGCCGTCGTAGTAGATGGCGTATACCGCCTCGCGCGTGGCCGGGCTGATGTAGCGCTTCTTCGGCCGCGCGTTGTCCTCGTTGATGCGCTTTTCGATCTCGGCCAGCTGGCGCAGCAACTGGCGGCGGCGCTCTTCGTGCTCGGCGCGCTGCGGGTCGCCGTCGTCGCGCGCCGGGTCGGGCGGCGGCAGCGCGGCCATCTCGCGGTGGATGCGCGCGAGCAGCTGTTGCTGCTGCTGGCGCAGCTGCTCGACGCGGCGGCGCGCATCGGCCGGCGCGTCGCCCAGTTCCAGCTGCGCGGCCGGCGGCAGCGGCGAGGTGGCGCGGCCCTGGTCGGCCTCGCCGCCGCCGGCCAGCGCCGCCTGCGCGATGGCCTGCGCGCGGCTGGGGGCGTCGTTGCTGCGCGCGTTGACCAGCACCACCTCGAGCGGCGCGTCCTCGAACACGCGGTTGAAGGCCTGCGGGTCGACCGCGTGCAGGCTCAGGGCCGCGGCGTGCACCGCCAGCGACGCCAGCAGCGCCCATTGCATCGTGGTCATTGCATCGGGGTCATGGCAGCGGGCTCGCGTGCAGCGCGCCTTTGGGCAGTGCGCCCGTGTGCAGCGCGCGCGGCGCGCGCCGGCCGATCCGCGCCGCGGTTTGCATCAGGCAGCAGCCGGGGCGGCCGGGGCAGCCGGGCCGCCCGGCGGCATGGCCGCATCACCGGGCGCATCGTCCAGCTCGATGGCCAGGCGCAGCGCGCCGGCGTCGGGGCTTTCGTCCTCGGCCTCGGGTTCGCCGGCGGCGTCGGGCGCCGTGCTGTCGATGCGCGCCAGCAGCACCGCGTGCAGCTCCAGCGTCAGCAGGTCGATGCCGGCCACGCGCGCACGCACGTGGCTGCCGCGCGGCAGGCCCTCGCTGCCCGGCAGGCGAAACACCAGCGGCAGCGTGTCCGCGCGCACCAGGCCGTCCTTCATCACCGCCGCGTCGAGTTCGGTGAGTTCGTTTTGCTGCAGCCAGCGCAGCGTCCAGTAGCGTTCGATGGTGTTCTGGAAGTCGTTGTAGCTGGCGTAGGCGGCGTCGAAGCCGGAGATGATCGACAGCAGCGCGGCGTCCTTGGGCTTGAAGGGCGCGGCCAGCGCCGCGGTGGGCCCAAAGCGCGCGCAGGCGATGATCTGCCACTGGTTGACCAGGTCGACGTAGCGCCGCAGCGGCGAGCTGGCCCAGGTGTATTGCGCCACGCCCATGCCGGCATGCACGGCAGGGCGCGTGCCCATGCGCACCTTCACGCCCGGCGCCAGCGCGGCCTGGCTGCGGTAGATGCCGGGCACGCCGCATTCGGCCAGCCACGCGCCCCAGCGGCTGTTGGCCAGGATCATGGCCTCGGAGACGATCAGGTCCAGCGGCGCGCCGCGCTTGCGCGTGGTGATGCGCACGCGCTCCTGGCCGCCGGGTTCGCCGCCGGGCCCGCTGCCGCCGCCGTCGAGCTTGAAGTCGTAGTCGGGGCGCGTGAACAGTTCGGGTTTGCCGCGCACCACCTCGCGCTGCGCCTTGAGCTTCAGTGCCAAGCGGAAGGCGAAGGCCAGTTCGGCGGCATGCGCGTAGCCGGCCGGCGCGTCGCCGCGCAGCGAGGCTTCGGTGATGATCTCGTCGAGCTGGTCGTGGCGCAGGTTGCTGGCCACGCGCACGCGCTCGAGCCGGGTTTCGCTGCCGCGCAGCTCGAGCGTGGCCTCGTCGATCGTGAAGTACTGGCTCACCGCCGGGCAGTCGCGCCCGGCGTCCAGCGTGTAGGCCTGCACCACGTCGTCGGGCAGCATGGTCAGCTTCCAGCCCGGCATGTAGACGGTGGACAGCCGATCGCGCGCCACCTTGTCCAGCGCCGAATCGGGCTGGATGGCCAGCCCCGGCGCGGCGATGTGCACGCCGAAGACCACCGTGCCGCTGCCCAGGCCCTGCACCGACAGCGCGTCGTCGATCTCGGTGGTGGCCGAGTCGTCCACCGAAAACGCCTGTGCAGCCGCCAGCGGCAGCGCTTCGCGGATCGCCGGCACCTCCAGCGCCGGGAAGGCGGCGCCCTTGGGGAAGGCCTCGAACAGGAAGCGCCGCCAGTGGAACTGGTAGGCGCTGGCGATCGCGCCAGCCGCCTTCAGCAGCTCGAGCGGCGCGCGCTGCGCGCGCCGCGCGGCCTCGACCACGGCCTTGTATTCGGGGCCGTTCTTGTCGGGCTTGAACAGGATGCGGTACAGCTGGTCGGCGATCGGTGCCGGGCATTCGCCTTGGGCCAGCGCCTGTGCCCACTGCTCGATCTGCAAGGCCTGCTGCCGCTTGCGCTCGATGCCCAGCAAGGCGGCCTTGACGGTGTCCTCGGGCGCCTTCTTGAACAGCCCCTTGCCCAGCCGGCGGAAGTAGTGCGGCGCCTCGAACAGCCGGAACAGCGCGGCGGCCTGCTGCTCGGCGCCGGCCGATGCGTCGAAATAGTCGCGCGCCAGATCGGCGAAGCCGAACTCGGCCTCGGGCGCGAACTCCCAGGCGAGGTCCAGGTCGATGTCGCTGGCCAGCGCCTGCGCGCGTGCGATCAGCTCGGCCGGCGCCGGCGCGGCGAAGCGCAGCAGCACCTGCGCCGCCTTGAGCTTCACGCGTTTGCCCGAGTCCAGCTCGAGCTGTGTCGAGGTGTCGGATTCGGACATCACGCGCCCGGCGAGGAACCGGCCGCCGTCTTCGAACAAGGCATACATCGGCGCGATTGTCGCCGTTGCGCGCAGCCCGGCCGGCGCCGGGTGCTACGCTGTCGCGCACCCGATCACGCCCGGGCGAAGGCACACACCATGAGCACGTTGACCTGCTACACCCACCCGCAATCGCGCGGGCGCATCGCGCACTGGATGCTGGAAGAACTGGGCGAGCCCTATCACACGGTGTGGCTCGAATACGGCGCGGCGATGAAATCGCCCGAGTATCTGGCCGTCAACCCGATGGGCAAGGTGCCGGCGCTGCGCGACGGCGACGCGGTGGTCACCGAAGCCGCGGCGATCTGCGCGTACCTCGCCGACCGCTTCCCCGGCAAGGGCCTGGCGCCGCCGCTGGGCAGCGCGCAGCGCGCGGCCTACTTTCGCTGGATGTTCTTCACTGCCGGGCCGCTGGAGATGGCCGCTTCGGCCAGGGCGCTGGGCTGGCAGGTGCCGCCGGGGCGCGAGGTGATGGTCGGCTTCGGTTCGTACGAGCGCACGCTCGATGCCGTCGAGGCCGCGCTGCAGCCCGGGCCGCACGTGTGTGGCGAGGCCTTCAGCGCGGCCGACGTGCTGCTGGGCTCGGCGCTGACCTGGGGCATGCTGTTCGGCACCATCGAAAAGCGCCCGGCCTTCGAGGCCTACACGGCCCGGCTGCAGCAGCGCCCGGCCTACCAGCGCGCGCAGGCCCTCAACGAGGCGAGGTTGGGCGGCGGTTAGCCGCCGCGCGCGGCGGCCTGCGGCTACACCGTCATGCCGCCCGAGACCTCGATCACTGCGCCGTTGATGTAGCTGGCCTCGTCGCTGGCCAGGAAGGCGTAGACGTTGGCGATCTCCTCGGGCTTGCCCAGGCGGTGCAGCGGCACCTGCTCGCGCATCTGCTGCAGCACCTTGTCGGGGATGGTCGCGAGGATCGGCGTTTCCACGAAACCCGGCGCCACCGCGTTGACGCGGATGCCCTTGGGGCCGAGTTCGCGGCTCCAGGTCTTGGTGAAGCCGATGACGCCGAACTTGGCGGCGGCGTAGTTGGTCTGGCCGTAGTTGCCGTACAGGCCGACCACGCTGCTGGCGTTGAGGATCACGCCGGATTCCTGCGCCACCATCGTCGGCAGCACCGCCTGCGTGGCGTGGAACACGCCGCGCAGGTTGACGTCGATCACCGCGTCGAACTGCGCCAGCGTCATCTTCTGCAGCCGCGCATCCTTGGTGATGCCGGCGTTGTTGACCAGCACGTCGATGCTGCCGAAGCGCTCCTTCACGCCGGCGGCCATGTGGTCCAGCGCGTCGCGGTCGGTGACGTCCAGCGCCAGCCCCATGGCCTGCGCGCCGCGCGCGCGCACCAGCGCCAGCGCCGCGTCCACGCCTTCGGGCTTGAGATCGCACACCACCATGGTGGCGCCTTCTTCGGCGAACTTCAACGCCGTGGCCAGGCCGATGCCTTGGGCCGCGCCGGTGATGACGCAAACCTTGTGTTTCAGTCGCATAGCTTCAAGAACCTCAGCAGGTGGGGTTGGTGGTCGTCGTAGTCGCTCAAGGCGTGGTCGCTGCCTTCGAGCAGGCGGATGTTCGCGCCCGGGTAGCGCGCGAGCATCTCGCGCCAGTCGAGCAGCTCGTCGCCCTTGGCGATGATGGCGAAGTAGCGCTCGGGCCGGGTGATCGCGCCCGGGCTCATCGTGCGCAGTTGTTCCAGGTATTCGGCGCGGAACGTGAAGCGCTGTTCGGGTGTGTGAAAGGCGCCGAGCTCGCCGACGAAGGGCGCCAGGTCGCGCGCCGGGTCCACGGCCGGATTCATCAGCACCGCGGGCCAGCCGCGGGCTTCGGCCACCACGGTGGCGTAGAAGCCGCCGAGCGAGCTGCCGAGCACCGCCGAGCCGGCGGCCGGCCAAGCCGCGCTGCCGTCGTGCAGCAGCCGCAGCGCTTCGCGCGGCGACGGCGGCAGCTGCGGGCACCACCACTGCACATCGGGGCGATGGCGCTGCAACCAGGCATGCAGGCGCTGCGCCTTGAACGACAGCGGCGACGAGCGAAAGCCGTGCAGATACAGCAGGTGCGTGACGCCGCCCGCCTGCCCGCCGGTTGCCGCGAGCGGCCCCGCGTGGGGCGCGCTGGCCGCCCTCAACGCTTGGCCCTCAGCGCGGCCAGCAGCTTGTCGTGGATGCCGCCGAAGCTGCCGTTGCTCATGCACAGCACGTGGTCGCCGCGCCGCGCGGCGCGCACCACCTCGGCCACCAGCGCGTCCACCGTGTCGGCCACATGCGCGCGCTCGGCCAGCGGCGCCAGCGCCTCGCGTGCGCTCCAGCCGTAGTCGCCTTGCAGGCAAAAGGCGAGGTCGGCTTCGTCCAGCGCCCACGGCAGCTGCGCCTTCATCGCGCCCAGCTTCATGGTGTTGGAGCGCGGCTCGAACACCGCCAGGATGCGTTCCAGCCCGACCTTGCGGCGCAGCCCGTCGACGGTGGCGCGCATCGCAGTCGGGTGGTGAGCGAAGTCGTCGTAGACCTTCACGTCGCCCCCGCCCAGCTGTACCGTGCCGCGCAGCTCGAGCCGCCGGCGCACGTTGTGAAAGCCGGCCAGCGACGCGGCGGCCGCGTCGGGCGCGACGCCCGCGTGCTCGGCCGCGGCGATCGCGGCCAGCGCGTTGAGCTGGTTGTGCTCGCCCAGCAGCGCCCAGTCCACGCGCGCCACCTTCAGGCTGCCGCGCAGCACGTCGAAGGCGTGCGGCTCGCCGCGGGCGCGCAGCCCGCCGGGTTCTTCGCCGCGCGTGCCGAAGCGCTGCACCGGCGTCCAGCAGCCGCGCGCCAGCACGCGCTGCAGCGCTTCGTCGCGCGCGTTCACCACCAACCGGCCCGACGCCGGCACGGTGCGCACCAGGTGGTGGAACTGCGTCTCGATGGCGCCCAGGTCGGCAAAGATGTCGGCGTGGTCCAGCTCGAGGTTGTTCAGGATCGCGGTGCGCGGCCGGTAGTGCACGAACTTGCTGCGCTTGTCGAAGAAGGCGGTGTCGTACTCGTCGGCCTCGATGACGAAGGGCGCACCCCGGTCCATGGGTGCCCCTGGGGTCTGCGACCCCAGTCGTGCCCCTGGGGTCTGCGACCCCAGTCGTGCGGAAACGCCGAAGTCCAGCGGCACGCCGCCGACCAGGAAACCCGGCTGCAGTCCGGCCTGGTCGAGGATCCAGGCGAGCATCGAGGTGGTGGTGGTCTTGCCGTGCGTGCCGGCCACCGCCAGCACATGGCGCCGCGGCAGCACGTGCTCGGCCAGCCATTGCGTGCCGCTGGTGTAGGCCGCGCCGGCGTCGAGCACGGCTTCCATCAAGGCATTGCCGCGCGTGACCACGTTGCCGACGACGTAGATGTCGGGCGCGAGCGCGAGCTGATCGGCGCCGAAACCTTCGATCAGCTCGATGCCCAGCGCGCGCAGCTGCTCGCTCATCGGCGGGTAGACGTTGGCGTCGCAGCCGGTGACCTTGTGCCCGGCCTCGCGCGCCAGTGCCGCCAGGCCGCCCATGAAGGTGCCGCAGATGCCCAGGATGTGGATGTGCATGTGCATGTGCATGTGCGGCGATTCTAGGCAGGGGTTCGAGCGCGCCTGCGCCGGCGCGCCCGCCAGCGCGTGCGCCTGGCACGCCGCACGCCGCTCAGGCGTGCAAGGCGCACAACGCGTCGTGCGCGGCCTGCAGCGTGGCGGCGATGTCGGCGCTGCTGTGCGCGGCGCTGACGAAGCCGGCTTCGTACAGCGCCGGTGCCAGGTACACGCCGCGCTCGAGCATGGCGTGGAAGAAGCGGTTGAAGCGCGCCGGATCGGTGGCCATCACCGCGCCGTAGTGCTGCGGCAGTTCGCCGGCGAAGAAGAAGCCGAACATGCCGCCTTCGCTGTCGGCCGCCAGCGGCACGCCGGCTGCGCGCGCGACGGCCTGCAGGCCGTCGACCAGCGCGCGGGTGCGTTCACCCAGGGCGTCGAAAAAGCCTGGCTGCGAGATCAGCCGCAGCGTGACCAGGCCGCAGGCGGTGGCGATCGGGTTGCCGCTGAGCGTGCCGGCCTGGTACACCGGGCCCAGCGGTGCGAGCTGGCTCATCAGCTCGCGGCGGCCGCCGAAGGCGGCCAGCGGCATGCCGCCGCCGATGACCTTGCCGAACACGCTCAGGTCGGGCGCGAAACCGGGGATCGCCTTGGCATACAGGCTTTGTGCGCCGCCGAGTGCGACCCTGAAACCGGTCATCACCTCGTCGAAGATCAGCAGCGCGCCGTGCTGCGTGCACAGCTCGCGCAGCCGCGCCATGAACGGCACCGAAGCGCGCACGAAGTTCATGTTGCCGGCGATCGGCTCGATGATCACGCAGGCCAGCTCGGGCCCGTGCGTGGCGAAGGCCTGCTCGAGCTGCGCCAAGTTGTTGTACTCGAGCACCAGCGTGTGCTGCACCACCTCGGCCGGCACGCCGGCGCTGGTCGGGTGGCCGAAGGTGGCCAGCCCCGAGCCGGCCTTGACCAGCAGCGCGTCGGCGTGGCCGTGGTAGCAGCCCTCGAACTTGACGATCTTGTTGCGCCCGGTGGCACCGCGCGCCAGCCGGATCGCGCTCATGCCGGCTTCGGTGCCGCTGCTGACCAGCCGGATCTGTTCGACGCTGGGCACCAGCGCGATGATGGCTTCGGCCAGTTCGGTTTCGCGTTCGGTGGGCGCGCCGAAGCTGAAGCCGTCGCGTGCGGCCTGCTGCACCGCCTCGAGCACCTGCGGGTGGCCGTGGCCGAGGATCATCGGGCCCCACGAGCCGATGTAGTCGATGTAGCGCCGGCCGTCGGCGTCCCACAGGTAGGCGCCCTCGGCACGGCGGATGAAGCGCGGCGTGCCGCCCACCGCGCGAAAGGCGCGCACCGGCGAATTGACGCCGCCGGGGATCACGCGCTGTGCGCGTTCGAACAACGCGGCGCTGCGCTGCGCGCCGGGCGCCTCAGTGGACACGGCGGCTCGCGCTCTTGGGGCCGCTGTCGTCGGCTGCGGCGGGCTCGTCGTTGCCGCCGTCGTCATCGCCTTCCTCGGGCGGCGGCGATGCCCAGAAGAAACGGTCGGGCACGATGTTGCCCATGCCCGGCCTGAAGCCGGCGTCCAGGCTCTGGTCGAGAAAAGCCAGCGCCTCGCCGACGGCGGCCTGCAGCTCGCTGCCCGAAGCCAGCAGCGACGCCAGCGCCGCGGCCAGCGTGTCGCCGGCACCGACGAAGCTGGCGTCGAAGCGCTCGAACTTCTCGCCGGTGAGGGCGCCCTGCGGCGAGGCCAGCACGTTGTCGATGAACTGCTCGGCCCCCTTGGAGGCCAGCATCACGCCGGTGACCAGCACATAACGCGTGCCGTGCTCGCCGGCGGCCACGGCCAGCTCGCGCGGCGACGCCGGGCGCTCGGCGTCCCAGTCGGGCAGCAGGAAGTCGGTGAGCGTCTGGTGGCTGCCCACCAGCACCTCGGTGGCGGGCAGGATCAGCTCGCGAAAGGCGTCCAGGTACGGCAGTTGCTGGTCCTCGTCGAGCCAGCTCAGCGGCGGCAGATACGACACCAGCGGCAGCTCGGGGTAGTCGCTCAGCACCTCGGCCACCGCGCCCACCGATTCGGCCGAACCGAGGAAACCCACCTTCCAGCCCGCCAGCGTGACATCCTCCAGCACCGAGCGCGCCTGCTCGGCCACCACCTCGGCATCGAGCGGGTGATGGTCGAAGACCTCGGCGGTGTCGCGCATCAGCACCGAAGTCACCACCGGCAGCGCATGCGCACCCATCGCCGCGATGGTCGCGACATCGCCACCCAGGCCGCCGGCGCCGCTGGGGTCGCTGGCATTGAAGCTCATCACGCAAGCCGGGGCCGCCGGTTCGGACGCCGGATCGGGCGGGTCGGTGGCCAAGCCGGGGACGGAGCTCATGGGTGTGGCGGCAGTGGCCGGTGCTTCAGGGGGGTGACGCGAAGCTCCAGCAAATTCTTAGGAATGTTACGCAGGTCCCCATCACATCGGGGGTTTCGCCCAGCGGCGCAAACTACAATTCGGCCCATTGTAGTGATCTGGACCGCCCCGCCCCGTGAGCGCGACCCGCACCTGGATGTGCCTGATCTGCGGCTGGATCTACGACGAAGCCGCCGGCGATCCCGAGCACGGTGTGGCACCGGGCACGCCCTGGGCCGATATTCCATTGAATTGGACCTGCCCGGAGTGCGGCGCCCGTAAAGAAGACTTCGAAATGGTCGAAATCTGAAACCTGCGGCGCCATCCGGCGGCGTCGAGGAGGGTTCACTTGGATATCGATGCTTCGGCGGCTGCGCCCGGCGCCAGGGTGCTGGTGATCGACGACAGCAACACCATCCGGCGCAGCGCCGAGATCTTCTTGCGCCAGGGCGGGCACGAGGTGCTGCTGGCCGAGGACGGCTTCGATGCGCTGGCCAAGGTCAACGACCACGCGCCCGACCTGATCTTCTGCGACATCCTGATGCCGCGGCTGGACGGCTACCAGACCTGCGCCATCATCAAACGCAACCCGCGCTTCGCGCAGGTGCCGGTGATCATGCTGTCGTCCAAGGACGGGCTGTTCGACAAGGCACGCGGGCGCATGGTCGGTTCAGAAGAGTACCTAACCAAGCCCTTTACCAAGGAACAGCTGCTGCGCGCCGTGGAACAGTTCAGCGGCCAGACGGCCTGAGCACGGCGCACGCCGAGGTACGGGAAATGGGCCGCACCGGCTGCGTGCGGCAGCGTCATTGCCAAGGAAGCGTCCATGTCGATCCAGAAGATCCTGCTCGTCGATGATTCGAAGACCGAGCTGCACCATCTGTCCGAGCTGCTCGCCCGGCGCGGCTACCAGGTGCGCACCGCGGCCAACGGCGACGAGGCGCTGCGCCGGCTGTCGGAAGACACCCCCGACCTGATCCTGATGGACGTGGTCATGCCGGGCTGCAACGGCTTCCAGCTCACGCGCACCATCACGCGCGACCCGCGCTGGGCCGACGTGCCGGTGATCATGTGCACCGGCAAGAACCAGGAGACCGACAAGGTCTGGGGCATGCGCCAGGGCGCGCGCGACTACATCGTCAAGCCGGTGAACGCCGACGAGCTGCTCGGCAAGATCAAGGCGTTCGGCTGAATGGGCGCGGCCGGCTCCCCCCGCGGCGAAGCGTTCGCGCACGCCGCGCAACACCTGCCTCGGCGCCAGGGCGCCGCGGCATCCGGCTGCAGCCGCGGCCGCGAGGTCGGCCGTGGCTTCGGCCGCGAGTTCGGCCGTGGCTTCGGCCGTGACTTCGGCGGCAAGCGCGATGGCTGAGCGCGACGCCCTGCGCGAGCTGCAGGCGCGGCTGGCCAGCCGCATGCAGGCGGTGCGCACCGAGCCGCCGGTGCGCTCGTGGCTGGCCGTCGAATGCGCCGGCCACGGGCTGCTGTTCGCGCTGCCGCAGGCCGGCGAGATCTTCCCGCTGGCCAAGGTCGTGGCCGTGCCGCACACCCAGCCGTGGTTGGCCGGCGTGGTCAACCTGCGCGGCGGCTTGCACGCGGTGGTCGACCTGGCGCGTTTCCTGGGGCTGCGCGGCGGCGCGCCCGCGCCCGCGCTGGGCGACGGCGCCCGGCTGCTGACGCTGAGCCCGGCGCTGGGCGTCAACTGCGCGCTGCTGGTCGACCGGCTGGCGGGGCTGCGCAGCGCCGACCAGCTGCAAGCCGAACCCGAGCCGGCCGCGGCCGCGCGCCCGGCCTTCGCGGCCGCGCGCTGGCGCGACGCGCAGGCGCGGGCGTGGCAGGAAATCGACCTGGCGGCACTGGCCGGCCACGACCAGTTCCTGGGCATCGCCGCCTGAGCCCGGCGCCCGCACGAACAACCGAAGAGGGTCAGATGAGCTTCATGGACAAGATCTCGGGGCATCGGCACGGCGAGCGGGCCGACACCGCGGCCTTCGATTCGCAGTTCGGCGACGTCGCCACCGCGCACCCCGATGCGGCCGCGCCGGCCACGCGCGCGCCGCGCGCGGCGGCGTCGCGCCTGCCGGCGCAGGTGGCCGACGTCGCGCACGACTCGTCGATCATCACCGAGGCCACGCCGTCGGAGATCGCCGCCGAATACACCGAGCCGCGCACGCCGCCGCACGAGGGTGCGGCGCCGGGCGCCTCGCTGCCGCTGATCGGCCGGCTGCGCCCAGCGCAGCAGCAGCCCGTGCTGTTCGGCATGGTCGGCGCGGGGCTGCTCGGCCTGGCGGCATCGGTGCTGCTGGCGCTGGGCGCGGCGTCGAGCAGCGGCGAGCGCGCCGGCGCCGCCGGCCAGGCGCTGATGGAATCGCAGCGTCTGGCCAAATCGGTGTCGCAGGCGGTGGCCGGCGTGCCCTCGGCCTTCGCCGAAGTGAAGGACAGTGCCGCCGTGCTGACGCGCAACGTGCGCGAACTGGCCGCGGCCGACGGCGCGGCGGCGGGCCTGAGCGCGCCGCTGCTGCCGCTGGCCGAGCGCGCCGGCGCCAGCGCGGCGGTGGTGCTGGCGCAGCAGCAGGCGCTGACCGAAGCCGGCCCGTCGCAACGCGCCATCGGCAAGGAAGCCGGCCGCATGCACGACAGCGCCGAGGCGCTGGCCGCGCTGAAGCTGCAACAAGGCGCGAGCGCCGCCGACATGGCGCTGCTGGGCCAGCTGCAGATGCTGGCGCAGCGCATCGGGCGCAGCGCCAGCGAATCCATCGGCACAGGCGGCAGCATCCACCCCGAGGCCGTGGCGCTGCTGGGGCGCGACCTGAAGTCGCTGCGCGAGCTGGCCGAAGGCATCAACCCCGGCGGCGCGCCCGCGCGCGAACGCTTGAATGCGCTGCTGGCGCAACAGCAGGCGGCGCAGGCGCAGGCGGCGGCGATCCAGGCCAACCTGAAGGGCCTGGTGGCGGCGGGCGAGGCGCATGGCGCGGTCCAGCGCGACAGCGACGCGCTGCGCCAGGGCTTGCAGGCGGTGCAGCAGCAGCTGGCGGGCAGCGGCGGCATCGGGCTGGCGCATGCGGCGGCGATGGCGCTGTCGGCGCTGCTGCTGCTGGCCGGGGGTGCCGGTTTGCTGAAGCGGGTCGTCGGCGGCCAGACCACGCGCGCGCGCTTCGCCGACGAGCAGCGCGCCGAGGCCGAGCGCCAGGAGCAGGAGGCCAAGCGCGTGAACGACGCCAACCAGGCGGCGATCCTGCGGCTGATGAACGAGCTGCAGACCGTGGCCGAAGGCGACCTGACGCAGCAGGCCACCGTCACCGAGGACATCACCGGCGCCATCGCCGACTCGGTGAACTACACGGTGGAAGAGCTGCGCACGCTGGTGTCGGCGGTGCAGCACACGGTGGGGCGCGTGACCGACACCACGCAGCAGGTGGAGCAGACCTCGACCGAGCTGCTGGCCACCTCGACCGAGCAGCTGCGCGAGATCCGCGACACCGGCGAATCGGTGCTGCGCATGGCCGGGCGCATCAACGAGGTGTCCGAGCAGGCGCAGCGCACCGCGCAGGTGGCCGAGCAGTCGCTGCAGGTGGCGCACACCGGGTTGACCGCGGTGCAGAACACCATCGGCGGCATGAACTCGATCCGCGACCAGATCCAGGACACATCCAAGCGCATCAAGCGGCTGGGCGAGTCGTCGCAGGAGATCGGCGAGATCGTCGAGCTGATCTCGGACATCACCGAGCAGACCAACGTGCTGGCGCTGAATGCGGCGATCCAGGCGGCGTCCGCCGGCGAGGCGGGGCGCGGCTTCACCGTCGTCGCCGAGGAGGTGCAGCGGCTGGCCGAACGCTCGGCCGAGGCGACGCGGCAGATCTCGGCGCTGATCCGCGCGATCCAGACCGACACGGCCGACGCGGTGTCGGCGATGGAGCGCAGCACCCAGGGCGTGGTCGAAGGAACGCGGCTCTCCGACGAGGCGGGCCGCGCGCTGGGCGAGATCGGTCGCGTCTCGACGACGCTGGCCGAGCTGATCGAAGACTTCTCGACCACCACCTCGCGGCAGGCAGGATCGGCCGGGACGGTCGCCCAGTCGATCCAGCGTATCCTGTTGGTGACCGAGCAGACCAGCGAAGGCACGCTGCAGACCGCCGGGTCGATTCGCCAGCTCTCGCAACTGGCCCACGAGTTGAAGAACTCGGTCTC
>Ga0116166_1002314_pt1 | contig 16005 bp, 19 predicted proteins | sample AD_JPNMR2_MetaG_FD_89884 | JGI IMG/M metagenome (GOLD analysis project Ga0116166, IMG submission 89884) | Active sludge microbial communities of municipal wastewater-treating anaerobic digesters from Japan - AD_JPNMR2_MetaG | ecosystem: Engineered > Bioreactor > Anaerobic > Digestate | place...
ATCTTGCGGAATTCCATTCTCGTACCACGTTTTGGTACAAGTGGGTTGAAGGAGAGTTTGATCTTTTTGTATCCCATTTTCTTTATAGAATTAATAAAATCTGAGATTTCATTCAGCTCTTTTTCGCTTTCCTCATCCAATCCATAGATCATGTAGATCTTGACTTCGTCAAAACCGGTTTTCTTTGCCTTCAGCAAGGCTTCCAATATCTGTTGATCTGTGAGGTTCTTGCCGAGTATGCCTCTAATCTTACTGCTGAACGACTCAGGCGCTATTGTGAAACTCTGCTGATTCATTCTCAAAAGCCTCAAGAAATCTTCATCCAATCTGTCCAATCTCAATGAAGAGAAAGAAAGTCGCAGCTTTCTCTGTTCGAACCAAGGTATTAATTCGTGTAACCAAGGATAATCTGTGACATTAGAGGCGATCAGTCCAACGGATTTGCTATTGCTCAGCAGTTTTTTCAGCACCTGAGGGTTGAGAAATCGAACGGGCTTTTTCAATGCGCCCATCATGCAGAAGTTGCAGTTCCAAGGACACCCACGCTCTATCTCTATGAGCAACCGGTTTGCAAATTCTCCTTTTGAACTAATCAAAGGGCTTGATGGCACCAAAACATTCATATCTTGAGATGCTGCAACCTTCTTGTGTGCTTTGTTGTTTATCGGCACAGTGGCAAAATCAAGATGTGAGATCTTTTCGATTAATCTGTCGCGATTTTCATACACAAAAACCTCTTGTAGATCCTCCAACATGGCTTCAAAATCACCGTGCAAGATGACATCAGCCACGAATCTGAAAATGGGGAGATCCGTGTACGTCAGAGCTCCTCCAAAGACAATCAGTGGATCAAAACTTCTTCTGAGATTGTTGAATATGGGAACTCTCTTTTTCCTTAAAAGCCAAAGAACGTTGAGAAAATCATTTTCAAAGTGCATCACAAAAGCCCATATGGGAAATTCATCGATGGGAGTTTGTGTTTCAAGTGAATAGAACTTTTGGAAATCTCTGTGAAGGAAAAATCTTTCACAGCGTACTCTCGGCAACTTATTGAACCACTTGTACACCAAGTTGAAGCCCAAACTCGACGCAGCAACAGTGTAAGTGTTTGGAAAAATAAGGGCAACCCTCAGGTCGCCCTCAAGATCTATTTGCTCAATAATCTGCTCGCTCAGTCTGAATCGTTTGACAAAATCGAATTCACCAAAGGATCGACTGTCACGTGGTTTTCTCAATAGAGATCCTCCTGAGATAGTTCCTGGAAATCACAGCTCTGACGAATTCGGCTTCCAATATCTTTGTTTCTCCCTTCATTACAACTCCTCGCAGTTTGATTTTGTTCCCAACAACATCGATCACCTTAACACCAATTGCAAGCCTTTCTGAAAGGTGCACAGGTGTGATATGACGAATATTGGCTTCAATAACGACAGAGATTTCCTCTTCTGTCAAGAATGGCTGTATCAGCTCGTAAGCTGTATGAAAAACCATGGCACACAAACCTGAAGTGCTTGCAAGGGACAATAAGCTCATCTCTTGATCCTCATCCCAGTGACAGGACTCATCGATTACTATGTCAACTGTTCTGCTCTTTCCTCGTAGCTGCTCCAAGTTCGTCATGATTCATCATTTCCTCCCCAAGTTCGGTTTTCAAAACCCTTCTGAGCTCATCACCTTCGAGAACCTCACGCTCAAGAAGGAGTTCTACAAGTTTGTCAAGTTGTGCGCGATACTTGGTCAACATCTCCTTTGCCTTATCATAACATTCGGTCACCATCTTTCTCACTTCTTCATCGATTTCGCTTGCGACCTCTTCGCTGTAATTCCTCATTCTTGTCAGCTCTTTACCAAGGAATATCTCTTGTTCGGTCTTACCCCATGATAGTGGACCGAGTCTGCTACTCATACCAAATTGGCAAACCATTCTCCTGGCAAGTTCTGTCGCCCTTTCGATATCTGAAGCAGCTCCGGTTGTAACTTCTTGAAAGATGAGTTCTTCAGCGGCTCTTCCACCAAGAAGGCTCGTGATCTGATCCAGGAGCTCCTGCTTTGTGACAAGATAACGATTTTCTGCAGGTAACTGCAGCGTATAGCCAAGCGCTCTGTAACCTCTGGGGATGATCGATATTCTGTGAACTGGATCGGCGTTGGGAAGAAGGCTCGATACTATCGCATGACCAACCTCGTGATACGCGACGATTCTCTTCTCTCTTTGGCTGATGACGCGTGATTTCCTTGCCGGGCCAGCGATGACACGATCAATAGCCTCTTCAAAGTCGGCCATTGTTATCTTCTCTCTGCCATCTCTTGCCGCCAACAGTGCCGCTTCGTTAACAAGATTCTCAAGATCTGCACCTACAAATCCAGTTGTTCTCTGGGCCAAAATCTTCACATCCACATCTTCGCCCAGCGGTTTGTTTCTTATGTGGATTTTTAGTATTGCCTCTCTTCCCTTCACGTCTGGTGTATCCAGAACCACCTTTTTGTCGAATCTCCCAGGCCTCAAGAGAGCCGGATCTAAGATATCTGGTCTGTTCGTGGCCGCCATCACAACGATTCCCTGTCTAATATCAAAACCGTCCATTTCGACAAGTAGCTGGTTCAGAGTTTGCTCCCGTTCGTCGTGCCCCCCTCCAAGGCCAGCTCCCCTGTGCCTTCCGACCGCGTCTATTTCATCGATGAATACTATGCATGGTGCGTTCATCTTTGCTTGGGTAAACAGGTCGCGAACACGCGCGGCGCCGACTCCAACGAAAAGTTCCACAAAATCAGAGCCGCTTATGTGGAAGAATGGTACGTTAGCCTCTCCGGCGACAGCTCGTGCGAGTAATGTCTTACCTGTCCCTGGAGGCCCAACGAGCAAAATACCTTTTGGCATTCTTGCACCGATCTTCGCAAATCTGTTGGGATCTTTTAGAAACAGAACGGTTTCTTTCAATTCTTCTATCGCCTCATCCACACCTGCAACATCATTGAATGTCACGCGACCTTGTCCAGGTTTGCTCATTTGAGCCCTACTTTTTGTGAATGTAAAAGCCTGGTTGTTCCTTCCAGAGATTGTCCGCATCCCAGAGATTGTCCGCATCATGAAGAAAAACATGAACAACAGAAAACCAATGAATATCACATTTCCTACAACATTGATCCAAAAGGAACTGCTCACACCTTTTTCACCGGTTACCCTCACACCTTTTTCACTGAGAGTCTTTATTGTCTGAGAATCTTGACTGAACCATGGCGCGTATATTTCGTAATATTCTCCGCGCTTGGTCATCACTCTGAGCATACCATCATCTCTGATGACTACTTCTGCAACCTTCGTTGGCTCTTCGTATGCCATCTGTATGAAATCGCTGAAACTCATCTTTGAAGGTGTCGAATTTTCAAAATAGAAAGACCTAACAAGCCAGAAGAGTGAGAGTACGACCAGTGCCGCAAATATCAACGATATATAATTTGGACGATTTGCATTCAAACCTTTTTCCTCCTTTCACTTCTCTCTTTAAGTATACAACTGTATGGATCATTCAGCAAATTCAAAACAAGAAGATTATTTTTCTTTTCTTTAAAACTATTGTTTAGATAAACATGAGGAATCCAGACTATTTGCTCCCTAAAACAAACTAAGGGCATTTCATCTCTCAGAAATTGCGGGATTCTAAGATCTATGAGGATGTCCTTCAATTTCTTTTCGAGTATTCGATCACCTGCACGACGAACCCTTATGGTTGTACAGTTTGAATCAACAAAGATATGCTGGTCTGACTTGACCTCCTTTGAAAGTTCGAAAATCCATCCATTGAAATTGTACTCCCCTTCATACGTAATTCTCAATTCCTTTGTCAAAGGATGCCGCTGTTCAACACTAAAGAACTCAAAACCCTTTTTCAGCTCAACTTCATCTGTCAAATCCATGGTCCATGAACTCTCGTGCAGATTTTTGGTTATCTGCTCTATCTGTTTGAAGTTTATCTGCACGTGCATTCTTTCGGTGCACCACTTGATCACTTCAACTGTCTCAAATTCGTCCATTTCACCTGAGTTAAAAACAACCCTGTTTTGAAAAAGATAGACCCTGTCTCTGTATTTTTCCAGAATTCTATGTACATGTCTCTTGAGCAAATTGGCTGAAAAATGAGTCTGTCTGAGTGCGTTCTCAATATTTTCATTCAAATCTCTCAACAAAGGCAATACTCTGTGACGTATGTAGTTTCGTGTATAGGTTGTGTCAAAGTTTGTTTCATCTTCCACATACAAGATAGAATTTCTCTGTGCGTAGGACTCTATCTCTTGTCTCTTGAAATACAAGAACGGTCTGATCTTGTAACCATCTTTTGGATACATGCACACAAAGCCCGTCAACCCAGTTCCTCTGATCAACCTGTGCAAAACAGTCTCAGCAAGATCGTTCAGGTTGTGTCCAAGGGCCAAGAAATCAGAACCAGACTCCCGCATGATTCTTTCAAAAAAGTTGTATCGTATGATACGAGCACCTTCTTCAATGCCAATCTTCCTTTGGACACAAAACGCTGGTACATCTACTCTATCTGTGTAAAGTCTTACACCCATTTTGCTGCAAAGATCTCTGACGAATTGCTCGTCTCTCGAAGCTGATACGCGAATCATGTGGTTGAGATGTGCCGCTGATACTTCAATTTCGAGAAATCTGCGAAGCTTTAGGAGTACATGCAACAGGCTCACTGAATCCACACCACCAGAGAGGGCTACCAATACTTTAGAACCGGGAGTGATCAATTGGTGGTCTTCAATGAATTTGAGAACTTCAAGTTCAAATTCATCAAGGGGCACGTCAACACCTTCTAAACAAATAAAAATATGGAGCCAGCGAAGGGACTCGAACCCCCAACCTACGCATTACGAATGCGCCGCTCTGCCGGTTGAGCTACGCTGGCTCGCACGAATGCATTTTGCAATAAGATTATACAGACAGCACAATGAAAAATCAAGCTCAACAAAGAGAATCAAAACTTCATCTTAGAAAATCGGTGAGCTTATACCACATCAGGCCGAAGTACTCATGAATAGCTGAAAGGTTTGCGTTAAGTGCATCTTTGTTAGGTAGTAGATCAACCCACTCGACGCCTGAGTAGTCATACAGAAAGGCCGTCGGGCATGGTACTACAACTGCACCGATTTTCTCAAAACAATAGACTGCCCTTTTCATGTGAACAGCCGAAGTTACAAGAATGATCCTTTTCAGCCCGTATTCTTTCATGATCTTGTATGTGTAGAGTGCATTCTCACGAGTAGTTCTTGCTAAGGGTTCAACAATGATGTCATGCTCCTCAAAGCCAAGAGAAATTGCTTCTCGTTTCATGACCTCTGCTTCGGGTAACTGATCGACCCCGGGAAGTCTGCCGCCCGTTACGATCAAAGGCAGACCTTTCTGTTCAGCAATCTGCAGCCCTTTCAGCAAGCGTGCTGTGGTGTGAACTGACAGTTGATATCCATCGGGAACCTTCACGATTCCCCCACCAAGTACAACAACTGCTTGCGCACCCTGTAGATCATTGCAACTGTAGGACTTTTCAAGTGGGTGCAGCAGTAATAGAATACCCACTAAAGTGCTTAAAACATAAAAGACAGCAGCTATCAAGAACATGAACAACGATTTTCTTGGTGCCTTTTTCAACCACAGCGCACCCATGAACAAGAACAATGTTACAAACACACCGGGCGGCAACAAAAATGCCTCAGTTACTTTTTGAAAGACTACCATCGTCTTTCCTCAGAAATCTGAAGACAGTCTCAACGTGCATCTGAGTTCCTATCAACAAAGCCCTTTCATCTATGTCAAAATACGGTGAATGATGAGGTTTGTTTATGCCTCTTTCAGTGTTTGCTGAACCGACCAAATAGAAGACACCAGGAACTCTCTGCAAGAAGAACGACATGTCTTCGCCACCCATCGTTGGTGGAACCAGGACCACGTTTTCTTCTCCGACTACACTCTTGGCAACTTCAACTATGATCTGGTTCAGAAATTCATCATTTCGAAGAACAGCTGTACCTTCTTTGTGATCGATTTCAAATTCAAGGTCATTTGCAATAGCCACACCTTTAGTTATTCTGTGTATTTGTTGCTTGATGATCTCTCTCACCGTTTCGTTGAGAGATCTTGTGGTGCCCTCTATCAAGGCATATTCAGGTATGATATTGAAAGCACTACCCGACTGAATCTTGCCAACACTGAGTACTGCGCTTTCAAGTGGATCTATGTTGCGACTGACGATTGTCTGCAGGGCTAAGACTAACTCACAAGCAGCAACAATTGGATCTTTGCACTGGTGTGGTAGTGCACCATGTCCCCCTTTTCCTTTCAACAGAATTCTGAACTCGTCGGCCGCGGCCATCATGGCACCAGGTCTCAAACCTATCTTCCCGCATTCAAGAGAATTCCACAGGTGAATCCCAAAGGCATAATCAACCGGGGGATCCATCAGTACTCCCTCTTCGATCATAGGCAGAGCTCCACCTGGAGGGAATTTCTCTTCAGACGGTTGAAAAACGAATTTCACATTCCCAGAGAGTTCACTTTGATGTTTCTTCAGGATTTTCGCGGCTACCAGGAGCATCGCTGTGTGTCCATCGTGCCCGCAAGCATGCATGATTCCTTCTATCTTCGATCTGTAAGGTGTATCGTTCAACTCCTGCAGATTCAAAGCGTCCATATCGGCACGAAGCATGATGGTTCTTCCTGGCTTGTTGCCTCTCAAAAGTGCCACGACACCTGTCTTGGCAATTCTTTTCACCTCAAGCCCCAAGTTTTCGAGGTATTCCTGCACCAGTTTTGAAGTTCTGTGGAGCTCAAATCCAACTTCTGGATACATGTGAAAGTCTCTTCTTAGAGCTATCAATTCATCCTTGAATGAGAAAACTTCTTGATTTGTCATTTTACATCATCCCGCAGATGTCACCTTGAATATGTTCACTTTCATACCTTTTTTGACTATTCTGTCTTCGGTGTAAATCTGGTCATCGACTACTACAACATGCTCTTCAGAATTCAGGTTTAGTTTTTTCAAGATTTCCCTCACCGATATTGAATTCTCAAATTCATATGCTTTTCCTTCGTATGACACCTTCACTGTATTATCCACACCAGATCACCATTATTCAAAAGTGCAGCGTTTGCTTCGTCTGTATCGACATGAAATTCCAGGGCGAATTTCTCGCTAACCCTTATTAAGACGTCGTCGAATATCAATTTGCGTCCTTCTTTTTCACAGATTACCTTGACGATATCCTTGTCCTTAACCTGGTAGTGTTCGGCATCTTTTGGATGCATGTGAATATGCCTTTTTGCCAGAATTACTCCCTTGTTTTTCACAACTGTACCTTTTGGTCCCACTATGACTATACCCGGTGTGCCTTCTATATCTCCCGAATCCCTAACAGGGGGGTTCACGCCCAGTTTGAAGGCATCGGTTCTGGACAGTTCGATCTGGGTCTGGCTTCTCACTGGACCAAGCACTCTCACTTGCTCAATAGCTCCTTTTGGACCGACGATGATCACCTTTTCATCGGCTGCATACTGCCCTGGCTGACCAAGGTCTTTGATTGGTTTGAGCTCGTAACCCTTTCCGAAAAGAACATCAAGATCCTCACGTGAAAGATGCACGTGCCTGTTACTCACACCAACAACGATACCGGGTTCCTTTCTAATCATCTCTCATACCTCCTCTATATGGATTGACAAGTGCTACTCTTTTCCTCACCGTTACCTGTTCTGGTATTTTCACTTTGATCTTAAACGGACCTCTTCTAACACTTAACCATCCGAGACCTGCTATGGCAAGCTCATTTTTTACATCGAGGTCGAACTCTAACTCTTTCCATCTGAAGGACTCAAGTGACGGCTCTTTCGGTGTACAAGGAGGAACCAACAGTTTGCCATACTGTCTTTTCCAAAGTTCATCAGCTTTCTTGAGATCGGTCATGTGAAACTTGACACCTTCGCTCGCGAATATCTGAAAGATTGGCAAAAGCTGTGTAGTGAAATCAAAATCAAAACGGCACATTCCGCCCATGAAGATCACTCTATCGTTATCGGGTTTGAAGGTCATCCTGCTCAGATGTTTCTGGGGAACGATCAGTTTTTGACAATTGGCAGGCAGAAAATCGATGACACGGTGATCTGTGATTATTCCAGGTGTATCATACACAAGGGTTTTTCCCATTTGAGCTTTGATCAACCCCATGGTTGTGCCTGGAAAAGGAGTAACACTCACATTGGCTCCGGTTAAAGCACGAACGAGAGAAGATTTCCCGACATTTGTCATCCCGACAAAAACAACCTTCTGGAACTTACTCAGATGATTCGCGAGTCTTGTTATACCGTACTTTCTTGTCGTGCTCGTCAAGTAAATATCTTCGATTTTCTCAGACTCAAGTCTTCCACGTACCCAATCTCTTATTTCCTGAACAGATACCGCTCTTGGTAGAAGATCTATCTTGTTTATTACGAGTATCTTTTCACTGTTTCTCAAGATGTCAGCCAAAAGAGGATCATAACTTCCTTCAAAGTCAGTTATATCAAAGACCCAAACGACCCTGTCAAAACCGTCGACGATTTTGGATAATTCCTCTGAAAAATCGCTGCGGAATCTGACTGGCTCTAACTTGCCATAGTGTCTTGCCCTGAAACACCTTTGACAGAGCAACTGTTTTCCCTGCGCCTTTCTTTTTTCAAAAACATCTTTTGGTACATAACCAGGCTTTTTGCCGTCTTCGTGCTGAATCTGAGCACCACAACCTTCACACTTCACCATTATCACCTTTTTTCACAGTTTGAATAACGATTCTCTCAAGGACCCTAAGAACCTTAGTGCCAAAGAACTCCCTGGTGCTCAAAGGTCGTACCTTCACGGTGTAAACACCAAGCATGTTGCCTGCAAGAACATCGGTGAAGATCTGGTCACCAATCATTACAACTCTGCTGAGATCAACATTTTGTTCCAAAAGTGCCCTCTTTATTTTGCCAGCAAGAGGTTTTCTCGCCCTCCAGATCACCTGTACACCTTCCTGAGAAATCTGCCTTGGTCTACCGTTTGAAGCTATCAGAACCTTTCCACTGGCTTGTGTTATTCGATTCAAAAGCGCCTGAAATCTCTCCTCGATAACACAACTTCTCCACAGGCCAAGTGTGTTGTCAAAATCGAATATGAAGAAGTCCTTGCCAGCCTTCAGAAATTTATCTATGTCCAAATCTGACAAGTCTTCCAGAAATTCCCTCGGCATGAGCAACTTAAACAGTCCCATCGTTCTGCTTACAATCGACTATCTGGAAGTTGATATGTCTCTTGACACTCTCCAGGAAACTCAAAAGATCTTGCAAGAGATCTGCTGGAACGAGTATTCTCAGAAGACCATTCTCGTACTTTCTCATGTTAACAAGGTTGTCTTCCACTTCAAGAATGTAACCAAGTTTGTGAACATCTTCTTTTTCAATCCTCAAGTAAAGGTCGTATTCCATAAAATTCCTCCCGATTTGTTAGTATAAGCCAGAAGATTGACCTTTGTGGCAAATCTTTGAAAAGAATCTGTGCCAATCTTTCCAATGCTTCAAAGCAATAATAGCGAAATTACCAACATAGAAGAGCAGCAGGTGCCACTGAGCAGTAAAGGCTTTGTACAGAACAAATGGCATCAAAGCGATAAAGCCAACCAATACCCTCACAGAATCTTCTTCCACCGTCGTCTGTTTCTTGAAGAGACTGAAGATAGAAAACACAGTACCCAAAATTACAGGTCCCTGCCATTTGGTTAACACCGACCACGCACCAAAAGTCGTAGCCACTGCTTTACCTCCTCTGAATTTGAGCATCGGTGAAAAACCATGACCTGCGATGCCAGCCAAAGCTGCCATAGAAATTACATATTCGTTGGTTGTAATCTTCAAGACCATGAACAAGAAAAGAGGGAATGTGCCCTTGAAATAATCCAATGCGAGTGCAAGAAGACCCCATTTCAAGCCTTTTGCACGCCACAGATTTGTGGAACCTGGATTGCCATCTCGAACCTTGGAAATGTCCACTCGGAGGAGTCTGGCGAAGATCCAGGAAAACATTATCGATCCAGACAGAAACTGAAGAACTATGACAAGAAGGTTAAACATGTATTCTCCTACCTTTCCAGGTGACTCGCCTGAAAAACAAGACTCTTACCAAAGAGATAAAGAAAACCACAAGAAAAAAGCAATAGTGAACAGGATAAAACATGGCATCCAAAATCGTGTAATCACCCAGCTTCCGTGATAGAAAATAGATTTGGACCACAAAGAACAGATAATATATAGTTTTCGAAAGATCGAATACGCTGAAGGCCGCGGAATACAATCCTACCATCCACAAAAAACTTAGGAAGAAGTTCATTCCAACTGAAGCCGCACCTAAGGACATGTTTTTTGTAAATCCCTCGAACATTTGTTTTATCCCTAAGGGGTACATCCTGAATTTGATGATCTCACCGCCAAGGCGATTGTCCACACAGAATCCTTTTTTGACAAACAACCTGCCAAGCTTCATATCCTCTAAGATCTCATTCTTAGTTGTGTGGTGTCCTTGCACCTCTCCGTAGGTCTTTTTATCTACAACCATAACAGGACCATAAGAACCAACGGGCTTTTGGTGAAAGATTGAAAAGGAACCTATTGAACCAACTACAATCATATTGAATGGCAGAGTTAAGTGTTCATAAAGCATTTCAAATCTTTGGTATGGCCAAACAGATACCAACCCCCTCTTTTCGAGATGCACCGACACAAGAGTAGCGACGGCATCTACAGATGGTTCAACATCAGCGTCCATGAAGATGAGAATCTCACCTGTCGCTTTCAAATAGCCATTCCAACAAGCCCAGGATTTGCCTACCCAGCCTTCAGGTGGTTCTTCCAGCAGATCAACCAGATTCACTTTCTTGAACGATAAAGCAATCTCTCTTGTTTTGTCTGTGGAATTATCGTTGACGACAATAATCTCGAAGTTAGGATAACTCTGCCTTTGAAGGGCTGAGAGTATTTTTGGAAGGTTCACCTCTTCATTTCTTGCTGGTATGATCACAGAGACGTTTGGTAGAGACGATGATCTTTGCTTTCGCAGGAACTTCATCCTCGCGAAGATCAACCAACCGATGATCCATGAGATAGACAGGAGTATGTGCTCAAAAATGACTATGGCCATAAAAATAAATACCTCCAAAAGTTCAATTTCTCTACAGAACAATCTTAACATACAACTTCATACTATCTCGCTGTTTGCGTTTACTTTGATAATTCGAGACATAACCTCAGCGCTAACACATCTGAAGGTGTATTGCTTACGGTGCGAAAAAATGAACTGTTGATCTGAATGTACAAGTCTGTTCGGCAATCCCTTGGCTTTTCTGTGTCATAGTATAATGAAAACGAAAGGAGGAACGTCAGATGAAAGTTGTCTTGCTGAAGGACATATCGGGTATAGGCAAGAGTGGTGAATTAAAAGAAGTGAAAGATGGATACGCAAGGAACTATCTCATACCACGAGGTTTGGCAAAGCCCGCAACAGAGGGTGAGATGAAAAGGATCGAAAACGAGAAGACACTGAAGATTCATAAAGAAGATCTCACCAGAAAGAAAAGCGAAGAGATACTCAAAACTCTGCAGCGCCAGGTACACAAGGTCTACGTCAAGGTAGGAGGTGGAGGAAAGCTTTTTGGAGCACTGACATCGGTTAGTTTGGCAGAGATTCTCTCCAAGAACGCAAATATGGAGATAGATAAAAGATGGATCCACCTTGAAAAGCCGATTAAAGAAGTTGGCCTATATGATGTTGAAATGCACCTTCCAGGAGGTGTAAAAGGTGTGATAAAACTCGAGGTCATAGGTGAAGAGAAAGGGTGAGTAAGCTGATACTTCAGATATACTCCAAAGCTCTGTATTCTACCTGGATCTATTACGCTCCTGAGAGAATACTCTTTGATGCAGGTGAAGGTGTTTCACTGGCGATGTCAAATAGGATTTACGCCATCAGATATGTTTTCTTGACACACGGTCACATAGATCATATATCCGGGTTATGGACCATAGTGAACACGAGAAACAATTCCATGGGAGACAGAGAAAAACCACTTATAGTCTATTATCCAAAAGGTAACACTGCGATCGAGGAATGGTTGGAGTTCATCAAAAGAGCCAACGACGATCTCAGATTCGACTTGATTGCTCAGCCTGTATCGGCTCAAGAGAAGGTTTTTTTGAGGCAGGCAGGTGGGTTTGCAAGGTATATAGTACCATTTAAGGTGAAGCACACGGTTCAAGATTTCAGCCTCGGGTATAATGTAATTGAAACACGTCGAAGACTCAGACAGGAATTCAGAGACCTCCCGGAAGAGGAAATAAGTAAGCTGTCCAAGAGATTTGGGTCAGATCAAATAACAGAGGCATATGAGAAGAAAATCCTGACGGTCTCTGGCGATACCTTTGGTATCGATCCATTAGATGCCAAAGACAGTGAGATATTGTTGCATGAATGCACATTTCTTAAAACCAGCGACAGGAAAATGAACGCACACGCCTCACTTGAAGAGGTACTCGAAATAGCACGTCAAGCCAATGTCCAGAGATTGATCTTGTACCATATCTCATCCAGATACAGTGGCAAGATCGACAGATATCTGCGAAGTTTAAAGGAACCTGTGAATTTCCAGATAAACTATGTTGATCCAGAAATTGTCTTCACACTTTGAAGGGGGTGATACAAATGGAACCTTTTGTAGTCTGGCTGATCTTTGGCGTGATTTTTGTGATAGGTGAAATATTCACCCCAACGTTTTTCCTTTTTTGGTTTGGAATAGGAGCATTTGTAGCATCTGCAGTTAGCGTCGCCTTTGGTACGCTAATCCAGGTCATAACCTTCATTGTTGTATCTGGACTTTTGGTGATCTTGACCCGACCATTGACCAAGAAATTAACCAAGGAGCAACCGCGCAAGATACATGTAGATGAGATAATAGGGAAAATTGGTTCAGTAGTCGAAACTGTCAACAATGAACAGGGCAAAGGACTTGTTAAGATCGACGGCGACATATGGCGGGCTTATTCTAAGGACGATTCTATCATCCAAGAAGGAGAAAAAGTTAAGATACTGAGAGTAGAAGGGGCGCATGTTGTCGTCGAAAAATCGCAGGGAGGTGAAGAAAAATGATAATAGCACTCGGTGTAGTTGCAATATTGATACTGATAATAGCCGCCACTGGTATCAAAGTAGTTAGGCCTTATCAGAGAGGATTAGTGGAAAGGCTTGGTAAATTTCACAAAGAAGCGGGACCGGGTTTGCACTTCATCATACCTTTCTTTGACAGAATGACTCGCGTTGATCTTAGAGAAATGGTCATAGACGTCCCACCACAAGAAGTTATAACCAAGGACAATGTTGTTGTTACGGTAGACGCGGTGATTTACTATGAAGTCACAGATGCGTACAAGGTTGTGTACAACGTCAACAACTTTCAATTCGCGACACTCAAACTCGCTCAGACCAATTTGAGAAATGTTATAGGTGAACTGGAACTTGATCAAACACTCACTTCAAGAGAGAAGATAAATACAAGGTTGAGAACGGTTTTGGACGACGCCACAGATAAATGGGGAGTGAGAATAACAAGGGTTGAGATCAAGAAGATCGATCCACCGAAGGATATAACCGACGCTATGAGTAAACAGATGAAGGCAGAAAGAACAAAAAGAGCAGCAATTCTCGAAGCAGAAGGTATAAAACAAGCGGAAATACTTAAGGCAGAAGGAGAAAGAAATGCGGCCATTTTGAAAGCAGAAGGTGAAGCCGAGGCGATCAAGAAGGTTGCCGAAGCAAACAGATTCAAACTCATCGCAGAAGCGCAAGGTCAAGCGGATGCAATCTTGAGTGTCTTCAAGGCTATTCATGAAGGTGCACCGACCAGTGATTTGATAGCAATCAAGTACCTCGATGCGCTCAAGGAAATAGCCAACGGCAAAGCTACCAAGATATTCTTGCCCATGGAAGCTTCTGCGATTCTCTCAAGTCTCGCAGGTATTGCAGAGGTTCTCAAAAAAGAACCCGAAGGAGAGGAGAAAAAATAAAGGTGACTGATTTTCTCAGAGATTTTCTTTTTGGCGCAGTCTATTCATTGATTGGCATATCTTCCGCTCTCCCAGTTGTCTGGGCGAGTTTTTCTGGCACTGCGAACATGACGCTTGCTCCTTTTTCTACGATTAACGTGCTCGCCACATTAGGTGCTCTCATCACATATACCTCTGTCTTTGGGCAGTATGGTGTCAGAAACTTTTTCATATGTTCGCTGATTGCTTTTCTTTTCCATATAGGTAGACTGTCCGTTTATCTTGAAGGTGAAGATAAGAGATTTCGAGTGCTCTTTCTTTCCATGGGGTTCACCAAGAAAGAGTATGTGACGACTTATCTGCTGAGACGATGCACAAAACGGAATGTCGCCTCCGTTTTGATCTGCTGGGGATTGTTTACGCTTGTCTTCGTCCTGAACAGAGTCTCGCCTGGTCATGAACTGAGCAAACTCTCGCTTGGTGTTCTGCTTATCATCTTAGGTTTTACATCGTCTTTACTGGATAGAAAAGAATAAATTCCGACTAATCTGGTAGAATTTATATGTAGAAGCTGAGGAGGTATGAAAAATGGCATTGATAAGTGAAAAAGACGCAAGATATCTTCAAAAGGTTTTCTCGGAACAATTGAAGGATCCGGTGAAAATACTGATCTTTGTGGATGACAAGTCTGAATGTGAGTATTGTGATCTAACAGAGCAAGTTCTGCAGGAATTGTCCTCGATTGACAGTAAATTGGAGATGTACGTCTATCATGTGAAAAGAGATAAACAGATTGTAGATCAGTACAAGATAGGCATGGCTCCAGCAATAGTTCTTCTTGATAAAGAAGGCAATGACTCGAGAATAAGGTTCTACGGCATACCATCAGGTCACGAGTTTTCGAGTCTGATACAGGACATCATATCTGTGTCCACAGGAAAGCCGTCTTTTTTCAATGCTGAGCAAATCGAGAAAATCCGATCCATAGATTCACCTGTCAGAATCAAGGTCTTCGTGACACCAACCTGTCCTTACTGCCCAAAGGCTGTATTGATGGCCCACAGCGCCGCGTTGGTCAATTCAAACATCATCGCTGAGATGATTGAGGCAAATGAATTCCCAGAAATGAGTATGAATTACGGAGTCTCCTCCGTTCCACATACCTTCATTAATGACAAACACGATTTTGTTGGGGCGTATCCAGAAAACGCATTCATACAAGAACTTTTCAAGGCAGTTGGAGATGATTGAGCGTGCTCTTTGATGTAGGTTTGAAAGGTGAAATCAAAGATCACTATGATGTGGTGACCGTAGGTGGTGGACCTGCAGCGTTGGGTGCGGCGGTTTATGCTAAGCGTGCTGGTCTGAGTGTACTTGTGATCGAGAAAACGCTTGAAGGCGGGCAATTGAATTTGACCACGTACATAGACAATTACCTTGGTTTCTCATCTATTGAAGGACAGGAACTCGCACGAAGGATGAAGGAACACGCCGAGTCACTTGGCACAGAGTTTCTCAATGCACAGGCAACGAAAATCATTGTTGAAGATGAAAAGAGGATCGTGAGGACTGAAGAAGGCAGGCTGATAAGTGCCGGTGTGATAATGATAGCAACTGGCGCTGATCCCAGGAAACTTGGAGTAGCTGGCGAAAGGGAACTTACAGCCAAGGGTATATCTTACTGCGCGACCTGTGATGGATACTTTTTTAAAGACAAAGATGTTGCGGTTGTTGGAGGAGGAGATACAGCGATAAACGATGCGCTTTATCTGGCTAAGATTGCAAGGTCGGTGACCATAATTCATCGAAGAGACAAACTCAGAGCAGTGAAAATTCTTCAGGATAAGGCTTTCTCCAACGAAAAGATCAAATTTGAATTCAACAAGGTCGTTGAAGAATTCGTTGGATCC
>Ga0116166_1002318_pt1 | contig 15980 bp, 11 predicted proteins | sample AD_JPNMR2_MetaG_FD_89884 | JGI IMG/M metagenome (GOLD analysis project Ga0116166, IMG submission 89884) | Active sludge microbial communities of municipal wastewater-treating anaerobic digesters from Japan - AD_JPNMR2_MetaG | ecosystem: Engineered > Bioreactor > Anaerobic > Digestate | place...
CTTTTTCTCCCCTATCCATTCTCCTTTTTCATTATAATAATGTGAATAAGGATAGCCACATGCATTCCATATTGAATCAAAACATGGTTTTAATACCTTTTCTGGTAAACAATCATAAGTTTCAATTAAAACCTCAGGAAGTAAAAGAACATTTCTATCAATTTTAGGAATATTATTATTTTCATCATCCCGAATTTCACTTATCCTTCTTGTAAACATAAAATATCCTTTCACCTCCGTTAAACTCAAAAAGACAAATATTGGTAATTCAATATTTAAAGTTTTAAAAATAGTAAGATAGTTTTTAAACGCTTTAATTAATTCTTTTTCTAAACTAAAGCCCGGAATAAAATAAAGTCGTTTTTCTTTATTTGACCGTGCTTTTAAAATCTGTCCATCAACACTTTCTAATATTCCATTTCTAAAAAATTGAACATATGACCAAGATTCTGTATTAATGAAATTAAAAGTCACAAAACCATCAAAGTTATATCTGTGATTCCATCCTTCTGAGTAAATTGGAGGAAGTGTTCTTAAAACATTTTCTTTTAATTCATAAATTTGACCTGGTTTGAGTGAAATAAAAGGGATTAAATGTAAACATATTTTGGCTCCTTTAGGCATAGGGACTGGAGTTTCATCGTTCATTATTTCGGCTATCCTTTCTTTTCTGAAATCTCTTATTTTTTCTGTTATAGTTTGTGACAGATTAAAAGCAATTCTTAATTCATCTACATCCATCTGATACTTTCCATTAGTATTTCTTGCATAAAATTTATCGTGGCCTCTAAAAATTACTCTATGAGGACTTATGAAACTTTTTGGAATACTAATTATTAAAACAATTTTTCCAGTAGATAGTTTAATGGGATGAGTTTCAATTCCTGGAATTCTTGGTTTTATTCCATCTCGTAAAATATTTTCAATTCTACTTACTGTTTTGTCTATATCTTCAATTTCCATACCTGCAATTTCTTTGGGCTCCCCGGCTTCTTCTCTAATTCCATATATCAAAACACCGCCATTTGTATTTGCAAATGAAGAAATATCTGCAAGAATCTCAACTTTTTCAGTATCATTATCAAAATTAGGTAAGGTTAGTTTGTATTCTAAATCCTTTTTTTCAATAACCCGATTATTAATGAAGTCTTTTAAATCTTGTTCATTTTTAAAAAGCATTTTTATATTTCTCTTTTCTATTCTGTTTAATTTTGTTCCATTTTTCAGCAAGTTTTTCAAGTTCTATATAAAGTTCTTTGTCACCAAATTTTTTTCGCATCTCTTCAATATAAGGTTTTGCCCATCTATATATTTGAGTTATAATAGATTCTATATAATCGTAAAGCATTTGTTCTTCATAAACTTTGTATTTTATTCCAAGAGCAATACCTTCAAGATAGTTTAGATAAATCTGTAAGCATTCATCTAATTTTTCTTTTTCTTCTTTATGTATATTATCCGCAATCTCTTTGTATGTTTCATTTAAAAAATTTGATGATTTTCTTAAATATTTATCAACCTCACTTTTTACTTTTAACATATCTCCTTTAAATATCTGGTTTATAAGTTCAAGGGAATTTTTCTTTCTAATCCAAATGTTTTGAGAAATAATTTGCCAGAGTAATAGTGAAGCAGAGATAAGAAGAACGAAAAAATTCCAAACCCCTGAATAATACTCCATCGACTGGAAAACTTGAGAGGATTTGTTAAGGAGGAAAAGAATAATAAAAATAAAAATTATGAGACCAACACAGAAAACTTTCTTTTTCATTTATCTCCTTTTTCAATTATTTTTATTTCCTCTTCTGTTAAATCATAAAGTTTATAAATCAGTTGGTCTATCTGTTTTTCAAGTTCTTTTACTTTTGCCTGCTTTTGTTGGTTTGTTGTAGCACAGACATTCTTGTCTGTGTCAACATTGAGGATTTGGGAAACGAGGGATTCTATTTGTGTTACTAAGGGTTGGTTTTGTGGGGTAATGGGAGGAAGGGGGAGTTGCTTTAAAAAGGCTTTTTTATATCTATAACCTTCTTCACCTAAACCTCCACCTGCATAATAATTTCTAAAGAAAAACATAACGGGTTTAGAGTTTAAAAGCCCGATAATATATTTCAAGTTTTTGCCAGTCATTAAAAATGATGTTGCTTCACAATAAATTCCTGTATTATCATAAGCAAAACTTGGTTCTCTAACTATCTCTTGCCACACAATCTTTTCCTTTTCAAATTCGGGGTAGTAGGCACAATTTCTTAATTCCCACCAATAATCTCCCTGATCATCACGATTTAAAAGTCCTTTTCTGCTGCCTTCAACTTCTTTGTTTGCAAAAGAGATTAGATGTCGATAAATACTCGGGGACATCTTTTTAAAAAATTCCTCTGGCTTTTCATTTCTACGATTTTTATTTGTCCAGCCAGATTCAATTTTAATCACCCACAACCCTGCCCACTTGTAATAATACCTTCCAATATCCCTTCCTCTTAAGATTGGCTTAATAATTTCCTCTGTCCTTTTTCTTTCTTCTTGTGTCTTGCAGTTTGCTAAAATCCCATCTCTTGTCTTTGTATCAATTATAAATGCTTCGTTAAAACCTGTTTTTATTCCAAAGTAAATCTTCACATCCCAATCTTTTAATGGCTTTCCAATTTTTTCTATCTTTTCTTTTAATGCAAGGACTCTTTCGTCTGCGAGTGTCCAGGCATTGTCAGAGAGTTTTTGTTGTGAGAGGATTCGTTTATTATTTTGAATATAGCTTATCACATCATCAACATCGCTTTTGACATTTACAAAATATAGGGCATGGACTTTTCCCGGATTTTCTTTTTGAAAAATAATTATATTTGTATCAACAGTTTGCTCAAAGACTGAATAACCAGAAAAATCAATGAGTTCTTTTACTTTTGTATTTTCTTTTAGGAATTTTCTTAATTTCTCACCATATTTTGCCCTCATCCATTTATTGCTTGAGATAAAGCAAAGTATTCCATGGTTTCGTAAAATATCATAAGATTTTTTGTAGAAGTATATATAAAGGTCAGATGTGGAATTGAAGAAATCTTTATATGCCTCTTTGAGTGAATGTTTTAAGGGTTTTATTTTTTCTTGTCTTACATATGGCGGATTCCCTATCGCTATGTCAAAACCATCTACAACACCAAACATCCATTTAGGGTCAAACCAATCTGCAAAAGTATTCTGGTCAAAAGGGTCAAAGGAAGCAATTTTTTTTACTGTTTGCTCTCCCCAGCGGTCTTTAATAAGTAATTTTGCTATTTTTTCTCTCAACTTTTTATACTTTTTTTGGATTCTTTTTTTCTGTGTTCTTGTTTTTGCAGTGAAATATTTATGTCTTAATTCTTCTAATTGTTCTTCTTTTTCCTTAATATCAGGGTCTTTCAATCGTGGGCTTTCTGGGCTTTCAAGTGCTATCAATGTATCTGCTGCTACAAATTTTGTTTCAAGATTTGGAAGTGGTCTTACACCCAAATTTTCTTTTCCTCTATCCACTTTCTGGTCTAAAACCAAAGATATAAAAAATCTTAATTTACTTATTTGAACTGCTATTGGCTGAATATCAATTCCATATATACAGTTTTCTATCAGATAAAGTTTTCTCGCATAATCAGGATAGTTTATATTTTCATCAAATGCATCATTGATTTCTTTTAAAAGTTCTTCTCTCTCTGCTTTATTATTCCGTTCTTTAAAAACTTCCTCTGATGCTTTCAATGCTTTTTGATATTGGATTTCATGCCAGTATTTATTGTCAGGGTCTAATTTCGTTAGTATATGCACAAGTTTATGTAGTATTCCCATAGGGAAAGCACCAGAACCACAGGCAGGGTCAAGTATCTTAATATTACCAATAACAGTAATTATTTTTTGTTTTTCTTCTTCGGTAAGTTCGGGAATTCCATCAGAATAAGAAAGGAGAAGACGAATTTCATCTTCACTTATTTCTGGAAATTTTGTTTTTAAGTATTCAAACAAACTTTCTTCAACCATATAATCAACTATTTCTCTTGGTGTATAATAACTCCCTGTTGCTTTTCTTGCTGTTGTGGCTGTTTCAGGATTATAAGAAGCAAGTAAATTTTCAAAAACTTTTCCTAAAAGTTCAGGGTCAAGTGCTACTTCTTGGTCAATGGGTGTATTTTCATCTATTGTAAAGTTATAACTTTTGAGTATTTCAATAAGTCCTCTTACTAATTTGTCTGAACCAATGCCATATTGAGAAAGGTCAACTTTTTCTTCTTTTTCCTTAAAGAAAAGATAGTCAGGGACAACTGCCTGTTTCTTTGGGTTTCTTGAAAATCCATCTATATAAATAACCGTCCCATTTTCATCTTCTTTGTCAAGACAATCAAAAAGCCCACCATTTAAAAAAGGAATATCTTTAAAAAGATTTAGGACATCCTGCTTTGGGATTAAAAACTTATCAGCATAGCGATAAAGTATCTTAACCCCATATTCTTTTCTATTAGTTAAAAATCCATCATCTTCTGCAAATTTTCTTTCGTCCATTTTACTATTTAATGTTGCAAAAAATAAATTCTGAAGAATAGCATTATAATAGTTATTTCCATTACCAAAATCTTTGACTATTTCTTTTAACTCGGATTTATCAAAGAGAATTTCTGGTATAAGTTTCTTCTCTTTTATAAACCAGATAAATATGATACGGGTGAGTAAACGAATTAGATTGGTTGCATTACGAATCTTCTTATCTTTTTCAGGTCTATCACTACATTTAAAATCTTCTGGAAATTTAACCTCATCCATCGCCCAGAAATACCAATTTTGAATTTCCTCATAAAAATGCTTTGTAACTGGCTCAATAGAAAATGCCTGTTTTATTTCTTCAAGAGATGAAAAATTACAACTCCCAATCTGTTGGATAAATGTCTTATTTGTTAAACAATCGCTTACATAGAAAGTAAACCTTTTGAAATAACTGAATTCTCGGTTTATTCCGAAGTATTCAGTAAAAATTAATGAAAATCTAAAATTTCTATTTTTATCATAGAAAATAAATATTCCAGCATCTGATTGCGTGTCCTTAAGAATTTTTTTACCAACTTCATACTGGGCTTTTTTGCCTGAACGTTCCGACAGTTCTTTTTTGACTCTAAAAGCACAGATAATAAGTTTATCATATTCAAAATTAATTTCTCCAAGTTTAGAACCCTCTGTAAAAAGGTCATTGTTATACTTCAGAAGCTCTTCTCTATTTAGTGAAAATTTTTTAGTTTTAAGTCTGAAAAAGCGTATAAACTTATCAACTGAAAAATCGTTTATTATATCTTTTAAAATTTCGTTACTCATTTTTCTCTGTTTTCAATTGCAATTATTATTTCTTTATGAAGTTGTTGCAGTTTCAATTTTTCTTTTATTAAGTAATCTTCACCCAGTTCTTCCTTTATTATTTTTACTTCTTCAATTGTTTTTTTCAATTTTTCTTCATCTAAATTCCTATTTTTATCAAAAATTTCAAGATTTGCAATTCTTCTAAGGGTATAGTCAGACAAAGTCCCATAATCAAGAATATCTTTTCTAATCATATTTAAAAAATTTCTTAATGGAGTTAAATTTTCATTTTCTATATGAAGTAAAGTTTTTACATTATGTAATGCCTTTTTTTCCAAACTCTGCTCAGGAATTGACATACTTTCTTCTTTATAAGTTTTAATTTTTTCGTAAGCATCCCAGAATTTATCGCTTAATGGAAGAGAAGGTTCTTCTTGTGTAGTTTTTATTCTTTCAATTATATCTTCAATTACTACTGTTTCAGGTTCTATTTTTTCTTGATTATATCTTATCCTTTGAGTAAAAAATCTTTTATTTTTCTTTATAAATACTAATAACTCACCTTCATTAAACTTTTTAGATACTTTTACCCTTGGCGAAAAATCTTCTATCCTTTCAATTATTCCAGGGAATTGCTTTTTTATATCTTCATATTCATTTAAAACTTTAGTATAGAAACTTTCTGATTCTATTTCATCTGGGTTTTGTTGAATCTTCTTGTATAGTTCAGAGGGTATTGGTTCTTCATCTATATCAAATATTTTTGAATCTTCCCCAAGTGTATTATGGATTAGAAACATTTTGGTTGCTGCTATATCTCTGGATTTTACCAGATCCGCTCCTTTTTCAGTTGGGAAGAAATTAACTATATATATTTCATCAAAAACTTTCTTACTGATACGATTAATCCTTCCTACTCTTTGAATAACCCTCACAGGATTCCAAGGGATATCATAGTTTATTACCATACCAGCCCGGTTTAAATTAAATCCTTCTGAGATTCTGTCTGTAGAAAGAAGTATATCATAATTATTTTTTTGTTTTTCCTTAGGATAAGAAGCATCAAAATTTTCGTTAATTTCATCTATTTTATATCTATTCAAAGAACCTTTTATAACCAGAATTCTATTATTAAAGTAAGGTTTCAAATGATTTTCAAGATATTCAATTGTATCAATATATTCAGAAAATATTACAATTTTTCTTTCCGGCTCATTTTTAAAATGTGCTTTTAATTCATTCGATAAACGTTTGAATTTGGGGTCGTTTTCTACTAACTTTAATTTATCAAGGTCTTCTAAAATAGATCCAAAAAGTCGTTTATCATTTTCGATATCGCTCAAAAATTCACTTTTGTATTTAAATTCATCAACCTCGTATATTTCATGATTTTTGGGATAAACACCATCTTTAATTTTTTCAGCATATTCCATTAAATATTTTTCTATCTCATCTAATTCCAGTTGATATATTTTTTCAAGTAAACTTCTATCAAGTATAAACTTATTTGTTTTTCCAATAAATTTTTCACAATGTTCTGTAACATTTTTAAAATTTTCTATACTTTGTCTAAACGCACCAAAAGAACTTTCAAATCTCTTAACAAGCAACCTTCTCATAAAATCATATAAGTTTCTTTGCTGTTGATATCTTCTATTATCCTCTTCTGACAATTTCTCTATCTGTTTTCTATCAATTTTGTATTCAAAAGGTCTATAAATCGCTCCTTTAAACAAACCATTATCTTCAGGGTAAGTAAAATATTTAGTAATTACTTCATCATAAAATTTTGATTGTTCTTTTGTTAATTCAAAAAACCATTCCCTTGGATTTGCTACTTTTGTTAATTCTTTTACCTCTTCTTTATAATAGGGATTTTTCTGAAGGTCAAGTCGGTTTCTTCTAATTGTTACCGGTTCAATTACACTTTTTATTTGTTTTGCGATATAACCTGTTCTTTGTTTTACTTTTTTTAAATCAACATCTCCTTCACCAAACATAGAATTATAATAACTGATGGCTTTTTCTCTTTTTTCCATATCTTTTGAATTATAATATTTTCTAATGTAACCAAGTTTATCAAATGAACTTTTAAAAATTCTAAATCTATCAACTAAATTATTTTCAAGTGAAATAACAGATTTTTTAGGTACTATAAACAATTTTAGCAAAGAAAGAATATCTGCTGGTCTATTATTAAAAGGTGTGGCGGTAAGAAGTATAACAATTTTATTCCTGCATATATTTTTTAACTGTTCATACGACTTTGTATCTTCGTTTCTAAATCTATGGGCTTCATCTACAATCACTACTTCAATCCCTTTTAATTTATTAATAGATTTTGCAAATTCTGGGTCGTCTAATTTACCTACAGACTCTACTATCCAGTCATAAAGCCCGAATTGTTCAATATACCATTTCCAACCAGATTTTTCTTCTTTTTCATCCCCAATAATCCCAGGAGGACAAATAACTAATCCTCTTTTTCTCAGTTCTCTCGCGATTAAACAAGCAATAATTGTCTTTCCAAGACCTACAACATCTGCCAAAATAACTCCTTTATTTTGTTCAATTATTGCAAGTGCTTGTTCTACAGCATCTACCTGATATTTAAAGGATTTATAACCAAGTTTTATAAGTAATTCTTCTAATGATGTAGTTTCTTCTTTTTTTTCAAATGTGTCTAAGTAGTTTTTAAGCACATATACATATGCTTCAAAAGGAGTTATTTCTCTTATTAATGTTTCGTTTTTTAAAACATCTATCAATTTTCTTCTTGTTTCCGGGTTTTCAGTTATTTCAATTGAGTTACCACCCTTCCATAAATCATCAAAATACTTTTCTGCATTATCAACGCCATAATCACTTATTTCAACATTAAATTCTGATTGTTCAACTAATCCTGAACGTGTCAAATTACTACTTCCAGTGATAAAAAGGTTTCTTCTACTCACTTGGGTTGGATTTAATTTAAAAAGATACAGTTTTGCATGGTTGGGGTCTACAGTTTTTCTAATTATAAGCCGACCTTCTTCAACTAGCTGTATAAAAAACCTTGCTTGTTCATAAAAATCTTTTTTATCAAAATCCGTAGTATTTATAGATTTTTTAATTGAATCAAAGAAGTTATTGATTTTTTCCTCGTCTGAAAGAGGGGCGTTTTCTGGATATTCTATTAATCCATAGGATGTTTTATCTACATTCAAACCAACAAGAATTTTTAGAGTTACATTAGAATTTTTTTGAATAGATTCGAATAATTCTCTAATGCCAGAAAAATAAAAAAAACCAACTAAAAACTTTAATTCTTCACTTTTTAATATTAATTCATTTAACCTATCTTTTAATATCTTTGTGTCGCTATTTGTTATAAAATTATTCATTTCTTTTGTTTTTTAGTTAATATTTTATCATAGTCTTAGTAAAAAAGGGAATGTCCGACCTTCCTCAAAGATAATCTCTATGAGGTTGTATAGGTCTCTCAGAAAAGTTCTCCTCAGAAGAATGGCAAATAGCAATACTGTATTCTGTTTCTGTTAAGTTATTAAGAGACGAAATATATTCTTCCCTATAAGAGATGCAAAAAGCAAGACCTGACCCCCATCTTGCAGAAAAAGGCAGGTAAAAAGAGTAATCTTTCTACCTGCCTCTTTTTCTTATACCTGAATCTCTCGTGTTTCAGTGGATATCAGGGTGCCGTTTCTGAAATACTGGATGGTGACTTTCCTTATATTGCCTTTCAGTTCTCCTGGAGTGGCGATAATCTCTTCTGTAACACCTGCCTCTGTTACCCTTGAGTATTTTACGGTGGAATTGAGAGTTGCTGCATCTTTTGCTGCCTTACTTACAACATCTTCATCCGCCTGTGCAACTGCCTCTTTACCTTCTAATTTATAGCCAATCCATCCGCCTGCTGCTGCACCTACAGCAGCACCTATAATAGCACCTCTCCATGGTTTACTTGAATCAAGTAATGCCCCCAGTATTCCACCTGCTGCCGCACCTATTGCAGCACCCTTTTTTGTCTCAGGAGAAAGTGACTGGATAGTTTCGCAGCCGGTCAATAGCATACTTATCAACAACAACCCCACCACTAATTTTTTCATTATGAACTCCTTTTTACATACAGAGTTTATTCGGCAACTGCGAATTTCACCTTTCTGGCAAATGGCCAGGACGGTTTTTCTACTTCAATCTCTCCTGCTGCATTTGTCTTTAACCTGTCTGCACTGATACCTTCCTTTATTAGATAGTCCTTCACTGCATTTACTCTCCGCTCAGAAAGTTTCAGGTTATAATCAGTAGCACCTTCGGGTGATGCAGAGCCAACAAGCAGTACATTCACAGATGGATTTGCCTTAAGGACAGATGCATTTTCCTTTAATGTCTGTGCAGCAAGAGGTGTGATTGCAGCACTATCATAGTTGAAATACACATCCTGGAGATTGATTACAAGAGTCTTTCCCGGCACCTTCACTATTTTCTCTACAGGTTTTTCCACTATTTTTGTTACTATTTTCTCTACAGGTTTTTCCACTATTTTTTCCACTACCTTCACAGGTGGTTCTGCCTTTTTCTCAACCACAGGTGCCGCCACTTTTTCTTTTGCCGTTCCTACGAAGACGTAACCTCTGTTGCCCCACTGTGCATTTTCCATACCTGAGGGAATCTGTGTGGGCATCCACCAGTATCCACCTTTCTGTGCATCGTATACCGGTTCCTTTGTTGCTCCTGACTCTCCGTACCAGGAGAACTTTTCCGGTAGAGTCTGACCCATAACCTTACCTGCTGATAGGACAAGACCTGCTACTACCAGCACCAACAATATCTTTGCTGCTTTTCCCATCTCACTCCTCCTTTCCCCTTTAACGGGATAAGATTTCATTTTTTCCTGCTTAGATATTACCCCCATTTGTTCTCTATGTCAAGTTTTTTTATATTCTATATTTCCTGGCTCCAGGAAGGGCTGAAACAATTTATTTTCCCTTTATTTAAATATCTTTTTTCACCGCTTATAATATCCATAATAACAAGAGATGAAGGTTTTGAACGGCTGTCAGTATATATGATATGCCTGCTGTCAGGTGCCCAGGATACATCTTCGCATCCAAGTGATTCTCCAATAATTTTTGTTTCTCCTGTGGATATCTCATATATCGCCAGTCCAAAAGTTCCTTTTTGAAACACATAGGCAATATAATTCCCATCAGGGGAATATGCAGGAGAAGTGGAGTAGTTTGATATAAAACTTATCCTTTTTATTCTGGCACCATCCTTTGTCATTGTATATATCTGCGGAGAACCATATCTATCGGATACGAAGGCGATTATGCTGCCATCAGGAGAAAAAGAGGGAGATGCATCAGTTGATTTAGATGCAGTAATCTGCCTTTTTATCTTTCCGCCGAAGTCAATTACATAAATATCAGGTCTTCCTCCCTTGCTCAATACAACTGCAATCTCTCCTGTTTTAATGGATGGAGATGCACAGGCGTTAAGCCCTGGTTCGGCAAGAAGGTTTTTTTTCTCTCCGTTTTTAAAATTCATCTTTACAAGTTTGGGCCAGCCACCTTCGTAGGATATGTAAAGTATCTCTTGAGATGTCAACCATCTTGGATAGTGGACCATATAATCGGTACTTGTGAGTTGTTTCAGATTTTCTCCGTCATAGTCAATACAATATATTTCATATTTTCCGGTTGCATCAGAGACAAACAATATCCTGCTTCTTGCAATGCCTGGTTTTCCTGTTAGAGATAAAACTATATCGTCATTTACGGTATGGGCGAGATATGACGGGTCAATATCCACTCTATAGTATTTTTCAAAAAGGATTTTCTCTTCAAGGTTATCTTCCACCACTATCTTGATACCTTCAGGAGTTTTGATACCCTGCAGTGTAATCTGTGTGGCGTATCTTTTTTTTGCCACTTCAGGACTTTCAACAAAAGCCGCTTCTTCAACATTAAAATAGCCGGAATATATAAGGTCCCTTTTTATTGTTGAGAGGAATCTATCCCAGTAGGTATCTCTTTCTGTTCCCAGAAGAACAACAATATCTGCTTTTTCCTGAAGGTTTTTGGTTATCTGGAGAAAGACAGTTGAACAGTGAGTTTTTGATATGAGTAGAAACAGAATACACCATAAGAAAAAAAATCTTTTCATATTCTATCCCTCCGTTTTGAAATCAATTATTATGTCAAGATAGTTATATGTTATCTCCACAGGGAACGGCGGTACCTGCTTTGTTGATATAACCGCTTCAAGGACAGACCTGTCAAATCTTGTATTCCCTGAACTTTTTTCAAGGGAGATATTTTCTATCCTTCCGTCTCTATAGACCCTGAAGGATACTATAGCAGTTCTTTCCCCGATTATGTTGTCAGTCCTCCAGTTTTCTTTTATTTTTTTATGGATGGTGGATAGGTACCAGTCCGGAATACTCATCAAACTGGATATGGTGATTTCCGGTACTTCCCGTTCTATCTTTTCTATCTTAACAGGTTCAGGGGGCTTCTGAAGAGATGCCTTATCAGGTGTTTGACTGACACCTGCCTTTGCAATTAATGACTCTCTAAATTTTTCTGCTGAAAAAGTGGGAATTTCTTTTTTCTGGGTGGTTTCCTGTGTTTTTATAGGTTTTTCTTTCACAGTAGACAGTTTTTCTTTCTGCCCCTTTTTTTCAATTCCTGGTGGCGGTTCAACGGCTGGTTTTTCCAGAGGGGGAGAGACAACCTGAGGTGCTGGAATTACAGGTATATCAACAATATGGACGGTGAAGACATCATTTTTATTAATCTGTTTTTTAACAGGGGAGATAAGCAAAAAAGATATACCCACCATATGAATAAAAAAAGATATCCCTGTGCTTTTCTTTTCTATTGAAGTTCTGTCTGTGTCGCCAGTCCGATATTCTCTATATTGCATTTTTTTGATATGTCCAGGACCTTTACAACATTTTTATAAAGGACTGATTCATCCCCTTTTATTACAACAGAAAGGTTTTCATTAATTCTTTTCTTTTCTCTGAGTATATTATACATTTCTCTAAGTGTAACCTTCCTATCGTCTATATAATATATATCTCCTGGCGCTATTGTTATAATGGTGCTGTTTTCCACCTGAACTTTTCCTGGAGATGAGGTCGGAAGTTTTACCTCAATACCCTGCTCAAGGAAAGGGGAGATTATAAGAAGTATTATAACGAGTGTTAATGCCACATCTACCAGGTTGGTTATGTTAACCTGAGAGAATGTAAGGTCTCCATTATTCTTCCTGATAGAGTTCATTTTTTACATCTTCCTTATTAACTCTTTCTGTCAGAGTATGAATTGATATATTCTAAAATATACGGGAAAAGAAATTCCATCTTTTCAAGTATATTGTTAAGCCTTTCTCTGTAATAGTTATAACCAACCGCTGCAGGAATAGCAACAATCAGTCCCACAACAGTTGTTATCAGTGCAGTATAGACACCCCCCGCAACAAACCTTACAGAAGAAGAACCTGCTGCTGCAATTCCCTGAAATGATAGAAGTAAGCCCCATACAGTTCCGAGTAAACCTAAAAAGGGTGATATCGTAGCAGTAGTGGCAAGGGTTGTAAGTTTTACTTCGAGTTTCCCTTCTTCTCTGATAAATGCCTTTTCCAGATGTGCCTGGAGGTCTTCCAGATTTCCCCTGTCCCTGACTTCAATGCCATAGTTAAGGATATTACTTAAAGGACAATTTAACAGCCGAACATTTCCACCCTTCTTTATAAGTTTCTCAAATACCCTGTGTCTCTTTTCTATATCCCTGAAAATAAAAAACTTTTCAAGAATAATCTTCCAGGAATAAAGGGAAAGGCATACAAGGACAACAATGATGAATCTCCCAACCACATCAGACTGTTTCCACGATGCAATCCAGATATTTTCCATCTTTATTGTGTGTTCATAGATTCAGTCATTTTTTTAACAGCGTCTGTCATATCCATATACTTTGCATCTGCAGGGATATCAAGTTTGAAAATATCGTCAGATATAGGGTCTGTGCTGATTTTTAAAATATCAACCCACATAGCAGGTGTATCTGCTTCTCCGTATAATTCAACCTTTTCAGGAAATAGAGAAGATGGATTTATCCACAGAAGGAGTTTTTTAAACGTCTCAGGGGTACCCTGCATACCCATACCTGAAGCAACATTACCCATACCTGCAATATCTGTTAATGTTATAAGATAAAACTGTTTTCCGTCTTTAGTTTTTTCTTCAACAGTAAGTTTATCAGGAGATTTAGAAAGCTGGTTGATTACATTACTGTTCATCATAAATCCCTGTTGTTTTCCCATCTGTTGCCTCATATTCTCAGGCAGTTTGTTTAAATCAATTGTCATAACAGTGTTTAACATCTTCTGATACTGGATTACCTTCTGTCCATCCATCAGCATACTCTGTTCCATAGGTTTTGACATACCCGGCTGGTTCATTGTCATATCCATCCGCATCCTGTTGCCCTTCTGCCAGAAACTCACAGGCATCTTCATTATATTACCCATCATAGGCATATTGATAACATATTTGCCACTTATATTTTCTAAACCGCTGTATTTTTGAGTCATACTGGCAAATAGTTCTTCTCTGTTTACCTCTGCGTGCAGAGAACAGATTACAAATAGGATTCCAAGACAAACCATTATTATTTTCTTCATCTTTTCTCCTTTACCCTGTGAAAGGGTATCTGCTTCATAAATAATACCCTATTTTTGATTGTATGGCAATCAGATGGACTTTTTTTATGGAAAGGTGTATTATTTTATTGGTGGGCACAGATGGATTTATAGATTGCCAGATTGTATAGAAGTACGAGTAGAGAGTAAAGAAAAATGAAGGCAGGAGCATAAAGAAATATGCAGTTTTTTACTTTTTCCTTTTGAGTTTTAACTTTAAAATATATGCAAAGAAAATTTTTGATTCTTCTGCTTTTTTCTCTCTCTCCACTTATATTGCTGCCAGGAGTTACTGATTCCTTTTATCTTCCCAAGTTTGTCTGGATATTTTTTGTTGTTATTTTAGTTTTTGCAGCAGGGATAAAGGACAGGTTATTCAGTTATCGGAACACCTTTATTATACCTGCTGGTTTATTACTTATCTGGTATATCCTGACACTTAGCAGGTGTGTAAATATCTTTGAAGGGGTCAGGAGTATTTTTATTCTTATTCTTTTCATCGCCCTTTATATTTCTCTGGAGAATCTTGTTGCAAGGGACATCTCTCTTATTGACTATTTTATAAAGTGGGTTATAGTTATCACAGTAATAATATCCACATATGGTTTATTACAGGTTGCTGGTATAGATTTTGTGAAGTGGGATATAAAGAACAGTCCTCTGAGTACTCTTGGCAGGCGTAATTTTGCAGGGGAGTATCTTGTGATGGTAATTCCCTATGTTTATTATCTTGTATTTAAGGGAAAGAGGAACTGGTTTTTATATATTCTGTTTTTACTGTTTATTTCACATCTTATTCTTACATTCACGCGGGCAAGTTATATAGCATTTTTTGTTTCCTGTATTTTATTTTTTATTCTTTCTGGTAAGAGGGTGTCTGTGAACAGAAAGGTGGTAATTTTACTGTTTGTATTGTTTTTTTCCCGTATAGGATTTTCTGATATTTCCACATTTGAGAGAGGCACGATAAAGAGCAGGTTTCTTATATGGAATGTAACACTGAAGATGATAAAAGAAAATCCCTTTATGGGTGTAGGACCAGGTAATTTTATTATCACATATCCGTATTATGCAAAGAATTTTCCTGATAAAATGATAGTTGCACACAGGGTAAGCAGTGTCCACAATGACTATCTTGAGGTATGTACGGAGACAGGGATACCCGGGCTATTATTATTTTTATATCTTCTTTTTTCTGTTTTCAGGGTATCTTTTGTTCTTTACAGGGGCTCGGAGGATAAGGAAAGACATCTTATAGCAGGTATCATTTCTTCTGTAGTTGCCATATGTGTTAATGCTCTTGCGTCCTTTCCGTTCAAAAATCCTGCTACATTACTGCTTTTCTGGGCAAATGTTTCTTTTACAGGTGGTATATACAGGAAGGTGAAGGGGGAGAAGGCCTTAAAGGTTTCATATCCATTATTGAAGTTATGCCTTTTAATTTTTGCAATAACGGGGCTTGTTTTTAGTTACAGGGGTATAAAAGCGAGCAGGTATATGTTTCTTGCGAGGAATACAAAAGGAAATTTATCACTCCAGTTTGCAGAGAAGGCCGTTATGTATAATCCACTCTCATTTGAATTTACTTTTTTAACAGCAAGAACAGCCATCAGTAATGAAAACTATGAAAAGGCATATCAGTATCTTCTTATGGCAAAAAACCTGTATCCTTATAATGATACACTTTATAATAATCTGGGGCTGGTATATTTAAAAACAGGCAGGTTTAAGGAAGCAGAAGAATCATATTTATATGCGCTAACACTTAATCCTTTTATGGCAGATGTATATAATAATATTGGTTCTTTATATATTGAGACAGGAAGATATGATGAAGCAATAGGGTAGTATAAAATAAATTGTGTAAATTTGTTTTTAAAAATAAAATAAGGGTGTTCCCAAAACAATCTCAGTGGGATGTTCCCACTGAGAAACCATTAAGAAAGGAGGAACACCCTTATGAA